>BNJU01002836.1_pt1 | contig 194404 bp, 244 predicted proteins | sample 8539281 | NCBI WGS metagenome assembly BNJU01 (sample SAMD00202456, study PRJDB9452) | human saliva metagenome | isolation source: human saliva | place: Japan | reverse complement strand
AAAAAAGTTTGAAAATATGTTGCGGAGGTTTTTGCGAAATACGCCTTATGGATAAAGACCGTGTTTTTGTAAAACCTCAAAAATCTAAGCTTTTGAACAAGCGTCTGCTATTCCTATTTCTTTTGAAACTGCATTAGGGGCACTTCGTAAAGGGAATGTAAAAGCAGGTCAGCAAAGTTATGATTTACGGTTCTTCGGGTGGCGTTGGTTTTATATGCAGTACAATTAGCTAAAAATCATGGGAGCAACTGTTACAGGTGTATGTAGTACCCGTAATCTTGAGCTAGCAAAACAAATGGGGTGTGATTACGCAATTGACTATAAAAAAAGAAGATTTTACGAAAAGTGCGGACAAAGTTTGATGTAATCATAGGTGTGAATGGCTGTAATTCCATGAAAGACTATAAACAGATTTTTGAAACCAAATGGAATTTTTTTATAGGTGTAGGAAATGTAAAAACAAGTAACTAAAGCACTTTTTTTCGTTCGTTTACATCAAGGAATTTTTTTCTTATTTTGCTGGTCCTATGATGCCCCAAAAAGATTATTTATCTTATGCAAAAAGAACTGGCAGAAACGGGTAAATTGATACCTTATATAGACAAAAATCTATTCTGTCAAGGATACAAAAAGAAGCTATTCGTTATATTATAACTTCTCACGCACAAGGGAAAGTCGTTGTTTCTATGGATTTTGAATAACGGGAAAACTCCTAAAAATCTGAACAAGAGAAACAGTAATAATTATCAAAAATAACAATTATATCGTTTAAAGAGGTTCGTACAAACATTTTGTTTGATACGAGCCTTTTGTTTTTATCAACGTATATAAACATCATTTTTTTATGTTGTTTATATAGTTAGCTTTTCATCAGAAAGGAGGTGAAATCATGGAAGCATCTTCTTTTGAGAAATCTGTCTGTTTACAGTTTAATGCTTTTAATGATGATTGTGATTAAAGGTACATTGTCAAGTCATAGAAGACAAAGTGCAAGACGTTCTAAACATGAAGTCTTGTTTTGTGAATTGTCTGAAATGAAACGTATGGAAAAATGGTACAAATGATGAATATTTTTTTCCGATTTTGTATCGTTTCAAGTTATGAATTTTACAATCCGTGTATCTGATGAAGAACTAGGTACAGCTTTACAAGAATTGACCGAAAAACAGCGTACTGCTATCTTGTTGCATTTCTTTCGAGGCATGAACGACAGAGAAATTTCAGAATTGTATCATGTATCACGTTCCACTATCAATAGCAGACGGGATAGAGGGCTAAAGAAATTACAAAAAATTATTGAGCGAAAGGAAGTAGAACGAATGAAAAAAGATTATGCTTATCCTCTTATGAACTCATTTGCAGAGCGACTAGCGGAGAGGAAAAAGGCAGTCAAAGAAATATTAGATTTTTTTATAACGCCTATATCTTCAAAGTATGCTTACGACCATGCTATCATGCAAATGGTACTGTGCATATGCAAGTTGATGAAGAACTAAAGGGAGAAATCCATGCGTAAATGATGAAAGCTTGAAGTTTGAAATCAGAGTAAAGTAGTCATTTAGCATGAACAAAGGGAGATACACAGCTTTTCATGTGCTATCTCCCTTATCGGTTTTATTGTCATATCAAGGCTCATTCAATCGTGGTAAATGCATGGTAAAATGAATGTCTTTGCAATTATGAAATTGCTTATAGATGTAGTGTTTATGCAGATAATTCAAAAACTCATATAAAAGGACATATAAAAATTTCAGACTTCTATTTTTGCTTAGTTCGGCGTTGTTTTTTTGCGCTGTTTCTGAAGTGCCAGCGCTTTTTAGCAATAATACCAAGGCTGAGGCTGACAATACCTAGTCCCAAAAGACCGTAGATCATGGTAAAAAAATCTTTCCCAAGGCGGTCTTGAGCGTAAAATCCCCATAGCCAATGGTGGTCAAGGTCGTAAAGGATAAATAAAGGGAGTCCAGCACGGCTAACTTTTTCCACCATCGTATAGAAAAACCGTACCCAAAAACCAAGAGGGAGGCTAAACTGGCTAAAAATCGCCTGCCCCTCTTCGCTTTGAAAAACTCGACGGATGATTCGAAATAAAATGTTTAAAACCAAAGATGAGCGAAAACATGGAGACCCTTTTCTACAAATGATGTTAGCTGATAATCCTCCCTGAACCTTAGTAGGATGTTTTTTTCTTCATAAATCCAGTTATAAAGATTCTGTCTAGTAGGATATCCCAATATCCTTACTGTCTCTGATACAGATTCTGTCTGATGATGTAGTTTAAGTGCGATTTCTTTTTGTTGTTTTGAATACACAGATAGGCTCCTTTTCGGAGCCCTATGGTAATCCAAGCTTGTATGTCTGCAATATTTCTGTTTAGGTACACATAAGCATACAAACTCTCCCAGCATAAATTAAATGCCAAGGCAACAATAGGCATCGCATAAGTTCTTCCTTATTCATTGCACAGACACCTTATTTCGTTTCATTATACCATTTTTATTTGCATTTGATAGCCTTTTCCCATCTCTCCGGTCGCCTTAAATCCCTCGACGGGCTAAGAAAAACAGCTATAATTTTCATTAATGACTGCCGCAGCTGCAATTGTACCTCGAACAATGTTTCCATATTGTTCGAAATCTCCCTTAATGCCGAAATAGCAATACCTGTCATGACAAGAGATACGCCGGAATGAGGCAAAATGACCAGCCCGAGATATTTTTTTACCGTAGCAGGGGCGTGCGAAAGCTGTGCACCGAGAGCTGCTCCACCTATTTTTCCCGCTGCGCGGGCAATAATGTATACTGCTGTAAAAAAATTCCTGCCCCTAAAATGAGATGATAATCCAGCGGAGCACCCAGATTCAGAACAATCAATGCAAAGCAAGCGCTGATGCTCGAGTGCAATATTTTCATAATATCTTCCAGCTTTTTTTCATCCAGGATATTTGCAAAGGTTGCGGAATAAACCATACCGCTCAGCATAAAATTAAGGACTGGAACAGGCATAAGGTAATGGTTGGCAGTGCGGTCATAGCTGCTGTAACAAGCACACCGGCAAACACCGTGATTGCACAGACTTTTTTTCTGACCCTGATTTTTTCATAATAAAGGCTGTGATGCCTCCGGTTATAAGACCAATCAAAACCGGGAAAAATAACGATCAGTATAATCAGATATTTTGGTACAGAGCTCCCTGAGGTAATCGGAAGGATGAAACTCATAACAAGCAAAAATACGCAGATTGCCAACACATCGTCAATTACCGCCAAAGGTATCAGTGTCCTTGTAACAGGTCCGTCTGTTTTATATTCTGACACAATGGATAACGTTGGTGCAGGTGCGGTAGCTAAGGCAATACCGCCAAAAAAATCAAGCCAAGGAAAAACAGGGATATCCATAAAATAAAAAAATAGCAGAAAACGCAAGACTGACAACAGCAAAAGTCATGAGTGACTGCGCCAAAGTAATCACAACAATCTGTTTACCGGAAGAACGCATCTTTCGCCAGATCATTTCACTGCCCAGCATCAGCCCCCATACCGCATTCCATGAGCTCAATCAGTGTATGATACATCGAGTTATCTAAAAATATCTTGTGTCAGAAGATTTACTGCATAGGGCCCCTAAGAGCATTCCTGCAATTAAAAAAACCCTAAAACAGCGGGCATTTTTAAATTTTGCTGCCACCTTCCCGGCGATTACTGCCAATAGCACAACCGTCAATAAACGAATTAACATTTCAAACATTTAAATAGTCTCCTTCTTCACAACGCCAAACAAAAAAATATCCATAATCACAGCTTCACAGAAAATTTTTCTGATACAGCGGATTTTCATGAAAGAATATCATTCTGGTCTTATAGTACTGTGAAAGACATTCCTTCAAAGAGCTTGATTCTGTTTCAATGAATATATGATTTTGGATGTATTCTTTTAACTGTTCAAAGCATTCCTCCACACAAGCAAGGAACAACTCATCTTTTGATTTGAAATAATGATAGATCAGTCCTTTTGAAATTCCCTGTTCAGAATCATAAATGTTGTTCACAGAGCTTGCACTATATCCTCGTGTAGCAAATTCAAGCAACGCATTGTCCATAATTTTTTTCTTCTTGCTTGTATTTTTTTCTTTCTTCCTGTCTCATCTCATACCTCAATAATTGACCATCAAGTCAATTATATAAATTGATGACCACAGAGTTAATAATTTGTTTGTGAATCCTATCTTCCAGACCATTTTTAGGACCTTTTAGAGGGATCCGGATAAGATCATTAATGCACTTGAACTTCCCTACTCAAACGCAAAACTTGAGGCCACAAATAACCCTCATCAAAGTCATTAAGCAAAATGCTTTTTGGCTTCCGGAACTTTGAAAATTTTAAAACGAGAATTCTCATTGCTTTGCATATCAAAAAGGAGAAAATCAATTTGGTCCTCTCCTGGTTGTGAGTTTTTATCAACCCACTACAGTTGATAAAGAGCCTTTTTTCTTATTTAATCTTGAAGAATTGAACAATCGACACAATACCTTGATAAATAAAGACAAAGGCAGTGGTGTAACTAACGAAGAGACCGGTCATCAATGGGTGTCCCATCATGATTAAACCTGCTACGATTCCTAAAAATCCCCATCCAAACTAGAGGAGTACCTACCGATTTATCCGTCTTACGAACCTTGAAACCAACGATAGTTTTTGTAATACCATTTGTCAATGCCCAGAAAGAAATGATAAATGGCACAAAAGTTACCATTTCAATAAAGCTACCTGAGAACAAGGAAAGAGCGAGGATGAGGGTAACAATTCCTCCAAATAAATTCCAGCCATGCTTTTCTTCTGATTTGAAGTATTGTACAATCTCAGAAATCCCTTTGAACTGCAAATACAAGTGCAAACAAGAAAGTCATGGAAGCCAAAGTAGCAACAGGATGTGCAAGCATTTTAAAACCTACAAAAACTGCAAAAATACCCGCAATTAGTAACAACCACTTCCCAATTTTCGACATTATTTTTCTCCTTTTTTAGAGGAATCTTCCTCTAGTATTCCATAAATCATCATATCCAAAAACCTGTGATAATTGACGTTCATATCCTGAAAACCAAGTCGGCAAACTGCTATCTGATGAAACAGTTAAATAATAGGAACGAAACATATTCTGAATCAATCGCAGATAGGCCATAGCTCGCTTCTCATCAATATGCTCTTTCAGTTTGATTCTGATATAAGTTTTTGACAAACTTGTTCATTCAAGTCCAAAAAAATAGCTTTCTGTGGTGCGATGTCTGCTTCCAATTCTTTTTATGTCGCAATCATTGCCTCAAAGAAAAATGTGGCTATGTTCCGGGTATTGCTGATAAAATTGGTGACGTCTTTCCATATAATCAGCTAAGGAGGGTACTTGACCTTCCACCCCCAGAAGCACTGCCAAAGCTTTCTCAAAACTCTCCTGAACACAAGTTAGATAGAGGTCTGATTTCCCTGAAAAATTATGATACAAAACTCCTTTGGAAATACCATCCACTTTACAAAGTTCATTGATGACAAAACCTTTATAGCCTTTTGTAGCAAATTCGAACAAAGCAGCGGTAATGATTTTCTCTTCGCAGTCTTGTTTTTTTCTTCTTTTTCTCATGTATGCATCTCTAGATTTTTAAATTATAAACCGTTTAGTCTAAAATGTCAATCAACTTTCTCGATAGAGTTTCGGGAGTTTGACAGCTAACTACTCCCTTTTATAAACCTCAACCCCTTATAAAGACTGGATTTCAGTCTTATTTTTTTGTCAATTCTTATGTTATTTTTTGTAGCTATTTATAGTTAGATATGGTATAATATGAGCATGGAGGTGGAATGCTATGAAGCTTTACTGTAAGTAAATCAAAAACTCTGCTACATTTTATGTTCAGAAATCTATACGCAAATCCAATGGTTCTGTCACTACAGTTACTATTGAAAAACTTGGAAATCTTGATATGGTTAGGACTAGAGCTAATGGAAAAGACCCTTACGTTTGGGCTAAGGAATATGTTGATGAACTTAATCGTAAGGAATATGAGGAACAAAAAGAGATATTGATAAAAATGTTCTCCTTCAAAACTCCCCGAAGCTCGATGAAAAAAACATTTGTTTAACTGTGGATATCTATTTCTTCAGAGTATTTACTATTCACTTTAAGCTGGATAAAATCTGTTCTAAAAATTTCAAAGAAGTATAGCTTTGAATATGATTTGAACGATATTTTATCTCGACTAATTTTTTACTCGTATCCTTTATCCATCTTCTAAGTTGGCATCAAATCGTTCTTCCAAAATGTTTATTGAACAGCCAACCTTTAATTTACATGATATATATCGTTCACTTTCTGTTTTATCTAAAGAAAGTGACTTTATTCAATCTGAACTTTATAAAAATAGCCAAAGGATACTTCCTCGCAGGAATGACATTCTTTACTATGATTGCACAAACTATTACTTTGAAATCGAGCAGGAAGACGAACTTAGGAAATATGGAAAATCAAAACAACATCAACCACTACCTATTGTCGGAATGGGAATGTTTATGGATCATGACGGTATTCCTCTTGCTTTTGATATTTTCCCCGGAAATAAGAATGAGCAGCCAACACTAAAGCCTCTTGAACAAAAGGTAATCGATGATTATGGTGTTGATAGTATTATTATCTGTACAGACGCAGGTCTTTCTTCAAATGCCAATAGAAAGTTTAACGACAAAACTTTATTTGGTGAAAGAATGAGAAGTTTTATAACAACACAATCTATAAAAACAACTTCCAAAAATATTTAAAGGAGTTTGCCCTAGACCCCGAAGGCTGGTCAGTACAAGGTGAAACAGGATTATTTAATCTGAATAACCTAGATGAACAAACAGACTATAATAAAGTCTTTTATAAGGAAAGATGGATTAAAGAAGATTTATCCAATAAAAAGGTCAAAGAAGGTGATAAAGCGTTAGAGCAACATCTTATTGTATCATTCTCCTTAAAGTACAAAAAATATCACCAAAAAATCAGGCAAAACCAGATTGACCGTGCTAATAAGCTTATTGAAAAAGGGGAATATAAAAGAAATCAAAAAAACCAAAATGATTCACGCCGTTTTATTGCTACTGAAGCAATGACATCTTCGAGAGAAGTCTGTGACAGAGAAATCTCTATATAGATTCGAACCTCATAGCTGAAGAAGAAAAATATGACGGCTTCTACGCCGTTTGTACTAATCTGGAGACAACCGGGGCGGAAGAAATCGTTCGTATAAACAAGAAGAGATGGGAAATTGAAGAATGTTTCAGAATCATGAAAACCGAGTTCAGTGCACGCCCTATTTATCTTCAAAGAGAAGATCGCATAAAGGCACATTTCATAACTTGTTTTGCTTCATTGGTAGTCTTTAGGATACTTGAGAAAAAACTTGGCGAACAATATACATGCGATGAGATTATTAACGTATTACGCTCTATGATGATGTATCGTCCGGGAGAAAAGTTAGGATATCTACCCACTTACACAAGAACAGCTATAACAGATGCACTTCATGAAGCATTTGGATTTCGTACCGATTATGAAATCTTAACCGATTTGAGTATGAAGAAAGTCTTTCGAGACAGCAAAAAAAGTAGGTAGTCCTAGCTACACTTTTGTGAATTAAAAAAGGTCTGAAACCCTTGATATATACGGGGTTCAGACCTTTTAGCTGTCAAAGACAGGGTTTAGTCTAAAATGTCAATCAACTTTCTCGATAGAGTTTCTCCATAAATGTAGGATTACAATACATTTGTTACATCACAACTAAATAATAAAACGGAAGCACCTGTCTTGTGTTAAAGTTAGATCACCACAAAATAACAAACATAAGGAGGGCTTCCGCTATAGCTACTATAACACAAGATATGCGCTTTAGACTATCACTCATTCATTATTAATAGAGTAAAGATTTTTGTCAGTTGATAAAGAAATAAAAATCTTTACTCTATTTTTCGCAAATAAAAAGAGTCGGTGCAGTCCCAAGACCACACCGACCATAATACTATTTAGTATCATCATTCACATTTAATACAGTACCTATTTCTTCATAGACTGATATAGTATCTAAGAAATCAACATCTTTAGCATATGGGTTATTCTGTATGTATTTTTTTCCATAGTTTTTGGTGTTTCACTTTCCCGGAACAACTCTACTATTTCCTTTGTACTGTAAAGCTGTTTCAAAAGAACCTCTGTATTTACTCGTTCTTTTCTATTGCTTTTCTTAATATGCCTTTATCAATTTTTATCTTTATAAATGCTGTATATCATATACAAATCATAGAAATCCCTTGCTCTTGTTGTGGTAATATTTCTGCTTGAAATGGTTTCAAATTTTTCAGCGAGTATAGTTTCTATGGTATAGGTCATAATTGGTATTGTACCTTCCTCTAAGATTTTTGAATAGGAATAATTCATTTCTCTTGGAGTAATAACATCTCCTGTCGTTATATCTATATTTAAGGTTGCATTTATTTTCCCAAAAATGCAGGATATGCTTGCACAAAAATCTTCATACACATCTTCCTGTCTTATTGGCGATAATTTAATCAGCTTATATTCAATATCTGCGTCAATTTCAATCGCTAATATTTCATTTAAGATTTTTGTTATAGAGACTTCATTTAGCGGAATACCTCTAAGCGTGGTATCCATATCCATCGTACTACGCATATCAACACCGATAAGAGAGGAGATAAGAAGTCCTCCTTTTAATATAAAATTCTCACTATATTTTGATTTGGAGAGTTTTTCAAGTATTCCTTCAAACAAGCACATCTGAAGTAGAGAGTTCGGATTAACTCCCTGTTTTCTTAGATATGTTCCTAATCGCTCCTTTTTATCTGTTCCGATGTTTTCATAATAGCACCTCCGTATATCGTTTTAAAGCTTGCTCCATATTCATCTTAATAGCATATTTCGACAGTTTTAATAAATTTTTCTCCTTACCTGCAAAGTAAGATTTTATTGCTTCGCTAAATACTTGTGCATCTATTCTGTCCTTATCTTTGATAATATCAAGTATGGTTCTTTCTTTGTCATACACTGATATTTCTCTGCCAAAGGGACTGGTTATAGTTATTTTCCCAATATCGTAATAATCTTTTTTTACATACTTAAAAACAATATTATCTCTTGCTGACTTAACTCTGCTGACATTATCTCCTACCTTTACAGTCATCACATAAATAAGGGGCATTCGTGTTGATAATCCTTGTAAATATGCTGCTGTTTCGTGAGAAAAAAATACCTTTTGGGTATTCTGTATGAGAAATAAAGATACTCATCAATATTCTCATCCGGAAGTGCATAGAGTCCGTTGGCTATTTTTTTCAAGTTCTTCTTTTTATGGTTAATTCTTTTTAGGATATCCTTATGAATACCAAGATTTAAGGCTTCTCTGGTAGTTATAATCCCATTATTTTCTTTTATTTTTTTTAGCAGCAGTTCCCGTTTACTCATTTCTATCACCGCCTTTTTGTTCTTAAATTATAGTATTTATAAGAATAAAAGTCAATATTTAGAAAAAAAAGAGCCGGTGCAGTCCTAAGACCACACTAGCCATCATTATCTTTCTGCTTCTTTTGACGATTCCTGCTTTACTTTTGACTTTTGCTTATCTTCCGCCTGATATTCTTTGATAGCACCAAGTATGGATTTTTTACCGTTTTCTTGACCTTTTTCAGATTTGAGCAAAGTATTTAACTTAGCTTTCATTTTTTCAATATCTGCTCTAATCTGTCCTGATTGCTCCCAAGAATCTGCATAAAATAAGTCTTTTTCTCTTTCTTCTATCTCGCTTTTCAGTTTAGCAATCTCTTGACTCTTATCCTGTCCTTTCATCTGTTCTTTCGCCTTTAAGAGCTTTGAGGATAATATCCTTACATTGCTATGCTCCTTGCCGTTATCATCAATAGAGATTCTAAGCTGTCCGAATAACTTTACAAAATCTCCCTGTTTAAAGTCCTTTGGAATATCACTCTTTTCTCCGTAGGCGGAGCAATTATGATACACCTTATTTCCCTCATCATCTTTGGAAACTACGAAGAAATTTGCCACCTTAAAGGCTTCTCCGTTCTTATTTTCTCTTTCGATTACATCTACATTGCCTACAACATTTCCGACAATATTTACAAGGTCATCTTTCTCCTGCTGAACATAGGGTAGGTCTTTTATCTGCCCCTGTTCTCTTAAATCTTCAATCATATAGTCAAAATCTTCATGAAGCAGATTGATGGTATCATTTGCCATATAAGCATCATAGATCTTATCCAAGGCACTCTCATCATTGATGCCTTTTTCCATGCTGATAACCGCCTTCACAAAATCTTTGTGGTTATCCTTTGCCATATCTTCAATCCTATCCCTTATTGTTTTGTAATCCATGTTTTTATATCTCCTTTCATGGTAAAAGGGAGCTTATAAGCCCCCTTATCTTGCATATTCCTGTTCTTTTGTAGTTTGTTTATCTTCCGTTTTGCTTTCACTTTGATAAGCTCTGATCTGTCCTAAAATAGACGGTTTATCTTCCGTTCTTTGAGAAGTTTCCTCTTTTGTATGAAGATTATCTTCCACATCATAGGTTGATTCAAAGTAATCGCTATCCCTGAAATCATTGTCATATCTATCGATGATACTGTCATTATCGAGGTCTTTTGCAAGCGGATCATAGAAATTTCCCTCATCATCAATGTCAAGTCCCGTTGCTGCCCTTAAATCTTCCGAGTCCACATAGACTAAATCTTCAAAAGAGGATAGCTCAATCTCATTTTTCATATTCCTTAGAGCTTCATTTTCTCCCTTGTTTTCATAATCAAAGCTCTCGGTTTTTACCACCGTATCATCAATGTACTGTGTCCATGTGTAATCCTCTAAATTCAGTTCGTACTGAATCCCATGCCTTTCATCCGGTGTATTGGTATAGGCAATCCCGATATGCTTTAAATCAGGATACAGCGTGTCAAATTCATCATAACTGTGCTTTTCTTCATACTCTCTGTTGCAGAAGTCAATAATTGCTTTTTTCACATCTTCCAGTAAAGGATTGGTGTTTTCTTGTTCCTCGACCTCTCCCATATCTAAAAGCTTATTCAGTTCAGCAAGTCTTAGTACTTTCATCTTTAACTCTTCTGCCTTCTCAAAAGGCTTTTCAAGTTCTTCCAGGGCATTTTGTAGCTGTTCTTTGGTACTTACAAGCTTTTCCTCCAGGTAACTTAACTTTTCGGGTAATTTATCGATAGCATTATCTAATCTTGTGATATTGCCATCTGCACTTACCCCTAGCTCCCCAACGGTTTTAGATGCCCCATTCAGACTGAAAGCTCGCTCATTCGTAAAGATATTGTAACTCACCTCCAAGTCTAAATTTCGATACTGGCCAATCACTTTACTTTCATTTACTTTGACATTCTTGATTGCTTCCAGCAGTCTCTCTCCGGCTTCTTTTTTATCCATGATTTTTTCACCATGTAGGATTAAGGAAGTAAATCTGTTCTCTCCTTCTCCTTGCGGTTCTACTAAGGAAATGTCCTTCTTAACTGCTTCAATAAGCTTTTCTATCCTAGCGATTTCTTCAGGGTAAGTTTTCGCCACTTTGTCCTCTAACCTGTAACGATTGGACTTATAGTTTGCTTCTAACATTTTCAGCTTAGTAACTTCATTGTCCAAGTCCATTTTCTCTTTGATTTTTGGATCTCCTGTAGCCAAAGCCTTGATTTCAGCATAGTTCAAAGAACTTTCGTCTACATCTTCCGCAACTCTAACCGGAGTCTTACTGGTCATTATCTGGGAAATAAACTTTTGCTTGTTTTCAATAGTTTGCCAAAGGTAGGCATCAAAGGTATTTTCTGTAATATAACGGTAAATATATACACCGCCTTTGTCCTTATTTTCATTTCCCTGTCGGATAATTCTTCCTGCCCTTTGCTCCAGGTCTGCAGGTCTCCAGGGAACATCTAAGTCATGTAGGGCAATCAGTTTCTTTTGCACATTTGTACCTGCTCCCATTTTTTGTGTGGATCCCATTAAGATTCGGATTTCTCCGTTTCTCACCTTAGCAAACATCTCGTCCTTTTGCTTATCGGAATTTGCCTCGTGTATAAAGGCAATCTCTTCTTTAGGGATTCCCATTTCCACAAGCTTTTCCCGGATATCATCATAGATATTAAAGCTGTCATCTCCCTTTGGTGTTGACATATCGGAGAAGATTAGTTGCGTAGACTTATCTTCTTTTGTTTTATCCCAGATGGAAAATACATTCTTTACACATACATTTACCTTACTGTCCGGATTATCAGGCAATAATGGATTGATTAAACGCTGATCTAAAGCAAGCTTTTTTCCATCATTGGTGATTTTTAGCATATTGTCTTCGTCAGGCTCTACCGCTCTGTTCCGCACCTTATCTGCCCGCTCTGATAAGCCTTTTAAAATTTCTTTCTGTTCATCACTGGGCATGGTCTTAACAACTTCAAAGTGAGCTTCCGGGACTGGAAGATTTAACATATCAGCCGTCTGAATATCTGCCACTTCTTTAAACAGACTCATAAGTTCGGGAAGATTATAAAATTTAGAAAATCTCGTCTTTACTCTATATCCTGTCCCCTCAGGGCGATAATTCAAAGGCAGATTGAGTCTCTCCAAAAGTGGAAGCCCAGGAGTCAAAATGCTCCAAACCATTTTTCTTTAATTCCTCATACTGTAAATATCTCTGCATGGTATAAAGTTCCGTCATGGAATTGCTTACAGGCGTTCCCGTAGCAAAGACAATGCCCTTTCCATTGGTCATTTCGTCCATATAGCGACACTTCATGAACATATCTGAAGACTTAAATGCTTCCGTCTGTCCAATGCCTGCTACATTCCTCATCTTCGTGTAAAGGTAAAGGTTTTTGTAATTATGGGCTTCGTCTACGATTAGTTTATCTACACCAAGTTCTTCAAAGGTAATGACATCATCTTTCTTGAAATCATCGTTTAGCTTTTCCAGCCTAGTCTCCAGTTTTTTTCTTGTCTTTTGCAACTCCTTCACGGTAAAGTTCTGGTTTCTATCATGCTTGTATTCCTCCACATAATTGATAATCTCGTCAATCTGGTCTTTAATATGCTTCTCTTGATACTCTTTACTCATGGGAATTTTCTCAAACTGGCTATGGCCGATAATAACTGCATCGTACTCACCTGTTGCAATCTTTCCGATAAAGCGTTTTCTGTTTTTGGGCTCAAAATCTTTTTTATCTGCCACCATAATGTTCGCCGAAGGATAGAGCTGCATAAACTCTCTCCCGATCTGCCCTGTCAAATGATTCGGTACAACAAAAAGGGATTTTGTACACATTCCAAGTCTTTTCGCCTCCATAGAACTTGCTACCATTTCAAAAGTCTTCCCTGCACCGACCACATGGGCAAGAAGCGAATTTCCCCCATAGAGAATTCTTGCGATGGCATTTTTCTGATGTTCATAAAGAGCAATTCCTTCTCCCATGCCTTCAAAGCTTAGGTTACTGCCATCATATTCACGATTTCGAATGGAATTGAATCTCTCATTATAGGTCTTTACCAGCCTGTTTCTCCGTTCCTGATCGTCAAAAATCCAGTTCTGAAACTCTTCTTTAAGAAGTTCCTGTTTCTGTCCGGCAAGCATGGTCTCTTTCTTATTCAGTACAGAAGTTTTAGAGCCATCTGCATTTTCTATTTGGTCAAATACCTTGGTTTCTTTTAGATTGAGGGCATCTTCAATAAGCTTATAAGCACTTACTCTGGAAGTACCGTAGGTCATTTCCGCTAAATCATTCCCCCTATCTTGACTCTTTCCTTCAATATTCCACTCACTGGTAAGGCTAGAGAATTTCACATGGATATTCCATCTGGCATAGCCCGGTGTCTTTAAAGTCTCAAAAATAAAGCGTTCTATATCCTTTACAGGAATCCATGTTGCTCCTAGTCGAATATTGATTTCACTGGCTTCAAGTTCTTTTGGCATCACTTTTTGAAGCTCTGCTTTTTGATATTCCAATCGATTTAGTTCCATATCCAGTAGTTCTTTTTCTGTTTCCCTATCATCAGACAAGATTCTTTTAGCCTGGCTGATTCGAAAGATATAGCTATCGATTGCCCCTATCTTTTCCCGAATATTTCCACTCAGATATTCGTCCTTTGTTACATAGGTATACTTAAAGGTGCTCCTATCATCACTACAACTAAAGGGCAAGTCTCCGTCTTCAAGATTAAAAGAAAACTTTTGATTGCTCTTTACGTTTTCTTCACGAATATTTAGGAATATCTCTCCTTTTAGCTCCGAAATAATGGTGCTTCTATCCTTATCTGTAAGACCCTGCATGTAATCAAAATCCACATAGCCTTTTTGGGAAATGGAAAGTACCAAGGCTTCCAGAGAGGTATCCACATGATTTATCACCTTTGCCTTACTGATCGTGCGTTTCGAAAAAATATCTCCCTTTGCCTTAAAATTCTCCTCTTCGTCAAGAATTTCAATAGACGATACCAATGGAAAGTTACTGTCTTCCCTTAATGCTCTAGTATTCGAAAGAGTATTAACAAAGCCATGCTTTTTAGAGAACCTGTCATAGACTTCATTTAAAATTTCTTGAGAAGCCTTGATTTCTGCATCGCTAAAATCTTCCTTTTGTTTGTATATAACATCTTTTAACGCTTCCTTTAATGTGAGATAGTCCTTGATCTTTTCTTTATTCTTATCCGAAATTTCTTTCTTGATGAAAAGGGAGTTTTCCCTGTAATACACCTCATTGTTAAGGATTGTATAAGAAAAGTTCTTCACATCATCTGTTGCCGGAATAAAGCTAATCTCATCATCAAGAAGTTCTATCTCTTCATATCTTGTGTTTGCAGAAATTTGTTTTCCGGCACGTTCCAACATTTCTTTAAATCTGCATTTTCCTTTGATAAGCAAGCGAGAGTATTTCCAAATCGCCCTGAAACTTCTTCCATCTTGCCAAGTACCATTTCCGGGTGATCCACAAAGTATTTATTGTAAGTAAGTCCGTTTTCATCCTCTTCCAAATGTACCCAGCTATCATCTCGTTCCAGAACACTGTCTCTCTTCTTTAGAAAAATAATATCACTTGTTACTTCTGTACCGGCAACACCCTTAAAAGTATCGTTGGGAAGCCTTATCGCTCCTAAAAACTCAGCCCTGGCATTGATATACTTCCTGATACTTTCATCTTTCTTATCCATTGTGCCGGAAGAGGTGATAAAGGCAATCACGCCACCATTCCTAACTTTATCTATAGACTTGGCAAAGAAATAATCATGGATCAAAAAGTTGTTTTGGTTATACGCTCTGTCATTAACCGTAAAATCCCCAAAAGGCACATTTCCAATGACAAGATCAAAGAAATTGTTGGAAAAGCTCGTTTCCTCAAATCCCTTAACCTGAATATCACTATTAGGATAAAGTAGCCTTCCAATACGGCCACTTACTTGGTCAAGCTCCACTCCATAAAACTTGGACTGATTCATTTGCTCCGGAAGGCTTCCGATAAAGTGCCCGATACCCATGCTTGGCTCTAAGATATTTCCCTGTTTAAATCCGATATCCAGAACTGTCTTATATACGCTGTCAATCACTGTTTTAGGCGTAAAAAAAGCAGTTAAGGTAGATTCCTTAGCTGCTTCATATTCTTCTAAACTTAGGTTTTTCTTTAGGAAATTTCTGGCTTCCGACCATTGCCCGGTCCGTTCTTCATCAAATACTTCGGAAAGCCCTCCCCAGCCGACATATCTTGCCAGTACTTCTTGGGCTGATTCATCAAGTACTCTTTCCCCCTTTTCTACTCTGTTTAGCATAGAAATGGCTTCCAGGTTATAGTTTAGTCTTTCACTTGGTGTGAGTTTATCATGGAAAATCTCTTGCCGTATTTTGAAATTGGAAGCCGGTGCTAAACTTCGACTACTTCCTTTATCACCATCTCTTTCAATGCTGAAATCATGGTCTGGTACTTCGGATCTTCCTCGCTCGCTATATTCAGCTCCTTCATCATTTGAGGTTTCTCTTCCCTCATAAATTGAATTGCTCTCTTCTGCACTTCCATTAAGTGATTGACCAGCTTCTTCTCCTTGTATAGCTCGAGCAGCATTTGATAATTCATCTCGTTCTGACTCTCTGCCATGTACTCCAGTCTCATTACGGCGTAAGTCGGATTCGGAAATTCCGACAGAAAGCTCGTCTCCTCTTCCAGACTGTCTAAAGTTTTCTTCTTGATTATCTTCACTATTTCGTCCGTATTCTCCATCTGAGAAAACTCGTTCTCCTCTATCATCATCTCTTTCGTCATTTGATCGAACAGCATCTTCCATACCTCCTTGTTCTGCTTCACCATTTCTTTCAGTCTCAAATCTTATTTCTTCAGGATTGTTCTTATTATATTCTGCACCTCTGTTTTTTGTCAGCCCATGACTTAGGGATAATTTCTTTGTGCGTTCAATAGTTGCCTCTAAAATCCTATTACAAGCATTAGAAATACAATTTCCTGCAAACATTAAGGACACACTATCTAAGTAAAGAAAGTTTTCCTTGCCCTTTTCCATATCTATCGGATAGTTCACATGAAATCGGCTAGATAAGGCGTAGCTAATAGACTCTCTCATAAAATGCACAAAAGAATTCCTATCCTCAGCCGGAACTCGCAAATTATTGGCAAGTTCATGGATATCCTGATCTGCATATATTCTGCTAAGAAAGTAAAGATTTTCTAATAAACTATCCTGAGGTGTATAGCCCTCAAGCCGAATCATTTCTTTCAATGTATCCGTATCTTTCTCTTTATCAAAAGACCAGAGTACTACTTCGTTGACATTACGGTCTATAGAGACAGTTTGACTGATATCAAAAACATAAGCTATTTTTTGTTTCCCTTCACTTTCATACAGAATCGGAATCCCCTTCTCCCCACGCATAACCGTTCGATGAAACCTTTCCCGCCACATATCAAAGCCTGCACAAGCTACTGCTTTAAAGTTTCTATCGTAAATGCTTAACTGACTTAAAAAAATCATATCTCTGATTATTGCCAATAACTTTCAGGGAGTTTTTAGATACTCTGTTTCAGAACCTAAAACTTCTCTTTTTACAAGCTCAATCAGAGCATAAAAATCGTTCGTTCTCATTTTTTTCCTCCTTTTTTTGCAATAAAAAAAGGGCGATGGAGTATCGCCTTTTTTGAGATTATAACTGAGTAATTCCTTCATTCTTTAAAAACTAACGTTAATTTTTTTCTTTTAACACCTCTTTGTAAAGATCCAAATTCTGATTAAGGCTCTTATACTGCCAATAGAATAGATTATACAAATATAGGCCAATATCAATTAATAATAAAAACATTTGAAACTTTTCTTCGAGGTTTAGCCACAAATATGTTCCCTACCGTATTTGTCTTTAATCCACTACTTATCATAGGGAGTATATTGGGTAGAATAGCAATAGAAAAAAATAAGAACAATAGACTTTCCAAATTGTTTTTAAATCTGATGCCAGTTCATCTTCGAATGTCATACTGAAGTCATAAATTTCGCTAATAGCACGATCTGTAAGAACATTCTTCGGCTGACCAAACATGTTGTCTAAAGCCTCATTTGCTATTTTTTTTCTTCTTTAGATCAAAAGTTTTGAAATAACGCCTCAAAACTCTCCAAACAATTAGAAGTAACCAGAAAATAATAATTTCTCTGTTTGTTTCATCCTCAAGGTTCATTTCAAGTAAACAAACTATAGATAAGGTAACAAAAATACAACAAAAAAATCTCCAAAAAAATATTTTTTTGTAAACATTTAGGGATTTTTCCCGAGTACATTTAATTATTTTTTTCCTATGAATCTAATGACAGTCTCTATAAATGATTTTCCACTTTGTTTTTTTGACCATCGCTAACTATTTGATTATACTTTTCTCTGTATTTCAGATAAATCATTTCTGCATTCCAATTAGGATAATCTGCTTCTGATTTCCTTGGGTCATTATTAATATTTGACATTTCGTATTCTCCTATTTTATATCAAAGCGTGTATATATAATAGCAGTTTAATTGTGCAAAATCAATCTTATAATCCCTCCAACACATTCACCACAATACTATTTCCTGCCTGTTTATATAGGATAGATGAAGTCATACCTTTTCTCTCAGGAAATACCGTCCTAAAGCTTTTTCAAAGTCTTCTTCATCAAAAGCCCATAAGTCTGAAGCATTCCTTTTCTGTAAGATAGCGATACTTTCCATTCTTTAAATCTACAATCCCGGAATTAGGGATTCTTACCTGCTTTGTAGTGATGGTATAAGCATATTTATCTATCACATTAAGCTTACCCTTGAAGTTCTTATTTTTAGGCTGTCCTCTTAAGTAGCAAAGCATGGACTCCTGTCTTACCTCATATTTCTCTGAAACACCTTCTTCCAAAAATTCGGATATATCTCTTGTAGGAACGGACTTCAGCTTGGAAAAATCAAAATCATTTTTTCCGAACATACTTACCACAAAGATTCGCTCTCTTTTTTGAGGGATTCCAAAATCCATAGCATTTAGGATTGCATATATATTTTCATAGCCCAGACTTTCCATTTCTGTTAAATAATGAAAAAAGGAAGCCCTCAAATTCTTATCGAGAACTCCCTTTACATTTTCCCAGATGACTATCCGAGGTCTACTATTCATTTCTTCAATAATCCGTATCGTCTCAAATAAAAGACTGCTTCTTGTGCCACTCCCCTTTTTTCCTCCTTGCTTTAAACCGGCTCTGCTAAAATCCTGGCATGGATTTCCATGCATGAGTAAATCAATTCTTTGCTTCGAGGGATTGTAGCCAATAATGCTCTTTGGCTTAAAATCTGCATTATACAAGGCGTTATAGCTTTTCACGCAATTCTTATCAATTTCCACATAGTCTATAACTTTATGCGGTATTTTTTGCCGAATCAATGCCTTTCGAATAGCTCCGATGCCTCCGAATAGCTCCAATACATTCAATGTTTCTATCTTCATCACCTCCAATAAAAAAGGGAACAAGATTTTCTCTCGTTCCCCTAAATGCTGTTTCTATATTGTTCCACCAGACTTTGAATCTCTTTTTCAATTCTCCGAAGAAATTCTTCCTTACTCTCTTTCCCGGAAGCAATGTCTGAAAGCTCCAATTCCCACTTCGCAGTGGTTTCTGCCGATTTGAACTTTTCCGCAACAATCGTGATTAGGTTAATGCCTTTATGCGTAGCCAGTAAGTTCTTTTTATCTCTTTCCACAAAACCTTTATAAATTAGGTTTTCAATAACTCCTGCTCTTGTTGCTGGTGTTCCTAAGCCTCTTCGTTCTACTTCTACAGCCTTGTCTATCATTTCCGTCCCTGCAAGTTCCATTGCCTTTAAAAGGGTATCTTCCGTATAATGCTTCGGTGCTGCAGTATATTTTTCTCTAAGCTCTGAACTTTCAAGATGTAAAATGTCTCCACTCGAAACACTTGGTAAGACAAGTTCCTCGCTCTTCTTCGCCTTATATTCTTTCAGATACTTCGTAAAGCCTTCTTCTATAATTACCTTCCCTGTACAGCTAAAGGAAAATCCTTCTACTTCCGCTACTACTTTGGTGAGACTTTCTTTAAGGGGATATCCTAAGCTCGCATGAAGCTTGTTTAGGATAAGCCGGTATACCTTTGCTTCACTTTCAGGAAGTTTCGATAAATCCTTTTGCAAGGAACTAATAGTTGGAATAATAGCGTGGTGATCCGTAACCTTTTTAGAGTTAAATACCGTCTTGATACGACCTGCATCAAAATCGTTTTTGCCCAAAATGTTATTGACGGTACTTGTAATCATATCTTCTGTAAGGCATCTGCTGTCTGTTCTTGGATAAGTGATAAACTTCTTCTCATAAAGGCTTTGTGCATAGTCAAGGCTTTGTTTTGCACTGTATCCAAAGAACTTGTTACACTCTCTTTGCAAAGTCGTAAGATCAAATGGCAATTCCGGATTAGTGATTTTTTCTTTCTGCGTAACATCACTCACTTGAATTGTATTTCCGACCTTGTTTTTTAGTCGCTTTGCAGTCTCTACATCATCTATTCTTTCGCTTGACAAAGAAAAGCCATCGACTAGAAGCTCCACGGTATAGTACTTTTCTTTTTTGAAATGAGCGATTTCATCGTCTCGTTTTACAATCATGGCAAGGGTTGGTGTCTGAACACGTCCTACGGAATAGTTTTGCTGATAAAGGCAGGAATACAGTCTACTGATATTCATGCCCACCAGCCAATCCGCAATGGCTCTTGCCTGAGCTGAAGCAAAAAGGAAATCATAGTCCTCTCCCTTTCTTAGATTTGCAAAGCCCTCTCTAACAGCACTGTCTTCCATGGAAGAAATCCAAAGTCTTTCCACCTTCTTTTTGCAAGTCGCTTCAATGTAAACCAATCTGAAAATGGCTTCTCCCTCTCGTCCAGCATCGCAGGCATTGATAATCGTGTCAACACTGCTTTCATTCATCAGCTTTTTCAAAATGGAAAACTGTTTCTTAGTCGTCTTTGTGACCTCATATTTATAATTTTGGGGGAAAATCGGTAAATCTTCCATATTCCATTTTGCATACCTACTATCATAGGCATCAGGATTTGCCATTTGGATTAAATGCCCAACACACCAGGAAACTTTGTATCCATTTCCCTCCACATAACCATCTTTTTTATCATTCACTCCTAAGACTTTGGCAATGGACAGGGCAACTGAAGGCTTCTCTGCAATCACTAATTTCATATCTTTTCTTACTCCTTTTTTCAAAAAAATAGGGTGGAAGTATGATTATTCTTCCACCCTGTAATCCATAAAACATTCTTTCTAAACGTATCGACTAAAGTTCCAAGTTTTACTCCTCTTCCTCATAGTCTTCCGTCTCTGCTTCTTCCTTATCCATGTCTTCTAACTCTGTTTCCATTACTCCTCCTTCTCTATCCTCTATTTCGCTTTCTTCATTACTATCTGCTTCTGAGAAGAAGTCATCTTCTTCCTCAAGGCTTTCTACCGCCTCAGCTTCTTTCTTTTTTACTACCTTAAAGTAATAGGCAACTGCCATAACTAAAACCACTACAAAAATCAGTAAAACATAGCTTCCCATGCTCCCGTTTTCTTCCATTGTCTTTGGCTTTTGCTCTTCCTTACTTTCCTCTTTTTCCGGATCCTCTTTTGTAATCGCCGGCTTGCTTTCTTTCTGTTCTACCATATTTAACAAATCATCTTCCGAAACTTCCGTAAGAAGCATTACATTTTGATCTTGCTCATCATGGTTAATAATCAGATGAAATACTTTTCCGCTCTTAGTCTTAAAGCTAATAAACTGTCTGGCATCAGCAGAAAATTGGTCATTCGCTTCTGTTTCGTTTCCATGATGAATCGGATAGGCATTGTTGGCATTATCAACATCCTCCGTAACTGTTGCCCTAGCCTCTCCCGGTAAGGTGGCAATCCCTTTATTAGTACTTTTTTTCTTCGTTGCTCCCCTGCTTTCCATTTTCAGGATCTTTTGCCTCCAGTTTGTTGGGAAAGCGTACTTCTCTCTCTATTTCTTCCTTTACTTCCTGGGTGACTGTAGTCTCTGCATTATTTCCCTCTGCAGCTACGCTTCCTCTGTAGCCTCCTGCTCATTAACCTGAGCATAGGGACAGCATGGAAAAATCCATGCATGGTCAGCATGGTAGAAAGTACAGTAGCCACAATAAGTCTTCTCCACTTTTTAGTTTTTCATCGCCATTCTCCTTTATTCTTTCCTTAAACATCTCACTTTGCATTCTTTCTTCGCTTTGCATTTTCCCGTCACTTCTTTCTTTTCTTAGCTTTTCCATCAAGTCAGCAATCGTAATCTTATTGCTTCTGCATATCGCAATAATTTCTTCATTTTCAAGTTCCTCTTCCCGAATAAATAAAGGCTCTAATTTTTCATCAATTAGAGCCCTTTTATCCTTTAATCTTTGTATTTTATTTTTCACTAAAATAAGTTCCTTATTCACTTTATCCGTCCTTTCTCCACTTAACGAACTCTTCCAAAACCAAAAAAATGCTCCTTCCAGTATGGTGTATTGATACTAACAAAGCGTATCGGGTTTCCGGCATGAATCATCATGCCGTCTCCTGCATAGATTCCGACATGGGAAATGGGCGTACCGCTTTTATAGGTGTTTTTAAAGAAAATGATATCTCCGGCCTTTGCTTCACTTTTTGGAAATGGGCTTACAGTAGGATTTGTAAATATCGTAAGCCGTTGTCCTAGGCATATTTTTTACCCCGGAATGGGTAAAGCTCCAGCACACAAAGGACGAACAGTCAAAGTTGTTCGGCCCATTTGCTCCAAAGACATATTTCTTTCCGATATGTTTCTCTGCTTCACTAAATAAGGCTTTAATAGACTCTTCATTGAAAGCAATTCCCGGATTTTCGAAATCAGGATTTAAAATCAACTCGGAAGTATTTGCATTTCCACTGCCAAAAAAGGATTCCATATTTCCTTTTGCAGAAAGTAAGGATTCATAGTGGCTTACATTATTCGGATGCTTTTCAAATATCTCCCTAATGACAGTATCCATCTCTTTTTTTCTTTTAAGCTTATAAACAGCTTTTTATACTCATAAGGCACTAACCTGCTTCTACTTCGTATTTTTCCTTCCCTGTCTACATAAGTCTCCTTAACTGTTTTGTATCTGATTTCTATCTTTTCCCGATACGATAGACTGTATATTCTTTGAAAAAGATCCTTCAGGATATCTTCAACATCTCTTGCCTTTTTTACCTCTCCATATCGTGAAGTAACATAGGATAAAAGCTCATGCACATTGTGCCCGATCTCTTTATCTTTCTGAATAATATACTCATCGTAGCCTGGGTGATTCTTCTGCACGGAATTCATCTCGTCCTGCAATCCTTCTTCCATGCTTTCAAATTGCTGATTGACTTCCGTAAGGACATTCGGATCCGATAAATAGCTTGTACTAAGTACACCACTGGAAGAATTCATCATGCCGGACAAGGACATTACGGAAAAATTCATAAGGAATGTCCCCAAAATAATAAGACTTAAAAAGATAAGCATGAAGCCCTTGGCATTTCTTATCATGACCTCTTTTGAGCTTTTAATCGCTCCGAGCAGTCCTTCTTTCAGCCTATCCCTAAGTCTTGTCTTATATTTACTCTGTATGCTTTCTTTCATTTGCCTTTTCTTTTGAAAACGCTTATAGGCATTTATCCTTTGAGAATCATCTGAAGCTTTCCTTGCACCTTCACTTTCTTCAAAAATAAGCTTGGAATTTCGTTCTTTGGTCTTCCTATTGTACTTTTCAAGTCGAAAGGCTTTCCTATCTCTTTTCTTCTCTGCATATCGCCTTGTCCCCCGAATGAGCTTTGCACTAAAATCAGCTGTCTTTTCTCCTGTTTCAACGCCTTGATTGTCCTCACTCCCCTGGGATAAGTAGTCTCTTACCACCTCACTTCCCTTGGAAAAAACTTTTAAGATATGATAAATTCTTTTTCTTTTTTTGCAGCCTTTGGCTTTTTCGAAACTTGTTTTTTCCCTGTCTTTGTAAGTTTCTCTTTAACTGCATTCAGTGCCTCAGAGTCTTCTTTTTCTTTAGAAGGAAGCTTTTCTCCTGTCGTTGCTTCCCTGTTTCTTGTATAGAGATTCTCGGTAAAGTTCCGCCTTTTATGCTCTGCTCTTTTTTGTCTTTCTTTCCCAATACCTTTAATTAACTTCTTTTTATTGGAACTTCCCTCAGCTTTTGGATTATCTTTTTTAGGAATATCCTTCCCTAAAACCAACTTACTATCTTTTTCTTCGTACCTTATCTTGAAAGCGTTCATGATTATGAAGAATCTTCTCCCGAAAATCCTTTTCGGCTCTTTTTCCTCATAGGCTACCCCTGCTCTTCCGGCTTAGTGGTCATCTTCTTATAAAGAACCGTATCTTTTGGAAACTTATCCAGAAACGGCACAATAGTATTTCCAAAGAAAAGAAGCCCCTCTCCTTCATTGGAATTCGTGACATAACGAAGTTGCGGTACAGAAATTTTCAGTTTCTTCGCTAAAATCTCCCGATCTCCCGAAGCCTGATTAAGCATGAGAACAAAATCTGTATTATCGAAAATATTCTCTATTTCCTTACTCATCAGTAAATCTTTCACATTCTGCGTAATGCCTGTCGGAATACCGCCCCACTTACGAAACCTCTTCCAAATCTCTACAGAATAGGAAGCAGTCTGCTCTTCTTTTAGCAGTAAATGAAACTCATCAATATAATATCTTGTGGCCTTATTTCCTCTGTTCAAAGAAACTTTGTTCCAGACCTGATCCTGAATAACCAGCATACCGATTTTTCTTTAATTGGCTGCCAAGCTCTTTAATATCAAAGCAAAGAAGCTTTTTGTTTAAGTCTACATTGGATCTATGGTTAAAGACATTCAGGCTTCCTGATACATAGATTTCCATTTCCGTTGCCAGTTTCTTTCCTACTTTTTCTTCCTGCCCTTTCAGCATATCGTAAAGGTCTTGTAAAATCGGCATATTCTCTGCACACGGATTTTCAAAATACTTTTCATAGATTTTCGGAAGACAACGGTCAATAACCGACTTTTCCTCTGCCGTAAGCCCGCTCCCTCCTACCACAAGCTCCAGCATAGACATAATGAAGTTTGCCTTATCCTTTAATGGTGCATCTCCGTCTCCATAGTTCATGTTAATATCCAGGGGATTCAGATAGTCTTTAGACTTACTGCTTACCTTAATCACCTCTCCATGAAACTGTTTCACAAGATTTCCATACTCTCCCTCAGGATCACAAATAATCACATCATCATTGGTAATCAAAATGGCATTTGCCATTTCTCTTTTGGCACTGAAGGATTTACCGCTACCCGGTGTTCCTAAGATAAGTCCATTAGGGTTCTTCAGCTTTTTTCTGTCTGCCATAATCAGGTTATGACTAAGGGCGTTCAGCCCATAATAAAGACTATTTTCAGAATTGATAAAAAGCTCCTCCGTTGTAAAAGGAATAAATACTGCCGTGGAAGAAGAAGTTAAGCTCCTATTGATTTCCATCTGATTTAGTCCAAGGGGAAGGACACTCACTAAGCCCTGTTCTTGAGCATGATCCAGTCTCTTAATCTTACAGTTATGTTTGTTGGCAATGGAACTAATCTTTGCGATTGTATTCTCAAGCTTTTGCACTGTTTTTGCAAAATTAAAAAAGACAATGCTTACCACAAACATTCTCTCATCTCTTGTCTGTAAATCTTTTAAAAGGCTCTTTACATCTTCCCCATAAGTGACTAGGTCTGATGGCAAAATATCCATATCGTAACCACTTCTCACTGCCTTTTTATTTTCTTCAATTCGCATTTTATCAAGGTCAGTATTCTTCCTTTTTACCATCTTGATTGCTTCCGACTGGTCAATCGCCTGAATATGGAAGGAGATACTGATATTGTCATCAATATCCAAAAATTCAGAAAGCATACGGTCAGAAAGCTCACTGGCAAGAATTTGAAAATGGCTTGTTGCCCCAATAAACTTACCAAACTTAAAATACCTGTTCGGTGTAAAGTTAAACATATCGGGAACAATATAGGACTTCGTGCTTTCCTTTTTCTTTAAATCCTTGTAAGAAAAGGAAAAGTTCTTATCCGGATTTAGCATATCATGTAAAAATCTTTAGTCTCTCTTCTCCGTTTAGGCTCTCTGCCCGGACCCCCATATTTTTAAAGCCTGATAAAATGTCAATTTCCAGTCTTTCCAGCATGGAACTTGCCTGTTCCAAATTATCGGCTTCTACAGTAAAGCTGATGTACTTTGCCTTTTTCAGTCCATTATTTCCTTTTTACAATCTGGCTTTTTAGCATTTCCCCGAAACTCCAGTCTTAGGTCATCAAATCCATCATGCTGATCCGGTATCTTCATGGACGCTTGAACTTCCTCATTTCTTCCAATCTGATTGATATAGGAAAACTCTATGGCAACACTTGGATCAAAGGAATTCAGGAAATTAGCAAACTGATTGAAAATCAAGTCTCTATCCTCATCTAAAGCAAGCTGGTAGTTAATATCCTGAAAGGAAATAGTCTTACTAAAATGCCTTTCATCAAGCTGGCAAAGGCCATTTTTTTAGAAGTCTGATATAGGGCAATGTATCTTCTACGGTGTAACGCTTTTGGCTCTTTCTTAAGAACCGACGTTAAAAATCCTTTGCTCGCTTTTAGAAACTGTCAACTTACTATGGTCTTTCTCCTGTAGCCTTCTTTTTTTAATGCCCTTTTTATTTTTTTCTTTAGCATGATTGTTTGCAATCTTCTTTTTGTTCTGCAAGGTAAACCTCCTTTCTCACCCTTTTTCCCCGGCTGATAAAACCTATGAAGATATATGAGCTTAAAAATACTGTTCGAAAAACCAAGCCGTCTTTTTTTCAAAAAAGCGTAATAAAAAAATACCGGAAGGGTGGCGGTAATCAAAAACAGGACGGCAATATCGTTTGGCACCAGTTTCCGTACAAAGATATAGGCTGAAAAGCCCAACAATCCTGCAATGGAAAAGCCGATAAGCTGTCTTTTCGTAAGATTAAAGGCAACTTTTGTTTTCACTCTCTTTAAATCCTTTGGAATCGGTACATACGCCATGGCTTAGATCCTCTCTGCTCTTTCCTTGGATAATTCTTCCATATGCTCATATACTGCTCCAATTTCTTCCTGAATTCTTGCAATATCCCCTTCCGTCCTTCTATTGTGTCTTTCCTGCGTTAGCTGGAGATTATTTTGAGAAGCAATTAGACTCTCCTTCACCTCCTCTAAATCTTCCAGTCTTTGATTTAGGCTAATCCATTTGATAACTGCCAAACCTGCCAAAACCATTGTTCCTACTAAAAATCCAGTTTTTCTTTTGTTCATCTTCTTCCCTCTCTTTCCTAATGTGCATTCAATACACTCTTTGCTAATGTTCCGCTCTTTAGCATCATGAGCCCGAGTAAAACTGCATAGCAAAGAATCATCATCGTGCTTTTGTGCATATCCGTGATTTCTATCGTTTTTACCAGCACTGCGTATATTCCAAGGCAAACCATAATAAAGAGTCCTTGTAGTCCCAAGGCAAACAAGCCTTTAATGTAGTTCGTTCCAATCTGTCCCCATTCCTTATTTCCCATAGTGGCAAAGGGAATTGCCGAGACAGAAGCATAAACATAGATTTCAAACATTCTCCCGTAGACAATGACCATGACTAATATAGAGATTGCTTGCATGGCAACTTTGATTAAAGAGATTTCAAAAAGAATCGTTATAAGCTCCCCTAGCGTTTTTCCCTTTATGGAATCCACCATAGCGATAATTTCATCTCCTGATACAACAGCAGTTGTATTGATGACTCCCGCTGCCTTATTGACCATATTTTGTGCCACATCAAAAACCGCCATGGAAAACTCAAAGGAATGAGACACTAACCAAACAGCAATCCACATCTTGATAATGTATTTGAAAAACTCAAAGGTATCGGTATCCTGCATATTATTTTTCTGCATAACCATGTTGATAAGTTCAATACATAGGATTGCTGTTATGATTAGCCCGGCTATCGGAATAATGACGGTATCGTTAATGCTTTTAATGAATTGAAACACATCACTATTCCAGCCCATTGGCGTTTGTCCTACATCTGTTGCCACTGACCCAACCTTATCGTTTAGATCAAGGAACATAGACTCTAAGTTTGCTTGGATACTGCCCAGTAGAAGCTCTCTGAAAAACTCTTCTATCTTGTCTAATATCTCAAACATACTCTCTCCTTTTACTTAATCACATTGGCAAGAAGCGGAATTAGTTTTAATCCGATAAGGGCAATGCCTCCCCCTGCCATAAGCTGCTTAATGCCTTGGGATTTTGCTCCTGGATTATCATTTCCATATCCCTCCATAAGGTTAATGACTCCCCATGCCCCAAGTCCTGCTCCTACTGCCATAACCAAAATCTGTAATACATTGACTGCCTGAACATCCATATTTAATCCTCCTCGTTTTCTTCCTTCTTTTCAATCTTGTTGTAAGACTTTACAAGAAAATTCCTGTATTTCTTTCCTTCTTTTTCACGCTCCTTAAAATAGCCAAAGACATGAATCAGATCGCCTTTCTGAAAATCTCTTGCTTTCTCCACCTTGTCACCGTAGGCTGAGCAATTGATGTATTCCTTACCCTTCCCATACTTTTTTACAAGCGTGAAATTGACAGCCTCTACTCTCTCGCTATCTCTTTCAAAACTTGTAAAGCTTGGTTCATCGAGCAGATTGGCATTAATGTTAATCATTTCTTCCTTCATTTAGAAATTCTCCTTTTCTATGAGATACCGCACGTTTTACGAGCGATACTTGCTTAAAATAAAAAGCGACTGGAAGTGTTTCTTTCCAATCGCTCATCAACTTAATATTTATTTTTTAGGTAGGGCTTCTATTCCTTATCATTTTTCCTCCTTTTAGGTAATAAAAAGGCGATAGGAAAAATCTATCACCTTGTAAGATATAGGGAATTTTAATACTACAAATTGGAATTAGGATTGTGATGGAAAATCAAATTTAAAAACTGAATCTCAGCACCCGGAACGTTTGCTTGTAGTGCTTGGGCATTGTACATCATTGCTTTATTTTCGTCTTTTGTAATATTGCCATAACCATTTGTATATATAGCACTTAATGTATTAGCAGCATAAGCAGCAATGGGATTCCCCAGTGCAGCTACTTCTTCGAATAGTTGAACAGCTAATTCTATATTTGGTTCAACACCTTTTCCCTTATAATAACATTCTGCTAAATAATATTTAGCTCCATCTATGCCACAGTCGACTGCTTTTCTTAAAATAATTAAATGCCTTCGAAAGTATTTTGTAAGCTTCCATGCCATCCATAGTATAATATGCATCCAGCATATAGCATTGCTTCATCATGGTTCTTTTCTGCTGCTAAACAAAAATGATTTAATGCTTCTCTTTGTTTTTCCACATCATTAGAATAAAAACAGTTCTAACCCTTTATCATATTCTTCTTTTTCCATCCATTGTAGACGCCCCCATCATAAACCTCCGTGATAAATATTACTTCTGTTTCTAATAACTTGTATTTAATTATATCAAAAACTATAAATGAATAATAGGTGTTAATCGACATAGCTTTTACCTTTCCTCTCCTCTTTACATACCTCTCTATATCAAACCTATTTTTTTCTTATCATAGTCCTCTAATAACCCTATAGTTCTTATGTTTTGTTATATCAAATTTATCAGAGAAAAAAAGGTCTGACACCTCTAAGTTGAAAGATACATTTTCCACCGTCCATCACTGTTATCTCATCTTGACTCATCAGATCTTTTCCAGTCTTTTGATAGTTCATGGCAAAGCTGTTCTGATTGGACTTGGTTTCCGAGATATTGTATAAGTCAATGGTTTCCTTTCCCAAAGTTTCTGAAAGTTCTTTTAATGTAGTCTTTTTCCTTCCCTCCCAGGAATAAAGTACTATCGCAGTTTCCAATAATCGTATCCGCATTATCCTTGTAAATAGCTTTCAGCTGAGATTGTGCCTGTAGAATAATACTTGCAGAAATTTCTCTGGAACGAATTGTGGCTATAAGCTTCTCAAACTTTGGGATTAAGCCGATATTTGCAAACTCATCTAGGAGAAACCTGACATGAACAGGTAATCGTCCTCCATAGACATCATCTGCCTTGTCACATAGAAGATTAAAAAGCTGAGAGTACATAATGGAGACCACAAAGTTAAAGGTATCATCTGTATCAGAGATAATGACAAAGAGTGCCGTTTTTCTCTCTCCAAGGCAATCCAGCTCCAATTCATCTTCGCTCATTAAGTCCCTTAGTTCTTGTATATCGAAGGGAGCAAGCCTTGCTCCACAAGAGATAAGAATGGACTTTGCTGTTTTTCCGGCTGCAAGCTTATATTTCTTATATTGCTTCACTGCAAAATGCCTTGGTTCTTTCTTTTCCAATGCCTCAAAAAGCCTATCTATCGGATTTTTATAATTTTCATCGTCTTCTCTGACTTCTGAAGCATCTATCATGTCCAGCAGTGTTGCAAAATTCTTTTCTTCTTTTGGCGCTTCATAGTAGATATAGGCAATCAGAGCCGTGTAATAAAGCTTCTCGGCTTTCACCCAGAAATCTTCCCCTGCCTTTTCTCCTTCTCCTTTGGTATTGGCAATAATGGTCTGCACCAATTTCAGAATATCTTTTTCTGAATGGATATAGCTAAAAGGATTGTATTTCATACTTTTTTTGAAGTTAATGGTATTTAATATCCGAATTTCATACCCATTATCTTCCAGCATTTTGCCACACTCAAGAACTATCGTCCCTTTTCGGGTCTGTTACGCAATAGGAAGAATGCATTTGCATAAGATTAGGCTTAACATAAAACCTTGTCTTCCCGGATCCTGATCCACCAATCACAAGAACATTTTTATTTCTTGCATACTTTGGATTGCTTGGTCTTCCATTCATGCTTAATCTCTCTGTTTTGGTAAGCAATATATTGTTTTGAAATTTTTCGTCCATGTACGGTTCAATGTCTTTCCTATTTCCCCAGCGAGCTGATCCGTACTCTTTCCCCTGTCTAAACTTTTTTGCATTTTTGCCTTTGGTATAGACAATAAATTTGATTAAAACTGCCGTCCCTATTCCCATGATAATGTCAATAAGATAAAGACTTGGGAAAAAGCTCATTCTGTTAAGCTCCAATAATCCTTGCAAGGTTTTATCTATCACATCACCGCCGGTATAGCTTCTGATATGATGAGAAAAAATATTCCCTAAATAGAAAAATGCAAGATAGGGAATATTTTGCTTTACAAATATTGCCTTATCCTGCACCTTAAATAAGCCTCTGATATCCTTTAGTATCTCCTCAATCATAGGCTTTGCTCCTTTTGCTTATTCTTGATTTTTATCTTTTGAAAATAGTATTTTTAACCAATTCTTTGAACTTCTCAAGGTTCTTATGGATGAGACTCCTTCCTTTCTGTTTTTTTCTCCAAGTCTGCCAGGACCTTTTTAAATGCTTTATCCATGATTTTTACATCTTTCGCTTGAAAAAAATAGGGAATACTGCTTTGTCTTCTTATCTTTCATAACAGAAAACTTAACACCATATTTATTCAATTCTTTTTTTCGGGCTTTTTAAGCTCTTCTTCTCTAATAGCAATTTCTTCCAGTTGTCCTTTCTGAACCAAGTCCTTCAGCTTCACTTCATTACCCTTTTCACTGACAAATTTCTCCATTCCCCCAAATTTTTAGCTTCTTTTAGTAATTTCTTTATCTGCTGAATAATCAGTTTTGCAGTGATTTTTAGCTGCCTTTATTTCTAAGTTAAGGGTTTTTATCGGATACTTCTTCATTGATCATGTTCCTTCACCTCCGCTCAATAATCGCTCTTTGTTTCGAGAAAGCTTCTCTTTTTGAATTTGCTTCCTGTAATCATGCCCTACAACCATAACCGGAATACACATCTCTATAATTCTTGAGTAAATTCTTTGATACTCCACACTTTCTATACAGTTTTGAATAGTGTCATAAGATAGATTTGTGGTAAATATGGTCGGCTTCCTTCTTAAGTACCGGCTGTTCACAATGTTGTACACCTGCTCCTTTGCATAGCTTGTGTCCCTTTCAATTCCCAAGTCATCTAAAATCAGTACGGAAGTATTAACCAAAGATTCAATGTAGGCATTCTTATCAAAGTCAAAACCACACTTTTGCATTTCATTCATAATCTGCGAAAAGTTCCGAATCTTCACCGTAATTTGATATTGCTCTATTAGAGCGTTGGCAATAGAACAGGCAAGATAAGTCTTTCCACTTCCAACAGAACCATAAAAAAGAAGTCCTATATTTTCCTTCTTCATTTGCTGATAATCCTTCACAAAGTTCTTGGCAATAAGAAGACTTTGATTTTCTTCTCCTTGATAATTCTCAAAGCTGTACTCCCATTCAGCTCTGGAACTAAAACAACTACTCTTGAGACGTTCTATTTCCAATTGCTTCTGTCTCTTAGCTTCTTTTTCTTCTCTCTGTTTGTCGCAATGACAAGATACACGACAAATCATCTTCCCACCAAAGAACTCCAAAATCTTTCCGTCTTTTCTTTCATGACAAGTCTTACAGTAAACATGTCCATCCTTTTCATATTCTTCATTTGCATCGTAGGAATACTCCACGCCCTCAATCCAAGTCCTTTTCATTTCACTCATTATAAATGCTCTCTTTATCGTATTCTTCCAAACTGGGAATGTTGGAAGCTTTTATTCCCCTCCGATTTCCCTGATCTTTATAAAACCATGAAAGGATAGTTGCCTTATGGTCTTTGTAAGTCTTTCCCGTACTCTTAAGATATGCTGACAACCTTTCCACATAGTTTGAAAAATCCTTAACTAGAACTTCTTTCAATTCTTTTATTTCCTCATCTCTTAAATAAACGTTTTGAAAAATCCCATATGATTTTTCCAAAACTAAAAATCGGGATAATTACCCTCATGTTTATTAATATTAGAATTAGTTCCGTGTATTTTCTTCACTTCACGAAGTGTAGGGTTCTTCACTTCTTGTATGTATATTCTTCACTTCTGAACTGTAGTTTTTACCTCCGGAAGAAATGATACTAAGAAAAATCCTTTACATAAATGATATTTGGCTTTCCTAAACCCTGTTTCTTTCTCTCTATGAGCCCTAGTCCTCCTGTACTGTTATCTAATTCATTTAAAAACTTTTTACAGCTGTTTTATTAGATCTACCTAATACTTCCATAACCTCTTCCAACGTAAAAATGATGTATATTCTATTCTCTTGATCAATCCATTTATTTTTGAAGGACAAAAGCCGTTCTCTCAAGTAAACAGGCATAAAGAATCTTGGCATCTGAAGATAAGGATTGAAACTTTCTATCAGTCACAAGAATCTTAGGAAGCATATAGTAACTAAATCGCTCACCATCTCGGTTATAAAAATAATCAAACTCCACATCTTCTCTCCTTTTTATTTTTTTACATAATTTTTAGAGTATAAAAAGACGATAGAACTTTCTATCGCCTTCTTCATATAACTTCACTTCTCTTTTCTTAAAAAGATCGTATTCTCTGATTTAGCACTTCCAGGAAAGCAATAATTGTTGCACCTATCATAGGTAATCCATAGGGACTGAGGATAAAAGCCAACAATTAATGCCTCCAATGCAACTTTTTCCGTCCCGAAAGAATAGAAAAGAACCTATTGCTACAAAAAAATGCAAAGAATCATCAATAAATACAAGATAGCCGTTCCTATACTTAGCAAAAATGTTAGAAAAGCGAGTGCTAACCGATAATAGAAGACTAATAGGAAAACAAGACAAGCTTAAATAGTATTCTCATAGGCAACCTCTTTTCTTTAATTAACTATCTATTCATCTACATACGATTACTAAGTTTATAATAGCACACGGGATGAAACAAGTCTTTGTAAATCATCAATTCTTTTTATATAAAATGGCGGATGAGTTAACTTCATCCGCCATAAGGCATAATCTCTTTGTCTTCAAAAATATTTCAATAACAAACAAAATACTAATACAACTTTGCTCCTGCCGGGATATGGTTATCTGCCATCAGCAAATGCAATTCTTCCTCATCACTATCCTTCTTCTGATTAATAGCGGAAAGTAGCATACCGCGGGACTCTACGCCCATCATTGCTCTTGGGGGAAGATTTGTGATAGCAATCAAGGTCTTTCCAATCAGCTCTTCCGGCTCATAAAAGTCATGAATGCCGGAAAGAATCGTTCTGTCCGTACCGGTTCCGTCGTCCAAGGTAAACTGTAAGAGCTTCTTACTCTTTGGAACGGCAAAGCAATCCTTTACCTTTACCGCACGGAAGTCAGACTTACTGAAAGTCTCAAAGTCAACCTGTTCTTCGAAGAGAGGTTCAATCTTCACGTTTGAAAAATCAATCTTTTCTGGAACGGTCGCAACTTGGTCGCAAATTCCGTTTCCATTACCCTTAGATGCCCTATTTCCCTCATCTTTCTTCTCTAAAGACTTCATCGTGGGGAAGAGCAATACATCTCTGATAGCAGGTGAGTTTGTAAGCAACATTACAAGTCTGTCGATACCGTATCCGATACCTCCTGTAGGCGGCATTCCTATCTCAAGAGCATTTAAGAAGTCTTCATCTGTATGATTTGCTTCCTCATCTCCTGCTGCAAATGCTTCTTCCTGTGCCTGGAATCTCTCTCTTTGATCAATCGGATCGTTAAGCTCAGAGTACGCATTTGCCATCTCTCTACCGTAAATAAAGAGCTCAAATCTCTCAACATATCTTGGATCGCTTGGCTTTTTCTTTGTAAGCGGTGACACCTCTATAGGATGATCCATTACAAATGTAGGCTGTATAAGCTTCTCCTCTACAAACTCCTCAAAGAAGAGATTGATGATATCGCCTCTTGAGTGACGCTCTTCAAACTCAATGCCTTTTTCCTTTGCAAGTGCTTTTGCTTCCTCTGTTGTCTCTATACTGTCAAAATCAATGCCTGAGTACTTCTTTATAGCCTCAACCATTGTAATTCTCTCAAAAGGCTTTCCAAGGTCAATCATTGCCTCGGCATAAGGTATTGTAGTAGTACCGCAAACTTTTTCTGCAAGGTATCTGAACATATTTTCAGTAAGATCCATCATACCGTGATAATCTGTATATGCCTGGTAAAGCTCCATAAGTGTAAACTCAGGGTTATGTCTTGTATCAACACCCTCATTTCTAAACACTCTACCTATCTCATATACTCTCTCAAGTCCACCTACAATAAGTCTCTTAAGGTAAAGCTCAAGTGAAATACGAAGTTTTACATCTTCATTTAAAGCATTGAAATGTGTATTGAAAGGTCTAGCGGCCGCACCGCCTGCATTGCTTACAAGCATAGGGGTCTCAACTTCCATGAATCCCTGACCGTCAAGGAACTTTCTGATCTCTGTTATTATTTTTGATCTCTTTATAAATGTGTCTTTAACATCCTCATTCATTATAAGATCAACATATCTTTGACGATATCTTGTATCTGTATCTGTAAGTCCATGGAATTTCTCAGGAAGCGGCTTTAAGCTCTTTGAAAGCAACTCTACCTTTGTAGCGTGCAAGCTTATCTCACCTGTCTGTGTCTTGAAAACTTCGCCTGTAACACCTACGATATCACCGATATCAAGCTTCTTGAATGCCTTGTATTCGTCCTCTCCTACAGAATCTCTTGCTACATATGCCTGTATTCTTCCCTTTAAATCCTGTACATGACAAAATGACGCCTTACCCATGACACGCTTTGACATAAGTCTACCTGCAATCTTGACACTTTTTCCGTCTAATTCCTCGAAGTTGTCCTTTATATCTGCACTATGCTTTTCTACATCATACTTTGTGATAAAAGAAAGGGTCGTTGTTTGCCGCCTGTAACTCTGCAAGTTTGTCTCTTCTTGCCTTTTAAAAATATGATTCGAGTCCTCTGTTGTCATTGGTTCATTGCTATTTGCCATATTTCCTCCTTAAGATACTCTTTGTATTCCTAATACCATATATTCCGAAACACCTGCCTGTGTTTCTACAACTGCTGTTTCTCCGATTTTTTTACCGAGTAATGCTTTACCGAGCGGTGACTCATTGCTTATCTTGCCGGCAAGTGAATTGGCCTCTGTAGAACCTACAATCTTAAAATCAAGTTCATCATCAAATTCTTTATCAAGAATCTTTACCATACATCCGATACCGATTGTATCCAGATCAACTTCATCTTCCACAACAACTTCCGCATTCTTTAAAAGATTCTCAAGTTGCTCTATTCTGGCCTCTATATCTCTTTGCTCATCTTTTGCGGCATCGTATTCTGCATTCTCTGAGAGATCGCCCTGTTCTCTTGCCTCTTTTATCTTTTCAGCAATTTCTTTTCTCTTATTTACCTTTAAATCCTGTAACTCATCCTCTAAGTTCTTAAGTCCCTCATAAGTTAATATATGCTTTTTCTGCCATATTTCCTCCATTTTGACTTCTATTTCACTCTTACTAAGTAAAACCGTCCTTAATTTTTTTCATTTTTGAAGCCAAAAACTTCAACTTCAATCAAACTTTAAGATTAGAAAAACCACTATACCGGCGTATGTGGCGAATTCAATACTTAATCTAACTAGTTCCGTGAGATTATACTATGACATACCGTTTATGTCAAGCGAAAAACACTTTAATTGAAGGCAATAAATTTATACTATGATATTTTTATCAAAAGAAAAAGACAGGCTTGCTCAAGGCCTGTCTTTTTAAAGTAAAGGAAATTTCAATATGTGTAACACTGTATATTATCAAATAAGGTTGCTCAAGTCTTACTTGATAGTATATGATAGTTCTCACCACCATATTGTTTGTGTAATGACTTTCACCACTACACTATATATTATGACAGCTTTCACTGTCATATCTTAAATTAGGTTGTCCTAATGTAAGACCAAAAAAATTAAAATGCAGCTAACTGCTTTCCTGCCGCTTCCAATGCAGCTTTTGCATCATCATCAGGCTCAAGGTTTGCTATAATGCCTTCTCCACCGATAATATTTGCTCCGGCATTTTGCATGCGCTCAACCCATAATCTCATCCACTCTCCATCGCCCCAGTCGTATGAACCGAATAAAAGAATGTTTTTACCTGACACCTTACCTTCTATCTCTGATACAAAGCTGTCAACTGACTCATCAAGCTCCTCAGCTCCCATTGCAGGACATCCGATAGCAAATGCAGGCTGTGCAAGTAATTCATCTACATTAACACTGTCTACAAATACAAGCTCAGGTGTTCCGCCTGCCGCCTTTACTCCTTCAGCTATCACATTTGCCATAGCTTCTGTGTTTCCTGTTGAACTCAATAAACAATAATTGCTTTTTCCATATTTTTACTCCTTAAAAGAATATTTTTATAGGCATATAAACCATTATCAACAAGCTATATTCTCAAGCCTGTTTCCGGCTAAGAACTCGTCAATAGCAATCTCTAGCCTTATCATAGCTTAAAAACTTTTTCTCTGGTCTCTTCCAGATTGCCATATATTTTCCAATATCCGCTATGCAAATATCTCTCTCCTTTATTTTTCAGAAGCCCTTTATATCACATATAGGATATCCCAAAAATACTCCCTACCTCATGAGGAAACTCTTTAATTTTGTTATAAAAACCGTTCATCCTCTGATGCAGTCTGATAAGATTTGATATGAAATCATCTCTCCTATATCCAAACTCTCTTAAATAGTCACTAACCTCTGATCTTTTAAGATACTCTTCAAGTTCCTTCGCTCTGTATATCAAAAACCAAATGTCTCTTCTTACAAGTGCAAAGAATCATCAAGCTGATACTTGTTTTTTTCTTAGTTTCTCACTTATTACGGCCAACTCTTTGTCATTTAAAAAGAGCATTCCGGAAATTCTTTTCCCCTTCAATACCGCCGCATTTTGAATAATGAGTCTCAGCTCCACACTGTCATCTCCATTCGATGCAAGCCTTTTTACTATATCAACGGGCATACCTACCTCCGTTTTCTTTGTTCTTAAAGAAAATTTATTTCCCTTGGTTAGTACTCCTAACTTTATCATTTTATATGTTCTTTGTCAATACTTTTTTTCAAAAAAATCTGCATTAATTTTATAATTTAATTCCATACCTGTTTTAGGGTGCTTAAAGCTTAAGTTTACAGCCGCCAAAGAGAGTACTTTGTCCTCATCCAGCTTAACATTTGCAAGTCTTTTTATTATACTTATGATCCCCATACAGAGGGAAACCGTGACTTGCACATTGGAGCCTTATCTGATGATGCCTGCCTGTTATAAGATTTATTCTAAGTCTTGTAATATATCTGTCGTCCTTCTTATATGACTCCAGTACTTTATACTTTAATACAGCTTCTTTAGCTCCTCTAGTACTCTTTTCAACAACTTTACTTACATTGTTATCAAGTTTCTTTATAAAGTCTATAAGCTCTCCTTCATCACTTTCAGGAAAGCCGTCCACCAAAGCTTCATAAGTCTTTTCTATACTCTTTTTTCTAAGCTCATTGCTGAGAATTTCTGTGGCTTTTTTATTCTTCCCGTATACCATTATTCCGTATACCGGCTTATCTAACCGGTGTATCACTCCTACATAGGCGTCTTTTCCCATATGCTTTTTTAACAGACTGACCATATCCTCTTCAAAACTGTTACTTGATTGACTTGATATTCCCCTTGGCTTGACTGTCACTATTACGTCTTTATCTTCATATAATATCTTCAGATTCATCTATCAACATTTCCTTTTCAAGCTTCGTTAACTGTTTTATTTCATATTCTCTTTGCATTGCCGCTACTTTATCTGCATATACCTCAAAATATACCAATTCCACGGGCAATTTTGCTCTGGTATATTTAGCACCTTTTCCGGAATTGTGAGCCTTGATTCTTTTTGGTATATCGGATGTCCATCCGCAATATAAACTGTTATCATTGCAGCGCAAAAGATATACAAATGCTTTTTCTTCTAAAAAAGCAGACAAATCGAAAGTCGAATAACCGACTCCCAATCGTCTGCTTACTGTATTTAATTCTGCTTTCATTAGATTACCCAATCGGCAAACTCTGTGGTATCTCTACCGTCTTCCAGACAGCTTGTATCAATACCGTTTTGATTCAGCAGTTCTTCCATTTTTCTTATTCTCTCATTCATTATATCTATGGTCTCGGCAAGCTTTGAAATATCCGCATTTACCTGTGCCAGTTTATGCTTCTTTTCAACAACCTGACCGTTTAATCTTACAGGCTTTGCGGGAATACCCACTGCTGTAGAATCACTTTCAAGAGGTTTTAATAAAACTGAATTTGCTCCTATAGATGCATTGTCTCCAACCTCAAATGATCCCAGTATTTTCGCACCGGCACCGACCATTACATTCTTTCCAAGTGTAGGATGTCTTTCCCCTTTGCGGTTCCTACACCTCCAAGAGTCACTCCTTGATACAGTGTACAGTTGTCACCAACTACCGCTGTTTCTCCGATTACAATACCTGCACCATGATCTATAAGTACTCCGCTGCCTATTTCAGCCCCCGGATGTATCTCTATCATTGTAAAAAATCTTGAAATCTGTGATATCCATCTTGCTATAAAAAACATGTGCTTTTTATAGAACCAATGTGCAATTCTATGCATAATCAATGCATGTACGCCTTGATATAAAAATAAAACTTCAAACGCACTTCTGGCTGCCGGATCCCTGTCCTTTACAGCCTGTACATCTTTCCAAACATCTTTGAAAAACATAATCTCTCCAAATACTAATGTCAATGAAAGTTACTATATAAGTCCAAGCTCTTTCATTGATAAATATATTCCATCTTCTGATACTTTTTTTGCAAAGTATGTAGCATATTCTTCCAATGCGGTATCATGCTCCCCAAGAAGTATTCTGTTCCCGGCTCCGCATGTAAACATCGGCAAATCATTCATACTATCCCCAAATACATAAGCATCTTCCAATGCTATATTGTAATAATCCAGCACTTGAAGTACAGCTTTTCCCTTTGAACAAGGATATGGCACACATTCATAAAATCCTGCGCCTCGATCTATTATATCAAAATCATCGCATTCAGCAAAAAATGATTTCAGATCACTCCTTGAAAATCTCGGATCGTCTATAATACAGAATTTATCAAAGTCATAATCATCCTTTTCAAATTCTCCCACAGACGGTTCTATAGTGGAACATATCGCATCAAATATATTCTCTGTAATCTCAGGATATACAAAAGGTTTGGCAGGAAAATAAATTCCCTGCCTCGCCTCAAGCATACCTTCAACATTAAATTTTTTTAACAGTTTTTTTATTTCAATGCCTCTGTTATGATCTATCCTCTTCTCAAAGATGGTCTTGTCTCCGACAACTATCTGTGTTCCACATCCACAAATATAACCGTCCATATTAAATCTGTTTTTAATATTTCCTATTATACATTCTACTCTTCCGGTATTTATAAATGTCAAATGTCCGGCAGCTCTCGCTTCTTCTATGGCTTTTAATGCGGATTTCGGCACCTGTTTGGTATCATTGTCAATTAAGGTACCATCTATATCAAAGAACAGTGCTTTCATTATTGTGCCGCCTCACTGCCTTCAGCAGCTGCACTCTCGGAAGCTTCGCTTTCTCCCTCAGCTGTAGTCTCTTCATTTGCACCTTCAGCACTTGCGCCCTCTTCACTGCCCATAGTCTCACCGTTGATGTTTACTGTAACATCTGTTCTCTTGGCATTGTCAAGGATAAAGTTTACAACTTTATATGTCTTGGCTGTTTCTTCAACATCATCTTTACCATACTGCTGTATAAGCTCATCTTTTGTCAAAGAACCGCCGTTTAAATCTACAACTACCTGGTAATCCTCATCTGTAAGAGACATTTTCTCTTTCTTATAGATTTCTCTTGTGACAATAACCTGCTTAACATAGCTTTCAGCCTGATTTCTGATCTGTGTTTTGAGTTCATCCGCACTCATGCCGTAAGCTGAAGCATACTGATCAAGATCCATACCGTACTGTGTAATCATATTATCGATAGGCTTGTAGATATTGTTATATTCAAAGTCAATAGCCTCATCCTTCATTTCAAATTTTGAGTCTGCAATTACGGCAGCAATCGCATTGTACTGATCCTGTGACTTTGCGCTCTTACTTCTTTGTTCCTCAAGTTTTGCCTTTACGGCAGCTCTAAACTCATCTACTGTTTTCTGCTCGCCGTTTGTATGCTTATTTACCCACTCATCTGTAAGAGTTGCAGGAGTTGACACAGATATTGAATTTATTTTTACGTCGAATACCACTGCGGCTCCGGCTAAATCTGCATTATTGTAATCCTTAGGGAATGTAAGATCAAGTTTTACATCTTCTCCGATGCTGTGACCTATAAGTCCTGCCTCAAATCCTTCGATAAAGCTGTTGCTTCCGATTACCAAATTATAACCTGTTGCAGATCCTCCGTCAAAGGCAACTCCGTCCTTTGTACCTGTGTAATCAATATTTACCGTATCACCTTCCTGTACGGCTCTGTCTGTTACTTCAACCACATCAGGATCCTGCGTTAATTCAGTATTTATCTGCGCTTCCACATCCTGATCACTTACACTTGTATCAATATTAGGTATTTCCACACCGACATACTTTCCAAGCTCGGCTGTACCGTAATCACTTGGTCTTTTCACATCTGCATTTGCCTTTGATTCTCCCTCTGCTGTTGTCTGAGTCTCGGTAGCCTCTTTTTGTATACCACATGCACTCATTGTAGCTACAACAACCATTCCTATCAAAAGCTAACTTTTTAATTTCATAAATAAAAACCTCTCACCTTTGCACCTGACATTATAAATAAAATGCCTTAAATGCAAGATATGTATTATATAAATCTAATTTTGATATCACCTCATATGGTGAATGCATAGAGATTACAGGGAACTCCCAAATCTACTACATCTATATTCATCATTGCGACATACTGAGCAATGGTACCGCCACCACCAACGTCAAGGGCGCCCAATTCTCCTATCTGCCAATGTACATTGTTTTCTTCCATTATTGATATAACTTTATTCATAAACTCTGCACTTGCATCTGATGAAGAATACTTTCCTCTTGAACCTGTATACTTTGTAAGTACACAACCTCTGTTCAGATATGATGAGTTGTTAGGCTCAAACACATCAGGGAAAGTAGGATCAAATGCGGCATTTACATCTGATGAAAGGCATGATGATTTTTCACATACTTCTTTTACATCAGCACCGAAGATCTGTGACAAATACTCAATATAATCATACACAAAGTGAGAATGAAGTCCTGTATTTCCTGCTGAACCAATCTCCTCTTTGTCTGCAAGTATTGTAAGTGTTGTATACTTCGGATTCTTTGCTTCAATCTCCGCTATAAGCGCAGGATAAGCACAGACTCTGTCATCATGACCGTATCCTCCTACAAGTGAACGATCAAGACCTATATCTCTTGCCTTTGTTGCAGGGACAAACTCTATCTCCGCTCTTGCAAAATCTCTCTCTGTAACACCATACATATTATTTAATATTTCAAGTGTCTTAAGCTTTACAGCCTCTTTTACATCATCGGTATCATCAAACGGCAATGTTCCAAGGAAAATATTTAATTCCTCACCTTTGATACCTTCCGACAGTTTTCTTTGATCTTGTTTGCTTGAAAGATGAGGAAGCAGATCACTTATATAAAATACCGGATCCTCTTCTTTTTCACCAAGGTTTATCTCAACAAAACTGCCGTCTTTTCTAAATATAACACCATGCATTGAAAGCGGTATGGTTGCCCACTGATACTTTCTTATTCCGCCATAGTAATGAGTCTTAAAATATGATATCTCACTCTTTTCATAGAGCGGATTAGGTCTGAGATCAAGTCTTGGAGAATCTATATGTGCTCCGTTAATCCTTAAACCTTCGGTGATAGGCTCACTACCTATTGTAGATGCAAGTATTGCTTTTTTTCTGTTTACTTTATATACCTTATCCCCGGCTTTATAGCTCTTTTTAGGGTCAAAGACCGTATATCCGTTTGCCTCAAGTAAGCTGACAGCTTCTTTTACCACTTCTCTCTCGGTCTTTGACTTATCTAAAAATTTCTTATAGCCTTCAGCAAACTCCTGAGCTTTTGAAATTTGCTCAGGAGATTCTTTTGCTATATGAGGATATTCAAATGAAAGTTCTTTTTGCAGAGCTTTTGCTTTACTTTCTGCCATACGAACACTCCTTTAGTCTAATTTAATATCCTTTAATAATCCTGCTAAAGATGTAGATGCAACTCCCTTTTCTACATATTTAAAGCCCTTTGAAGGATCCTTAGGCTCTACATTCTCCTCAAGTGCTTTCTTTGAAAGTGAAATCTTTCCATCTTTAATACCTGTTACTTTAACCTTTACAGTCTCACCCTCTTTGAGTACTGCTGCAGGGTTCTTTACTCTCTGGTTTGAAATCTGTGATACATGAAGTAATCCTGAGATTCCGTCTCCAAGATCGATGAAAGCGCCGTAATCCTTGATTGAATCAACCTTACCCTCAAGAACATCGCCAACCTTAACACTGTCAAGCTTAGCCTGTCTCTCCTTCTTAGCCTCTTCCTTCTCAATTGCTCTGTGGCTGAGAACAAGTTTCTTCTTAGCAGGCTCTGATGTAATTACAACAACCTCAAGGCTCTTACCGAGGAACTCATCAAGATTCTCTACATACTGTGTTGATAACTGACTTGCCGGAATAAATGCTCTTACTTCCTCTAAGAATGCGATGCATCCACCCTTAACAACCTCTGTAATCTTAACCTTTGCAACTGTCTTCTCCGCTAACATCTTTTCAAAGACATCCCACTTTCCTGCATCCGGATCTTCTTTTGTATCCATAGTTTTATATGATTCTTCAAGCTCCTTCTCAAAAATCCTTCATTGTCTCTTCTGCCATGTTGACCTCCAAAATATTTTTATTTCGTTTTTAATAACAGCAATTTTACCTTGCTTGCTTTCTTTCATAAAACAATAGATATTATTATATCACATCTTCACTGCATTTGACTATAGCTGCAGCAAATATTAAAAAGCTCCCCGATTGAGCTGTCGGGGAGTATATACCTAATTTAAGATTTTACACTATTGTGAAGATGTTTAGTAAATCTAAATATTAATAGTTTACAGTCATTCTCTCAAAGTATGCCTGTGGATGAGCACAACATGGACATACTGTAGGAGCATCAGCACCCTCATGGATATATCCACAGTTACGGCACTTCCATCCAAGAGGAGCGTCTCCCTTGAAAGTTCCATCATTCTTTAAATGCTCAAGAAGCTGAAGATATCTCTTCTCGTGGCTTGCCTCAACCTTTGCTACAAGCTCAAACTTCTTTGCAAGAGCCTCAAATCCTTCTTCTCTTGCTTCTCTTGCCATACGAGCATACATATCTGTCCACTCAAAGTTCTCACCTGCTGCCGCATCTACAAGGTTCTCCTCAGGTGTTCCGATTCCGTGGAACTCCTTAAACCACATCTTTGCATGCTCTTTCTCCTGCTCTGCTGTCTCAAGGTAAAGAGCTGCCATCTGCTCATATCCTGCCTTCTTAGCTACTGAAGCGTAATATGTATACTTATTTCTAGCCTGTGACTCACCTGCAAATGCATCCATTAAGTTCTTCTCTGTTTTTGTTCCTGCGTACTTTGACATAAAAATTTCCTCCTAATAAATATCAAAATTACTATATTGATATGAAATGCCGACTTAAAAGATTCAAAGGCTAAACAGCCTTTTTTGAATCCATATAAATCATTTTTTGATAGCATTCCCTACAATAGCCATAAAAAATAAGTGAATGATTTTCTACCACTCCAATATCATCATGCACTGCCTTGTCATTTAAATCTTTTGCGATATCGGCCGGCAAGTCAATGAGCTTTGAACATGCTTTACATGAAAAATGATAATGTTCATTGGTATTATAATCATACCTTTCGATTCCGTTTTGAGCGGAAATCTTGTTTATACGACCAAGCTCGGCGAGCAAGCCAAGATTTCGATAAACAGTACCTAAGCTAATCTTAGGATCATCTTTTCGTAGTGACTGAAAGAGCATATCAGCTGTAGGATGATCGACTCTAGACTTCAAATTGTCCAAGATAGCCTCCCTTTGTCTACTGTATTTTAGATCCTTCATGTATATCCCTTTCTAAAAATAAGAATCATTACTGTTTAAGTATAGCATCTAATAATATATTGTCAAGAAAAAAATATCATTTAATATATAGTGTATGCTTTTTTTATACATATTCATGTATTCTATTTTTCAAAAGGGTAGCAAATCTTTCAGTAGCAATCGTATACAAAATAAAAAAGAAGCCTTAAAATAAGACTTCTTTCAGAGCGCGAGACGGGACTCGAACCAGCGACCCCGACCTTGGCAAGGTCGTACTCCACCAACTGAGCCACTCGCGCATATACCTTCAAAACTGCCTACCAATTCCGAGTTATTATAAATTTTTCCTATCTTTTGGTTAAACCCTCGACCTATTAGTAACCATCAACTCAATACATTACTGTACTTACATCTTGGCCCTATCTACCTCGTAGTCTTCAAGGGGTCTTACTGTTTTCACATGAGATATCCCATCTTGAGGGGGGCTTCACGCTTAGATGCCTTCAGCGTTTATCCCGTCCCGACATAGCTACCCTGCCATGGAGTTACTCTCCAACAGGTACACCAGCGGTCAGTCCGTCCCGGTCCTCTCGTACTAAGGACGGCTCCTCTCAAATATCTTACGCCCACGCCGGATAGGGACCGAACTGTCTCACGACGTTCTGAACCCAGCTCGCGTACCGCTTTAATGGGCGAACAGCCCAACCCTTGGGACCTGCTACAGCCCCAGGATGCGATGAGCCGACATCGAGGTGCCAAACCACTCCGTCGATGTGAACTCTTGGGAGTGATAAGCCTGTTATCCCCAGGGTAGCTTTTATCCGTTGAGCGATGGCAATCCCACTTTATGCCACCGGATCACTAAGTCCTACTTTCGTACCTGCTCCACCCGTCGGTGTCGCAGTCAAGCTCCCTTCTGCCTTTGCACTCTTTGAATGGTTTCCGACCATTCTGAGGGAACCTTCGAGCGCCTCCGATACTCTTTCGGGAGGCGACCGCCCTCAGTCAAACTCCCCGTCTGGCATTGTCCCCCGGCCGGATAACGGCCTGCAGGTTAGAAAATCCAGCAATACAGGGGTGGTATCCCAGCAGCGACTCTGCATAAACTGGCGTCCATGCTTCAACGTCTCCCACCTATCCTGTACGAGTATTACCGAATCCCAGTACCAAACTGGAGTAAAAGCTCCATGGGGTCTTTCCGTCCTGGCGCGGGTAACCAGCATCTTCACTGGTACTTCAATTTCACCGGGTGCATTGTTGAGACAGCGCTCAAATCATTACGCCTTTCGTGCGGGTCGGAACTTACCCGACAAGAATTTCGCTACCTTAGGACCGTTATAGTTACGGCCGCCGTTTACCGGGGCTTCAATTCAAAGCTTCGTTTCCTGACTTCTCCTCTTAACCTTCCGGCACCGGGCAGGCGTCAGCCCATATACTTCACCTTGCGGTTTCGCATAGACCTGTGTTTTTGCTAAACAGTTGCTTGAGCCTTTTTTCTGCGACCACTCTATTAAAGTGGCACCCCTTCTCCCGAAGTTACAGGGGTCATTTTTGCCGAGTTCCCTTAACAATGCTTCTCCCGCCGGCCTTAGGATTCTCTCCTCATCTACCTGTGTCGGTTTGCGGTACGGGTACATATAACACTAATAGCGGCTTTTTCTTGACGGCTCCCTAACTGACTTCCCTACTAATTTTCGGTACGCATCACGTTTTCCCCTTGTATGGTGGGTTTTCCTCCCATACAGGTACTTCGCTTGCCCCGGTTTTTGTCCTCCCGGGTTCGGTTTTAGTCTCCGTGTCCCCACAGTTCTGATTATATGTAGTACAGGAATCTGTACCTGTTATCCATCGACTACGTCTTTCGACCTTGCCTTAGGCCCCGACTTACCACTGAGTAGATCAGCTTTTACTCGGAAACCTTAGATATTCGGCCAAGAGGATTCTCACCTCTTTCTCGCTACTCATTCCGGCATTCTCTCTTCTTATTACTCCACCATTCCTTCCGGTATGGCTTCTACGCCTCTAAGAATGCTCCTCTACCAATGTATTACTACATTCCCAGGCTTCGGTGTTGTGTTTAGCCCCGGACATTTTCGGCGCAGGACCTCTCGACTAGTGAGCTGTTACGCACTCTTTTAATGTATGGCTGCTTCTAAGCCAACATCCTAGCTGTCTTCGAAATCCCACATCCTTTTCCACTTAACACACACTTTGGGACCTTAGCCGTAGGTCTGGGCTCTTTCCCTTTTGACTACCCAACTTATCTCGTGTAGTCTGACTCCCGTCAATCATCTAGCCGGCATTCGGAGTTTGATATCTCTTGGTAGGCTTTGACGCCCCCGCAAAAATTCAGTGCTCTACCTCCGGTAGACTAATAACGAGGCTAGTCCTAAAACTATTTCGAGGAGAACCAGCTATCTCCGGGTTCGATTGGAATTTCTCCCCTATCCACACCTCATCGCCACCCTTTTCAACGGATGTGCGTTCGGTCCTCCATTCACTTTTACGCGAACTTCAACCTGGACATGGATAGATCACCCGGTTTCGGGTCTACACATACTGACTAATATCGCCCTATTAAGACTTGGTTTCCCTTCGGCTCCGTATCTTTAATACTTAACCTCGCCTGTACATGTAACTCGCCGGACCGTTCTACAAAAAGTACGCGGTTCACCTTTCGGTGTTCCACAGTTTGTAAACATAGGGTTTCAGGTTCTTTTTCACTCCCCTCCCGGGGTTCTTTTCACCTTTCCTTCACAGTACTATACGCTATCGGTCACTGACTAGTATTTAGCCTTGGGGGGTGGTCCCCCCTGCTTCCCACAAGGTTTCTCGTGTCTCGTGGTACTCCGGATACTGCTGGATTCAATATATTTTCCCTTACACGGCTCTCACGCTCTTTGGCCCGCTTTTCCAAAACGGTTCAGGTAATATATCTTACTCGTATTGCAGTCCTCTACCCCGCAGTGCACGCACCACGGTTTGGGCTCTTACGATTTCGCTCGCCGCTACTTTCGCAATCACTGTTGTTTTCTTTTCCTCCGGCTACTTAGATGTTTCAGTTCACCGGGTTCCCCTCTGTACGTTATGTATTGGCGTACAGATACTTGGAGTTCTTCCAAGTGGGTTTCCCCATTCAGACATCTGCGGATCACTGAATATGTGCTTCTCCCCGCAGCTTTTCGCAGCTTGTCACGTCTTTCTTCGGCTGTCAGTGCCTAGGCATCCACCCTACGCTCTTTATGTTTAACCTCTTAAATCTTTTAGATTTAGTGTTTTTGTATGACACTAGCGTGTATCATACACTATGTTTAAAAATTTATTTTTGTTATTAAATACTAATCACTAATTATACTTAGTAATTAGTACCTCGGATGTCTAATTATAAAATATTTATATAATTTCTCGTTTGGTATGCAGTTTTCAAGGTACATCATGCAGAGAACTTCTCTGCAAATGAGACTTAAAGATTCGAACTTCAACATCTTTCATCCTTTCCAAAGGAATATCTGATGTAGTCTCTCTTTATGGTAACACCATTGCTCCGCTTTGCTACGCAAGGTGTACTTTTTCACTAAGATTCAAGCTTCACTTCGCTCGCTTTCATCAAGTGAAAAATGTATGGGCTTAAGTGGACTCGAACCACCGACCTCACGCTTATCAGGCGTGCGCTCTAACCGGCTGAGCTATAAGCCCTTATATTAAGTTAAAAATGCAGCGGCATCCACCTACTCTCCCATACCGTCTCCAGTATAGTACCATCGGCCGACCAGGTCTTAACCATCGTGTTCGGAATGGGAACGGGTGTGTCCCCCGGACGCATCGACACCGCTAAGTTATATTTTTAGCACCTTTTTAATTTAGTACTAAACAGTACTCACAACCCCTACTTTTTTTCCTTAGAAAGAGGTGATCCAGCCGCACCTTCCGATACGGCTACCTTGTTACGACTTCACCCCAGTTATCCTCCCTGCCTTCGGCAGCTCCTTCCTTACGGTTAGGTCACTGACTTCGGGCATTGATGACTCCCATGGTGTGACGGGCGGTGTGTACAAGACCCGGGAACGTATTCACCGCAGCATTCTGATCTGCGATTACTAGCGATTCCAGCTTCATATAGTCGAGTTGCAGACTACAATCCGAACTGAGACGTTATTTTTGTGATTTGCTTGACCTCGCGGTTTTGCTTCACTTTGTTTACGCCATTGTAGCACGTGTGTAGCCCAAATCATAAGGGGCATGATGATTTGACGTCATCCCCACCTTCCTCCGGATTATCTCCGGCTGTCTCGTCAGAGTGCCCATCTTACTGCTGGCTACTGACGACAAGGGTTGCGCTCGTTGCGGGACTTAACCCAACATCTCACGACACGAGCTGACGACAACCATGCACCACCTGTATCCCTTGTCCCGAAGGACTAGTCTCATTACAAAACTATTCAAGAGTATGTCAAGATTTGGTAAGGTTCTTCGCGTTGCTTCGAATTAAACCACATGCTCCACCGCTTGTGCGGGTCCCCGTCAATTCCTTTGAGTTTCATTCTTGCGAACGTACTCCCCAGGTGGAATACTCAATGCGTTAGCTTGCGGCACCGAAGAGTTTACCTCCCCGACACCAAGTATTCATCGTTTACTGCGTGGACTACCAGGGTATCTAATCCTGTTTGCTCCCCACGCCTTCGAGCCTCAACGTCAGTTGTCGTCCAGTAAGCCGCCTTCGCCTCCGGTGTTCCTCCTAATATCTACGCATTTCACCGCTACACTAGGAATTCCGCTTACCCCTCCGACACTCAAGCTATACAGTTTCCAAAGCAGTTCATGGGTTGAGCCCACGCCTTTCACTTCAGACTTGCATTGCCGTCTGCGCTCCCTTTACACCCAGTAAATCCGGATAACGCTTGCCCCCTACGTATTACCGCGGCTGCTGGCACGTAGTTAGCCGAGGGCTTCTTAGTCGGTACCGTCATTTTCTTCCCTGCTGATAGAGCTTTACATACCGAAATACTTCTTCACTCACGCGGCGTCGCTGGATCAGGGTTTCCCCCATTGTCCAATATTCCCCACTGCTGCCTCCCGTAGGAGTTTGGGCCGTGTCTCAGTCCCAATGTGGCCGTTCACCCTCTCGGGAGCCGGCTACCGATCGTCGCCTTGGTGGGCCTTTACCTCACCAACTAGCTAATCGGACGCGGATCCATCTTATACCTATAAATATTTTTACCCCTGCACCATGCGGTGCTGTGGTCTTATGCGGTGTTAGCGGAAATTTCTCTCCGTTATCCCCCTGTATAAGGCAGGTTATCCACGCGTTACTCACCCGTCCGCCACTAAGTCTACCTAAATTCCATCCGAAAACTTCTTTTAAGCAGCTTCGTTCGACTTGCATGTGTTAAGCACGCCGCCAGCGTTCATCCTGAGCCAGGATCAAACTCTCATATAAAAGTTTAATCTAGCCTTCTCGCTAGCTTGCATCTGTTTTCACAGATCTACTGTTTATTTAAAGTTGTTCTATCGCACTCGTTTCACTCGTACGAAGAACTACTTTTTCACTAAGATTCAAACTTCGCTTTCGCTCGTTTTCATCAAGTGAAAAATGCATCTGAAACTTCATTGATTATTGAAATAATCAAGAATTTTTTCAGGGTTGTGTGTACTGTTTAATCTTAAATTATCAAGGTTCGTTTGCTTTGCTGTTTGAAACAGCTTAGCTATTATATCAAGTTCATTTCATCTTGTCAACAGCTTTTTAAGCTATTTTTGAAAAAGTTTTTCCCAAACTTTCTTTGCTCTTTTTGAGCAACTTTGATATAATATCAAACTTTTCTAAATCATGTCAATAGTATATTCTATTGTTTTTAGAAATATTTATTTTTGTTTTTCCGTCTTTTTAGGACAGTGGTATCATTCTACACCTTACACACTGTCCTGTCAACCTCTGTTTTCTATTTTTTTCCAAAAATTTTATAAGCAAAAACAAATATATATCCTATTTATAAAAATCTTATACCCTCAGTGACCACTCTTTGCAGTCAATGGTTCTTGTTATAAAGTCTTCATAAAAAATCAGGGCTCATGGCAAATCAGCAGTATACTTCCCTTATATGCCTTCAGAGCTCTTTTTAACTCATCCTTTGCATCTACATCCAAATGGTTTGTAGGCTCATCAAGAAAAAGAATATTTGTAGGCCTGTTAATAAGCTTACAAAGCCTTACCTTTGCCTGCTCTCCACCTGAAAGTACTCTAAAAAGACTCTCTATATGTTTTGTAGTAAGACCGCATTTTGCAAGTGCGGATCTTACCTCGTACTGACTGTATCCGGGAAATTCACTCCACAGCTCTTCAATGCAGGTGTTTTTTGACTTATTGTCGCTTTCCTGCTCAAAATAACCTATCTCAAGGTAGTCTCCCAGAACGGTTTTTCCTGACAGCGCCGGTGTAAGACCAAGTATACTCTTTAAAAGAGTGGACTTTCCTATACCGTTTGCACCGAACATTGCTATCTTTTCTCCTCTTTCCATCCTTACATTTATAGGTTTTGAGAGTGGTGTGTCATAACCTATTACAAGATCTGAAGTCTCAAAAATAGTCTTACCCGGTGTTCTGGCCTCTTTAAAATTAAACTCCGGTTTCGGTTTTTCCGCCGCAAGTTCTATGATATCCATCTTGTCAAGCTTCTTTTTGTCTGCTCATTGCCATATTTCTTGTGGCAACTCTCGCCTTATTTCTGGCAACAAAATCCGCAAGTTCTTCTCTTTCCTTCTGTTGACGATTATATGCCGCTTCAAGCTGTTTTTTCTTTACCTCGTAAACCTCAAGGAATTTATTATAATCTCCTACATATCTGTTGAGTTCCCGATTTTCCATATGATATATAATATTTACCACAGAATTAAGGAACGGTATATCATGAGAAATAAGTACAAATGCGTTCTCATAATCCTGCAAATATCTTTTCAGCCACTCAATATGCTCGACATCCAGATAGTTTGTAGGCTCATCTAAAAGTAAAATATCCGGTTTTTGTAAAAGAAGCTTTGCCAAAAGAATTTTTGTTCTTTGTCCTCCACTAAGCTCCGTCACATCTCTTTCAAGTCCGATGTCTGTAAGTCCCAGCGCATTTGCCACATCTTCGACCTTGGCATCAATAGTATAGAAATCATTTGCCATCAAAAGTTCCTGAATAGTACCGAGCTCTTCCATAAGCTCATCCATTACGCTTTCATCAGCTGTAGTAAGCAAGTCACAGATCTCATTCATCCTTTTTTCCATATCAAAAAGATGATCATAGGCTCCCTTTAATGCATCTCTTATACTGGTTCCCTCTTCCAAGACAGAATGCTGATCCAAATATCCTATCTGCACATTTTTCGCCCATTCTATCTTGCCCTCATCAGGCATCAGCTTTCCTGTAACTACACTCATGAATGTAGACTTACCCTCTCCGTTGGCACCAACAAGTCCTATATGCTCACCTTTTAGCATTCTGAAGGAAACATTGTCAAAAATAGCTCTATCACCAAAACCGTGGCTCAAATTTTCCACATTCAAAATACTCATTATACATCTTTTCCTTTTGCTTTAATATTTTTTTCTATACTCTTTCTTGCAATCATCATCTGATGTCCGCAGCCTACACATTTAAGTCTCAAATCCTGACCGACCCTAAGCACTTCCCACTCATGAGAACCGCATGGATGTGGCTTTTTCAATGTAAGTATATCTCCTACATCTATTTGTATCATTTATTCAACTCTCTCACTAAAACAGGTAAGGCTTTTTCAAATTTCACTCCGTACCAATGATCATCATCATCAATTGTCTTTGTTATAGCTTCCGAAACAAATTCGGCAGCAATTTTTGCAGCCTCTCTAAAAGCTCTTCCCATGCATCAATCCGCCTGTAAATGCCGCCGCATAGCAATCCCCTGTACCATGTGCATCTTTTTCTATTCTGTCAATATAAAAAATCTCAATACTTTCAGTATCGCCTTCAAATACAGCTATTCCAAGCTTACCTTCAATATTTCTTATACCTTTTAATATTATATTTTTTGCACCGAGATCCCTAAAGCTTATATATAATACTCATAATATATTCACCGCTTTGATTATCAAGTACTATATCACTGCCTGTAAGTAAAGCGGCTTCTGTCATATTCGGAAGTACAATATCACTTGCACCTATAAGATTTCTCATTTCTTTTACAAAATCTTCATCAAATCCGGTATACAATTTTCCGTTGTCCGCCATAGCGGGATCAACTATTCTCATTCCGTCTTCTTTTAAAAGATTGTTAAACAAATCAATTACAATCTCAATCTGCCTCTTACTTCCGAGATAACCCGTATATATTGCATCAAAGTTTATACCTTCTTTTTTCCAATGCTCCATAATCTTAGGCAAATCCTCTGTCAGATCTCTGAAAGTAAATCCGCTAAAACCGCCTGTATGGGTGGAAAGTATTGCAGACGGCATTATAGCCGTCTCCACTCCGCAAGCTGAAAGTATCGGCAATGCCACCGTTGTGGAACACTGTCCGAAACATGAAATATCCTGTACCGTTAACACTTTTTTTATTCATAAACCCACCTCAACAAGTATATTTTTTTATTTACTGAATTTTTCTATTTCTTCAAGTGCAATTTCAATTAACTGCTGCTTTTCTTCAGGCTTTAATCTGTAAACCGTCTCTTTGTCTCTCCAGTTTTTTTATTACTTCCTCAACACTTGGACGTTCCTCATCCTCATCATATACATCAGGGTCTGAAAGATTTGCAATACCTTCACGCAAAATCAAAAGTTCAAAATGATAACTTTTTGTCTTTTTTTATTATTGGGAAAGGTTTCATTGAGCCTGTCCTGTTCCCAGCTCTTTTTGCTCTTCGCCGAAAGGATAGAGCTTTTTATAATATCTATCCATCTTCTTCTTTTTCTGCTTTGCCGTTTCAAAACTGAACCAATCTGCTATTCCCATGTTTTTACCTTGAGTACTTTTCTTCTATTTCACTGATAATATCAATTCTGTTTTGATGTCTTCCGCCTTCAAACTCAGTCTCAAAGAAACTGTCAACAATCATCTTAGCCATTTCAGAGCCGACAACTCTCGCACCGAATGCAATAATCTGAGCATTATTGTGAAGTGCCGCCATCTTTGCGGAATAAGGTTCTGAACAAACTGCCGCTCTGATTCCCGGTACCTTGTTTGCAGCCAATGATATTCCGATACCTGTACCGCAAATAAGTACTCCCTTATCCACTTCTCCCGAAACTATAGCTTCCGCAACATCTCTTCCGGGTACAGGATAGTCACATCTCTCCCCCGCCTTTGCTCCAAAATCCACAACTTCAAAGCCTGCCGCTGTCAAATGCTCTGTAATAATATCCTTCAGCTCAACTGCCGTATGGTCATTTCCTATTCCGATTCTCATATTTCCTCCTTATATTTACAAGAGTTCCTTATAAACATCTCTCTTTTGTATTCCTCTATCTTTTGCCACTGCCTTCATTGCCTCTTTTTTGTCCATGCCCTCGGCTATATATTTTTCATAATGCTCTCTGATACTGATTTCTTCAAAGGACTTTTGTCTCTCTTCCCTCTTCTCCAAAAGGCTCTTTCCCTCTATCACCAGTACATATTCGCCTCTGATTGCAATCTTTTCAGACTCATAATCAGCTATTATATCCGCAAGTTTTCCTCTTAAAACCTCTTCATGCAACTTTGTAATTTCTCTTACTATGGCAATATTTCTATTCCCCATATACTCAAAGAGTTCCTTTAAGGTCTTTAGCAATCTATGTGGCGCTTCATATAAAATAAGAGTTCGGCTTTCCTGTGAAAGTTCAGTCAGTATTTCCTTTTTATCATTCTTATCCGCAGGCAAAAATCCTTCAAAGGCAAACCTTCTTGAACTTACACCGCTTATTGCAAGTGCAGATACTACCGCACTGGCTCCCGGAACAACGGTAACCTCCAGTCCCTCTTTATATGCGATATCCACCAGCTCGTAACCCGGGTCTGATATTGCAGGCATTCCTGCATCTGAAACAAAGGCAATATTCTTACCTTCTTTTACTTTTTCACAAAGCTCATATGCCTTATCTATTTTATTATATTCATGGTATGAGGTCAAATGTCCTTTTATTTCAAAATGATTCAAAAGCCTTATAGTATTCCTTGTATCTTCACAGGCAATAATATCTGCATTTTTCAATGTCTCTATCGCCCTAATACTGATATCGGAAAGATTTCCTATAGGTGTAGCCACCAGATATATTTTACCTGCCATAAATTTTCAACACCTCATCCGTATATACATTTTTATCCTTATAAACTGCCAAGGGCGGCTCCACATCCAGCCATACACCCGAGCCCTTTACCCCCTCTATTAAAACAAGATTTGCCTTACTTTCCATATATGGGTGTACAAATCTCATTCTCTTGGGTTCTATTCTGTTTTTCTTTAATGCCGCAAATATTTCGGAAAGCCTACTTGGCCTGTGTATCATAAAAAAACTTACCGTTTTTCTTTTTAATAACTTACCCGCAATCTCCACCACTTTATCGAGATCTGTTAGAAGCTCATGCCTTGCTATTGCAAGCGGTAAATCGGGATTTTTTATAGCTGTTGTATCCTTCATATATGGCGGATTCACACTGACGGTATCCACACTGCCATGCTTTATATATTTTAAAGCATTGGCAATATCATCATTTATAATATCAATTTTTTTCTTCCAGAGAATTGTACTTTACACTCCTATTTGCCATATCGGCAATATATTCCTGTATTTCAATACCTGTTATTTTTTTTGCCTGAGTTTTCGCACTCAAAAGCACCGGCACAATGCCGCTTCCTGTACAGAGGTCCACAGCATGACCGCCTCTTTTTACTTTAACAAAATTTGCCAAAAGCACCGCATCTATACCGAAGCAAAAATTTGTCCGGATTTTTGTATAAGGAAGAGATCCTCACATTGCAAATCGTCAAGTCTCTCTCCCGATTCTTCCCTTATCAATTCATCTTTCATGATTTTAAGCTTGTATCCTTATCTCTTTTAAAGAATACTCTTCAATTTCCTTTGCATCCTCTGATTTTGTAACAAGCACCTTTACAGTCTGCCTTAGTAAACTGGTTGAAACTATCACACCGGTCTCTCCGGCAGGTGTGGACACCGTAACACCTTCTCTTGGCATCTTTTTATTTAAATACTCATATGTATCGGATTCGTTTTTCAAACAACACATCAATCTTCCACATACACCGCTGATTTTTGCAGGATTCAAAGACAGGCTTTGTTCCTTTGCCATCTTTATGGACACAGGTACAAAGTCGGACAGATAACTGTGACAGCAAAGCGCTCTTCCACATGAACCCATGCCGCCTACCATCTTGGTTTCATCTCTTACTCCTACCTGTCTGAGTTCTATTCTTACTCTGAAAATAGATGCAAGTATCTTTACCAGCTCTCTGAAGTCAACTCTGCATTCTGCGGTAAAATAAAATAAAACTTTTGCATTATCAAATGTATACTCTGCTGAAATCAGTTTCATGGGTAAGCCGAGCTCTATTATTTTTGACTTGCAAATATCATAAGCCTCTTTTTCCTTCTTGTAATTTTCCTCACAGGTACAAATATCCTCCGGAGAGGCTTTTCTTATTATCTTCTTTAGCGGATTATCATAAGCTTCGCTTAATTCTCTTGCTCCCAATATGACTCTGCCGCATTCAATGCCCCTATCAGTCTCCACTATTACTCTGTCATTTACATCTATATCAATATCATCAGGATCATAGTAGCAGATGTTGCCCACATCTCTAAACCTAACGCCTATTACTCTCATCTTTTTCTCCTATTTTCTAAGGCCAATAAAAAGCAATTCCATCACCGTATCTCCGCTTACATTGGAGTTTAGCCTAGTCTCCGTTTCATCTATTAAATCTATTATACTGTTAATCTTTTTAAGTGTATATTCTCTGGAAAGCCTTAGTATAATGCCTTCCTCCCTTATGAATACAAGGTTATCCGTCTTCTTTGTAAGCTTTTAAGATACATATATCTCTATACCAGAGTCTTAGAAAATTTATAAAATCCTTAAATCCTCCGGTTCTTTTTCTTCAATTCCTCTATAAATAAAAAGTATATCATTTATAGATGCTTCTGAAATCTTTTTCAAAAACTCTACATTTTGATTATACATACCGGCAAAATCCTCAGATTCAGCCATTGCTTTGGCAATCCCCGGTGCACCGTTTGAATACGAGGCTACCACCGTAGCCAAATCTTCACTTGTACCTTTTTCAACAAGCCATCTCTTTATTCTGTCATTACTTACCGCACTCAACAAAAGCTTTATACATCTACTCCTTATTGTTTCAAGTAGTATGCTCATATTTCTTACCAAAAGTAAGATAACTACATACTCGGGCGGCTCTTCTATAGTCTTTAACAGTGCATTCTGCGCCCCCACAGTCATCTTATCCGCCTCGTCTATTATATATATCTTTACTTTTTCCATGATACGGTCTGATTAAAACATCATTAACTATATTTTCTCGAATCCTGTCGATTCCGATACTTTCTTTGCCCTCGGCATCCATATAAAAAAAGTCGGGGTATGCATCCGCCAAAAACTGCCTGCACGCAGGACACTCTCCACATCCTGTATGCTTCTCACATATAAGTTCCATAGCAAATTCTCTTGCAATTTTAGATTTTCCTATCCCGTTGTCCCCTGCAAGGATATATGCATGTGATATCGACTGTTTTATTATTGACTCCCTTAAATGATGCCTTATCTTTTCATTTCCAAGAATAAAATCACTCATCCTGTATCTTTATTCCCATATCTTTTTTTATTTCAAGTATGCACTTATTTAAATCTTCATTGACATACTTTTTTGTGATTCCGGCAGCTTCAAGTCTCATAGGTGAGAAATCCTCCTCATCCGCCAAAAATCTTCTGCAAAGCTCGGCATACTGTGGCTCTGATTGCACCATCTCTCTGTTTATAGCTCTCTGCAGTCTGATACCGTCACTGAGCTCTATAAATATAGGTACAACATTTTCCGCACCATAGTACTCTTTTATTTTTTTATAAGAATCCAGAGTTCCTATTATAAGATAATTTTTACTTTCAAGATGCAATGATCCGTCATCAATAGTTGCATATATCCACGGACCTTTAACTGTATTATAGGTCCTCATCTCTATAAGCTTACCCTGTTTTCTATATTCTTCTATAACGGATTCCTCTACAAAATGGTAATCAACACCATTTTCTTCCCCGTCCCTTATAGGTCTTGTGGTATATGTTATAAGTCTTTTTGTTCTCGGGCACTCCTTATACAATCTTTTAAAGATAGTATCTTTTCCGGAAGCACTCTTGCCCATTACATAATAAATTTTTCCCATTTTACTTATGGGTCCAGTCCATAGACCCTTTTTCCTTTTTTTAATATATTCTTGCAACAACTCAAAACCGGCTCGATCTATTATATCCCCCTTCTTTATAACCGGTACACCGGGCGGATATATATATATGTTTTTTTTCGCAATCTTATTTAGATACTTTTCATCAAGATTTGATGTAGACTCATGTTCTATATAAACGAAATTTTTATCAATATCAATTAAGGCCCTATAAAGCCTGTCAAAATCATCTTCGCCGTCACAAACCGTACTGTAAGCAAGTACAAATCCCGGTCTGCTCATCTCAGTTTCAATATTGTAGGATTCCTGAGTATATTTGCCAATGTAATCCCGTCAATATTATCTGAGTATATTACAAGTTTTGTAAAATCATATCCGAGTCCTGTATTTTCCTCCCATAAATGAATACTTTTACAGCTTGAAACTTTTTCTCTGAAGGCTTTCAGACTCTTTAAATACTGAGATACATATGCATAACTTTTACTCATATATCGTATACAGGCATCAATACCTGCCATAAAAACATATGAAGGCGAGCTGGTTTCAAATATATGTAGTGACTCTTCCAAGCATTTTTCATCAATCAACTTTGACTTTAAATGACAAAGTGCCGTTTGAGTAAGTGAAGGCAAAGTTTTATGCAGACTTTGTACCACAATATCCGCTCCCAAACTTACTGCCGATGAAGGAAACTCCATATCATATGCATTTATCAAATCGGCATATTTTTCTGTTGTTTTTTCTATATAAGTAAGGTGGGCACCATGTGCTTCATCCACTATAACCGGGATATTATACTCATGCAAAGTTTTTGCAATCACTTGTATATCGGATACAACTCCCTCATATGTAGGTGAAGTAAACAGCGCTGCCACTATATTTTTTTCCTTATTTGCTTCTAAAAGCGCTTTCACACTCTTTGCATCACATTCTTTTGCAATGCCTAAATCATTATACCCTATATTCACATATATTGGTATCAAATCTAACAATTCAACAGCATTATATACACTAAAGTGTGCATTATCCGCTACTATTATATATGATTTTTTTATTTTTATAATCACCTGTACATGCACAGGCTCTTATACTTGCAAGTATACCACAGCTTGAACCATTTATTAAGTAGTATGTTTTATTAGTTTTATATATTTTTTTGTAAACTCCATAGAGTCTTTTTATAATGCCTGTGGCATCATGTAAATTATCGGTGCCCTCTACCTCCGTCAAATCCATACCGTAGATATCTGTCATCATCTCTTCTATTTCTTTGGGCACTCTTCTTTTTATGCCCCGGCATATGCATAGGCAATATACCGGAGCTGACATATTCTTTTAATTTATATGCTAAAAAAATTTTTTTATTCATTATCTGTATCTTTTTCTTGCTACGTAGTTTTTCCAAGCCTTCAAAGCCAAAAGTACAGCTGCTACTATACATATAATATCTATCACTATAGCCGCAATCTGCCATCCCATCATACCTAAGTTCAGGTTTTCAGGTGCATATGCCCTACTGTTGACAGTTGTATACAATATATTATGTGATGCTTTTCTGAGTGCAATCACTGCTGTAGCGCTCTTATCCTTTACATAATTATAACCTGTATCAATTGCTGTTAGGCAGAAATCATTACCGTTTCTTATATATCTGTCGGCATTCATATAACCATATCCGCCGGCACCGAAATAATCGGTAAGTACCATACCTCTAAAGCCCCACTCATCTCTTAGAATCTTATTGAGAACTTCATTTGAAGCGGCTGCAGGCGTTATTCCGTAGTGGTTGAATGAGCTCATAACAGCTTTGGCTTTTCCGTCTTTTACACATATTTCAAAAGGACGAAGATATATCTCTCTTACAGTTTGCTCATCCGCCCAAGTCATGAGCTGATAGTTTCTGTTGGTCTCCTGATCATTTAGAGCAAAATGCTTAACATATGCATATACTCCATGTTCTTCGGCTCCCTTTACAGCCTCTGAAGCAATCTTTCCTGCAAGTAAAGGATCTTCCGAGAAATACTCAAAGTTTCTTCCTGCAAATGCACTTCTATGTGTATTCATAGCCGGCGCATACCAGCCTGAAACTTCCATCTCATCCGCCATTTTACCGATACTGTCTCCGAATGAATGTGCAAGGTCCGTATTGAAGGTGTTTGCAAGCATTATTGTTGCAGGAAGTCCTATTGAACCCTTCTTTGTAAAGTTATTGTTTATTGAAGAAGGTCCGTCACAGTCGACTGTCTGTACTTTACCTATTTTTCCTATTGTTGTGGTCTGATATCCTCCCAAAGCTACAAGTTTTGACATATCATCAAAACTCAGATTGTCCAGAAGACTATCCCATGCCTCATCATCATAGTCAAGTCCTCGAAGGTCCGCAAGTTTTATTTTATTATTTGCATTTGTCTTCGGCATCTCATCTGATTCAATATCAAATTTTTTTGCCGTCATAATTACTGTTATTTAAGAATTCAGCCTTTTTATCTGCCGGAAGCACAAAATTTGTAGGTGCCTTTGTTGCTTCCTCAAGATTTGCAAATTTATCCTTTCTTGAAAGAACTGTAAAATCGCCTCTCATATCGTCAAGCTTGCTTGTAGCAACAATATCATCACTGCTTCTCTTATTTGTATCACCATAAACTATATCATCTTCAAGAGGGAATGTTCTTGTATCAAGTATATTATGAGAATCTTCCTGTAAGCTGATCTCATAAACTCCCTTTTCAAGCACATAAGCCTTTTTGATTTTTTCATCAAATGATGCCATATCTTCAACCGCAAAAGTAATCTTTACAGTCTCGCTTTCACCCGGTTGTAAAAGCTTTGTTTTAGCAAAGCCTATAAGATTTGTACTCGCCTTTTCAATACCTCCGTTTGTATAAGGCGGATTAAAGTATAACTGTACAACATCTTTTCCTGCAACATTTCCTGTATTTGTCACCAATACGTCAATACTTATCTTACCGTTATTTGCAACTATCTCTCCCATTTCCTTTGTGAAGTTGGTATAAGAAAGTCCGTAACCGAACGGATACTGTACATATCCGGCATAATTTATAGCACCTTCTTTAGCTGCAGTCTCATAAAATCTGTATCCTACATAAATACCCTCTACATAGTTTACAAAACTTGGGTTATAGGAAACTCCTCTGTCCTCTACGGCAAACTCATCCATATTTGTATAGTGGAAATCTCCGAAGTTATTATAGCTTGGTGTTGTTTTTAAGTCATATACAAAGATATCGCTTGTCTTACCTGAAGGATTTACCTCTCCGTCAAGAATCTTACCAAGAGCATTAAATCCCGTCTGTCCTGCTCCCGGACACCAAACCACACTTGTTATATTCTCATATTCATTTACAAAACCAAGTTCCATAGGATTTGAAGCATTTATGATTACAACAATGTTTTTAAATTTCTTATTTACCGCATCAAGCATTGCTGTTTCTCTGTTTGAAAGCTCCAAATAGCTCTTATCGACATCCAGGTCGTCCTTTTGATCACTGTATCTGATACCCTTTGATCCGAAAGTACCTCCGTCCACAAATGTATCTTCAACACTTGGATCAAGGCTTCTCGGTAAATCAGCCCCCTCACCGCCCGATCTTGCAATAACGACTACCGCTTTATCGGAATAATTTCTTGCATTATCAAAAATATTTGCCTCGTTATATTGTTCAATTGAAGGCTCAGGTATAGTCCAATCCTGTCCCCACATTCCTACTGTAGGTCTTGTCTGCCTGAAATCCGTATAAAACTTTACAAGTTCTTCATTTACCTCAAATCCCGCATTCTGTAATCCTTCAATAAGTGATACCGTAGGGAATGAATCGTTAAGTCCTCCCGAACCTGTACCTCCGTATAGAGGATTGGTTGACGACCACCCGAAGAGATTGAGTTTTGAACCCTTTTGAAGCGGAAGTGTTGAGTCATTCTTTAAAAGTACAATACCCTCACTTGAAATTTCCTCACCTAAAGACTTTGCCTCATTTAAAGACTGTTCGGTTATAACTCCCCTTCCTGTAGCAAGTGTTATCATAGTCTTTAAAGGACCGTTTATCATAAGATTGATACTTAAAAGTGTTCCCAGTCCGAAAACAAGCCATGAAGCCGATCTTGTAAGATTCTTACGTGCAGGCTTCTCCTTTCTTGTGATAAACATGACCACAAGGGCCGCCACAAAAAGTGTCACTATAGCCACAAGGTGTGGCGCTATAGATTTGATAACACTTATTACATCCGCCATATTAACAGCTAACATAATACTCCTCCTATTTATTTTTTCTCCGGCATCACAATGTATTTCATTGTCGGATAGCTGATAACCACCTGAACAATGATATTTACCGCATTAGCCAGTGTAGGTACAAGACTTGCACCAACCCCTATATCCCTGAAAAATTTCTGTGAATATGCAGGCAGTGCCGCAGAAATAATGATCAATGCACAGGCAAGCATAATATATTTCGGTATAGCATCCTTAAATGCCGCATTAGACTTAAATACAAACTGTTTTTTTGTACAAAAGAAATTTACAGTCTGTGCAAGTGCGGTAGCCACAAGAAAACTTAAAAAACCTGCCATTCCAAGGTTTTGCTCAATATTTTCCGCATAATTAAAAATCAAAAATTTAAACGGTATATGATGCCATCCAAAACCTTTAAATGTAGCCGTTCCGATCCACATAACTATAAAATTTACAATCGTTGCCACATTTGAGAGAATATTAAATTTAATAAACTCCCATAGATTCGGATGTGCTTCTATCCATTCTTTTACCACATTCATAACTACTCTCTATCTTCTCTTTGAAGAAACTTTTCCTTATATATCTTATTGGCCTTTCTGTTTTTGAAATACCCCTTTATAATACCTGTAAGCCCCTTAAAGAAATGTCCGTTTACCAACAGTAATATGGCATCCACCATTTCCATACTTACCTGTCCGTTGCTCATCTTTCCGATAGCTCTAAAAGGCATATTAAACTGGAAAAGAGTATTGAGATCCGGTACTCCTGCTTCAAGCGACTTTTTCAGCCTTTTATCAAGTACTTTATAGGCATGTCTTGCAATAAAGCTTTTTGCATAATACATCTGACATAATGCATCATTGATACCAAGTTCCCCGCTCCAGCGTCCGTCAGGTATTTCCCTTCCAAGCAAAGTTCTGTACTCTTCATCACTTACATTTTCTACATTTCCTTCAAAGTATGAAGGCAAATCATTCTTATTATAAGGAAAAACTGTTGCATTACCTTCAACACTTACTTCAGACTGCAATCTGATATCTACACAACTGCTTCCGATATATATATCATATTCTCCGCTCTCAATCTCAAAGGCATTTGTCGCTACATTATAAAACCTGAATGATTTATCATCAAATAAAAATAGTAACTTTTTTTCTTTTCACCCGGATTTAAATATACCTTTTTCAAATCCCTTTAATTCAAACTTTGACCTGAATATATTCGACTCCTTCAATCCTATATAAAGCTGTGCAATCTCCTCACCTGCAAACTTACCCGTATTTTCAATATAAAAGCTCACCTTATCTCTGTCTGCTTCCATATCACTGTACTTAAACTCTGTATAGGAAAGTCCATATCCGAAAGGATACATTACAGGTACATTTGCTGTAGTAAAATATCTGTAGCCTACAAATATACTCTCTCTATATTCCGAAGTCCTCTCTTTTGAAGGATAATACCTTATATTCGGAACATCCTCATACTTTTTTACAATACTTTCAGATAACTTGCCGCTTGGACTGTACTCACCGTTTAGCAGTTCAAATACAGCACCCATACCTGCCTGACCGAAGAGATATCCGTGTAATATTCCCTTTAAATTATTTCCCCAAGGCATTTCAATACATGAGCCGGCACTGATTACACCGACTATATTATCATTGGCCTTTGAAAGCTTTTCCAGTAATGTTATCTGATTGTTTGGAATTCTAAGATGAGTTCTGTCAAGTCCTTCCGATTCACTCGCCTCATTAAGTCCGAAGAAATAAAGTACAATATCCGCCTGCTTTGCCAGCTCTATAGCTTCATTTACAAGGGACTCGTCCTCTTTATCCGCTCTTGAATAACCATGCGCCATACCGATTATGTTTAGATCAAGCTTCTTTATAAGCTTTTTGTGCATCCTCCACTATAGTTGCATTCACCATGGAAGATCCTGCTCCCTGATATCTTGGACTAAAAGCAAAGTCACCTATAATCGCTACCTTTTTACTCTTGTCAAGCGGCAAAATGTTTTCTTCATTCTTTAAAAGCACAATACTTTTTCTTGCCGCTTCTCTTGCAATCGCATTATTATCTTCAAACATCTTTGCCTTATCTTGCGGCTTTTTCTTATTCTTTGTATACAATGTGATATCTATCAGCTCATCCACTCTGACATCAATATCACTTTCACTTATTTTCCCGGTCTTTAATGCCTCTAAAAGTTCTCTTGCGCTGTCAAGTCCCGGAGCCGGCATTTCCAGACTTGAACCGTTTTTTACCCCCAAAGCATGATCGTTTGAAGCTCCCCAGTCGGTAACCACCATACCGTCAAAAGCCGATATCTTTTTCTTAAAATATCCATAAGAAGGTGCTCATTCTCATTTGCATATACACCGTTGACCATATTGTAGCTCGTCATTAAAGATTTCGGTTTTCCCTCTTTTATAGCTATTTCAAAGGCGGTGATATAGATTTCTCTAAGCGTTCTCTCATCCAGCACCGAATCCATAGCCATTCTGCGAAGTTCCTGTGAATTTACAGCAAAATGCTTTACACAGGCGGCTATTCCGTTACTTTGTATCCCCTTTATCATAGCAGCCACAAGTTTTCCGCTAAGATACGGATCTTCCGAATAGTACTCAAAATTTCTCCCGCATAACGGATTTCTCTTGATATTTATTCCGGGTCCTAAAAGTACATTTACATCTTCTGCTGCAGCCTCAATTCCCAGCCCTTCTCCCACTTTTTCAAGAAGCCTTACGTCCCAGCTGTTTGCCAAAGTAGCCGCAGTCGGAAAAACATGTTGCAGGTACGGAAGCATTCAATCCAAGGTGGTCACCTTTTTCCTGCCTGCTTTCTTACACCTGTAGGTCCGTCAGCGTGGCGAAGAACATCAACCCCTATAGAAGAAAACGATCTCGTATCCCAGGCATTTTTACCCGAAAGATAGGCACATTTTTCTTCCAACGTCATTTTTTCAATAATATCTTGATGCTTCATTCTCCTCCTTATAGAAAACTTATTTACGCTCTTTTCTACATCATGGTAAATTCAACAAAGAAATTCACCTCTACACCCGTCTATATTATAGTATATATTAAAAAAAGTTGTGTATGTTTTTCAAAAATATTTTTTTATACAAAAACAGGGAGTCTTAAGACTCCCTGTAACTATTGTATGTTTGAAAAAGCTAAAAAGGAAAAATAGCTTAGCAACCACTTTAAACTTCCGGCTCTATAATACCGTATTTTCCATCTTTTCTCTTATAAACTACGCACACCTCATCGCTGATTGCATTTCTGAAAAACATAGAAATCATGTCCCAAAAGTTCCATCTGCAAACATGCCTCTTCGGGATCCATAGGCTTGATACTGAATCTCTTTTGTCTTTACGATTTTTTTATCTCGTCTTCGTCGTCTCCATAGACAGCTTCATCGTTTATAAAGAAATCCGAGAATGACATTGCAGTCTGTTTTTTTATCTATAAGCTTTATTTTTTTAAACTTTTTTTAATCTGCTTTTCTATTATGTCTTGAACTTTATCTATGCTGACATACATATCTTGGCTGACTTCCTCGGCTCTTATAAGCCCCTGCTTTGTAGGAATGGTAACCTCGATCTTATGTGCTTCCTTTTGCACACTTAATGTAATTCTTGCCTCTGTCTCAGCTGTAAAATACTTTTTCTAATTTCTGAAGCTTCTCCTCTACCGCCTTCTTCAAACCATCAGTAATTTCAATATTTCTTCCAGTAATTGTATAACGCATATGTATAAGCTCCTTTTTCTTTTTTTATTTGTCTATAGTATACCACTTTGTCAACAAAAAAATTCAATTTAAATTTATAATTGTATTGTCAATTTGATTAAATTTTTTTCAACTAATATGATTTTTATTAAATTTTTATCCAATTGTATTTTTCCGAGTAAAATTGCACTTTTTATATATTTTTAGCTCATAAAATCTACAAATTTATCTCAAATGCAGTCTTTACTCTATGGGGATAAAATACTTAAATTGTGGATAACTTCGTTTATAACTTGAAAACAGCCTATTTAACAGCTTTCTAAGGCCTGTAAAACCCACTATTTTTGTGGATAAAAAAATGTGGATAATGTTGACAAGTCTTTTAAAAACATAAAATTTATGCACTTTTGCTGTTTCTTCTTAAATCTAAGAATTCAGACTTGACAGCAAAAATTATATACTACTTTTTATTTAAAAGTAATATTTTAACTGTTTTCAAGTAATCGTACAGCCCTTAATGACTCCTGCTCCACCTTACAATTATTTAAAAGCATAGAATCCAATACCTCTGAATACTCTTTAAGATTTTCTCTGTTTTTCTCAATCATATCCTTATACGCATTGTGATCATATCTGTCTACATATGCCGGATAATTCTTTTTTTATATCTATTTGCATTGCATTTCTGTTTCCGGATTTAACTAGCTTCTTTTAAGACTCCTTCATAAGGGCTGCCTTGTTCCGATATATGTTCAAACATGGAATATATTTTAAAAAGCTTTCCCTTATAAGTAATGATAGTGGGACTGATAATTTCCTGAAAGGATTTCAATATAGGCACCACCTTATAATGAATTGCCAGATTATCCTCATCCTCATATTCACCCGGCTTTTCCAAAAGCCAGCCTGTATCTCTAAGTCTTCTTATAAAGCTTCCGGAAATAGTCCTCATATCTGCTATATTTCCGCTTGTATATTCCTGCTCTTCCATATCCGGTTCAACCTTCTCATCAAGTCCCAGGAGATATTCCTCCGCCATATCAAATATTGTACTTTTTTCTATAGCATACATAGGCATTCGCTTGCACTTTTCCCAAATAAGAGCAAGAATATCTACATACTTTCTTTTATTTGTACCTGTCAGAGGTCTGAACAGATTTTCATCTACTTCATCAAATATATTCATACTATATTAATTCCAAATACTGTTCCACCGGTATACCACGATACTTATCTGCCTTATCTATATTTAATTCAATCATTTTCTTTACAACTTCCATTGAATGTGATGTTGCATCCGGAAGTGATTTTCCGTTCAATATATCTCCTACCAAAATAGCCGAGAATATATCTCCGGTTCCGGGAAAACGAACATCTATCTCATCATATTCAATTCTGAAGCTTTCTCCCTTTTTACTGTCAAATCCGACACAGCATTTCTTATCATTAAAAGGTACGGAGGTAATAATCACAGAAGCATTATTTTCTCCGCTCAATTTTCTAAGTAATTGTTCTTCTTCTTCATTTGTAATCCCTCTGTCTTTATACTCCATTTCCGTAAGAAGGCAGGCTTCAGTGTAATTTGGCTTTATAAGGTCCGCAAATTTCAGTAATTTTCTACGACTTTCTATAGCATCTTTTGATATACCGTTATAAAGGCTTCCGTCATCTCCCATTATAGGATCCACAAATATAAAACTTCCTTTTTCTTTTTGCTTGGCACAAAAATCCGCCAAAATACCTGCCTCTTCATCAGAAGCTATAAATCCGAGTGCTATAGATTCAAATGTGAATCCAAGCTGCTCCCATACATTTACAGTATTTAGAATATAATCTTTGGTATCAAGAATTTCAAACTTACCATAATCAAGAGTATTAGATACCAATGCTGTAGGAAGCGTAAATATCTCAAATCCCATATTTGAAAAATATAGGCATCATAGCTGAAAAGTGCCACTTTACCATATCCTGCCAAATCATTAATAAGAAGTATCTGTTTATTTTTGTTCATATCTGTCTCTCCTTTTTATAACTATGATAATTATATCATACTTTTAATATTTAAAAACAGACCTTCCGCATCAGCGAAGGGCCTGTCTACAATCATAAAGGTATTTAAATTTTTATTATGGATGAATTACATCATAGTTAGCTACATCATAGTATCCGTCGGGATCCGCATCACTGCCGAACCACACATGTGCATAATGTCCGTCAATGGAAACACCCATGGTCTTTAAATCAGACCACATTCCCTGCGTAGACATTACCTGATTATGTCCCGGAGAATTCTTCCAAAGATTGAGTGCTGTCTCAGGGCTTATCATACCGCTGTATTTGGCAGAAATCTCATATCCGTTTCCTGTGTAATTGGTGATTTCCCTTGGCTTACTCCACATACCGTTTCCATAGTGGTGATCATCCGTGTAAACTAAACGTGTCCAACTTCCGTTTCCTGACCAGCTGTGAAGATTTCCCTGCTCACCTCTGGAATCTACCTGATTCTCAGGTGTATAAGTATTTGAATCACGTACATGCGCTCTTGCAACTTCTGTAAGAGATTTTGAGAATGACAGCTTCGGTAATCCAAGGCTTTCCCTATATGCATTGATCATATAGTAAAGCTTTGCCTCTTTCTCAGTAAGTCCCATTGCTTTTAATGCTTCTATTACCTGAGTCTCCTGAGTAGAAACTGCCGGAGTTGTTGTATTTGGAGTCGTTACCGTATTATTTCCGGTATTTCCTGAAGGTATCACCACAGTGTTGTTTCCTGAAGGAACGGTAACATTATTATTTACTGAAGGTGTTGTATTATTATTGTTTACCGCAGTATTGTTTGAAGCTGTGTTATTTGAAGCTGTTGTATTTCCTGTTGAACCTGCAATTCCTACACCGCTACCCGATGAAGAACCTGAACCGCTTCCACTTGAACCACCGCCAGTTCTTCCGCTTCCGCCTGAACCGCTTGAGCCGCCACCGCTTCTTTTGCTTCCGCCTGAACCGCCTGAGCTGCCGCTGCTTCTTCTGCTTCCACCGGAGCCGCCCGATCCGCCGCTCCTTGAGCTTCCGCCACCCAAAGAGCTTCTCTTTGTGCCTGATCCGCTTGTTTTACTTATATTAACTGTATTTCTTACTCCTTCCACCCATTTACCTGTGGCATCCACATAATAACCGTCCGGTGTAGAAGTATTTACAAGCATAGCTCCGTCAGCACCGAGATAATAATTTCCTATCCAACGGTTTTCAACCATATAGCCGATACCGTCAAAATAATACCATTTATCCTTAATAAGCTTCCATGCATTTGTAGGGTATGAACCGTCCGCCTCTTCATACCACCATCCCTTATCATTCCTCTTCCACTGTGCTTCATTTGCAGCCATAACAGGTATCACTAAAAAAGCTGAAACCGCCACTGCCGATACGGAACACATTAACCTTTTGAATAAATTCATAAACACCTCCAACATAATAAAGTGGCTTTAATACTATTATGTTATATATTAACATTTTTTTGTTTCTATATATTCAAGTATAATAAATTATTCCACTATATCTCTTTTTGCAGGCATCTACCCTTACTTCACCATCGGCAATAAAACTGATTTCATTTGCCTCGGCAGGAGTATAGATTCGTGAACTTAACACCTCTTTTCCACCGTTTACAAATATCTCTACGCTGAATCTGTCAAGTAATATACTTAGACTTAACTTTCCGGACTTGATATCCACATCTATCTTTCTCTCATCAACAGCATCCTTAATCAGCTACGAAAATCTTCTTGAGAACTTCAATGTTTTCTTTTTAAAATTTATCTTTATAAAAGAATTGTATCTATGATTTGACGCCAAATATATAATACATTCCTTTGCATCAATCTTTTCAATATCCAGATCAAGTCTTGCGACTCTTGAATTTAACTCTGTATCTTGAAATTTATAATCCTTCTCCAAACAAAAAGCTTGTTTTATACTCGTTTGTATAATGTTTTTCAAGCTCTTCTGCAGGCATTTGATAAATAATATTTTTCTTTAGTTCAATCTCTCTTGGATAGGTCATCTGACCGCACCATTTTGCACCGTCAGGAGTTAAGTCATTTCCCCAATCATGCAACCACGCAACCGAAAAGTGTCTCTCATTAATACTCAGACTTTGAGGTGCGTAATAGTCAAACTCGAAATCCAAGGTTCTTGCATTATCAGTCGGTTCAAATCTATAATTTTTCTTGTCATAATCACCTATAAAATATAATACCTGATGTCCGTTAAAGTATTCTCTGCCCTTTGCCTGCATCTCCATTACCGATACTACCAATATATACTTATCATTAAGTTTAAAGAAATCCGGACATTCCCACATCTTGCCGTAATCACCGTTGTTTTCAAAAAGAATATTCTTATATTCCCAGTCAATCAGATTATTTGAAGCAAAAGAGCAATATACTGCCAAGTCCTCTTTTCATTCTTTTGCACTTACTACACAATAATATATTCCGTCTTCCTTCCAAATTTTAGGATCCCTAAAGTCTACACCGCTAAATCCCTTCGGCAAATGTTCCACTCTTATAACAGACTCTTTAGATATACTATTGTAATCCTCACCGTCACCGATTTCTACGGCCTGTTCCTCTTTTCCGTCATTATGTACGGTATAAATAAGTATATGTTTATCTCCTTCACAAAGTGCCGTACCGGAGAAGCACTGTCCCTTTATTTCATCATCCGGTGCCAATGCTACAGGTAATCTGTCCCAGTTTACAAAGTCTTTGCTCTTTGCATGTCCCCAGTGCATCGGACCCCATTTTATATCATATGGGTTATATTGATAAAACAAATGATATTCACCGTCAAAGAACGAAAAACCGTTCGGATCATTCATCCATCCCATATCCGGAGTAAAATGATAGACCGGTCTTTCATTATCTTTTATTGTTGAATTGTTCTCTCTGAAATATTCATTTGCTTTTTCTTTGTTGTTCATATTATTACCACTTGTCTTTCTAATTTGTAGTCATGCCCTGTCTGAATTCTATATCAAGTACCTTTGTCTTTCTGTCCACCTTCTCACCGTTTATAATGGCATGCAAACTGTCAACAGCAACCTTTGCCAATTTATCGATAGGCTGCACTATAGCACTTGGGCTCGGATATACCGTGTTTAATATGAAGGTTCCGTCGTATGCAACCACTTTTAAATCCTGCGGCACTCTCTTTCCCATACTCAAAGCCTTTTTCATATATAATAAGGCATGGGTATCCGTTGCAAAAACACCGTCCACATTAGGATACATGCTGAAAGCTTCCTCTATATTTTCCTGAATGAATTTTTCTTCAAAATTATCCATCTTAGGTTTAAACTCACGACATATAAGTCCCGCTTTTTTTATTTCTTTTGCAAATGCCTTATGCCTCTTTATAAAAGGATAATTTTTTGTAGTTGCGTCGGTAAATTGCAAAACTTCCTTGCATCCGCTCTCTATCAACGCTTTTGCCGCAAGAATTCCACCCTTCTCATGATCTACAGTTACAATCAAAATATCATCATTGAGTTTCGGAGTATCAAATCCTACAATAGGCCCTTTTATCTTTTTATAACTGCTGTAATCCAAAGTATGTGTACCGGTTATTATTCCGTCCACCATATTTCTCTCAAGCATCTCAAGATAAGCCTCTTCATTTGTCGCTTCACCTATAGTATTGCAAAGCATTGTTTTATAGCCGTATTTTCTAAGCCTTTTTTCCACTTCACTGTAAAGTGTAGCATAATATGGGTTACCTATAGCCGGTGTAATTACCGCAACTATATTTGTCCTGTTTCTGAACAAATTTCTGGCAAGCTCATTCGGCTTATAATTTAACTCTTCAATTACTTCTTCAACTTTTTTTCTGGTTTTTCTGAAACATATCCGCTGTCGTTTATTACTCTGGAAACAGTACCCACTCCTACTCCGGCTTTTTTTAGCAACCTCCTGTATACTCGACATATACCCCTCCGCCTAAATTACTACAGTTAATCTAACCTTTTATTCCTGTAGATGCAATACCTTCTACGTAGAATTTTTGCATAAATATATACATAAGTATCATAGGTATGGATGCCAATGTAAGAACCGCCATAATAACACCGTAATGTATAGGGCTTACTCCTACAAATATCTGTACCGCAAGCTGTACCGTTCTCTTTTCTTCTCCTGTAGTTATAAGGAAAGGCCACATAAAGTCATTCCATCTTGATACGAAATCAAGTATAAGTACCGTGGCAAAAACAGTCTTTGAAATCGGCATAATTATTTTAAAAATATGTTCTTATAGGCCCGCAACCGTCCACCTTGGCGGCTTCTATAAGCTCATCAGGAATTCCTATAAAATATGAATAGAACATGTAAATTGAAAAACAGTTCATCATAAAAGGAATTGTAAGTCCGAGCATTGTGTTCACCCAGTTTAACTGAGCCATTTCTATGTATAATGGTAAAAGTTATTGCCTCTACAGGCATTGACATGAGTGCTATGACAATGGTAAGACTTATTCCTCTGAATCTGTATTTCATCTTAGCAAGTGCGTAACCGAACATGGATCCTAAAAAGCAAATCACCTATAAGTACAATGCCTATATAGATCAATGTATTTTTTTAATATGGTAAATACTTTTATTCTTTGAAATACTTCTGCATAATTCGCCAAAGTAAAGTTCTTCGGAATAAATGTAGACAATGAGTTAAGATTTGAAAAATATCTCAAGTTCAGAGCTTAAACGATGAAGCAAGCATCCACAAAAGTGGAGATACAAATATAAGACCTACTATAATATTTCCAAGATAAAAAAATAACATTACCAAGCACTTTATTTATCTTCTTATTATTCATAATCCCTCCTAATTTGTCTTGCTTATCTTTTTAACTATAATTGACAATGCAACAACTATAATGAAGAATACTGTGGCTATACTGCAGGCATAACCGAAGTTTCCTTTCTGAAAGCCCTGTTCATAGATATAGAAAACCAGTGTTTTTGTTGCATTTCTCGGTCCGCCCTTTGTCATAATATACGGCTGGGTAAAGAGCTTCATAGCCTGTATCAGTGTTATCATAAGTACATACTTAATTGTATTTATAAGTCCCGGTATAGTCACATATATAAGTTTTGCAAACCAGTCTGCTCCATCCACACTTGCGGCTTCATACTGCTCTGTAGGTATTGCATTTAATCCTGCAATAAAAATCATCATCTGATAACCTGCACCCTGCCATGCCGACATAAATATTATTGAATTCATGGCAGTCTTCGGATTATTTAAAAAATCAATAGGCTGCATACCTATACTCTTTAAAAAGGCATTTATAAGTCCTGTATTGGCATTGGAATTATAAAGAATTGTCCAGAGTACAGCGATAATTACCATTGAAGTTATCTGAGGACTGTAATAAAGTGTTCTAAATATAGCTACACCTTTTTTCTTACTTGATACCATCAGTGCAAGTACCAATGCCAATGTACACTGTACCGGCACAACTATCACCGTAAAATACACTGTGTTTTTCAATGCCACATAGAAATTCTCATCATGAAACAGCTTTACATAATTACCTATTGCATTGAATTTTATATTGTCCGGACGTACAACCTGATATGTGAAAAATGAGTAGTATATAGTATATATTATAGGAATTATCAAAAAGGCAACCAAAAGAATTATAGCCGGTGACGACATTATAAATCCCGCAAGATTGTCACTGTATTCTTTTTTTCCTTTCTTATTTACTCTTTGTAATGTAGCCATATTACATCCTTTCTACAAAAAGGCCTGGCAATTTGCCAAAGCCTTTCAAACCATACCGCTATTTAAAAATTATTTCTTATAATACATCTCGTAATTTTCATCAAAGTTCTTAGCTACATTATCAAGCTCTTCCTTTGCATCCGCTCCGGCAAAGATATTTAACATAGCTGTTGAGAAATCAGTTGAAAGTACTGAGTATGAAGGTGTTCTAGGTCTTGAAACACCTGTGTTTTGTAACTGCCACTTCATAAGAGCTCTTGCACCGCTGTCCCAGCCTTCCATCTTCTCATAAGATGATGTTCTTGATGCAGGCTTGGCAACCGCACTTGCATAAGATGCAATATTGTCACTGTTCATTGCCCACTGTAAGAACTTTCCTGCAGCATCAGGATTCTTTGAATCTCTTGTAATAGCTGCAGCCCAGTCACCTGTCGGTGATGCGGCCTTGCCGTCATCTGCTACAGGGAAATATGATACACCCCAGTTAAGGTTTGACTTCTCAAGATCTGCAATATTCCATGAACCGCCAAGTAATGTAGCAGCTTTTCCGTTAAGGAACTCATCCTTTACAGGATCAAGATTTGCATAACCGTTCTTAATAAACTCATTTAAATACTCTGCTGTCTTTATGCTTGCATCAGAGTTTACATATCCGTCAGCTTTTGAACCGTCTTCATTTACAAACTCTGCTCCGCCCTCTGTAAAGAACTGTCCGAGAGCATAGATAATTCCCTCGCCCTTATCCATGATTATATTTGTTCCTACATAATCATCTGTTGTAAGCTTCTTTGCATTGTCAAGGAACTGACTCCATGTCCATGCTTTCTTTATATCTGTGTCTGAAGGGTATTCTATTCCGGCCTTATCAAGATAATCCTTATTGTAGAACAGTGCAACTGAAGACTCTGTAGGAGCTATTGCATAAAGCTTTCCGTCATATGTATCAGCTTGAACTGTACTTGGCATAAAGTCCTTTAAATCATCTGCAGGGAAATAACTGTCAAGAGGAACTGTGATTCCGTTTGCTGCATAATATGAAACCATAGGTCCGTCTACATACAAAATATCAGGAAGATTTCCGGATGTGGTAGCTGTAGTAATCTTGTTCTCATATGCATATGAATCGGCTCTGTCGATAGCTTCTCTCTTAACCTGAATATCAGGATTTTCTTTGTTCCACTGATCGATCTTCTCTACCCACCATGCCTCGATAGCCGCTGTATCTGTAGGGCTCCAAATTGTTACATTAGTAACGCCGTCTGCACTCTTACTTTCTGCAGCCTGTGAGCTTCCATCACCTGCACTGCTTGAGTCTGCCTGCTTTGTTGTACCGGCACTGTTTCCGCAAGCCGCCAACATACCTCCAAGTGCCAAAACACCTAAAGTTCTCAAAACTTTTTTCATGAATATACCTCCTGAAACATTTACATAAAATACTACTTACAAGTAGTTTGGTTTATAAGTTTTTCCACGAAGTCTCATAAAATATACTGTTCTTACATTTTTAAACTGTATTATTTTCTTGAAACTCATTTGTGGAACGCGTTCCATATCTTTAAATGTATTTTATCATATACAATAAAAATGTCAATATAATATTTCACAGTTATCTTTTGTCTATTTTTGTACTAAAATAAAAAGACTGATAACCTGTAGTCATCAGTCGTATATATCTATTGTAATTCCGGTATTGATTTTTAATACCGATTTTTCTTTTTTTAGAATCCCAGATTATCATTTACCAAAAATAACATGTATTCTTCCCTCGTGACGAGTATCTTGTTACCAAAAACTGGCAGCAGATAGTATCAGGTGATTTACAGTCCGAGCATTTTCCTGTAATCTTGCAAGGAGTCTTTATATCAAATCTCTGTGTATTTGCTGTAGCCGCAACATTTCTGGCACGCTTCATAGCACTGTCGATGTCTGAACATATCTTATTGATTCCCACTATAAACACAACCTTTTTCGGTCCCTGTGCGATACATGATACACGGTTTGAGTTCCCGTCAATATTTACAAGCACTCCGTCATCTGTCATAGCATTGGCACTTGAAAGAAATATATCCGCATCATAAGCTGCCAAAAGAGCTTCTCTAGGTTCCATCTTGGCTCTGTCCATATAATTATAGTTGCCCTGCTCAAGTGCACAAATCAAACCGATTTCATGCGCACTCATGCAACCTCCCATTGCAATCTTACTGTTTTCAGGGATAAGCTCAAGAGCAATCTTAAGCGCTTCTTCCTTATCCTTTGCATAATACCCTGTCATATTACGTGATTTCAAACCTTTGATTACGGTATCTGCCAACACTTCATTTCTCTTTTTTAAGTTCTCGTTCATATATTCTCCTCTTACTTAATTTCAATCAATATATTTGAGCATTGATTTTTTCTACTTATCCAAGGTCCTTGCTCTCTCAAGTGCCTTATCTATATTCTCACAGAAGTTTTCTCTTCCCGCTTTTTCTATAAATCCTGCCTTTTCCATTACTTTCATCGGTTGCTCATTTACATGGGATAATATCAAAGTCATATTTCTTTTTTTGCAAATCCCAAGTAATTCTTCCAAAGCTTCAAGTCCTGAAATATCCATTGCCGGTACATTTCTCATACGAAGAACCAGTACATTTTTTTCGGCTTCATTTGATATATTAAGTAAATCTTTTGTAGCACCGAAAAATAATGCTCCAAAAATCTCATAGACTATTGTATTTTCAGGTACAGCCTTAAGGTCGGAATTCAGTGCATACTCATCCGAGTCTGATTTGTCAACCCATTGGCGTACATTTGCAATATCGGACATACGCTTTAGGAAAAGAAATGCCGCAAGAATCATACCGAACTTTATAGCCATTACAAGGTCAAAAAGTACCGTTAAAAATAAAGTAATCAATAAAACCGCAATATCACTTTTAGGTGCTGTTTTTATTATATGTACCACATTTCTCCATCCGCTCATATTGTAGCCGACTATAATAAGAATTGCAGCCAGACAGCTCATAGGGATAAGCGATGCATATGGCATCAAGAATAACAATATCAGCATAAGTGTAATTGCATGAATCATACCTGCAATCGGTGTTCTTCCACCGTTTTTAACATTTGCAGCGGTTCTTGCAATAGCCCCTGTAGCAGGTATTCCTCCAAAAAGCGCCGACATTATATTGCCGACTCCCTGTCCTATAAGCTCTGCATTCGGACTGTGATGATTCTCTGTCATTGTATCTGAAACCACACAGGATAAAAGCGATTCTATGGCAGCCAATATCGCTATGGTAAATGCCGGTGAAACCATCAAAGATATAAGCTCAGGTGATATATGAGGCACACTAAACTTTGGAAGTCCGGCTTTTATAGTATATAAATCCCCTATAGTTTTTACAGGAAGGTTTCCGAACTTTACAATTAAAGTTGTAATTATAATTGCAATCAAAGAGCCGGGAATCTTTTTTGATACCTTTGGCCAGAATATCTGAATAAGAAGCGCCAAAATACCTATTAAAAAAGTTGCGATATTTAATGTGTGAAAATTCTTAAAAAGAGCAATCATCTTCTCCACAAATTCTGCCGGCACCGCTCCCATATCAAGTCCTAAAAAGTCTTTTATCTGTCCTGCCACTATGCTTACAGCAATTCCGAAGGTGAATCCTACCGTAATAGTCTTCGGTATAAACTTTATCAAATCTCCAAGTCTAAAGATTCCCATAAGTATCAGCATAAATCCTGCCATTATGGTGGCAACTGTAAGTCCTGCCATGCCATACTGAGCCACTATACCATAGATTATTATAACAAATGCTGCTGTAGGTCCACCTATTTGTACTATACTTCCACCTAAAAATGAGATAAAAAATCCTGCAACCACTGCCGTATAAAGCCCCTGCTCGGGATTTACACCTGATGCAATCGCCAGCGCTATCGACAGCGGCATTGCAATAATTGCAACTATGATACCTGAAATCAAGTCCTTTACAAACTGCTCTCCGGTGTAACCTTTTAATGCTTCAAAAATCTTGGGTCTTATATAACTTAAGTCCACATTTCCTCCCTTAAGTCCTAAAAAATTGAGTATTTACTCTTAGAACTATATGATTTTATGATAGCATAGACAAAATATATTCTACAATACTTATGTATACAAAAAAATCAAACATATTATAAGCTTGAAATTCTTATGGCAAAAAAATACATATATGTTTTTAAATTATATATCTAATGTTCCATATTATTCCTTAGGATTGTACTTATATAATCCCCCTTATTCCTGCTTATGCATGCTGTCGCATATGTCAAGGGCGATTTGGATGTAACTCCCTTATATTCAGGACTTTTTAAAACAGGCATACTATAGAATACATTCTTTTTTTATTCTCCAAATCTATAAACCACTTACCACCTATATATTTTTCTGAAAGTCTCTCCAATATATACTGTCAAGTAATCAAGCGTTTTCTTATCTTTTATCAGCCCTTCGGCATCTTTATAATTAGCTAAGATCCATTTTTCCAGTTCATCCAATGACCCCATACTGTAGTCAAGTTTCAAGTTATTTTCTTTGCAAATGTGTCTGTAAAATATTCCATTTTAAAAGGTATAAGAATTATCCACTCTTCAAAGTTTTCCTAGTATATCCCATATTTTTTTACTCTCCTCATTTCTATTTATCTGCGTATTCTCTTATTTTATAAATATTATATAAAGGAATATTTGTCATCCGGTCCTGCTCACGATAATCTGACATAGATGTACGAACAGCATACTTTGGATGATACTTTTCACAAAAGGCTTTAAGACTTTTTGCTCTCAAATTCTCTTCCGCTTTCACCTCTAGCGGAATTATCGATGTTTTGCCTTGAATCATAAAATCTATCTCTCCACTTGAATTGGATGTGGAATAATAATAAGGCTCTATACCTTCCGATGCAATAAGTTGCTGCAAAAACATATTGCTCTGTCAATGCTCCCTTAAATTCAGTAAAAATTCTGTTGCCGTCAATAATCACTTGAGCATCCAAATCTGTCATAGCTATCAACAAACCTACATCAAGCAGATACACTTTAAATGCATCAAGGTCAAGATACGCTTTCAATGGAAGTGCTACTTTTTCCTACTCTTTGTACCTTATGGATCAACCCGCAATCTAAAAAGCCACTGTAATGCAAGTTCAAAGTCCTTTTGCTCTTGAACCCTTTTCTAACTTGTCCATAGATATTTTTTTATTTTCTTTTTGCCAACTGCATTGGAATAGAATCCCACACAAGATTTAGTCTTGGAACAAGTGAAACTTCAGCATGCTTTGAAAAAGTCTTGTTGATAATAATTCAAAAGGTTTTTCTGTATTTCTCTCACTTGTTTAAAAATCTTTACTGTCAACATAAGTTTTTTTACAACCTCGGGGCATTCCACCTACATAGTAGTATTCACGAAGTCTTTCTATATATTTAGTCTTAAACATTGTTATCATATCTGTATCATCACTTTGGAGTACATTTGCAAAACGTTCTTCACCTAAAGCATATAAAAACTCAAGAAAGGTCAATGGGTAAAGATCCATAAAGTCAACCTTGCCTACAGGAAATGATGTTCCTTTATGAAGAGCTACACCTAATAATGAACCTGCTGCTACTATTGTATACTCGGTGCATTCTCACAAAAAGTATTTCAATGAAGATAGAGCCTTTGGTACCTCTTGTACTTCATCAAATATCAATAAAGTATTTTTGCATCAATAGAAACTCCTGTTTCTATACTGATTGCCAATAAAATCCTGTCTATATTGATATCGCCCTCAAATACCTGCTCCAACCTTTTATTATTATCAAAATTTACATAAGCAACTTTTTCAAAAGCATGTTCTTCCGAACTCCTTCATCAGCCAGGTTTTTCCAACCTGTCTTGCCCCTCTGATAATCAAAGGCTTTCTATTTTGTTTATCCTTCCATTCTATAAGTTTTTCAAGTGCAAAACGCTTCATAAGGTCTACCTCCCAAAAATACTTCTATAAAAAAATACTCTTTTTTTATATATTAGAGGTTTAAAAAGCATTTCGTCAACATTTTTTTAAGGCCGTAAAAATGTAATTTGTCACACTTTTTAAGGCCATAAAAATGTAATTCGTTACACTTTTTAAGGCCGTAAAATCGTTTTTCTTCTTATAAATCTAAATTTTTTTACATTCCTGCTTATTGTAGATTACTATTCTTTCGGCGCTCTTGCCGAAGAAATGATAACCTGAGCCTCCCTCACTTATAACATCAAGCAGCTCATCAGGGTTTTGTCACCAAGATACCGCCCATTACAGTCACTCCTCTTTTAAAGAATGCATCAGGTATCATACCTGCTGTAGGACCTGTAACCAAAATATCGGCACCGGGCTTACACATAGCCAGTAAATCCGGTAATGTATCATTAAGGATAGTAACACCTGTAATAACATCAAGATCTGAATCCGGCAGATACAAAGCCGCATCCTTTGCAGGTGCAAAATGCTCCAGTTCCTTGCCCTTTAGAGTACGTGAGTCCATCTCCAGAACTTTAAAATCTGCATCTGCTGCAAGTAGCTTTTTAAGCATCGGTACCAAAGCACCTATTACAACACTTTTTTTACCTCGAGGAATTTCCATCACATCAAAAGAGTCTACATCCAACTCTATTTTATACTCCAAATTCTTATTTTCTTCCCAGTAACAAGCCGAAAGTGCATTAAGTGTTGCAATAGCCAATGTCTTTCTGAGAATATTTGCATGTGAAAGATCGTCCAAATAACTTTTTACACTCCTTCCGCCAAGTTTACCTGATAAAGGCATAGCCTTTGCAGAGCTTGGACAGCATACAGCCTCAGGAATCTCCTTAACAGGAGTAAAACAAAGCCCTCCATGACCTGTACTTAATTTTACTCTGAAAAGAACAGTCCGAACACCGCTCTTTCAACTACCATTTTTATCCAGTCTCTCCAAAAATACTCTTTTTAAAAATATCGGCACTTTCCTGTAATAATATATTCATACTTTATTTCCTTTCCGTCTAAAAACTCACCGCAAACTGATTATAGATTCCTATTATTTTTGCAACAGCTATTACACTCTTACCCTAATATCATATACTATTCCATTAAATATATAATATCAATAATATATCGCAAATTATTATGTAAAATGATATAATATAACCACTTTATCCGTAATCAAACAGGAGGGATATTATGGGATTTTTTTATATCTACATTAGCCTTTGGTATATTTTCACTGCTATGCTTTATTTTAGCTGTTTTTTTATACTTCAGACTGCTGATAGCTGTTTGTACTTTTAAGAAGCTACCTAATTGGATATATGCTTTAGGGACAATATATCCAGATTACAAGGAGGTCTGTTCAATTTGATAATATCACCGATAAAGCCCGCACTTATAGAAGCGAGCGTTTTTATGCTATGTATTATTTTTAGTTAATATAATAGTTACCGGTGTGAATTATTTCAAATTACATAATATAGGGAAAGCAATTTTTTCCTGTTTAAAAATGCAGTTTGCTGTAATTGTAGCTGCGATAATACTTTCCGGAATTATCAGACCGCTTATACGTTTTTTGATACCCTCATACCGTACAAAATATTCTTACTCAACTACCAATGCGTTGGATGTACTTATGTTTTTCTACTCATTTGCATTTACTTTTTTTATATCTATAGCAGGTATTCCTGCTAAGCCTGTAAATGTGCAGATAGCAGGAACTGATGTGATTATCGGCACAACAAAGGCATCCGTTCTTCTTGATAACGGCTTTACCTTTAAAGACAAAAATGCAGACAGTGAGATTATAAATACTCGAAGTGACCACTTTTCCTATGGAGAATATTTGGAATTATATCTTGGTGACAAGTCTTTCGGTCATGTCTGTGTCACACCTACATGGAAGGATGCGGATGAGCTTAAAAACTGTACTGTAACATCATTTAAGGTTACACCCTGATGATACGGATTTATCTGCTGTAAAGATTAACAATGTAGCGCTGTTGAATTTAGATCTTAACGACTTTGAAAATAAAGATTTGACAGATATTTTTTCACTGCATCCTATAGATTATGATGAGATGAAAGGTCCTTATTACTTTGTACTTACATTGCAAACTCATGACTATTCTATGTGGAAACGCTATCGTATAGAAGCCGATTTTAACTCTGATAACAGTCTTTCATACTACAATGTTATGGCACAACATACTATATGGGAATAAAAAAGGAAAGCTTGAACTGCTTTCCCTTTTTTTATATCAGATTATATAATATTCATATTTTTCCATACAGTTTTTTTCAGTATTGTGCTTATATAATTGCCCTTTTTTTCTGTTGATACATGCAGTCGCATATGTCATTGGAGCTTTGTATACCTCTCCTATATAATCAGGACTTGTCAAAACAGGCATGGAATAGTACGCATTCTTTTTTTATTTTTCAAATCTATAAACCATTCTCCACCTATATACTTCCTGAAAAGTCTCACCGATATATACCGTCAAATAGTCAAGGGTTTTTGGCATCACCTATCAAGTCCTTTATCTCACTGTAATTAGTTAGAATCCAATTTTCAATCTCGTCAGTGACTCTATACTGTAGTCAAGTTTTAAATTATTTTCTTTTAGCAAATGTATCTGTAAAATACTCCATTTTAGAGTCTATAAGAATAATCCATTCTTCAAAGTTTTTCCTCGTATGTATATCAACTGTCCTAATTTATATTTTCTCCATATCTCTCTTTACAACATTTATCTGTTTTAGTATAATCATAGATGAAATACATATATATACATTAGAGCAAAGTATACTTTCTGAACTTAAAATCTTTAATGATATTTTGTCAAAATTATGAATCGATTTTTATACAAATATATAGTAAAAATTATATCAAAAATTCATGGAGGTATAATTTATGTCAAAAAACTTTCATCAAAACTTCTAGGTATTTTATGTTTTTTTAGCTATATGTCTTTTTGCTATATTTACATCAGCCTGTTCATCTGAAAAAAACCTACTGAGTATCGAGAATACTGATTCTAATAGTAGCGAGGCAGGATGTATCTAATTCTGATACTAGTGATATACAAGTATCCGATTCAATATTTTTCTCTTTATATAAAGGGAGACAATCTATATATGGCTCGCTATGATAACTCTGAAATTATAGATCTTGGGACCTTGTACAACTAATGGAAGTGTTATGGAGAAATTTTTCTATAAAAGGATCTAACAAAAACTTAGATCAATTTTTGTTCCTTTTTCAGATTATGACGGTGAAACCTATACTCTATATACATCGACATATAAAAACACCTACAAAACGGACTAAGGTAGCTGACAAATGTTACAGTACATTCAGCCTTAAAAAAATGGTGATATACTCTATATTTCAAATAAAGAGCTGTTTTTTTATATAAAAGGTGGTAAAGCGGTCAGTCTCTTTTAAAGAAGAGCGAAGAAGATAGAAATACATACTTTCTGAGGCTCGAGGATAAGCTTTTTAATTGTTCCTGATAAGCGCAATTATGACAAAGAAAGAAATTGATGAATGTATATTTAATCGATATATATACAGGTAATAACACAGTATATTCAGATTTTAATATAAATTCTTTCGATTATTCTTTTGAACTTGATTCAATATGCTATTTTAAGGATAATACAGTATATAAGTTGGAAAGATGGAAACTCAAAAGAAATAGTAAAAGGTATTGACGAACCATATAATTAGCGTTACTTATTCTTCCGATAAATGTCATCTATGCGTCAAAAGCTGATGAACCAACATCCTCTATAGATTTGACTTTAATGGCAATGAGGAATTAGTCAGTGATTTCATTTTGTAGAAATTTGTAGAATTTAATATAAAAGAAAATTTTACTGGCATATACAGAAAAAACTCTGAGGACAAAAATTATTCTAAAAAGTAGTACAAAATGGTGAAACACTTGGAGAATATGAAGATATAGAAGATAGTGACGACATATACAGACTCAAAGAAGCACACCCTTCTAAATCAAAAATATTGGTATTTTTTTCTCTGAAGAAAAATAAGAAGCTTTGGAAAGTCGCTTTAGAAGGAAGTAAAAAGGGAAATTGAACTTGTAAATGATAATGTAACTGATTTTTTTAGATTTTGCTTATTCACAAGACTCTAAAAGCGGAAAAATGATGATTTGTTGTATAAAGCAAAAAATCAAAGGGAATGACTACTATTCTTTATTCCTGGATAGAAAATATTATCAATGAAAAATGTAGGCAAAGTATTATTCATCAGCACATTTAGAAAATAACGGTACTGAGAGTTATATCATATATGCTGACACTCTCTCAAAGCTTCATATGAAGATCATAATTATACTTATCATATTTTTGGGAAAAACGGTAAAGATACTATAGTTGCTGAAAAATGTAAAGGATTATAACGGATCCTTCCGAAATATGAAAAAAATTCGACAAAAACCTATTTTTTTAACAGATTATGACGAAAGCAAAGAAACAGGTGCTTTTGAAAAGCAATATTTAAACGGAAAAGCTTAAAGATATAGACAGTGATGTAAAGGGCTTTGTAAAAAAATAATACAAGTTCATTTAGCACTATATTCAGATAATAAAGATATAAATACTGCCGAGTCTGACGCAACCCATTTTGGATCACGTAAGGCTCCGGCAGTAATATATCTTCTAAAGATTAGGCCCTGCTTTCCCATATCTTCCAAACAGTTTTTCAGTATGGTACTTATATAATTCCCCTTTTTTCTGTTGATACATGCAGTTGCAAATGTCATCGGTGCTATATAGCTCTCTCCTATGTAATCGGGACTTGTCAAAACAGGCATGGAATAGTATGCATTCTTTTTATTTTTTTAAATCTATAAACCACTCTCCACCTATATGTTTCCTGAAAGTCTCACCAATATATACCGTCAAATAGTCTAAAGTCTTAGTGTCATTTATCAAATCCTTTTATCTCACTGTAATTAGTGAGGATCCAATTTTCAATCTCGTCCAATGACTCTATACTGTAGTCAAGTTTTAAATTATTTTCTTTTTGCAAATGAATCTGTAAAATACTCCATTTTAGAGTCTATAAGAATAATCCATTCTTCAAAGTTTTTCCTTGGTATACGCCATATTTTGTCTCCGACTTTCTGATTTTTTCAATCATTAAATGATTTCAATATTTTTTTCAATATTCTAAATTTTAGTTGATTAAAACGGTGCATACCTAATGGGTAAATCAATCATTGTTTCACTCCAAACAATACTCTTTTTATGGCTGAATGTATCGAATCCGAACTTCCCATGATACGAACCCGTTCCGCTACTTCCTACTCCTCCAAACGGCATATAATGATTTGATACTTGCAGTATAACATCATTTATGCATCCGCCACCGTATGAAATACTCTTTATAATATGCTTTGCAATATATTTATCCCTTGTAAATACATAGCATGCCAAAGGCTTCTCATGTTCTTTTATTATCCTTATTACATTATTGATATCGTCATATTCTATGATTGGAAGCACCGGTCCGAATATCTCTTCTTTCATGATTTCATGGTCAAAATCCACATCCGGTAAAATAGTAGGCTCTAATCTATGAACTACATCATCACCTCTGCCACCTATTATACTCTCCTCTGATTTTATTAAATTCATCAGTCTTTTATAATGATACTCATTTATTATTCTCGGATAAGTATCATTATTTAATGCATTAGGATATCTTCTCTTTATTTCTTTTTGCAGATACTTTATAAATCTATCCTTAACACTTCTATGTATTAACACATAATCAACAGATACACAGGTCTGTCCGGCATTAAGCAGTTTCCCCCACAGTACTCGCCTTGCAGCAAGTTTAATATCGGCTGTCTCATCTATAATGCAAGGGCTCTTTCCGCCAAGTTCCAAAGGAAACCGGTATAAGGTTATTGCTCGCTATATTCATTACAATCTTTCCTACTCTTTGACTTCCTGTAAAGAATATATAATCATATCTCTGATGTAGAAGCTCATCATAATCTATATCTTCATCCACACAGAAAATATAATTTGAACCGAAAGCTTTTATTTATAATGTATTTTAATAACTTTTGAGGTATAAACACTCTCTTTTGAGCATTTGATAATGACTGTATTTCCTGCTGCTATTGCAGCTACTAAGCGGTGCTATAGCCAAAGTTGAAGGGGTAATTCAAGGTGATATAATAAGCACTACTCCATAAGGCTCAGAGTATACATAATTCTTTTGCCGGAAATGTTGATATAGTTCCTTTTACCTTCTCCGGCCTGCTCCACTTTCTTACATTTTTTTAAAGCCTCATTTATCTCAGCATAAACTATTGCCAGTTCACTCATATATGCCTCAGCCTTAGACTTTAAAAGATCCTTATATAGAGCGGAAAGGATTGCTGCCTCATTATTTCTGATTGCCTCCTTTAACCTTTGCAACATCTTTATCCTGTATTTAACCGACTTAGTTGCATTTGTGTTAAAGAAATCTCTTTGTTTATTTATAATTTCTTTTAATTCTACTTTTTTTCTCCATAATGTAACTCACCGTCCTTCCACATTATAAAATAGATTTAATCGAGTTAAATACCTGCTTGGAGAATTTTGACTTGTCAATTTCTTCAGAAAGCACCAGTGTAACTCTATTTTCCTTTGGTGAATATCCGCTGTTAAAAATCAATAAAAACGGTCCTTCCCCGGACAGTTCATCTATATAAAAAGCCCTTTTTCGTCCATCAAGCGAAACATCTCTTCATCTCGAGAAACAAAAAAATATCCGTTGTTTCATCTTCATTATCAATGACAATATATGGATTTTTCCAAAACGTAATACTTTCTTTTTATTTTTTTCTATAAAAAGTATCCTTATCTTTATCAGTATATAAGATGTAGTCGATACCTGTAATCATTTTTTTCACCTGTACCTGTAAAAATATTCTATCTCAGTTTTTTTCTGATTTTTTTAGAATATATTATTCAACATATCATTAATATATTTACGTAGACCATCTTCTGTATCTATTCCATATTTATTATTTGTCTGAATATAATAATTCATTATTTGATCTTTTTGACAAAAAGCTCATTTGAAGGAATACTTTCACCATATCCTATTCGTGCTTCCTTCCAAGGGGACTCATTGTGTGTAATCTTCTCCAATACCTTTCCACTATATATTCCAAATGTATTTACAACAAGCTCTATTACTTTCTTTTCATTATCTTTCAAAGTATCTTCCATTCCGCTTAAAAAGTGCAAAACGTGCATCGTCAATAGGATTATACTTAAAAATCTCTAAACAGTTCATAAACCTCCGGATATACAGGCCCATGTACCCACGCTCTACAATCCTCCACAAATATAGGCTTCCTATATAACGCTAAATATACTCCCTGAGTAAAATATAATAGTTTCTGCAACATTAGAGGTGTTACCTCTTCCAGCTTTTTAAAAATATATGCAATTACCCTAAGCATGTTATCAGAAACAGAAAATAACCTTTCCATACTTACAGCTGCATTATAGGCTTTTCTATATGCTGTATCTGTTATTCGCTCTCTGTTTTCAATAAGTTTCTTTTTCATATATTCGGGGATGAAATTGCAGATTTAATTATATCCGAATATTCTTTTGACGGCACCTGTCCTTCCAGATATCTGGGAATAGTTACCTCTCCAAATCCAATTGCTAAAGATAGAGGTCCTTTTCCTATATTATAAATTCTCATGAACCTTTCGATGTCATCAATTGATACCAATCCCTCTGCTTCCCTATACTGCTCATCAATTTCTCGAATATTCTTATCCATAAGTCCCGGAACACTCATTTCCTCACCACACTCCGTACATACAGCAACAGTAATTGAAAAAAATTATAATCCTTATCCTTTATATTTTTTTATAATATCCTTCTTTTTGTAAAAGTGTATTCCGTCTCTCTTCTACACTCGATACAGAAATCCCTTCTCTCCTTTGACAAAATAGTCACCTCCAAATTATTACTTGAAATAGTATGTAAGCGGATACTTCTGCTCATGGAATGAAATAACAATCACAAAACAGTTCTCCAACTTATTAAATTTGATGTACAGTGATACTGTTTTCTCTTCTGTACCATTTCTTTCCAAAAGTATAATATCCTTCCCGAATACATAAAGTTTCTCATGTTCAAAAGCCTTTATGCTCATTCTGTAATATTGTTGAAAAAGTCCTGCGTATCAAGATCAAGTATAACTTCCTTCACTTTTGCTTCATCAATAACATAATCCAAGAATAACTTAATGTTATCCTGTCTTCTTGAATTATGATCAAGCCTATACTTATCTTTTTTTACAGATTCTTTCACCTCTAGCAGATATTGCTCTATACTCTCTCGCTCTATATTCAATACATTATCCCCGGAGTATATGATTTTTAAATTATATAACCAAGATACATCTATGATTGCTTTTTTTGTCAATATCCTATCATTGATTATTTTTTTAATCTTATATACTTATACAAATACCTTTTTACTTATTTAACGTGTAACAATGATATATGTTTTACACCTTATATCCCCTACTCCAGTATCTCCAAAATATCCTCTATCTCTACTCCTCACTTAATACAATAGTTTTACTATATCCCTCATCACATAATAAAACTTCCATTTCATAAGAGAAGTAGCTTCTGAGCCATTTTATAAACTCTGCATAATCATAGAGCCTGTTTTTTTGAGTTGAAATAATTTATCATGAATACACTTCTATCCTTAAGCATCCAAAGTTCAAACTCATACTCATCCTCGTAGTCTTCCCAACAAATATTGTACCGACAGTCCTCATCATCCTTTACCGAAAATACCGACTTTAGGAAATCTTTGTTTAATGTCATTATTAAACTTCTCTAAATTAAAATTAGTATTTTCTTTATCCGTCACATAGATAAAAATATGAAACAGCCATATTCCTCCCCATAAAAAGTATTAAATATCGTAAATTTTACAACAAAATGATATAATACAGTATACAACTTTTTAATTTGAAAAGGGGAGCTACAATGGCCTTTTTTTATAATTTCAATAGCACTCGCTATGCTTATATTGATACTCCTTACGTTTTACAGTTTATATGTACATAAAACTGGTAATAGCTGTAGATACATATACTGAGGTTCCAAATTGGATGTACAAGATTGGGCAGGCATTTAAAAGTAAAGATCAATATCACTTACGAGGATTTTACAGAACCTGCAGCATTATGGGATACCAATTTTTTTATCCTTTGTTTTATTTTTAGCCAATATTTTTTTCTATTTTTGTAATGTATTATCAAACACAAAAATTCCAAGAAAGCATTTTATATATGTGTAGGCTTGCAGGTCGTGGTTGTTTTGATAGCAATGTTATTCTACTTTATAGTAAAACTGATTTTTATTTTTTTGTATCTCATATATTGGGAAAGTACAGACCACTCTACTCACCGACAAACGCTGTAATGGCCGGAATATTTGTTACTGCACTTGTATATACTCTATGGATGCTTAGGGTGGGACTTCCCGAAAGACCTCTAGATATACAAATAGATAACAGCACTGTGGTAATAGGCGAAACAAAAGCCTCCTCTCTTTTAGCAGACGGCTTTGAGTTTTACGGTAAAGATGCAGACAGTGAAATTATAAATAAACGAAACAGCCAACTTCACTATGGCGAGCTTGTAGAGTTGCTTCGTGACGGAAAAATCTTATGGATTTATGAGTATTACTCTACATTTAAGAATTCAGATAAACTCGAAAACTGTACCATAACGTATTATGAGGTACCGGGTGACAGCGAGGTTTTATCTCAGGTGAAATTTAATGACTCAGCTCTATCAGGATTAAGTATTCAAGATTTTGAAGACAGAGATCTGGCTGATATTTTTTCACTAAAGCCTTATAATTATCATCAGTATAAACGCAGTCCGCTGTATACCTTACAAATACAAACTGTAGGGTACTCACTGTGGAAAAGTTATAGCATTGAGGCGGATTTTTTTGAAAATGGCTCAGTACACCATTATGGTGTCAGGGCACAACATACTATTTGGGAATAATGGGGGAATAAAATGGGATTTACTGTATTCGCATTAATTTTTGGTCTTTTGGTTTTACTATGCTTTATATTAACAATCTATATGTTTTTAAGGCTGATAATTGCAGTAGCTGCCGGTAAGGAGGTTCCCAAAATGGATGTACAATATCGGACAAGGGCTTTCAAGGTAGAATACATATAGACTATGATGATATTACCGAATCTGAGGCACTAAAAGCGGTATTATTATTTTTCTTCGTGTATATTTTGGCAAATATCTCCTGCATAGGCATTATGTTTTACATGACAAATAATTTTACCTTGTCACTTTATAGATGTTTAAGATTTCAGCTTGGACTTGCAGTAATAAGCTTTGATAATTTATCATCTCATTCAGCTTATTTCAGGGACTTATAAGCAATCGTAAAAAAATAAAATATTTCGACTCTACTCAGCTTCAAATGCTGTTATAGCCGGACTGTTTATAACAAATTTTTACTCTTACCCTTTTTATATCTATGATAGGTTTTCCCGAAAAAGCCGGTCATAGTACAAATAAATACAAGCAATATAATTGTAGGTGAAACAAAGGCATCCACACTTTTATCTGACGGCTTTTACTTCTCGGAAAAGTCTGCAGACAGTGAAATAGTAAATAATCGTAATGACCACTTTTATTATGGTGAACTTTTGGAAATATTTCGTGATGATAAATCCTACGGTTTTGTAAGCGTTACTCCTACATTAAAAGATAGCGATAAACTAGAAAAACTGTACGATAACTTATTACAGGATTCCGGCAGACAGTGAGGCTTTTACCGGAAGTTAAATTTAATAATACCGACTTGTCAAAACTGAGTATAGATGACTTTAGAAAAAAAGATTTGACGGATATTTTTTTCACTACATCCGATTGAATATGAAGAAATAAAGAATGATATTTCATTTACACTTAAAGATTCAGACTTCCGACTATGTTATATGGAAAAAGATACAGTGTAGAAGCTGATTTTGATTCACTTTTATAAACCTGATAAATATGGTGTGAGAGCACAGCATACAATATGGGAATAGACATAAAAAAACTGTAGTAGAAGCTACCCTTCCGCTACAGTTTTTTTATTTATAATCTTCTTTACCATTGTCATGTGATTACAGGCTTTCCGTCTTTATCCAGTAAAGCTGTCAGACCTCCTGCATATCCGTTTGCCTTTAAACAAATAGTTTACACCTGTCTCCGTATCAACCCAGACTTCAAGTATTTCTAATACTCCCTGTCTGTAAACTTTCTTGAAACGATCCATAAAGTATCCTCCAATGTTTTCTTTGATTATATCATATATTAAACTACAGTTTCTTTAAAGTTTTGTTTTAATAATAAATGATTCTATTACTTTGATTTTTGGGATAGCTGGGATCTTAAATTCCTCAAGGCAAAAGTATACTGTCTGCGGTTTCATTTAAAAAATTCATTGTCGTGGGAAACAATAAATATAATATTATCTTTAGTACTCATCTCCTTTATCAGCTTTGAAATTCTTATCATATTTTTATAATCCATACCGCTTGTTGGCTCATCAAAAAATATAAATCTTGAGTTTTTGCATAGAACTGAAGCAATGGCCACTCTTTGTTTTTGTCCACCTGAAAGGCTCATAGGATGTCTGTCCTTTAATTCTGTAAGTTCAAGACCATATAGGACCTTATCTAATCTATCCTGTGACAAATCCTTAACCCCAAGTTTTATTTCTTCCTCTACAGAATCTGTGAAAAGCTGATGATTTACATCCTGCATAACCAATGATGAATTTTTCAGTCTGTCTTTTTTGTTTAGGATTTTCCCGTTAAATGTTATCTCACTCTTTCCCTTATCATCAAGGCCTGTCATTACTCTTAGAAATGTAGATTTACCGCAGCCGTTTTTTCCGGTAATACCGTAAATATTTCCAAGACCAAATGAAATATCTTCTATCTTTAACTCTGAACCGTCTTTAAAGTTGTACTCGAGTTTTTTAATATTTAAATCATTTCCAACCGACTTATTTTGAGCTTTTCAATACTGTTTTTTTATTGCAGAACGAAGTCCAAGTTTGCTTTTCAGAGTTTAAAAGTTCATCTTTTGTAAGCTCCTTAAAAAGCTCTCCCTTTCTGACAAGAATAATTCGATCTGCCAAATCCGTCAAATAATAGATTCTATGCTCTGCAATGATAAGTGTAATTCCCTTATTCTTCAGTATCTGCAACATTTCTTTTAATATATCAATATATTTATCGTCCAGATTTGATGAAGGCTCATCAAGTACTATTATCTTACAACCTGAAATATAGCAGGCCGCCACACAAAGTATCTGCTTTTCACCACCTGAAAGATCAAATATACTACGCCCAAGCAAGTGCTTTATGGGAAAAGAGCTTTTAGCATATCTTCCATACGACTTTTCCATTTCTTTTCTATCAAGACCTATGTTTTCAAGATAAAAATAACAGTTCAAGTGTTGTATCCACATTGAAAAAAATGTGTCTTTGGGTTTTGGAAAAACGCTGGATATCATCAGAGATATTTCATAAAGCTCCATTCCCTTTAAGTCTTTATTGTCAACCTTTATGTTGCCGCTAAATTTGGCATTTTCATATTCAAAAGCCAGTCCGTTTATAGAATTTATAATAGAAGATTTTTCCGCTTCCGCTCTCTCCGGTAAGAAGTACATTCACCGTCCGCTACGATTAAGTTGATATCATCAAGTACTTTTTTTATCCTGTTCGTAAAACAGTGACAGATTCTCTAACGTAAGCATATAAGACCTCCCACCACTATAATTGTCATTGTGAAAGCATAAATAAAATCGATCAAATGAATTTTTCACTTTTATGTACCTTGTTTTCTTTATAGGATTTGCAATGCATTTTGTTTCCGCAGCCTTTTGCAAATATCATCTGCAATATTTGATGAAATAATAAGCAGGGGATACAGCAATATATTCAAGATATTTAACAGGATTTTTTTGTTTCTATTCCCTTATTCTCATTGCCATCATAATGTTATTTTTTTCTCCTCGGCAAAATGAAGGGAAAGAACTCTGAACATTACGGCTATAGGGTACAGAAACTTCCTTTGGTATTTTTAAAGCATCCATTGATGAGATAATACTTCCGACATCAGAAGTCTTAATCATAAATTTCACCTGCTGCAAAAGGAAGATAGAAACATACGACATATAGCAAAGTAATGAAAGCATCATCATTATAAATATGGGAAAGCTTTTGCCAAAGCACTAAAAACTCAGGTACAAAAGAACAATACACCAAATACCAAAGTATATTTTTTTATTGCATCTCTTCTAAATCCATTAATAAAAGTACATAATAGATATCACTAATACAACAGCTATTCTCAAATAGTGATTTATAGAATGTAATACAGTAAACCCCAAGTAACACTACAACAAAAAAACTTTGGTTATAGGATTTGGATTTAATCTGTTGTCATTGATGTAATACATCAAACTATACCTGCCTTTATAAAATGCTTTTTCAGTAATATTCTTCCGATATTTGCTCCTATAAGTCCTCCGATTATAGCACCAAGATAAACCAAAGCCATATGCTGATAGGTAATAAGTTTTATCAAAATATCTACATACTCCTTGCCCATCATCATAGATAACTCAATGTATTTCTCCCTTGCCCATAACATTTGCATAAGTGAACCGCAAATCCAAGTATTAAATATTGCAAACGAAAGCATATTGTATTTAAATGAATTATAATGACCGATTCTTCTTATCAACTCGGCTATAATCATTACTGCAAATGCATGAAGTACAATGACATAGGTATGGCCTCCCACAAACATAATAAGAGGTGACAGCATTCCGAAAATAAACAATGCCCAAGGTTTTTGTACCTTTGCCATAAATAACATAACAACAGTTCCGCTAACAATTCCCAGTATTGTAGGATATATCAGGAATAAAAATCGGAATAACTCCAATCATTCCAACGTGCAAACAGTAACTCACAAAATATATAACTAGCAAATACACCTATAGTCACCAGATCCTTTATTTTCAGCTTTTTCTCTTTCATATCTTCCCCCTAATAATTAAATGCTTCCGCTAATTTTGTCTTTTCAATCAAGTTTTTATATACCTTTGAATCTTTTATAAGCTCATCATGATTTCCTGATGTCTCAACAACTCCCTCATCTATTACCACAATCTTATTCACATTTTCTATTGATTTTAATCTGTGAGAGATAATAATAACCGTTTTGTCCTTGATAAGCTTATTTAAACTGTCCTGTATCTTCTTTTCATTGTCCACATCAAGGCTTGCCGATATCTCATCCAATATCAAAACAGGTGCATCCTTTAGAAATGCTCTTGCAATAGAAATTCTCTGTCTTTCTCCACCTGATAATTCAGCACCGTTTTCTCCAATCAGAGTATTAAATCCATCCGGCAATTTTTCGATAAAATCCATACAGTTTGCAAGCCTAGCCGCTTCCTTTACTTCCTCATCTGTTGCACTCTCCCTGCCCAAACGGATATTTTCCATAATGCTTGTATTAAACAAGGTCACATCCTGAAATACTATTGAGACATTCTTAAACAATGATTCTGTAGATATATTTTTGATATCCTTTCCGTCTATTAAGATACTTCCGGTATCATAGTCATACAGCCTTGATATAAGTCTTAGTACGGAAGTTTTACCGGAACCCGATATACCTACCAAAGCTGTAACCTCACCCTGCTTTGCCGTAAAACTCACATCTTTTAATACCTTTGCATCTTTATTATAAGCAAATGAAACGTTTTTAAATTCTATATCGTAGCTTGAAAGGTCTGTATCTTTACCCTCTTGAAGCGCTGCATTTTTTATCTCCTTTATTCTTACAATTGCAGGTTCAATATAGGACATTTCGGTCATTCCTTCCTTGAAACATCAAAAAAGTTCTTTTAACCTTTATTGCTCCTATCAGGTATCCTATCAGATATAAGAGGCTGATCTCATTGTGAATAAGTAACTGTATTCCGACAGCCAATACTACTGCAAGGCTTATATATGAAAGTGATGAAGAAATTCCCACAGCCAACATCGGAAGAACCTCTACTTTAAGATGTATCCTCTCACTCTCTCCATCTTTTTATACAGGTTTTTCTTCACCTTGTCGGCTTGATTAAAAGCTGCTTATCTCCTGTTGTAACTCTATTGTTTCTTGAAAAAGCTCTGAATTATCTCTTAGCACATTAAAGTACCTGCTGTACTCTGAAACTTCCTTCTGTTTTGCCAAAGGATTGATCATAAAGCTTAAAAGAGTGGGAATAATTGCTGCAAGTCCAAGCTTCCAGTTTCCAATAAGCATAATAAGTCCCATCAGAGGAAAGAATAACCACATAGCCACAACCTTTGGTATAGAATGGCTCATAGAATGCTCTACCCTTTCCACATCAGACATTATCGTTTGTGAAAGGTCGGAGAGATCGTGCTTTGAAAAATAAGCCAGCGGAAGCTGTGCCAGATTCTCTGCTATTCCCTTTCTCAAATTTGCCGATTCTTTATAGGTGGAATTATAAAGGCTTACATATTCCTCTGATAATAAAATATACATAAATATCAGAGTAAGTATTGCCATAACAATATACTGCAAGGTGCTTGATACATTTCCCAAGACCAACTGATTAATAAGTCCCATTAAAATAAACATCGGACCAAGGTTTATACAATATGTCAAAAAACAATATATCGTTGCTTTTGTAAGATTTTTTGCACCCTGTTCTGAGAGAGCATATCTTTTCTTATAGTAGTTTTTCATTTGACACCCTCCAATCATTTGCAGTTTCGTAAAGGCTGAGGAGTCTGCTGTATAACCCTCCGGTTTTTACTAATGAATCATTATCTCCTCGCTCTATTACATTTCCCTTTTCCAAAACTATTATTTCATCTACATTTCTGATACTTGTCATTCTATGGGCAATCATTATAACAGTCTTATCCTGCATTAAATTTTTAAATGCTTTTTGTAATTCGTATTCATTATCGGCATCAATTGCCGCACTCGCTTCATCCATAATAACAATAGGTGAATTTTTCAAAATAGCCCTTGCAATAGCAATCCTTTGTTTTTCACCTCCTGAAAGATACACCCCCTTTGAACCTATAATTGTATTTTTCCCTGTCTTTAAACTTTTCAATAATTTCATCACAACCTGCAAGACTGAGAGCCTTCATTACTTTATCTCTACCTGCATTTTCATCAGCCAATGCTACATTATCGTATATTGATTTTTTAAACAGTTTGCTGTCTTGAAATACAAACGAGATATTCCTTATGATTGCCTCCTTTGTATATTCCGAAAGAGGATATCCACCTATTTTTATTGCCCCCTTATCAACCTTATAAAATCCTGACAAAAGCTTTGCAATAGTTGACTTTCCTGAACCTGAATGCCCTACTAAGGCATAAGTTTTTTTCTCTTCTAATGAAAATGATAAGTTTTCCAGAACCTTTTTATCCCCATATGAAAAGCTCACATTTTCAAATTCAATATTGAAATTGTCAAAATGATCTCTGTTTCCATATGTGAGTTTATCCTCCTGCATCTTTTCATATAATTCTTCCAAACTGTCAATGGCAAAATTTGCATTATAGATATTCATACTTGCCCACATTATTTTCATAAAAGAGACCATTATTACGCCGCTTAAGAAAAAGATCATAATAAGCTCTACAGCCATAAATTTAGGATCTTTTATACCGGTCAAAAAGAAGCTGAGCGGAATGCTGATAATTGCGATCAATCCCAAAAATATCAGCTGATATATTACATAGGGTGTTTTACAAGACAGAGAATAATCATAAGCATATTTTGAATACTCCATAATAGAATCATGCAAAGCCTTAAAGGATTTAAGTTTTGAACCGAATATCTTTATTACCTGTATGCCTCTGATATACTCCACAGTTTCAGAACTCAGTTTGTCAAGTGAAGTCTGATAAAGGCTTTCATAAAATCTTTATTGCCCATCATTCCCATCAATATAAGTCCGCTTACAACAGATAAAACTATAATAACGATTCCGACTCTAAGACTTATGGCAAATGCCAGTATAAATGCAAAAATCGGTACCAAAAATGCCTGTGAATTATCCGGCAACATATGAGCTACCGCCATATGTGTTTTTGCCGCATTATCATCTATAGTTTTTCTGATATATCCTGAGGAATGCAGATCAAAAAATCGAAAGCTTGCATCGGTAAGCCCTTCAATTCCTCTTTTTCGTAAATTTGTTTCAAGTCTGAAATGCCAGCTTATGTGAAACAATGCCGGATACCAAATACATTACTGCACTTATAGTTAAACAGATAACTATCCTTGTAGAATAATATCCTGCATTTTCATAATTTCCCTTTACTACCGCTTCTTTTAGAAGTAGAAATATATAATAATACCCATAAACCACCAGGAATGCCGAAATACTTGATACTATGATTGTCATATATCCGATATTTTTTTCATTCGGCACATATCTGAATAATTTCTTATAAACTCCCATCAGTTTTCTCCTTTACTTGTTCAAATAAGTAAGTAAATATTGCTTCCAAATGCTGTCTGTTCTTTTTGAAATTTTCTCTTGCATCCAGTACATCAGAAGCCATTATCAGAGCATTCATAAAATCGGTAACAAACTGAAAAATTTGAGGATCAAACAACCATCCTGAGTCATCACTCCATATCGCTTTAAATCTTTCCTTTGTCTGTTCTTGAAGCTCTTCCATAATATTATTCAGTTCGGGATTTCTTTTTTTCTCTATCAAAAAAACTCAACATAAAGAGGCATTAAAGGATTGTTGTCTATGACTTTATCAACCAACTGTTTTGCCATAAACTTACTCTCACCACCCTTTTCACATTCAACCAAATGCTCCTTAATGATATTGTTTCTGTAATCAATCCCGCTTATCATAATGTCTTTAAAGATTTCTGTTACGTTCCCATAGTAGTGATATACTCCTCCCTTTTGATAAAGTTGTTCCCGCGATGATGTCTTCCATAGTTGCCTTTCCTAAAGCCCTTTGCGGCAATTACTTTTGCGGCTGAATCCATAATTTCTTTTTTTCTTTCAGCCTCACTAAGCCTCTTCGCAGCAGCCATATAGTACCTCCTCTTTTACCGACGTTATCGTCGGTAAAAGTTATTATATCATAGTTAGGATTTTGCTAACAAGTGGTTATTTGAACTACTTCACTGTTACTTCAAAGTCAACTTCAATATCACTTCAAACAAACTTCAATTTACTTTGAAGTAATTTAAACTCAGCCCGACTTACTGTTATGCATAAAAATCAGCCTGGGAGTTCATCCCCGGACTGACTGTAAGTATAAAAAACCGATTTGATTTACTGTTCTTATGGTATCTCTTATCAAATTATTAAATTGTTTATGCAACTCTAAATTTATCTTCCTAGTTACAAACATGGAGTCATCCCCTGAATATCTAATCAAGTTCTATTGCAAAAGAGGCTTGATGGAAAACTTCATAAAAGAAAGTAAAAAAGGTTTTGACTTTGCTTCTATCAGCAGTCATACAAGGATTGTAAATGCCAACAGGCTCCAAATACATGCACTTGCTTATAACATATTTAATTGGTTTAGGCGACCCGCATTATCTGCAAATATGAGAAAACAACGCATTGATACTGTCCATTTAAAACTGCTTAAGGTTGCTGCAAAAGTAATTCGTTCAGCAAGGTATATAACATTCAAGCTGTGTAGCAGCTGCCCATATAAGGGTGAGTTCTATAATACCCTATACAATATCAGTAAGCTATGTATATAGCTTGAATAACAACTAATAATGAACCTTGACAGCTTGATAACTACTTGTAAACCTTATCTAGGGGAAGTCTGCCCATTTTTAGGTGTATTAAGTCAGTTATAGCGTCATGGGTTAAGTTTAAAGATTTATAGCACGGTACTTAATTTAATTATTGTACCGTTAATAATTCAGGTTTATTTTATCTGTTTTAGTTTTTAATATTGTGTATATATCATAAAAATCTTTACTTCTGCTATTATTCTCAGCTCCGGTCAAAACCGTTTGAAGCTTTTCTGATATAACAGATTCCGGAGGATAACTAATAAAAAGTATGGATCTCAGCATTCCACATAGCAGTATATTTACCACCTAATGCCAGAAGTTTTTCATGGGTACCCGACTCTACTACCTTTCCATCAGCCACAACGAGAATCTGATCGGCATTTTTTGTAATAGACAATGTGTGGGCAATCATCACAACAGTCTTGTTTTCCTGCAGAAGATTTGAAATTGCCTGTTTTACAGCGAATTCATTCTCAATGTCCAAAGAAGATGTCGCCTCGTCAAGAAGCAGTATCGGACTGTCTTTCAATATAGCACGTGCTATAGAAAGCCGTTGCCTTTCACCACCTGAAAGCAAATTCCCATTTTCGCCTATAGATGTATCATAACCTTCTTCCAATTTGTGGATAAACTGATCACAGTTGGCCTTCTTGCAGGCATTCTCTATTTCTTCATCTGTAGATGACGGTTTTGCATAGCGTATGTTTTCCCGTACTGTATCATTAAACAAGAAAGTGTCCTGGTCTACCATTGATATTAGCGTAAGCACATCTTCTGCATTAGACATTACGGATAGATTGCCCTCCAATGCCGATTTCTCCGCTATCAGGATCATAATACTTTGCAATTAGATTCAGAATCGTTGATTTGCCCGAGCCTGAGTCACCCACGATTGCGGTTAGTCCGTGGTCAGGTATCGAAAAACTAATATTTTTTAGAACAGGTTCCTCCTGCACATATGAAAACGACACATTGCGAAACGATATGCCATGCTCTTTTGGTGAAAAGACCTCTGTACTTTTCGATTCTTCATTTTCTGCCAGCACATTTTTAATATTTGCCTTTGATATCAAGAGATTTCTGTAACTGAACATATCAACCGAAATCGATGCAGTAAGCTTTGCTAAGACCATAGGCAGCATACATAGAAACAGAAAGGTAATGGCACTAATACTGCCTGACTGCCATGGAATGTATCCAATCCACATAGCCAGTGGGACAGTGAGCCAATTTATAATATTAAAAGCAAAATTAACAGGTATGCCATGCGCCTCATATTGATAACTGACTGTGCTGAATTTTCGCAATGTTTCTGTTGTATTCCTATTTTTAGTACCACCCATTCCATATGAACGGAAGGTTTGAATTCCGTCAATGTACTCAACTATCTGTCCTACGGCTTTTGCTGTAACTAAATTCTTCTCCATACCGTACTTTTCTCACAATTCGAAACGACAGCCACATTTCAGGTATTAGTAGAAAAAGTGAAACCATAAGAATGACTGCAGCAGGGAAATATAGTACACTGACAAAAGCAAGCACTATAACGGACAAAACCCCGTTTTTCACAAGGGCTGCAAGCTTGTGCGTAAGAATCTGCTCATAACTATTCACATCTGCAGTCATGATATTTATATATTGTCCTTCTCGTTTTTGGGTAAAACAGGACAATGGAACCTTCCTTAGTTTATCTCCAAGTCCCAGACGGATATTTTTAGATATCTCAGCGCCTCCTATTTGACTCTGTGTATAGCCAATGCTATAAATGACAAGACGTATCACAAAAATTATTCCTACGAGGCAGGATATACTAAAGATGTTCTTAATATCAGTAACTCTCTCATACAGCATTTTAAGCACCATGTAAATGACAATGTAGTTGCTTCCTGAAAGAAGTCCTTCCAAAACGGTCAATATCAGACCGCAGTAAAACCTAGAATTCTTATGGAAAAGATTTTTGTCTGTCATCTTCCTCTTCCTCCTTTCCCATAGGTGATATTTCTTGATAATTCATAGCTTTTCCAGCTTTTTTGATAATATATATTCCGCGAAATCAATTCGTCATGTGTTCCAATATCTGTAATCGTATTATTCTCTACTACCAACACCCTATCGCACATTCTGACCACACTTAGGCGATGTGCAATAATGATGACGGTTTTTCCTTTGCAGAGGTTCTTGATTGCCTTGTCAATCTCCATCTGATTTTCCGGATCAGCGGCACTCGTTGCTTCGTCCAAAATAAGAATCGGTGCATTTTTTAAGATTGCCCTTGCAATGGCAATCCGCTGCTTTTCTCCCCCTGAAAATCGGGATCCATAACTTCCGACCTTTGTATCATATCCATCAGGAAGTGACATAATAAAATCATCAATCTGTGCTTTGCTTGCAGCCTCCCTCACCTGCGTAAGAGAAGCATTCGTTCCCATGCAGATATTATCAAAGACTGAGTCCTGTGTAAGAAAGGTCTTCTGAAATACAATAGATATATTCTGAAGGAGAGTTTCATATCTAATGTTTTTGACATTTTTTCCTCCAATCATAACCTCTCCGCAGTCCACGTCGTAGAAGCGTGCAATAAGTGCTGCAATAGTGCTTTTACCCGCTCCGGATGCTCCCACAACAGCAACCTTTTCACCATCCCTTATGTATAGGCAGCAATTTTCAAGCACATTTGTTTTCCCATCATAGGAAAAGCGCACATCTTTAAGTTCGATATCGTATTTTTTTCCGGAAAAAATCGTCTCCACCTTCAAATATCGGAATTTCCAATATTTCTTTTACTTTTGTAATACCGCTAAACGCCTGCGCGAAGTTTCCTGCAAGTTGCTGAAGCGGAAGCAATTCTGTCAAATATAATGAACCGATATAGGCAAACAGGAGAAATGCACTGGCTGAGATAGATCCCCGCAGAAAAAGCCTCCCTCCAATAGGAACAATTAACAAAAGCCCAGACTCCAACAACAGGATGAACACAGCATACAAAGGAGCAGTCTTTTCCGAAATCTTGTTCCACGCCCTGTTACCGTCAAAAAAATAGCTTCTGTAAATTTTTTAAATGATTTGCTGCCCATCCGGTATGCCTTAATCAGACGCATTCCGCGGACATATTCGACCATGACAGAATTGAAGCCTTCAAGCGATACGTTAGCCTCAGGCAGCATATCAGACATTTTCTTAAACACTGACATCATCACTGGAATATCCAAAACAAGAGGAATCAGGGAAATAAGTGCCAGTGTTGCATTCACCGTCATAAGATAGGCAAAAATTACGACAGGACCGGTAAGATAGCTGACAAGCTCAGGAATGTTATGTGCGAGACATAACTCTAACTTCTCAATGTTCTCATTCAAGATAGTTTTGATTTCACCTGTACTCCGCTCATTGATGTATCCAAGCGGAATCTTCGCCAGGTGATCTATAATCATACATCTAACCTTGAACAGGGTGTTATAGGCCCCTTTATGCGAGAGTACTCCTGACAGGCCAAGCAGTATCATGCGAAGAATTGTTGTGGTTGTTACCAAAACTATACAATCTGTCAATACTTTCCGTGTGAGCGTTCCAAGAAGGACGGCATCCATCAGGCGATAAATGCCGATATATACTCCGATTACAAACAGTCCACTTAAGAATGCACACAAGACAGAGGCTAATAAATACCATTTATCATTGCCCGCCCATTTAAGCAGTAATTTCACCGGTTTTTCCTGATCCTTATTCAAAAAAATCACCTCCAATATTTTCACCCGCAGCACGAAAGAATAACTGCCTAATCTCTTCCTTATTATCTGCACGGCATTTTAAATCGTTACTTATTTTTCCATCAGAAAATACAAGCATACGACTGCATGTCCTGCAAAAAAATTCATAATCATGTGTAACAACAAATATAATTTTCCTCTGTTCGGAGAGGTCACGCACAATTTTAGCAACTCTTGCCATGCTTTCATAATCCAGTCCACTTGTAGGTTCGTCAAAGATGATTAGTTCTTTTTTACAGACTTGACTCACAGCAACAGCCAATCGTTGCTTTTGTCCACCTGAAAGAGTGCCGGGATGCCGTCTAGCAAAATGCGTCAGTCCTAGCACATCCATCACATCTGTGACTACATTTAAATCCGGATTCTTTATTCCAAAGGAACATTCTGCTTCCACACTCTCTGCAAAGAGCTCATAATTTACGTCTTGCATGACCATATAGGCGATCTTCTGCCGTTTTTTCTTCGATATGACTTTGCCATCCCAGAAATAATCCCCTTTTGTCTCTCTATGCAATCCGCAAAGAGACCGTGAAAATGTTGTTTTTCCTGTGCCATTTTCCCCAATAAGTGCTATTACCTCTCCCCTTGAAATTTTTACACTAATATTTTCTACCACGGATTTTTTCCTGTAGAACAGAGAGACATCTTCTAGCTCTAGTTTTACCTCCTGTTCTTTCTCTATGATTATCTCAGGAACCTCTCTTAGTAAGTCAATCGTTCGAAGGCCCATACACCTGCGCTCTTCATCTGTCAAAGCCTCGAACTCTTTGACAGAGTAAACCTTTTTTATCTGACCCTCATCAAGTACTATGACTCGGTCAGCGATACCCATCAGGTAATATAGCCTATGCTCGACAATTAAAACCGTCTTTCCCTGAGCCTTAAGCCTTTTAATATGCTCCCTTAAAGCAACCACTGATTCCATGTCCAGATTGGATGACGGTTCATCCAAGAGATAGACAGAAGGATTCATGGCATATACGGAGGCAAAAGCAATCTTCTGCTTTTCTCCTCCTGAAAGAGAGAAAATATTTCTTCCCCGTAGATTTTCAATCTCCAAATCCTTTGTGGCAGCCTCAACTTTTTCTTCAATCTGTTCCCTTGGTAACGCTAGATTTTCCACTCCAAAAGCAATTTCACTGTCTGTGTCTACATTAAAGAACTGTGTCCTTGGATTCTGAAATACCGAGCCGACCAGGGACGCAGTTTCATACATCGGTATTTTTCGATATGTCCCTCCCGTCAAGCAGAACTTCTCCTGTCAGCTTACCGGGATAAAAATGTGGGATAAGCCCATTTACAAGGCGCGTCAACGTGGATTTTCCGCATCCGCTTTTCCCACAGAGAAGGACGCATTCCCCATCATTTACTGTCAAATTGATGTCATGCAAATTATCTATTTCCTGTGTATCTTCCTGCTCCATGTTTAAGTCATACGAGAAAGATACATGCTTAAACTCAATCATACGCTACACTATCCTTTCCCAAGCAAAACCCAAAACAAGTACGCAGACCGCAAGAACCATAACTGCCCAGTCCCTTCCCCGCAAGTATATCCGAAGAAGGCAGGTACGTGGTCTTGGGTTCTCTATCCCGCGTGTGAGTGCTGCAGCAGATAATTCATCTGCTGAATTTGAAGCCGTCATCAGCAATGGAACATACAGACATTCAACTGTCATTGCAGGTTTTTTAAGGAATCCAAGAACTGAAGGAGTTACATCCCTAAGCCTCATGGCGTCTTTGATATAACCCCAGTCTTCACGAACCGTGGGAATATATCTAATCATAACTGCCAAAGGAATAACCACCTTATTAGGAATATGCGCCTTATTCATTGCGGTTAAAAACTCACTCACCTTTGTTGTGGAAAGAATAATGCCTGCTAAGAAAACACAGGGATAGACTGCATAAAACAAGCCTAGCCATGATGTAAACACAGTGTAAAGCACCCCTTTTTCAAGTGACATAATAAACAGCGTCAACATATAAAAGGCACCATAAAATGCCGCGCATAAAAGTGACCTGAGAACTTTCCCACTTGCACATCCAAATACTGCAATTGCAAAAACAAGCACACTCTCGTACAGAAGCGACGGAGCAATTGTTGCTGAAATTACGCATAAAATCAGCAAAATGATTTTTGTGCGTGGGTCAAACTGCATCCCGGTACTGTTTCTAGTGTATTCTCTTAAAATCATGCAGTTATTCCCGCTTTTTCAAATTGTTTCTTCAATAGTTTACTTCCGACAAAACCACTGAAAAGAGCCACTAAAACTGTACCTGCAAACATAGTTATCAAAATAAAATTGTTAACTGAAGCTGCCATTGTATCCAGATACTCATGAGGTGTACCTTTCTCCAGCATCCTACTCACCCAAGCCTTAGGATTGATGAAATATGCAATATATGACCCAGTTCCTCCGAGGCAGAAAACAATGTAGGAAAGAATGTTGATTTTTATGTTCCTATAGCGTCCTGTCCCTGCCACAAATTCCGCCAGTACGCTTCCGGCCAGATATCCGATAGTCATGCCTATATGCATACCGGTCACATAACAAAAATATTGCCATCAACAGTCCTGCGGTAAAGATTGGTCCGGGTTTTGGTACTTTCGCAATCAGCAAAAGATACACAGGTCCTGCAAGAAGAGCACCACCTACCGGATAATAAAAGGTTAAGGCCGGGAACATTGCAAATGGCCCTCCGCTCAAAGAGATGCATATAAAAATAATTGCAGAAAAAATACCTACCGTAATAAGTTCCTTAATCGTAAGTTTCTGTTTCTTGATGTTTGTTTCATTTGTCATAACTAATGACCCCTTTATGCTAGTGTATTGATATTTTATAGATACTGTGGTAATATTCAGTTAAATATAACTAATAGTGTAAATAGTATAGAATAACAAGGAAAAGCAATACAATATGACCAAGAGTTATTTTGCCTGATATGTATGAAATAATGTCCGATATGTATGATTTTTGATGTGATTATATGGAAATAAACGAATTTTTATAAAGAATGGCTTACCCACAGCGGATTTGTTGAAGTAGAGTCATCTCCTGACTTTAGTCCCTGCAGGAAAAATTGTATCTCGCTCCGAAGGAAGTTGCCTGTGGATATTACTGGGTCTATGGAGAAAAAAAGATTTGTTTGATATTAAAATCCATGATTTCTATTTTTTTTGAAGATAGCTTTGTATCTCTTAATACTCCCAGAATGTCTAAGCATTACCTACTATGATTCTGTGTCCGGAGAGGAGTTAACTCCTTACCGCCGCTTAACCGCAGGATGTGTAAAAACCTTTTACGGAGGGCATGATGAATATAAATCCATTATGCATAAAAATATCCCGATTCGTTCTGTGGGAATAGAGGTATTTCCTGCATATTATGAAAAATATCTGAAAGAAAGCTATCCCGATGACTACCTGTCTCCGCATGAGGCTTTTATCCGCGTTGGACAGACACTTGACTTCCTGGAAATGTCACATCTTTTGCGTCAGGTTTGGGATTATAAGGGAGACGGCATACCGGCCAAGTTGTTCTATGAGGCCAAGGTCGCTGAAGCTGTCTCTCTTGTTTATGAACGCGGAAAGAAAAGTAAAAATGATCCTTGTGTACGAATTTCTAGGCAGGACATTGATGCATTGAACAATGTTGCCTCATATATCAATGACCATTTCAACTCGGACCTTCCACTTGATATGCTCGCACGAATAGCCTGTATGGGTACAACAAAGTTGAAGAACTCTTTTAAGCACATATATAGCTGCACAATTTCTGAATACATCAGACAGCGACGTATGAGCCATGCGGAAATGCTCTTAACGTCTACAGACCTTACAATCGAACAGGTTGCCTTGGCTGTGGGATATTCTAATGCAGGAAGATTTGCGGCAAATTTTAAAAACAATACAGGGCTGTTTCCATCTGAATACCGCAAAATGGCGCTAAGGAAATAATAACGAACGGATTCAGACATTAAACTTACTGGTAACTTGTGTCAGCTCACCATACAGAGAACTTCGTTATACTCGTTCTCCAACCGGCAGCCCTTGCAATCATAAATTTGATAAGCTAACACATCAGCCACATGTGGGCAGGGGGGCTGTCTTTAATTTGGTATTCGGGTTGTTATTTGCATAAATTTAAGGTATCAGCTACGAATGATAAATTCTAAGCGAGCGCATTAGGCGGAGCGAAGCAGATGCCGGAGCGAGTATGAAATGTTATCATTCGTAGTGTCACTTAGGCTAGCTCATATAACCCTGCAAATTTCTGTGCCTCATCTAAATGACTTAAATCTCCGTTAATGCTTTTTACAATAAGCTGTTTTATTTCTTGCCAGACTATCTGCTTCTAAAGTCAATCTATTATTTTCTGCGTGAAAAACCTCTGGCTCAATATAACCAGAACTCATCAGGCTTGTTAGAACTGTTGCCTGTTCCGCATTTTTTTCGATCTGCTCTTCCAAGGTTAATACCTGTTTTAGTCTTTGCTTATTGTTTGTTCCTTTAAGACCCATAACAAAAGGTTTCAGAACTTGGTCATGTGCAGTCTGCAGTTTACGAATCATTCTAAGAAATGCAGTCTTTATATCCTCATCACGAATATATATCATTGAACAAGCATTTTTATCTGTAATATGTCCATTACAGCACCAAGCCACGTAATCTCCACTTGGTTTGTAGCGCTGTCTCCTATTGAAGGTCGCTCCACATTCACCACAGTAGATTTTTCCTGAAAATACATATTTACTTTGGTATTTCCCTGTACCTTTTTCAATGCTTTTTTCTCTTCCTCTTTAATATTGAATTTACAATCTAAGTGTAACAAATGAATAATGACTCATTGTTTCCGGTAAAATGGTGTTTGCTAAAACATCCAAATACCAGGAAGCACAATGAGTCGTTACAAACATATTACACCATAGAAGCGTGAAAAGATACTACTTCTCCATTCACAAAATTGTACAATCACATATATTGCTGACAGCATTGGTAGAGATAAGTCAACAATCTCTCGTGAGTTATCTCGTAATACTGTGGATAATAAGTATATGTATAATCTTTTGTAGCTCTCTGTTTTTGGATTATCGTTACATTTTCATCTATATCTTTTCTTCCGTTCATAGATATTCTCCAAAAATATTTTAGTATAATTATCCTTTAGCCTGAATTATTCACGGTACAATAATTAAATTAAGTACCGTGCTATAAATCTTTAAACTTAACCCATGACGCTATAACTGACTTAATACACCTAAAAATGGGCAGACTTCCCTTAGATAAGGTTTACAAGTAGTTATCAAGCTGTCAAGGTTCATTATTAGTTGTTATTCAAGCTGTATACATAGCTTACTGATATTGGATAGGGTCTTATAGAATTCACCCTTATATGGGCAGCTGCTACACAGCTTGAATGTTATATACCTTGCTGAACGAATTACTTTTGCCGCAATCTTAAGCAGTTTTAAACGGACAGTACCAATGCGTTGTTTTCTCATATTTGCAGATAATGCGGGTCGCATAAACCAATTAAATATGTTATAAGCAAATGCATGTATTTGGAGCCTGTTGGCATTTACAATCCTTTTATGACTGATAACAGAAGCAAAGTCAAAACCTGTTTTTCTTTCCTTTATGAAGTTTTCCATCAAGCCTCTTTTGCAATAGAACTTGATAAGATATTCATGGGATGACTCCATGTTTGTAACAATGAATGTATACATGTAAGTCATTCGGTTTTCAGGTTTTTCAACTTTACAGACAACACGTCTTTCATAAGGCCAAGGACCTGCCTGATACATGAATTCACCATAAACTACAGCATAATCCACTTTGTTGTTTTTCGTGATTTCATCAAGTTCATCTACAAGATATGATGCCTTATAACGAAGTGTAGCATTTTCTTTCAAACGAATCACATAGCCGGTACCGTTTTCTTCACACTGTTTATAAAACTTAGTGTTGCAAAGCCTGTTGCTACTTGTCAAGGACTTTTTAATCAAAATCATCTTTTTTTCGTCCGATTTTCTCCAAAATTCCCTCAACATTATCCTTTTTAGTTTATCCTGCATAGTTTCACTGCTTTTTATCATTAAAATGGACAATCACCTCATAAGTGGTCTTTCCAATCTTCTTTATCGTCTTTTGTTCCTGTAGTTTGTTCATTTCTTTTTTTCTTGCATATTCTCTCCTTTGCAATAAAAAAATGACGATTAGTGATTTTTTTCCAATCGTCATTAGCCAATATTTATTCATTTTTTTGATGTTTTTTTAATTATCCGTATCTATTTCTTTGATCTTTTTCTCTATTTCTTCAATACTCGGCAAACTGCTCTTATATTCTGCTTCAAGTAATTTAGTAATCTCATATTTGCTTATACCTATAGGTTGCGATATTTGTTCTAATGAATATTCACAAACGACATCGTTTTTTTATCTTTGCAAATAAGAAGTCCAATCGTAGCATTATCTCTATCAGTTTTTAGCTCTCTATTCACTGCTGTTACATAGAAATTAAGCTGTCCTAAATGTTCCGGCTTAAACTTCTCCGCTTTCAGTTCTATAACAATGTAAGAATGGAGTTTCAAATTGTAAAACAGTAAATCAATATAAAAAAATCATCCCCATTTATATTTATGTGATATTCTTTTGCCTATGTAGGCAAATCCCTCGCCAAGTTCAAGTAAAAATCAGAAATCTTATCAACCAGTTCTTTTTGAAGTTCCCTTTCATCATATCCTTCACGAATGGTAAGAAAATCAAAATTATATGGATCTTTTAATGTCTGTCTTGCAAGATCTGATTGCAAAGCGGGTAACCCTTTTTCAAAGTTTGTTATAGATTTTCCTTCCCTGCCATATAATCCACTTTCAATTTGATGTACAAAGTACATTCCTACTCCATCCGTTCTCAATAGTTTTATCAACATAATATATGGCTTCATCAATTGTCTTGCACTTATTTATTATCCTTTGATTATGTCCCCAAGGTATCTGTTTAATATGGTTGATAACTCTTTCATCAAATTGGGCTACAGGCTGTAGTCCTTTTGAATTTCTGTCGTTATTTTTCTATTTTGGCTACACCTTGTAGCCCTTTTTATAAAAATGAATACCATCTTCTGATATACTTAATATTTGTTTCAGAAAAAAACCTTTCATATAAGGAAATTCTTTTTTTGTAAATCTTTAGCTAACGATTTTATAAAGGCATCTCCCCATGAATGTTGTTCTTGATTTTTACAATGTATTCTCCCAAAGTCCAATATAAATCTAACAACTCATAATTTACCTTTATTGCAGCTTTAAGTTGGCTACTTCTTACTTTCTCTTTTAACTCTGACAATAGCTTTTTTTATACTCACTATCACTTGTGATAGACAGCTCTTTATTATCCAAAGGTCATACCTCCTCACTCATAATAATATCTGATTATACCAAACCTATCAATATTTTTCATCTGCTAATTTCCTTCAAGTTAAGTTTTTAAAAGCTTAATTTTTTTATCTTAGGTACACTTTGATACCTCTTTTAGTCGGGTCTTCAACACTTAGTCATATATAAAAGCCCTCTAAAAGCCTTGTAAATAAAAGGATTCTTGATGTCAAATTTTCTTTATTTTTATTGTTGTATTTTTGTTGTATTGTATGATATAATAAAGTATGAAGCTTTTGGTATGACAAAAAAATCAAAAGGATCCCACTTATTTTTATTCAAAGAGGAATCCGTAATGGAAAAAAAGACCACTACTAAAAATGTAGTTCGTATAGGAAAACATTCCGAACTTTTTAAAGACTACCACCGACCCTCTGGAGTATGCTAAAAGGAGGTCCAAAGATATAACGAGAGCTGAAAAAAATAATCAAACAGTAGCTTTAGATTTTTAAGTTTGACTTTAATGAGAAAAATAACATATCAAGATGATATAGTATCAAAGTCAAAACTTTTTAAATATCGGATATTTTTTTCTTCAACAGATTTATCATGACCTTAAGATCGGATCATTCTTTAAAAAGTATCACAAAAGATGCCAAGATACAGTTTGATCCTAATCAGGTAAATAGATTCCTTACCTATTCGCGAATCCTTAGCCCTGACTCTAAAGCTTGGTACTCATCAAAGTATTTCCGACTATTATGAACAGCCTGACTTTTGGTTATGAACACATACTTCGTACGCTTGATATAATGTACAATCATTACGATGAATATATCTCTCATCTATATGATGCCAGTAATAAGATAGTAAAAGAGATACCTCTGTATGCTTTTATGACTTTTCAAACTATTACTTTGAAATAGAATCAAATGATGACGACTATGTAGACGCAGTAACCGGTGAGGTAACTAAAGGTTTAAGAAAATATGGTGTGAGTAAAGAACATAGACCAAATCCTATTGCGCAAATGGGATTATTTATGGATAAAGACGGAATACCGCTGTCTATGTGTATTACATCAGGTTCTGATAATGAGCAAACCACTGCTATTCCTTTAGAGCAAAAGCTTATAAATATGTTTAAAGGGAAAAAGTTTATTTATTGTGCTGATGCAGGCTTAGGATCTTTTAACATCAGGAACTTTAATTCAATTGGCGGTAGAGCTTTTATTGTCACACAATCTATAAAGATGCTTTCCAACACCTTAAAAGAAGCTGTATTTAGTGATATTGATTATCGCTTATTATCTAATGATAAACCGGCAACTATAAAGCAAATGAAAGATTTTGATAGATTTGACAAGTCTAACGCATCACTTTATGAAGATAGAATATATAAGATTATACCGGCTGATAAAGCTTTCGACCCTAGGACTGTATGAAGAAGACGTGCAAGAACGGCACTGTTAGGAAGATTAAATCAAAAGGCTATAATTCCTCAAAAGATTATTGTCTCATTCTCAAGAAAGATGATGGAATATCAAAGATTCGTACGTAATCGTCAGATTGAAAAGAGCAAAAAAACTCCTTACAAACATAGACCCTGAAGCCTACAAAAAAAGGAGCAAATGACATAACACGTTTTATAAAGCGAACTACAACTACACGTTCAGGCGAAGAAACTGTAGATACCTATGAGCTTAATCTTGATGTTATCAATGAGGAAGAAGTATGACGGATTCTATGCAGTGGCAACGAACCTTAACGATTCAGCTAAGTATATCTTAGAGATCAGCTCAAACAGATATAAAATAGAAGACTGCTTCAGAGTAATGAAAAACCAATTTCTCAGCCAGACCTGTATTTCATCAAAAAAGAGAACGTATAGTAGCACACTTTATGATCTGTTACACAGCACTCCTTATATATAGACTTCTGGAAAAGAAACTTGACATGTATGGGACACACTTCACTGTAGACAGTGTTATAAAAACTTTAAGCAACATACAGGTAGCTAACTTGGAGGATGTATGCTATATGTCGACATATAATAATTCCCAAGTTCTAACGGCATTAAATGCTATAATGGACCTTGGGTTAGACAAAAAATACTACCAGCCAAAAGATTTAAATAAAAAGATAAAAAAAATTTCAACCTAGACGTTCCATACAACATTTTTTGCAAAGAAGAAAAAAGTGGCTAAAGCCTTGTAAATACACAATGTCATTAACTTAACGTTTGGAGCATACTCTTGCAAATAAGGGTATGCTCTTTTTCTTTCACTTTTACTATTATTAGCTTAAAAAGAGCATAGTTCACCAGTTTAAATCGAAATGCTTATTCAGTTTAGAAACTTCGCTTATGTGTATTCGAGAAATTTGCTGCAAGCTGTCCTTTAGTTCTGTGATAATGTCTATCATGCCTTATCGGCACTACATTTTTGCTTATTTCATCATACAATGCCTGTAGTAGCGCTACTTTTTTATTTCCATCTTTTTCTATAAGAATGTATATTAGGTCATTTTTCAGAAGTCCGATACTTAGGTTTCGGTTTAACTGCATTGTATGTTTATAATCATTCTTTAGGTGCTCCCGGCTACTTTCTTCTATATCACAGATTATATCTTCTGCAAGATTGCTAACATAAATAGTGCTGTTAATGTCCTGCTCAATAAGCACTGATTTTATCCCTGTGAAATTTTTCGATTTTTTTAATCTGTCTTTCAAAACTTCATAGAGCCGTCTCTATACCCCAGCGCATATGATACAGTTCTGCAAAAGCATTCCTCCGAAATTTATCCCGTGGAAGATTAGTAGCGAAAATTTCTGACTTTCCATCATCTAAACACACCTTTACAAATCTCATTGAAAAGGAATCTCTGCTCATCATGATAGTTTCTTCTTTTTGCCAATATAATTTCTCCTTCTAGCCTTTGTTAATGTTATGTCGACATCCCTCATCATTTGATTTTAATTCTTTCTGTTCAGCCTTATAGTCACTTGTTTTTTTAGTCTTGCTACAAAATACACTCCATCATCTATAAAAATTCAAAAATGCCGGTGTCGAAGGATAACCTCTATCCATAACAACAAGATAGGGATATCTGTTTCAATTGTATCCTTTATTCCTTTTTAACTGTTCCTGGGCTACTCGCATCTCATCAAACTTTACGGTATTAATACTGCTTTCCAGAATAAAGCGATTAAGAACGTCGTAAATACATCCCAGCCCAATCTGAGCACATGGTTTTCCTCCTCTCACTGAGGCACTTCCGTATTTCTCGATGGTTTCATCAGTTGTAGGAATATTTATATCAGATCCATCTGCAGCTAAAATAAAGGAATCCTTTATAGGGTATATGGTTCTACCTCTTCATCCTGGTAAAAATTTTTTATTATGTTCCTGATAAAGAAAACTTAAATGCGTCCGGATTTAAGTTCATCCTTTGCTTTAGATAACCTGGTTTAGATATTTCTGTTCCCGGATGTGTTGTTTTCATATAATTTCGCAGCTCCATTTTTGAGAGTAAGTCCTTGCGATTAATCATAGAATACACTAAATCTTCTAGTGGCATCTTTCTACGTCTGACAAGAGTGTTTGTTTTGCCACCACGACATACCTCAAGAAATACATCTGAAAGAATATTATTCTGATCTTTTAATAGTCTATTCTGTGATTTTTCTCACTATAGCCCTCCAATTATTTAATCCTCATCATAAACAAGACGAGGTTTCTTCTTAGCATAGGCTGCCTTCAAATATGGAATCTGCTCCTCAGTAACTGCACCCAGATTCGCTTTCACTGTCTGCAACCTTGCCATCAATACGTTTGTTTTCAACAAGGCTGGCATAATAATACTTTTCACCTCTATATTCTTTTGTAAGTATTTTTTTATAAACATGCTACACCTCGTAAATTTTTCCCACTACAAGTATAGCATAATTATCGTTCTTTAACTACCTTTTTGTAATATTTTTCTCACTACTCTTAAGTTAATGACATTGTGTAAATACAGGGTTTTGAGCCACTTTTTCTACTATCCAACTGTTGAAGATGGGATTAGTATATCACTCTACATTTTTTTATTCCACTATTTTTTTAAATATTTACTCAATTTAAATTACTATCTACCAACTAAAAAGGTTTGTTTAACCCAATATATTCAGCCTTTGTACCTACTCGGGTCTTTGACAGTTTGTTTACCTAAATAAGCCTTAAGAAAGTCTCACAACCCGCATATATCCTACATTTCTTAGTTGAAAAAAATTTGTCAAAATTTTCGTTTTATTATATAGTATTTTATAGTATTGCGTGGTATAATGGGGCTTGGAGGTTTCCTATGAAAGTTACTACATCAAAATCAAAAAATGCTGAGTCATTCTATATTTCTAAAAGTTTCATCAATGACAAAGGTGTTAGCACCTCTGTTAATGTACGCAAACTTGGTACGCTTGCTGATTTATTAAAAAAAGCATGGACCTACCGGAGATGATGTAATGGAATGGGCTCGTGCTGAGGCAAAACTTGAAACACAAAAATATAAAGAAGAAAAAACAGTAAATATTTCTTTTAACTCCAATAAAAGACTTCAACCTCAACAACAAGTCTTCTATCGTGGGGGATATCTGTTTTTACAGTACTTTTATTATAAACTTGGCTTGGATAAAGTTTGCAGAAAGGTAAGGAATAAATATAGCTTCAAGTTTGATATTAACGCGATTTTATCAGATTTGATTTACTCAAGAATACTTGAACCTTCCAGTAAACGCTCAAGTTACACCTGTGCTCTCGACTTTTTGGAGCCACCGTCTTACCAACTACATGACGTGTACCGTTCTTTAAATGTACTTGCTAAAGAATGTGACCTTATACAATCTGAAACTTATAAAAACAGCCACTTATTAGGAAAACGCAATGATAAGATTCTTTTTTATGATTGCACCAATTATTATTTTGAGATTGAAGATGAAGACGGAATTAAGAAATATGGTAAAAAGTAAGGAACACAGACCAAACCCTATAGTACAAATGGGTATGTTTATGGATGGTGACGGCATTCCTCTTGCTTTTTCTCTATTTCCGGGTAATGCTAATGAGCAAACCTCTATTAAACCTCTTGAAGAAAAGATTTTAAACGAGTTTGACTGTCAAAAGTTTATTTACTGTAGCGATGCAGGACTCGGTTCGGAAAAAAATAAGAAAAATACAATCATATGGGCGAAAGAGCCTTTGTCGTTACACAATCTATAAAAAAGCTTAATGCACAAGATAGACAATGGGCTTTAGACACTAAAGGATTTAAACGTTTGTCTGATGATAAAGTAGTAGATTTATCAGAAATATCAAGGGATGATGAGGCTATATATTACAAAGATGCTCCGTATACACCTAAGGATTTATCTCAGAGGCTTATCATCACATATTCACCTAAATATGCAAATACCAAAAAAACTATTAGAGAAAAAACAAGTTGACCGAGCTAAGCTAATGCTTGAAAAAGGTAGCATCAAAAAAAGAAAGAAGAAAATCCTAATGACCCTGCCAGGTTTATTAGCAGCCTTGCAGTGACTGATGATGGAGAAAAAGGCAAATGTACATAACTTTCTTAATACAGATAAAATAGATGAAGAAACTAAGTATGACGGTATGTATGCTGTCTCAACAGACCTACTTGACGATAATGTAAGTGAAATACTAAGTATAAGTGAAAAGCGATGGCAAATCGAAGAGTGCTTTAGAATTATGAAAACCGAGTTTGATGCAGAGACCTATGTACTTACAAAGAGTTGACAGAATTACGGCTCACTTCTTAACTTGTTTTTTTAGCATTGATTATTTACAGATATCTTGAAAGCTTTAGAACACAAATATACATGTGAAGAGATTCTAAAAAAACATTAAAGGATTTTTAATTTTGGATATGTGAAAAGAGCAAGGTTTTATACCGTTATATAAAAAGAACGGAGCTTACAGATAAGCTACATGAGATTTGTCATTTTAATACAGATTTTGAATTTATAACAAAGAGTAAAATGAGAACAATTAAAAAAACAAAAGTAAGGGAAAATAAAATACTATTTTTAGTTTCAAAACGAAATGTAAATACCCTACAAAGCCGCTAAAACACAGGGCTTGAAGGGTATTTTTATATTTCGAAAACTGTCAAAGACAGGGAGTATATCACTCTACATTTTTTTATTCCACTATTTTTAAATATTTACTCAATTTAAATTACTATCTACCAACTAAAAGGTTTGTTTAACCCAATATATTCAGCCTTTGTACCTACTGTGTCGAGTTCAACAGTTACAATTCCAAATATACTTTCTCAGATGTTTTCCTCTCTCTTATCAATCGCTCCTTTAAAACATAAACTACTCATAAAAGTGCGTAAATTCAAGAACTTCTACTTATTTCCTCTCCATCACCACCACGCTCTCCGTATGATAACTCCTCGCAAACTGATCCACCACCGTAAGTTTCTTAAGTTCATATTCCTTCTCGCATAAAATCTTTAAATCCCTTGCCAGTGTAGAGGAATCGCAGCTTACATATACTATTCTCTTTGGCAATAATTTTAGCATGGTATCTATTGCAAGCTTTTCAAGGCCCTTTCTTGGCGGGTCTACAACTATGACATCTATATCTCTTATATTACCGTTTTCGTATTCGCCTGTGATTATCTCTTCGGCCTTACCTACGAAAAACTTCACATTTTCTATATTGTTTATTTTCGCGTTCTCTATCGCATTCTGTATGGCGGCATCTACTATCTCAACGCCGTAGACAAACTTTGCGGACTTTGCAAGGAAGAGTGAAATCGTTCCTATGCCGCAGTACATATCCCAGACTGTTTCTTCACCGGTCAGTGCGGCATACTCTAAGGCCTTAGAGTATAGCTTCTTTGTCTGCACGGGATTTACCTGATAGAATGACTGTGGCGATATTCTAAACTTTACATCTCCTATATAATCCTCTATATAACCGTTGCCATAAAGAGTAAGTGTTTTTTCTCCCAAGATGACATTGGTATTCTTTTTATTTATATTGATGGAGACGGATTTTAAGTCATTTCCAAGTGCGCTACATAAGCTCTCTACAAGCTTATCACTATGTGGCAGATGGTTTGCATTTATGACTATGCAAACCATCAGCTCACCTGTGGCAAATCCCTTTCTTATAAGTACATGCCTTATTATGCCTCTACCTTTCTCCTCATTGTAGGCATCTACACTATACTTCTCCATAAAATCAAGAACGGTCTTAAGTACGGTCTTATTTTCTTTGATACCGATTATGCAGTCATCAAACTCTACAATGCTGTGAGTTCTGCCTGCAAAATAGCCTGTGATATTTTTTCCGTTCTTTCTTCCGAACGGAAAGTGGGATTTATTTCTATCTTATCGGGTCTTCCATACCGATAATTTCTTCTATCTCTACATTTGAGAGGTCAAATCCGCCTATTCTTTTCAGATGATTTTCCACTTTGTTTTGCTTTAGTCTAAGCTCCGCACTATAATCAAGACTTTGTAATGTACATCCGCCACAACTTCTTGCCACCGGGCATTTGGCCTCTATTCGGTCGGGACTCTCCTTAATAAGGCTTTCAAGTCTTGCATATCCGTAGCTTTTCTTTGTCTTCATCACCTTTGCTATGACTTTATCTCCGATAACAGTATCTTTTTATAAACCATGTGAAGGCATCGGTTTTTCCGATGCCTTCGCCATTTTCTCCAAAGTCTGTTATATCAACTGTTATCATTTCACCTTTTTTGTAACTTGCTGTATTATCAGTTTTCATATATCTCCATTACTAAACATATAAGACTGCTTTGATAATCAGTCTACGTTCTCGACTTTATATTATACGCTTGTCTTTCTGTAATTGCTCTCAAGTAATTTATTATAACCGAGCCATCCTGTAGCTCCGTCCTGTCCCTGTGCCAAGAGCTCAATGAAGGTCTCCATCTTTGCATCAGCATTATCTGCCAGATTGAGTGCCAAAGCCTCTATAAGCGCAGGCTTTTTAGGTGAGCCGTATTCAAGCTCTCCGTGATGAGCCAGTATACAATGTATCAGCTCATTTGAAAGCTTCTTCGGGAATCCCGGAATCTTGTCTATATGTGCTTTTAATATCTCAACACCTATCACTATATGTCCCACCAGCTGACCTTCATCGGTATAATCGTTTGCAGGGAATGCCGACAACTCTCTGGTCTTTCCTATATCATGACAGAGTGCCGATGTGATAAGTAAATCACGATTCAATGATTCATAGTTATTACAAAAATATTCACAAAGTCTCACCACTCCAAGAGTGTGTTCAAGTAATCCGCCAAGGAATCCGTGATGCACCGTCTTGGCTGCCGATGATGACTTAAAAGCAGTCTGAAATTCAAAATCATCTATAAAGATTGCTGTCAAAAGCTTACTTAGGAACGGATTTTTTACCGACTTTATCTTATCTTTCAGTTCGCCAAACATCTTGTCGATATCTTTTTTAGATACCGGTACATAGTCGGACGGTGTATACTCCTTCTCATCCGCTTCTCTTATTCTTGCCACCTTAAGTTGCAATACATTGTTAAAAGACGTAACATCACCGTCCACTACAACAAATGTCATAGCGTCCACATCAGAGATACCAGGAGAATATAAATCCCATATCTTCGCATCAATGCTTCCTGTCTTATCATGCAGGCTCAGACTGGCATACTCTTTGCCGGTCTTTGACATTGCAATTGTCTTTGTCTTGCACAGATAAACCTCTGAAACGTGCATTCCTTCTTTTAAGCTTTCAATAAATTTCATTTTCTACCCTTCTAGCTCCTGGCACCAATTGTTGTCTCAAAATTCAGTTCTGTAAAACCATCTTTACCGGAACGGCTCACTTTGATATTTACCACTTGGTTTGGCTTCAGTTTTTCCATTATATTTTTAAACCCTATAATAGAGTTCACTTCCTCGTCACCAATCATGGATATTATATCACCTGATTGTATACCTATATTGTAGGCCGGAGAATCTGCCCTTACTTCCGTGACATAGACTCCGTTCGGCATACCTTCCGGTGCCTTATCCTTGTCTATATCAATTGCACGAACTCCCAGATATGAGGAGCCCACACCATTTGTCATATTTTCAATAAGCATCTTCAAATCCGATATACCATATGCCATTGATATAGGCTGTCGCCGTCCAAATTTGAAATTACACCTACCAACTCACCTGATGTATCTATCAAAAACGTACCTCTGTTGTCCAAATGTTTGTCACAGTATATTACCCTGCCATATCCGTCAAAAAAGCTTGCATTTTTTTCAATAGCGGTCACATTGCCGATATCAAGACTTCTTGACACTCCCACCGGACTGCCTATAGCTAATATAAATGCACCTTTCTTCAGCTGATATGAATTTCCCAGTACAATAGGTTCTATACTCTTGACCTTCTCTCCCATAGAAGAGATATCCACGGAAAGTATCATAAGATTGGTCAGGCTGTCAGTTCCAAGTACACTTGCTTCTTTCACGCTGCCGTCAAAAAATCCTACTCTGATACCGCCCTCTATGGACATATTTGTGGTCAATACAATAAGATTATCACCGGACTTTGCTACTACAATTCCTGAACAACTGCTTTCATTTTGCAATGTGTTGTCAAACCAATCCGTATTTGTGGTGATTGCACTTATCTTCACTATTGTATTATCTTTATTTTCCGCAACCTTGCTTAGGCCGGCATACATCTGTTCCAAGTTCTTTTCACTTAAGTCTATACTTTCTATAGCCGATGCCACTATATCTTCTACAGGCTCAGAAGACTCCGCCTCCTCACTTCCCTCAAGGCTTGTCTCCTCCTTTGGAATCTCTATAGTTGTTTTTGTCTTTTTGCTTAGTATGTTTTTTTGTTTATAATATGTGATGTCAATGCCGTAGTTGGGCCTGCAACCATTCCAAAAAACAACAGCAAGGCAAGCTGCCGAGACAATCCTCTTACGCTGATCTTTTTTCTCTTCTATAATAGTCTGCTTTATAAAAGGATTTTTCTCATCAGACTCATGGTCTTTTTTTGTATTTGGCATAAAAACCCTCTGCTTTCAGGATATATATTACATAATATCTCGCTCTCCCTAAGTAAGATTATAAAGGTTTACAGCCGATTTATCAAGCAAATGTAACACCGATTTAACATAAACTACATACTCTTAATTAAAGTCTCTTAAGAGTTTCTCTTTTTAAAATAAAGTAAAGGCTTGCAGCCACAGGAACCGCAACAAATACTCCGAATATTCCGAAAAAGGCTGCCTCCAAGTGCTACCGCAACTATTACCCACATGCCCGGAAGTCCTGCAGAGCTTCCCACCACTCTCGGATATATGATATTGTTTTCAAACTGCTGTACCAGTGTATGTACTATGATAAATATAACCATACTTGAAAAAGACTTTGTAATTATCATAAGTGCTCCGATAAAGAGTCCCGCATAAGCTCCTATTACAGGTATCAGTGCCGTCACCCCCACCAATATGGATATCGAAGATGCATAAGGCAACCTCGCTATAAGCATCACAATATAGAGCAGTACACCAAGTATTATCGCCTCTTTTACCTGACTGATAAAATAATTTCTGAAACTTTTATTAAAAATACTCAGTACATCAATTACGGTATCTCTCTTTGACGGTAAAAAGGCTCTTAAAAGTTTATCACCCTGTAACGCAATTCTTTCCTTGTCCACAAGTATATATATTGCAAACACCACCGCCATAAAGACAGATATTACAGTATTGAAAATTCCGGATATTCCGCTTATCACTCCCATAAGAATATTTCCTACACTTGACATTACACTGTGTATAAGCTTTGTGACATAACCTGAAATATCTATATTGTTGATATCAATATTCATCATATCGGCAATCTTATCCACTATATTATTTTTACCGATACTTTCGATTATCTTTTTTTATGTCGCCCGGGTTTTGTATACATTATTGAAAAACATTATCTTTACAAGCTGCGGAATAATAAGCCCCAAAAGCAATACTATCACCAACACAAATGTAAATATTGACAATACTATTGATATCGTTCTTATAATTTTTTATTATGAAATTTTTCAAAAGTAAGTCTTCATATGAATCCATAAGAATATTTATAATATATGCCATCATTGCGCCTGCCACAAAAAGGCATCAATGTATCCGTTACTCTTAGTATATAACTCTCTACAGTCCCGAAATACCTGACTATTGCGTATACTATAATTGTAGCAACTACAATATATGCAATGTATTTTTTTCTTTATATTATTCACAATATTACTCCTCCGTCATTTTACAAAGTGCTATCTTATCTACCTCATCGCTGATAAATGCATTCTCATCAAAAATATCCAGTACTCTGAATTTAGAGTATCCTCTTGGCAATGTGATATCCAAAAGTTCCAAATCTGACAGCCTTAGTAATTTTTGTTTACCTTTCCATTCATCCGTTTTAAAAATAGGGGATAAAATCAGATATTTTTTATCTGCACTGAATTTTCCTCTTACTCCGCGCTTTCCCTGCAGTTTATCTAATCTTTCGGCTCCCCATATTTTCTTTTTATAAACTCCGTCTTTAGTTATTTCCACATACCAATAATATTTATAAGTACTAAGTCCTGCCGGGTTTACAATATCAGCCTCTAAGAATGCATATATAGAACCATCCCTTATTATCATACTTCCGATTTGAGGATAGTTATATTTAAAAATCCATCTTATGATAAAGTCCGTTCGCTTCAGACAATGCTTTTAAAAATCTTTTCATTGTATTTTCCGTTGTAAATATCGGCTGTAATATATCTTCAAATTTTTATAGTATTTTTCGTCTTTATTATATTTAAAAAAATGTAAAGCTGTTGGCAGCCATAGCCTCCACACTTACGACAAATAACAGGATATTTGCCCTCCTCTCCCCAAAGTTGAAATCTCCGTTATATTTTCAGCCATACAATGGTTTTCTATATTTATGGGAGTAAATAATTCGCTGTTCTCTTCAATTTTTAGAGCCTTATCTTTACTGATTAAAATTATGCCGTCATCCGTATTAAGCAGAAGGTTGGCACTTCTATCCTCAGTATTTATGGGAATAAACTTATATTCATTATTCTTTAACCACAAAATCCCTTATTTTTCTCACTGTCAATACAGTAAATAACAAATTCATCCTTTGCTCTTGCAAAGTGATTCTTTCATATATCGGTGCATACTTATATGAGACCTCAAAAAGAGTTATACCTTCTATATGCAGCTCCGATAACTTTTCCAACTTTATTTTCATAGCTACTTAAATCTCCACTATTCTGTCTGCAAAATCTTTTGCTTCATTTACATCATGTGTAACAAAGATTGCACTTTTTCCATCAGTATACTCTTTTATAACAGTCATAGTCACAGCTTTTGTCTTTTCATCAAGCCCCTTTAGCGCTTCATCAAATATATAAAGCTCTGCGTTTCTTGCAAGGCATCTTGCCAGTGCCACTCTTCTTTTTTGACCACCGCTCATTGTATTTACCGTTTTTGTGCTGTCAATTCCAAGCTTGCCCAAGATTTCTTTTGCAAGATTCTTATTTACTTTCAATAAGCATACATTTGAGATTGCACAAAAGTCTTCACAAAGTCTGTTCTCCTGAAAAACTGTAGATATCTCATTCGGAAGGTATATCTCACCGCTGTCCGGAAGTTCAAATCCCATTATAATATTCAAAACGGTGGTCTTTCCCTTCCCCGACTTTCCCATAATTGCGATATGCTCACCTTCATCCACATTTAGATTAAAGTCCTTTAAAACCTCTATATCTTTAAAAGCTCTTACATATTTTTTTCAGTCTCATCAATAAATCCTCTTTAACATATAGAAAAACCTCTTTATCATAAGCACTGCAAGTCTTTCAAATATCGCACTGCATATGATGGCTGTCAATGTTATCGCAAATACCTTTGAAGTATCCAAATACATCTTTGCATCAAACAGGAAAAATCCGAGAGTATCTTTGGGTCTGCCTATTACTTCCGCAGCAATACCCGACTTGAATGCAATACCTATGGATGCCACGCTTGCCGACAACAGAAACGATTCAAGTGCAGGCAAATAAATATATATAAGTTTGGCATTATTACTCATCTCAAATATTTTTGCCATCTGAAGCATTTTCACATCCACAGACTTCAGCCCTTCCAATGTATTGGCATAAAATATAGGCATCACCATAAAAAAGCATACAAATAAGGACAGTCCCCCACCTCCAAGCCATATAAGTATGATTATTACAAATGACGCCACAGGTATGGAGCGAATCACCATAATATAAGGTGAAATATATATTTCAAATAACTTAAATCTGTATGACAGCCCTGCAAGGAATATCCCCACTCCGGCACCTGTCAAAAATCCTAAAAGTATTTTGCATACACTTTTCCACATCCCCGTCCAAAAATCACCGCTAAGTCCAAGTTCAAGCAGTGACTTCAATACCTCTATAGGTGAGGACAATAAAAATGACCTGTTCAAAAATCACCGCAATTGTTTGCCAAAACAGCAGTGCAAAAAGCACTGCTGTAATCTTGTGTAACTTATTTTTATTCATATTATTTTCCGGTGTAGTAGAACTCTTCTCCCGGCAATGCGCCGCCTACAGACTTAGGGTCCGCATCAAAGAGTGTCTTTAAATATTCTTCGGCATTCTTTTTCATCTCATCACCTGTGATGGAAACCAGATTGCAATGAGGTATTGCCTTGGCTGCAACAGGTGCTTTGATAATACCGTTTTCTTCTACAAGCTTGGATGCATCTTCCACATTCTCATTGATCCACTTCACGGAATCTGTGTAGTTTGATAAAAACTCATCTACAAGTTTCTTATTTGACTCCAAGAAGTCACTTCTTACAAATATTCCCGATGTTATAAGCTTGCCGCCTGTTCCTATAGTATCCCACTCCTTTGTAAGGTCTATTACAGTCTTAAGCTCAGGCATCTTTGTCTGTGCCACTGTAACAAAAGGCTGTGGAAGCATCACTACTGCATTGTCTGTATTTTCAACTGCCGCCAATACCTCGTCTGCCGATGATTTCCAATCCATAGTTACATCCTTATTTATATCCATACCGTGTGCAGACAGTATATAGCTGAGTGAATATTCCGGTGTTGCACCCTGACCATGTGCTGTAATTGTCTTACCCTTAAGGTCCTCTATACTCTTTATATTCTGATCTCCCTTTTCAAGGATATAGAGTATACCGAGTGTACTTGCATTAAGCATTACCACCTTACCGTCAGACTTATTGAAGAGTACCGAACCCATATTTACAGGTAATGCGGCAATGTCCACCTCACCGTTTAAAAGCTTAGGCGCCATAACGTCAGGTGCATCTTCCATATCAAAGGATACGCTGTATGAAAGGCTGCCTTTCTTTGCATCGTCTAAGAGCTTGACCATTCCCATACTTGGAGGTCCTTTAAGACCTCCAAGTTTTATAGTACCGAGGCTCTCCTCGTTTTCAGAACTTTGAGCTATAGTTGTCTGATCGCTGCTACTTTCACTTGCACTGCTGCTTTCTTTTACATTTGCTTTTCCACAGGCTGAAAGTGCCAATATGGCACATGCCATTATCGCTAATAATCTTTTTTTCATAAAAAACCTCCAAAATATTTATTCCGAACAAAATATATCCTCTTACAAGATATAAAACTTCAAAAAGAGCAAAAACCTCTTCAGTTTTACTCCTTTTTATTTTTAAAGAATTTTCATAAAAATATCAATATTTTTAGTTGTCATCTTCCTTGATATTATCTACAGCATCATGAACCGCATCCTTTGCGTCTTCAACATGATCTTTTACTTCTTCCTTGGTATCATGAACCGCATCTTTTACATTATCTGCAAAATCATGTGCTGCATCCTTTACATCATCCGCTCTGTCATGTGCCACATCCTTTACATTTTCTGCAAATTCCTTTGCACGATCCTTGACCTCACTTACAGCATCCTTTAAGTCATCAACCTTATCGTGAATGTCTTCCTTCAAATTAGTTGCTCTCTCTGCTGCGGCAGCTTTTACTTTTCTATCTCTTCTTTAAAGCCGTCTATATTTAACAGATGTAACTTTATATTATCACAAAATTCCTTAACTTCTTCAGGAACTTCCTCGCCTCTTGCAAATCTCTCAAAAAGTGCATCAGCTTAATTTCTTCTTTTCTTTCTCAATCTCCGCATTCTCAGCTGAAATCTTTGTATTAAGCTTGCTGATTTCCAAAGCGTCATTTGTCTTATCACCGACCTGCTTTGCAAAATCACCTGCAGACTTACCGATATTCTTTGCTACATCACCTAATTGATCAAAAAAATCCCATTTTGATACCTCCTCAATATATATAATCTGTCATTGAACTGTTTACCCGAATCAAATCTGATTTAGTCAATTATATCAAATATAAATAATTTTAAAATTTATTTTATCTTAATATTTATTATGTTTTTGATACATTTTAAATATTACTCTATAGCACTATTTCCGGACAGTGCCTGCATATATGCATTGTAATCTGTCTTAAGTTGAAGCCTTGCACTCTTAAGTTCCGCCTGCTTTTTGTAAAAACCAGCTTTCCTCCAAGATACTGTGCTGTCAGAGCATTCCAAGCCTTCTTTGTGTATCAAGTGCATTTCCGGTGGCGTTGGCTGCTTCTACTCCTGCATTTACCGCTACAAGATTACCTCTATCTGTCATTATATTATTATAAAGTTCATTTATATTTGCTCTTAACATATCTTCATCCTGATTTGACTGATACAGCTTGGCTTCACAAATGAAGTTGACTTTGAAGATGTATTATGTCTGTTCTTTATAAGTGTTGCATTATTTCCGATGGCGGTGTTTATATCCACACTTGGATTTAGCTTATTTATATCGTCATCACTTACATCAGGTATATCCGCAACGGTAACTAAAGCATCAGGAGACCAACCGCACATAGTTATAAGAGTACGATAAAGCTTATCCTTATTAGCCTTCAGATTCAAAAGATTTGCTCTTGCATTTGCCAGGTCGCTTTGAGCCTTTATAATATCCGCATTGGTTGACAATCCCAGACTTCCTGTCTGATTTGTGACTCTTAGAGCTTCTTCATACATCTTTATCATACTGTCAAGTATCTTTTCCTGATTTTCTATATTTTTATATCCGATCATAAGTGCTCTTACACCTGCCACAACCTGATCCTGTGCATTTCTTATAGGTGCGTTGGTACTTGTCACCTGCCTTGACAGTTTATCCTTTGCAATGCTCATTGCCTGTATACTCATACCGAGGCCCTTGCCCTGTGCCTTATATAGCATTGTATTTACAATATCACCGTCGTTCATAGCCACAGTCGCATTACCGCTCATTTCTCTTCTTGCCGCTTTGAGTGTATCAAGTGCCGTACTTAAGCCGTCTACATTTTCATTAAACTTGCTCCAAGCTGATGATATGTTTACATTGAAGTTTTTTACCAAATCTTCTATTTCTCCATACTCCAAAGTATTATCCATAAGCTTATTCCAAGTTTCTTCACTGTATCCGTTAAGTTGTGCCTGTGTCTTTCCTATATCTGACGGATTCTTTGGAGAAGTCACATATGCATATGATGTTACAGGTGTGGCAAGTGCCATACAAAGAGACAAAGCTATTATTTTGTTTTTCATTTATAAGCCTCCTTATGACGTTGATGCAAGCCCTTTTAATGCCCAATCATAGTTTGCTATTGCCTGATTTATAGCATATCTGCTCTGCTCCAATGCTCTTTTTGCATTCTCCGTTGTTACCCTTTGTGTATCAAGCTCAAAGCTTACTTATCATTCCAAGTGAAAATCTCTGATTTGCTGTAACCAGATTAGTCTCTTGAAGATTTGCAAAGCTGTTTGCATAGTTATAGCTTTCCTTTGCAGATGCTATATTTTTGTGCCGCCACTGTAAGAGCTGTTGCTATATTTTTCTTATTATCTTCTATAGTCAGCTTCAAACTTTGCTTATCGGAGTCTGCGCTTGCATTTTCCAATTTCTTTTCATTTATTCTCAGTGTATAGTTATTTTCCAATGCTTTTTGTAAATCCGCGCTCGGATCAAATACTCTGTTCATATCCGGATCCGGTATATCGCCTACGTTCGGTGTGGCATTATAGCTCCATCCTGTCATTACCTGTAGCTTCTTAAGTACCGTATTATTATCGGATATTGCCTTAGTAAGAGCATTCTGTGCATTTATTACCTTTTCCTTGGCGTTTAATACATCTATATTTGTACCTGTTCCGGCATTTAACTTTGCATTTGCCGTATTCAATGCAATATTTGCAAGTTCAAGATTGCCCTTAGCCACATCTATTGCTACCTGACCCGATTTATATGAAATCATATTTGTAGTTGCCGTCTGTGCCAAGGTCTTTTCCGCCTGTTCATATCCAAGTCTTATAATGTTTGCATCTTCAAGTGTGGAATCCGCACTCGATAAAAGATTTTGTGCCGTTGCTCTTGCAGTCGCCAAGCTTGAAAGCTTTGCTATATATGTCGGATCACTTGGATCAGGGTCGTCAAGATTATTTAAAATTTCCTCCGCATTTTCTCTATACTTATCAGACACTTCAGTATTTGTTCTTCCGTAGTCTCTTTTAAACTTTGCTAAAGCCACTTCATTTGAACGCACTGTAGCATTGTACTCGGCTATCAAATCTTCTATCTCGCCGTACTCAAGATTATTGTCTGAAAGCGTAGCCCACTCTTCATTGCTTCTTGAAAATCTCGGTTCTCTTGCAAATGCCGGAATGCTCATAACTATGCTTCCTGCAAGTGCGAGTACCGCCGCTCTCTTTATCTTTTTGTTTCTGTTCATCAATCTATATCCATTCCTTCCGTTAAACTTTCTCCTGTTGCTTTTCTTCCTGCCTTGTCAATCATCTTATACAATGTAGGAAGTAACAGCAGTGAGAGCAGTGTTGACGCTATAAGTCCACCTACATTAACCAGTGCCAATCCCTGCAACATATCATTACCATAACCCAGTGCCATAGGAACCATAGAAATTACCGTAGTAAGTGTAGTAAGTAAAATAGTCTTATTCTGGTAGCCCCCGCCTCTATCAAGGCGGTATCAAGCGGCATCTCCAGCTTATATTGATTTACAGTATCTACATACAGTATACCGTTGTTTACTACTGTACCTACCATCATAAGAAATCCTATCATAGATACCATACTTATCGATACATTAAATGCCCATAACAGACCGAATGCACCAATCAGTGAAAACGGTATGGTAAACATTACCATCAGTGAAAATCTCGGTGACTCAAACTGCATTGCCATAACTATAAATACCGGGAATATCGCTGTAAGCAATGCATTTGCAAGTGAACCCATCTCATCATTCATCATATCGTTATATGCACTTGTGGCTATCTCCACACCGTTTGGAAGTCCTATACCGTCTATAAATTTGTTTGCCTCTTTACTTGCACTTCCTTTATATACTTCTACAGTGTCTGCAGTGATTGCAACCTGATATCTTTTATCCGATCTTGTCATAGTGACCGCGCTGTCTTCAAACTCCACACTTGCAATATCTGAAAGTGCCTTCACTCCGCCTGTAGCTGTCGGTATAAGTATACTCTTTATTTTATCAACTGTGTTATATGTATCATCAGGGTAATTCATATTCACCGTAATAGTGGAATCTCCTGAAGAATACTTCATCACCTCATTATCGCTAAGTGTCTGATATACCATTCCCGCAATATTTCTCGGTGTCATACCTATTGCCTCAGCCTGTACCGGATCGACATTTACTTTCACAATAGGAGCCGCATTTTCAGCACTTGAATGTACATTCAAAAGATAATTTTGTTAATGCATCTTATCCACTATATCATCTGCCGTCTTTTTCAATAATTTATAGTCCGTACTTTGAAGATCTCTTTCTACTTTATTATTTGAGAAACTTTCCGATGTATGTGACAGATTCTTTACTGAAATAGAAGCATCAGGAATCTTCATAAGCACCGGTTGCCACTCTTTTATAATCTCCTTTGTACTTCTGCTTCTATGCTTTTTCAGATATGCTATTACACTCACACCTGAATCTTGTGTCAAAGAACTTGATGAACCGTATGTCATCTGATAGTTCTCAACATCCTTATCAGTCTTTACATAGTCCTCCACCTGTTTTGAAAGCTTATCAACATCATCTATACTGAGCCCCGGCTCAATGCTCATACTTATCTGTATCTTGCCTTCGTCGGAATCCGGCATAAGTTCCACTCCGACATTCCTTGCAAATACAAAAAATATTATAAGAAGAATGATTGCAGTTCCTACTACAAACAATTTCCTCGGCAATATCTTTTTTACAGTATCTCTATATGCATTCTGAAGTTTATGGAGTGCTCTGCTTGCAACAGTATCTTCTTTTTCCTTCGAATGGAAAAATAGAATCTCTGATGTTTTTTGAATTGTCTGAAATTGTAGTGATCTTGAGGTTTTGATTGGAGGCTTCCAATTGCTTTATAGTCTTTTGTACTGCATCTGAAACTTCAACCGAAGTAACCGACTGCTGCTTTGTTATGGATACAGACACTACATCCTGACCGTCATATCTACTTAGCGAACTTTTTTTCTCAAGTGCATCATATACATTTGCAACATCACTAAGATGTATAATATCTCCCGACCTTAGCGGAATTACCACATTTTTAAGTTTCTCAACACCCTTATAGTCTGCTCCAACACTTACACTTAATGACTTATTACCGTAATCCACCTTTCCTGAAGGCATTGAAAAATCCGCGCTGCCGACAACGCCGCTTACATCATTCATTATCATAAAGATTTCCGTCACTGCCGCCTGCCACACTTAATACCATGTCTGCCTGAGAACTCATATTTATTTCCATGATATTCGGATCATTGGCATCTTTGGGTAAATCGGGCTTTACACTGTCCAGCGACTTCTTTAAGTTAATGTATACCTTATCCATATTTGTGCCGTACTTGTATTGTAAAAGTACTGTTGCCACATTTTCCATAGAATTTATAGTAACGGTATCTATTCCGCCAAGTGTGGAAACCTGTGACTCTATTTTCTTTGATACAAGCTCATCAATGTCTGCCGGCGATGCCCCGGGATATACCACACTTACGGCTGTATTAAAACAGCTATTTAAAGTCATACATCAATTATTATCTTCCTGCAAACTCTGCAAAGGTAGGCGGTACAACATATTTCACCCCAAACAGAAGCCAGTTTTACATCCTTTTTATCAAAGTTGAACATATAGTTTAGACCGCTTCTGTTCTCATCATCACTCTTCCACTTAAGCGAATATCTTCCGGGAGGTATACTCCCCTTTTCCATTGCTCTGCCGCAATAAGGACATTTTCTTTTAAACTCGGTCATAGATCTCCTTATACTTTAAAAAATATCTTTTTTTCTAAATAAAATAAGTATCCTTTGTTTATTATTATTCTTTTTTTATATAAATTCTTGCACTCAAGTTCTCTATTCTATCCCATGGAGAAAGCAAGTAACAACCGCTTATATCGTTAATTTCAGACTGTTCACTGTTGTACATATATTTAATTCGGGCTGTAAGATAATTGCCAATTCTAATCACATTTATCGGAATAACTCCGGTAACAAAACATTCATAAAACAAGCCTTCTTTTTCCAATATTTTTAAGTTTATATTTATCAATTTTTGCCTTTAACAACAGTATTAAACCAACCACAATCCATAGAACACCATTGTACAAAAAAAGCAACACTTCTATCTTGAAAAAAACCAAAATAACCCTACTATAAAAAAATGGAATTCCAAATCCCAATTCTATAAATTTACCCAATCGATTCCACGGAGTTTCTATAACTTCCATTTAGTTTCCTCCATTTATTTGCCCTGATTTGTAAATAACATTTTTAATAAGTAAAGCACAAAGGGCATACACTCACCCTAAAGTAAGTATACACCCTTTTATTAAAATAATATAGAAGGTATCAATTTTACATCAAGCTTAAGAATAATTCTTTAATCTCCTCAAACTTAGGATCTCTAGGATTGCCCGGTCTGCAGGCATCATCCATTGCTGACTGTGACAAGAAGTCTACATCCTCAGGTTTTACTATTTCTTTCAAATCCTTTGGAATGCCTACATCTTCAGAAAGCTTCTTTACCGCATCAACAGCCGCCTTTTTGTACTCCGCTTCGCTCATATTCTCTGTGCCTTCTACGCCCATAGCCTTAGCCACATCTCTTAGCTTCTCGCCAACCGCATCAGCGTTATATTCCATAACTGTTGGAAGAATAATAGCGTTTGCTACACCATGAGGTGTATCATACAATGCACCAAGACCATGTGCCATTGAATGAACTATTCCAAGTCCGCAGTTAGAAAATCCCATTCCTGTAAGGTACTGTCCTACAGCCATGCCTTCTCTTCCCTCTGCGGTATTCTCTACAGCACCACGAAGTGACTTTGCAATAAGCTCAATAGCCTTAAGGTTGAACATATCTGTTATAACATTTGCACCCTTTGTGGTATATCCTTCAATAGCATGTGTAAGTGCATCCATACCTGTTGATGCTGTAAGTCCTTTCGGCATACTTGACATCATATCAGGATCTACGAATGCCACTACAGGAATATCATGTGCATCTACACAGACAAACTTTCTTTTCTTCTCAACATCGGTGATAACATAGTTTATAGTAACCTCTGCCGCGGTACCTGCTGTTGTAGGTACTGCAAAAATAGGAACACATGGGTTCTTTGTAGGTGAAAGTCCCTCAAGACTTCTCACATCCTCAAACTCAGGGTTTGCAATAATTATTCCGACAGCCTTAGAGGTATCCATAGATGAACCGCCACCGATAGCTATTATATAATCTGCACCTGATTTTTTGAAAGCCGCTACTCCGCTTTGAACATTTTCAATTGTCGGGTTTGCCTTAATATCAGAATAAATCTCATACTCAAGACCCTCTTTATCAAGTAAATCAGTAACCTTTTTTGTTACATTGAACTTAATCAAATCAGGATCTGAACAAACAAAAGCCTTTTTGAAACCTCTAAGCTTTGCTTCTTCCGTAATGCTTAAAATAGCACCCTGTCCATGATATGATGTTTCATTTAATATGATTCTGTTAGCCATAATGAATCCCCCTAATTTGTTATACAACGCCCTTTTGTAACATTATATTGCCGTAAAGTGCTTCTTCCGATGTGGCAATAATTAAATATGCCTTTCTTGCTTCCTCATAGAACTGAAATCTTTCAATTCCGCCTATGATATCTTTTCTTGTATCATACTGTGATACTATCTTTTCAAACTCATCCCAAATAGGTGTCTCGACAGTGTCTCCCGGTACCTTTTCCATTATTCTTACAGGATGCTCGTCATAGGTATCAAGCGGAAAAAGCTTAAGTATGGCATCAAGTATCTCACATACACCGTGACCGTCCATTCTTATGATATGGGCATTTTCCCCCACACTATGTGTGGGAAATTACTCATCTGCTATACCAATCTGTCAGAGTGGCCCATTTTCACAAAAGGTATTTCAAAAGTCCCGGCGAAATTATCTTAGGTATACCTTTAAGCATAATTGCCTCTATTCATAAAGACAAGGAGCAATCTTAGGATCTTCCATGTTATCCTTTGTATACCATAAAGCACCTGTATCAACATCTGATACGCTCTCACCGTTTGCAGCCTTAACTGCAAGCTCAACTGCCTTATATCCGATCTGTACAGGATCCTGTGTTACGCTACCTGCAAATAAACCGTCTTTGATTGCCTGAAGCTGCTTCTTACCTGCGTCAAATCCTACTGCAACAACTTTTCCGTCACCGATCTTATCAAGACCTTCGTTAGCTGTGATGATTGCATTTGCTGCAAACTCGTTTTGAACCGTAGATTGCGATAAGATCAGACTTCTCTAAGATTGCTGATGCTACTGCTGCTGCGTCCGCATCCTTTACTTCTGCAGGAATACCTACATCAATAACTACAGGAGCGCCTGCCTTTTCAGCTTTTAAGCTGTCATGTCCCTCTACAGAAACCTTATCTTCTCCGATGTTCTTCTTCATTTCCTCAACAAAGCCCTTTGTTCTTTCAACGATTGACTGTGAGTTTGACTCCTGAGCAACAACACCGATTCTTACAGTACCTGAAGCAGAGTCAATCTTGTCCTTGATAAGCTTATATGTCTCATCAGCCGCCAATTTTCCTGCTTCCAAGTTGTTTGTAGCCGCATTTGCCTTGATAGCTCCTTCCGGTGCATCAGGAACACCTGAGTCAAAACCGATCATAGGAATTCCTTTTTCCATTGCATTCTGGATTGAACCGAGACTTGCCTGTGTATCAAGTGCCGCAAAGCAGATAGCTGTAGGCTTTTGTGCAATTGCAGCATCCAGATACTCAACCTGCTGTGCAATAGCTGACTCGTTATCAGGTCCTTGGAAATGTACTGTTACTCCCAAGTCACTACCTGCCTGCTTTGCTCCCTTTTCTACAGCCTTCCAGAACTGATGCTGGAAGCCCTTTGCAATAACTTCAATTGTCTTACCGCCTGCGCCGTCTGTCTTTGACGCGTCAGCCTGTGAGCTGTCTGCCGCTGCTGCTGTTGTCTTATCAGCCTCGCTTGAACCGCTACCTGAACTGCCTCCACATGCTGCAAGTGACATTGCCATCAAACCTGCTACTGCAACTGCCAAAATTCTCTTCTTCATAATTTCCTCCTTATTTAACCCTTTCTTTTTCTATTTAAGATATCCATATACACAGCGAATACCAATATGATTCCTGTGATGAAGAGCTGATAGTGTGACTGTACTCCGATATACGGGAAACCGATCTTAAGTACTGTCATAATAAATACACCGATAATTGTTCCGACTATTGAACCTACACCGCCTGAAAGTGATGTACCGCCGATAACTACACCTGCGATAGCATCAAGCTCGAAGCCGTTACCTGTGTTAGGCTGTGCTGTTGAGAATACTGCTACATATGCAAGTCCTGCAAGTGCTGCGAACAATCCTGAGAACACATATGCCAAAGTCTCATATTTCTTTACATCTATACCTGAAAGTCTTGTAGCTTCCTTGTTTGAACCGATTGAAAGTATATATCTTCCAAGTCTTGTCTTGTTAAGTACTATTGCCATTACAACGGCACATACTGCTAAAAGTATAAAACCTGTAGGGAAATTCTTAGGTAATGCCCCACCGTCCTTTGTTACCATAAATATCTCTCTGAACCATGCACCTGCGCTGTTTCCCTGTGGGAATGAGATTGTCTTTGTCTGTGATACTATTGATCCGAGACCTCTTGATACCATCATGGTTCCCAGTGTTGCGATAAATGCCGGCAACTCAAAGTGTGATACCAAGATACCGTTTATAAGTCCGAAGATTCCGCCTACTAAAAGCATTATAAGTATAACTACAAACATAGGTACGCCCTTTTCCATAAAGGTTCCGCCTATAAGTGCCGAGCATATGGCTACTGTACCTATTGAAAGGTCAATACCTCCTGTAGCGATAACAAAGGTAACTCCGATTGCCATAAACGCTACATAGTAAGCAGACTTTGAAATATTCGTAAATGTCGTAGGTTGTAAGAACTTGTTTGTCAGTAATGAAAAAACTATACATATCAATACCAGTGCAGCGACAACAACCGCCTGCTGATTTGAAAAAATCTTTTTTAGGTTCATTATTTTGCCCCCTGTCTATTTGTTGCACATGTCATGATTCCCTCCTGACTGGCCTCAGATATATCAAGGCATCCTGTTATTCTGCCTTCACACATTACAATGACTCTGTCGCTCATTCTGAGTACCTCAGACAACTCTGAAGAAATCATTATAATGGATTTACCTTGTTTAACCAATCTTTCCATCAAATCATATATTTCACTCTTTGCACCTACATCAATACCTCTTGTAGGCTCATCAAATATAAGTATCTCCGAATCCTTCACCAGCCACTTTGCTATAACCACCTTCTGCTGATTACCGCCTGAAAGCTTCTTTATAATCTGCTTTACATTAGGTGTTTTGGTCTTAAGTTCCTGAACATACTTTTCACTGACAGTCTTTTCCTTGCCGCCGTCTATGAAAAGACCGTTTGCGAACTTTTCAAGTGAAGCGATTGTTGTATTCTCTTCTACAGACTTATCTACAAGAAGGCCGAATCTCTTTCTGTCCTCAGACAGATAACCTATACCTGCGTTTACCGCATCCTTTGTAGATTTGATACTTACTTCTTTACCATGGATAAATATCTTGCCCGAATCCATAGGATCGGCTCCAAATATCAGTCTGGCAACCTCTGTTCTTCCTGCACCCATAAGTCCTGAAAATCCGAGTATTTCACCTTTTTTCAGATCAAATGAGACATCTTTTACATACTTTCCCCCTGTTGAGATTCTCACACTTTAAAACCACTTCCGCATCCTCTGCCACCTCGGACTTGCTCTTAGGCTCCATAAAGACCGTTCTTCCTACCATCATCTTTATGATATCGTCCTTTGTGCATTCCTTTGTAACAAGTGTTCCGACATACTCACCGTCTCTCATAACAATAACCTTGTCTGAGATAACATTGATTTCGTCCATTCTGTGAGAGATATAAATTATTCCCGTACCCTTGGCCTTAAGATCGTTTATAACCTTGAAAAGTTCTTCGATCTCAGAGTCTGTAAGGGCTGCTGTAGGCTCATCAAACACGATAACCTTTGCATTGGTTGAAATAGCCTTTGCAATCTCGACCATCTGCTGCTTTCCTACAGTCAGACTTCCTATTTTTACATTAGGATTTATATCTACATTAAGCTTTCTAAAAAGCTCCTTGGCATCCTGTGCCATCTTTGCATCATCTATAAAGAAGCCCTTTTTTTCTTTCCTTACCGATGAAAAGGTTCTGTGCTACCGTCAAATCGTTCATCATATTAAGTTCCTGATGAACAATTGCAATACCGGCCTCCTCCGATTCGGATACCGACTTATATTCAACCTCTTTTCCTTCAAAGGTTATGACACCCTCATCTTTTGAATATATTCCGGTTAGGATCTTCATAAGAGTGGATTTTCCCGCACCGTTTTCACCCATCAGCGCTACGACTTCACTCTTATTAAGTTCAAGTTCGGCATTTTTCAGTGCTGCAACACCTGAGAAAGATTTCTTTATATTTTTTTCATTGTAAGTAATGCTGACATAAAATCTCCCCCTTATTTGTTTTCTTTACTAACCCTCTGACCATAAGTCTTGAACTTTTCAGCCATCAAAACCATCTCTTCGTGAGGTAATATTACAGGCTCACCGATAGCCTTTGCCTTTATATAAACCTCAGAGCAATACTCTATCTCTTCTAGGATATTGAAAGCGTTAAGAAGATCATTTGCACCTGTAAGGATTCCATGATTTGCCAATATAACCGCTTTTCTGTCCTTCATTGCTTCAAAAGCATTCTTTGCAAGTTCAGGGCTTCCGTATGTAGCATACTCTGCTACTCTTACATTCTCTCCTGCTACTGCAATCATATAATGAGTTGCAGGTAGTTCCTGTCTAAGACAACCCATAACAGTTGAATACATTGTATGAGCATGAATAACCGCATCGATATCATCTCTATACTTATATGGCATGACATGCATTGCCCACTCTGATGAAGGAGTTCTGTTTCCCTCTATCACATTTCCGTCTACATCTATGATAACTATATCCTCAGGCTGTATCTCAAAGAAATCTATTCCTGAAGGAGTGATTGCCACATGTCCGTTCTTTCTGTCAAATATACTTAAGTTACCGCCTGTACCTTTGGTAAGACCTGCTTTTACAAGTTTCTTTCCGTACTCTATTAAAAGCAGTCTTTCCTTCTCCATCAACATAATGTTTTTCCCTTTTACTATCAAGAGGGCAATAACGCCCTCCTGTATTTAATTTTTACTTATAAAGCGGACCGTAGTAAGCACATGCTCTGTAGTCCTGTCCCTCTAAATCTGCTGTACCGAATCCGTTAAATGAATGTGGTCTGAATATTCTACCTTCTTCTACATTGTGGAATGCTACAGGAATTCTAAGCATTGAAGCAAGTGTAAGAAGTCTGTCACCTACGTGACCCTCTACCGTAGCGCCGTGGTTTGCACCCCACTTTGCCATAACATTGTATACTGAATCCGCAGCACCTACGCCAATCTTAGGAGCAAACCATGTTGTAGGCCATGTTCTGTCTGTTCTCTCATCAAGTGTCTTGTGAACATCATTCTCAAGTACACAGGTATTACCCTCTATTACCTGAAGTGTAGGTCCTACACCCTCTACAATATTTACTCTTATCATTGTTACAGGCATCTCTGCAGCTGTCTTAAAGTGTGATGAGAAGCCGCCGCCTCTGAAGTACTCGTAGTTTGCTCTGCACCAGTCGGTTGCATCACAGCAAGCCTTGATATCCTCGTCTGTAAGATTCCACCACTCTTTCATGGTTCCGTTTCCGTTTTCATCCTTTGCAGCCGCACTTGCATCAAGACAGCTTGCACCTGAGTTTATAAGGTGAATAATTCCGTTCTTTGCAAATCCTTCAAGTTCTTTACCTGTAACTCTCTTTACAGCTTCAGGTGACCAGTATGTTCTTACATCTGAGAATATAGGAGCCTTTCCTGTAGAAAGCCATCCGAACATCATTGCAATACCGTTTAATGTATCATTCTCCGTTGCAAAAGGTGTAGGCATCTTCTTACCGTTCCAGTTAAATCCCGATGCCATAATAGCCTCTGTAAAGTCTGCGTTAGGAAGCCAATCTGTCCACATTCTCTGTCCTTGGAATCCGCCTGCAAGACCGTTTCTTCCAAGTGCTTCCTCATGCCATCCAAGCTTTGCAAGCTTCGGATTTCCTTCAAGGATATCTCTTACAACCATTGCATGCTTTACGCAGAAAGCCCACTGCTCGTCATCCTTAATATATCTTGACTTCTTAATAATCTCAGGGAAGTCCTTTCCGGCATTGGTGTCATATCCTTCTTTGCAGTTTGCCTTTACCCATGCAAAAGCTCTCTCAAACTCCTCAGGATCGTATATTCCAAGTGTGATTCTTCTAAGAACCTCTGTCATATCAACCCACTCCGTTCTCATTCCGAGATACTTCTGTAAGAAATCTACATTTACAACACTGCCTGCAATACCCATTGAAACCGAACCGATATTTACATAAGACTGATTCTTCATGATTCCTACAGATACGGCACCTCTTGCAAAGTCCAAAATCTTCTTTGCAACATCAGGAGTGATACTTTCATCATCCTTATCCTGAACTTCAGTTCCGTAGATTGAGAATGCAGGAAGCCCTCTCTGTGCATAAGCAGCCATAACAGCTGCAAGATAAACAGCTCCCGGTCTCTCAGTACCGTTAAATCCCCAAACAGCTTTTATTGTGTTAGGGTTTAAGTCCATTGTCTCAGTTCCGTAGCACCAGCAAGGTGTAACTGTAAGTGTTCCGATTACATTCTGATTTGCAAAGTACTCTTCACAAACAGCCGCCTCGGCACCTCCACCGATAGTTGTAGGGTGAAATAACAACCTCCACCTTCTCTCCGTCAGGATACTTTAAGTTGTCTTCTATAAGCTTTTGCAGCTCTTTTTGCCATTCCCATTGTCTGCTCTTCAAGTGCCTCTCTAACTCCGCCCCATCTGCCGTCAATTGTAGGTCTGATACCGATTTTTGGATGTTTCATACTTCCTCCTTATTTGAAATCCACTGTTTTTTTATCTCACATGATCCTAAGATCAATTCAATACCTGTTTTTAAATCCTTCACTTCCTTCATATGTAAAAAGTGAAAGAGTATATTTCGAGGGCTGAGCTCTCATAGGGTTCCGCCTTTACCGCTACGCCCATTTTGTTTGCAATCATTGATGTAAGTACACTTGACTTGGCACCTCCACCGATGATATGTATTCTTTTAAAATTCTTATGTAAAATCTTTTCAATATCGGTTTTTACTTCGATGTACTTGTTTACCATGCTCTCATAAATAACTGCAAAGTAATCAAAGTCATCCTCAGGAATATTCTCACCGTTATTTTCAACGAACTTATCAATCTCAGTCTTTACATCGATACTTTCTCTTGCAAAGACCTCCGCATCCATATCTATAAGCGGAAGTTTCTTATCCAAGCCGTTTACATAAGCGCTTATTTCATCAAATGAAATCTTTCTTCCAAGCTTATTTTCAAGCTGTGACTTATACTTTTCAAGCAGATAAAGACCTGTGATATTCTTAAAGAACATCGGCTTTGAATCAAATCCGAGCTCATTTGTCAGATTGTTCTCATATGCCTCATCGGTTATAATGCACTTATCCACCGCACTGCCTATAAGTGACCATGTTCCGCAGCTTAAAAACATACTGTCTTCATCAAGGAAACTGTCTGTCATAAGAAGTGCGCTTGCAGTATCATGTGTACAAACAGGAATCACATCTATATTCAGACTCTTTAATACTTCTATCCTTGAATCTCTTGTATTACCTACCGCTTCTGTAGCCTTTACAATCTCAGGAACCAGACTCTTTTTAAGTTCAAGCTTTTCAAATATTGTATCTGAAACTTTTTTCTTTCCCATATCGTAAAGCCCTGTAGTTGACCATATAGTTTCCTCTCCCACCTTCTTACCTGTAAGCATATAGAAGATAAGATCCGGCATCATAAGCAGCTTGTCAGCCTTTTCGTATATATCAGGGTTGAGCTTCTTAAGAGTGAGAAGTTGAAATACGGTATTTATAGTCATTATCTGATTACCGCTGTTTTTAAATATCTCAAGCTCACTTATCTTTGACTTTGCTTCTTCTCTTCCTATAGCGTATTTTTCATCTCTATAGGAGAAAGGAGTATCTATAAGCTCTCCGTCTTTGTCAATCATACCGAAGTCTACGCCCCATGTATCAATACCTATACAGGACACATCCTTGTTCTCAATAATTGTATTTACTATCTTGTCTAAAATCGCATCGAAGTCCCAATATAACCTGCCGTCTTTGTTCTTTATACTGTGGGACATTCTCATAACTTCCTCAGTGATGAGCTTTCCGTCAGCAATATATCCAACAATACCTCTGATGGAAGTCGCACCCATATCGAAAGCCAATACCTTGTTCATACTTCACCAACTTTCAATAATAAAGTAGATAATACTTAAGAAAAACTCACACCCCGTGAAAATAAAATTTCAAGACCGCCATAAAAATATACTCTGAAAGTTTGTTTCAAGTCTTTGTTATTTATAGCTTCTCTATCAGGAAAAAAATTTAAATATAATAATTTATTTCGCCCAACCTTTGATTCTACTTTCATTTTCCTAAGGTATTATCGAAAATATTTTTTTCATTAACTAGAATATATCATATTTAATAATAAAAATATATATATGAATATATTCTTGAATACTTTTTTTATTTTTATGATATAATGTTCATATATGAACTTTTTTTGTTCATAACAATATTTTGATTGCTTTACTCTTTACCGCAATCAATATAAAAAAAGACATATTAAGAGGATTTTTATGGATTCAAATGTAAGAAAACAACAGATATTGGATGTACTTAATAAGTGCAACGGTATATCTACCATAGACAGTCTTTGCAAACGTGTCTATGCTTCACGCTCAACTGTCAGAAGAGATTTGATTGCACTTGAAGAAGAAGGCACTATAAAGAGATCTCACGGCTATGTATCGGTAATTGTCAAGTCCGCCAATGAAAGCCCTATCGGAATGAGACGAATAGAAAATCTTGACAAAAAGCAGATTATTGCAGGTAAGGCCGCACCGCTTTTAAAGGATGATATGGTCATCTTTCTTGACTCATCCTCTACAGTTTGCCAATTGGCCCCTATGTTGAAATTGAGACAAAATATCACTATCATTACTAACGGAATAAATATTGCAAATGAGCTTTCAAATGCTCAGAACCTCAAATGCTTTCTTTGTCCGGGCGTATTAAAGCACAAGAGCCTTTCCATTGTAGGAGAGTTCGCGTCAAGCTTTATTAAAAACTTTAATGCGGAGTTTGCCTTCATGTCATGTAAGGCGATAAGTACCAAGGGAATTTTTGAGGGAGACGACTCACAGGGACTTGTAAAAAAGAGTATGATAGAAAATGCCGATAAAACCGTGCTTTTATGTGACAATACTAAGGAAGAAGCGGTAGGATTTTTTAAGGTATCAGATTTTAATGATATTGATGTACTGGTTTCAAACGGTCAATTTTCAGATGAGCTTGATAAAATTCTGGTAAACAATATAAAAAGATAATATAATAAAAGGTCTGAATCAATATCACAAGATTACTTGTATATGATTCAGACCTTTATGTTATTTGAAATAATTATTCCACTGATTTTAAATATCCATTATCATTTATATGCTATAACATCCCAAATTTCTTTAGGTTCAAGTCCAAGTTTCCAGACCGCCACTCCTGCAAGGTCCGCCTCCTTGACTGCATCCATCTTAAGCTTCATAGACTTCTCATCTTCCATCCAGATATACTTGGTGGCACTGCCTACACTTATCTGACCGACATACTGACCTACAGTATCATCCCAAGTAAGATTTACATTATTTTCCTTAACCCAGTTTGATGCTCCTGTCATGCCTAAGGCGGTTGAACTTACCTTACCGTTTTCCTTAGTCCACACTCTGGTATATACAGGCACCGCATTGATAAGTTTCTCTTTAGGTACTTCTTTTAAACTGTCTGTAATCGAATTTTTTACAAAATCTATGGAAGCACTGCTGCCTTCATCAGAGCCGCTGTAATGCTCGTCGTAGCCCATATTTATAACATAGTCCGCTACCTCTGCAAGCTCAGCCCTTTGGTAGAATGTATTGTATGATGCCGGAACCGGCACATCCACACTGAGTACCACCTTATTACTTCTGCACGAAACCGAAAGCTCGCGTATAAACTCTATAAAATGAGGCGCATTGTCCTGTGTCAAATATTCAAAATCTATATTTATTCCGTCAAATCCATATTTCTTGGTATCACTCATCAAATTTTCAATAAGTTTTTTCCTGCTTGTTGAAGATGAAAGGATTTTCAATGTACTGATTTTATCACTGAAATTGTCAATAAGCGGCCAAACCTTCAAGCCCTTCTTATGTGCCGCATCCACATAATCCTTGCTTGCTATAGAAGTATAATTACCCTTGTTATCAGACAGTTTAAACCATGTAGGAGATATGACATTCATTCCCTTGGTATTATCAACTACCTTTGTAAAGTTTTTATTGGCCGCCGCGGCTGTAACCTGATGCCAACCGAGTACCACCTTCTCATCCATCGACATAGATGTGTACTCAGGCTTTACAAAGCTGCTGACTCTGTTACCTTTATTTATATTTTTCAGATGCTTTCTTTTTATATAGCCCATAACACCGCTTTCTGTAAGCACCTTATCCCACTTGCCTTTTTGCTCTACCACAGTTACCTTGCTGTCTTTTTCAAGCTCGATATTTTCTATGCTTGCTGAAAGCATACTTGCATCAACTCTAAGTACCGACTTTGATTTGACATTACCCTCTTCATATTCACCGAAATTATCATTTATATATATCTTCTTGATATCACCGTCTGTGAATATATCTGTCCAAATATCGGTATATGTCTTTACTGTCTCTATCGAAATATATGTCTTATTATCCTTTTCAAGCAGCAGCGGCTTACCGTTTTTATCTTTATTTTCAAAATTTGCGTATACTATCTCTGTCGGCAGTGCGTACGAAAGCAGCTTTTCATCGTCACTGTAATAAAACTTGTCATTAAGTATTGACCTTGTCCAATTCAAAGGTATATATACCACACCGTCCTTATATACTGCCTTTGCCTTCTGTAATGAGTAGTTGTATACAAGCGCCACCTCATCATCCTTTACCTGATAAATCTGCGCTTCGGATATTTTCTCACTTGAACCGACTATCTCTTCTATCTCTCTCGGCAAAAATATAATCCCAAGCACAGCGCATAGGACTATTACAATACCTATCAAAACCCTTTTCTTCACATTGCCTCCATATAATTCAAATATAAATAGTGTTCGTAATCAGTATACAATATAAATATGTATAAATGTTTAAAAATTATAATGAATTAAAAAAACTGCCAAAAACTTTATTGTTCTGACAGTTATACTTACACGGCATTTCTCTTTTTTTGATTTGTTTTATCAATGTTCGGCTACCTAGTTCAGCCTTTCTGTGACACTTTTTTTATTGATAAATCTTTTTTTGATATTTGATTTTTACATATAATTATAGACGGTCTTTAATAAAAATATAGAAAAACACCTGTATATACTTTCTTTCTATCCACTAAAGCAGTGTGTGCTATGCAATCAGATGATATTCTTATTTTCATATGTATAAATCTTCGGGTTTTTGGTTTGAATAATAATTAGAATTTACTCCTAATAGAAGTCTAAGATAAAATTGAATTTTTTTAGATATTACTTTTTACAACTTTTTATATTGGGGACTTTGATGGCTAAACGATCATTTATAAAAGTTATATATATGTCTCCTTTCTCCGTCTGTAAATACATTATAAATCCTAAAATATCCGTATGCAATCCTAAACCGTTGTTCGGTCGGTATATGGCAAGATAGATTGTGCAAAATAAAAGAGCCGACAAAAGCCGACTCCATACTCTATTTCTCACTCCTAAACCACTTTTGCCCTAACAGGCTCTCGCTTCTTTTCCGAAAATAAATGAACTTTTTGGTTCAAGAGCTAACATAAGTAAATTTCCCAAAACAGCTACCGCAAGCACCTCACCTATTCCAACTGTAAGCATCAAATACGGTATCAAATCAGGTAAACCGTAAGCATACTTCAGTACAAAAGGGATAATAATTGCATTTGCAAGTATCGGCGGCACACATACAAGCCACTTAGAAACACTTCTAAGTCTGTAGCTTATTATCGCGCCTATCAGTGTAGCTAATGTTCCGAATATAATATCGGGAAGTGCGGCTCCGGCAAGTATATTTGCCAAAAGACATCCTATACTTACTCCCGGCACTGCCGCCACTGTAAAGAAAGGCAAAATGCAAAGCGCCTCTGAAATTCTGAACTGGATTGCACCGAAGCTTATAGGTGCAAATACAAGTGTAAGCACCACATATACTGCTGCTATGACCGCACCCTGTGCCATCATCTTGGTTGTAATATTTTTCATATCTTCTCCTTTAGTTTTGTTTTAGGTGAGGAAGGTCTCGAACTCACCAAGTACGCTAGATACTTTACGGTATTTTAGAGAATAAATCAAGTGTTTTCGTAGTATAATCGTGTTTTATACTATAAACATGCCTTATAGATTTCAACTATGTCCTCATTTGTAAGTGCTACGAAGGCATCTTTTAAATATCCTCCGGTATTTGCATGCTCAGCCATAGCCTCAAAACGCTTATCGTCAATACCAAGCTCTGTAAGAGTCATAGGAATACCTGCTTCCTTAAAATAGCGTTCAAGCGCATCTATTCCGGCAAATGCCAATGCTCTGTCGTCATCACCCTCAAGTCCCATTACATTTCTTGCAAACTTTACAAATCTCTCTGTAGCACTTGCATCCTTATTGAGGATATGACGCATCCACCTGATTGTAAGTATGGCAAGGCCTACACCATGTGTAATATCATAGTAGGCTGAAAGCTCATGTTCCATCGCATGACAAGGCCAACCTGTTTCCTTCTTACCATACTCCGGAATTCCCGAACAGGCTATGGAAGCGTCCGCCATCAAATTGGCTCTTGCAGAGTAATTTGTAGGCTCCTCAAGTGCAATTTTACAGTTTTTCATTACTGACTTAAGTACGGTTTCAGCTATACCGTCCGATAGGTCGCTGTCCATAGTCCTTGAAAAGTAACCTTCGAATATATGGCTCATTATATCCGCGCTGCCTGCCGCAGTCTGATACTTTGATACGCTGAAAGTATATGTAGGGTCACATATACTGACTGACGGATATGTGTATACCGCACCAAGCTTTTCATTAGTATCCATATTTGTGATTACACCGCCTGCATCAAACTCCGAGCCTGTTGCGCTGATTGTAAGTATATCTACAAGTGGAAGTGCTTTTGCTCTTCTAAAGCTTGTTTTTACCATTTCCCAAAGATCATCACCCTCATAGTAATATCCTACCGCTATTGCCTTTGCACAGTCAATGGTACTTCCTCCACCTACCGCCAATATTACATCTATATTATTCTCCTTGCAAAGTTCAACTCCTCGTTTTACTGAAGTTATTCTTGGGTTTGGCTCTATTCCGTCACATTCGGTGATATTGAAATTATTCTCTTTTAAAATCTTTATCACTTCATCATAAAGTCCTGTCTTTTTGATTGAGCCGCCACCATAGGCAAGCAAAACATTTTTACCGAAAGGCTCCAATGATTTTGCCAGTCTTTTAATCTGTCCTTCGCCAAAATACAATTTGGTAGGAATATCATGTTTGAAACTAAGCATATGTACCTCCACTTTTCATATACGCAACCGGGGAATTTTACTTCCAAAATACCTGTAATATTAATTTTATTTTAATACAATATTCAGTACATCTTCAACCCTTTTTACAGGAATAATCTCAAGTTCATCCAAGACTTCCTTAGCCACTTCCTTAAGATCATCCTCGTTTTCTTCAGGGATAAATACCTTCTTTATTCCGGCTCTGGCTGCCGCCATAAGTTTCTCAGGCAGTCCGCCTATAGGCATTACATTGCCGCAAAGTGATACTTCACCCGTCATAGCATACTCCGGAGAAACCGGAATATTGTTTATAAGTGATGCAAGTGCCGTGGTCATTGTGATACCCGCACTCGGTCCGTCCTTCGGTACGGCACCTGCAGGTACATGGATATGAATATCATTTTTCTCAAAGATTTCAGACTTTTCAGGGTACATAGACTTCACAAGGCTTAGTGCAATATCCACACTCTCCTTCATTACATCGCCCAGCTGACCTGTTACCTTTACATTGCCCTTTCCCTTTGTAAGCATAGTCTCAATAAAGAGTATCTCACCGCCTACTGCGGTCCAAGCCAAACCTGTTACCACACCTGCCTGTTTTTTCTCCAAGATACTCTCATGCTTTATAGGTCTTTGGTCAAGGTAATCGCTCAGATCCTCAGGCTTTACATCAAGTACCTCTTTATTGTTTCTTACAAGCTCTACTGCAGCATATCTGCAAAGTGAGCTTATCTGCTTTTTCAGTCCGCGCACACCGGCTTCCATAGTATATCCGTTTATAAGTGCTTTTATCGTGTCGTCTTCTATTATAAGATTATCATCACTTATACCGGCCTTTTTCTTTGCCTTAGGAATCAGATGATCCTTTGCTATAGAAAATTTCTCAAGCGCGGTATATCCTGTAAATCTGATGACCTCCATTCTGTCAAGGAGCGGTCCCGGTATAGTATCAAGTGAATTGGCGGTACATACAAACAGTACATCCGAAAGATCGTAAGGTACATTCATATAGTGGTCGGTAAAAGTATTGTTTTGCTCGGGATCAAGTACCTCAAGTAATGCGCTTGCAGGGTCACCGTTATATGATGATGCAAGCTTATCAATCTCATCAAGTACCATTACAGGATTTGATGTGCCCGCCTTTTTCATACCGTCCATTATTCTGCCCGGCATAGCTCCTATATAAGTCCTTCTGTGTCCTCTTATATCGGCTTCATCTCTTATACCGCCCAAAGAAATACGCACATACTCTCTTCCAAGAGCCTCCGCAATACTCTTTCCTATACTTGTCTTTCCGGTACCCGGAGCACCTACAAACAAAAGTATGGAGCCGCTTTGGCTTTTATTAAGAGACATCACAGCCAGCTGCTCTATAATTCTTTTCTTTACCTTTTTCAGACCGTAGTGTTCTCTGTCCAGAACCTCCATAGCCTTATCAAGCTCTATTTCCTTAGGCTCTTCCTTCTTCCACTGCAATGAAGTAACAAAGTCAAGATAGTTGTAGAGCAGACCGTACTCATGGCTGTCCTTACCTTCCTGCTTCATACGATTTAATACATTGTCGGCTTCCTTCCTTGCAATCTCGTTCATGCCTGAGTTTTCTATCTTTTCCTCAAACTTTCTGACCTCCGAGACATTCTCAGGATGCATATCGTCCAAGGCCTTTTGCAAGAAACTTATCTGCTTTTTGATTGCATCCTCTCTGTACGCCTTCTCATGAATCTCTTTTTGTGCCTGCTTTGCCTCCTCACTGACTTCATTAATTGCCATAAACTCTCTGGCATACTTTGCTATAAGCTCGGCTCTTGCCTTTGTGGAATCCTCCGCAAGTACTGCATACTTTTCTTCAGGAGTTATATTCATAAAAGGTGACAGTCCAACCATCAGCTCATTCATGTTTTTCCATGCAAGTACATAGCCTCTTGCCATAAGTCCCCACTGAAACTTAGTCACATAATTTAAAAGCTCGTCTCTAAGATCTATAAGCATTGTATTGGCACTTTGTGGGTCCAAGTCATCTATCTCCGGCCTTTGAACTCCCACAACATTTTGGATTTCAAAGTCGATATATTCAACATTTATCCTGTTAAACGCCTCCAAATTGGCACCGCCTTCATCATCTACAGACAGTACCTGACCTGCCACCGCTATAGGATAAACATCCTCCATAGTTATATCTCTATCCTTTGACTCTTTTAAGTAAAGAAATGTTACCTTTCGCCAACAGATATCTTATCCACTCCCGCTTCCTGCAAATAATCTTTTCTGAAATATATTTTTGAACCCGGTAAAACTACCGTATTATATGTCGGTATTAAAATCATACATCCTCCTTTGTTAGCACTTATAATAAAAGAGTGCTAAAGAATATTTATAAAAAAGAGGTTGTAACACCGGATCGTTTACAACCTCTCCATTTATACACTGTGATTATATCACTGGCACTCACATTCGTCAAGTGATAAATAAATTTTGCAAAATATAAAAGCACGCTTTTATTTATACTCTTCTACCGCCTTTTTCAGACTGTCAAGCGCCTGCTTAAGATAGCTTCTCGGACAGGCGATATTGAACCTCTCAAACCCCTCTCCGTCTACTCCGAACATTGCTCCCGAGTCTATCCAAAGCTTTGCCTTATTCACTATCAAGTCTTCTCTTTGCTTTTCACTAAGACCAAGTTTTCTAAAATCTACCCAGACAAGATATGTTCCCTCAGGCTCTATTAAGCTCAGCCCTCCAATATTTTCTTTCAGATAGTCTCTAAAGAATATCAGATTGTCCTTTATATAGGCTCTTACCTCATCAAGCCACTCTTTACCTGACTCATATGCGGCTCTTGCAGCTACAAGTCCCATAGTGTTTAACTGTGAATATCCCGACTTTACTATCTCATTTCTGAAAGCGTCACGAAGCTTCTTATTCTCTATAAAGATATTTGAAACCTGAAGCCCTGCTATGTTAAAGCTCTTGCTTGGTGCTGTGGCAATTACAGAGTTGACGGCATAACTTTCTCCAAGTGAAGCAAATACATGGTGCTTATTCGGTTTATATACAAAATCCGCATGAATCTCGTCACTGAAAATCACCACATCATGCTTGATACAGATATCTCCAATTTTTTTAAGCTCTTCTACACTCCACACTCTCCCTACAGGATTGTGAGGAGAACAGAGTATAAACAGCTTCACATTATTTTCAACTATTTTTTTCTCAAAGTACTCAAAATCAATCTCATATCTGCCGTCTTTTAAAACCAAAGGAGAATTGACAAGCTTTCTGTTATTGGCAATTATCATCTCACTGAACGGGTAGTAAACAGGCTGCTGTATAATGACGGCTTCACCTTCTTTGGTAAATGCCTTTACCGCCATCGCTATTGCATATACCACACCCGGAGTCTTTACAAGACTTCCCTTCTTTATCTCCCAGTCAAAGTTGTCTTTAAACCAATTTTTTACTATTTCAAAATAGTCGGACTTCACCTCGGTATAACCGTATATTCCATGGTTTATCTGAGCCTGTAGGGCATCCGTTATAGGCTTTGCCACCTCAAAGTCCATATCTGCAACCCAAAGTGAAAGCTCGTCACCGTTTTTTCCCCTCTCCTTTGCAAAGTCGAACTTCAAGCAATTTGTGCCGTGCCTGTCTATAATTTTATCAAAATCGTACATAAAATCTTCCTCTATGCCAACGCTCTCTCCAAATCTCTTATAAGGTCATCGGCATTTTCTATTCCTACCGAAAGTCTAAGGAATTTGTCGGTGATTCCAAGTCTCTCTCTTACTTCCACAGGTACATCCGCATGAGTCTGTATCATCGGGAATGTAATCAAAGACTCCACACCGCCAAGACTTTCCGCATATTTTATTATCTCTATCTTTTCAAACGCATCAAGTGCGGTCTTTGCGGTATCTGTAGTAAATGCAATCATACCGCCGAAGCCTCTTGACTGAGCCTTGTTTATCTCATATCCCGGATGGTCCGGAAGTCCTACATAGTATACATTTGTAATCTTTTTATGATTTTTCAAAAATTCCGCTATCTTTAACGCATTCTCCTGTACCCTGTCCATTCTCACCGCCAGAGTCTTAAGACCTCTAAGCACCAAAAAGCTGTCAAAAGGTGAAAGACTCGGTCCTACAGTCTTATACATAAATCTTATCTTTTCCGCAATATCGGCATTTGCACTGCATACAAAACCGGCCAGAGTATCATTATGACCTGCAATATACTTTGTACCGCTGTGAATAACTATATCCGCACCGAGCTTTAGAGGGTTTTGGAAATAAGGACTTAAAAATGTGTTGTCTACTATAAGTAAAAGACCGTGTTTCTTTGCAATCTCTGCCATCTCCTTTATATCTGTGACAAGCATTGTAGGATTGCTTGGAGTTTCTATAAAGATTGCCTTGGTATTTTCATTTATAGCATTAAGTACATTCTCTTTTTGGTTGTATCCACATATGTGAATATTCTGCCGCGCTCTATTCCGAGAGTATTAAAGAGTCTTGTACTTCCTCCATATATATCTTCCTGTGATATGATATTGTCACCTGCATTAAAAAGTTCCAATACCAACAAGCAGGCAGCCATTCCTGTGGATGTAGCGACCGTATCATAAGCACCTTCAAGTGCGGATATACTCTCCTCAAGCTCCGTTCTTGTAGGGTTTGACTGACGTGAGTAATCATAACCTGTACTCTCTCCTACTCCCGGATGTGAGAAAGTTGCCGTCTGAAAAATAGGTATTGTCATCGCTCCGTATGCATGAGCAATTTTATCTTCATTCGGACTGTGTACGCATAATGTTTCAATATTCATAATTCACCTGACTTTTCTAATACTATCTGTTAAAATATTATACCTTATATACATAAGCCATAACCATAATCAATAAGCAGTATTTTACAAGTTCTGTATTCCTTGGTCAATAAGATGTTTTTCTTGCCCTGGCTATAAATAAAAGCTATACCTTATACTTGTTCTTATAGGCAAGTATGGCAGCCACAGTCTTTGAATCTTTTATTTCTCCCTTATAGATAAGCTCCAACAAATCGTCAAGCTCCCACTCTTCAATATCAATACTCTCATCCTCATCAAGATCCTGTTCGCCTTTTTTGAGATTTTTGGCTACAAATATGTCTATCTCCTCGTCTCCGAATGCGACCATTGTATTGATTCTTATAAGAAACTCAAGTTCATCCGGTGAATCCACTCTGTAGCCTGTCTCTTCCCTAAGTTCTCTAAAAGCACAAATTCTTCTCGGTTCATCCTTTGCATCCACCTTACCTGCCGGAAGTTCAAGTGTATATCTGTCAAGTGCGTTTCTGTACTGGCGCACAAGTAAAATCTTACCGTTATCAAGTATCGGTACTACCGCAGCCGCACCGTTGTGCTGTATATAGTCCCACACTGCCCTTTTACCGTCAATTACCACATGATCCTTATATACCTTTACTATTGTTCCCTCATATGCAAGCTCTCTGCTCTCTCTTTTTATTGCTCCCATGCTTTCTCCTTACCTGACTTTACAATCTCAGCCACATTGTTTAAAAACTCAATTATATTCTCAATCCCTTCATTTGAATATTCAAAATAATGGTCTTTTTTCTTATCATCATCTGTATGGTCAAAACTAAAGGGCTCAGGCCACACTGTCAGTTTCAGCTTGGCCTCGCCCCTCTTATCCTTCGGTGTGAAATTAACTTTTTCAAGCGGGTCTCTGCCCAGTCTGAATCTCAACCCGTCCAGACTTCCTGTGAAATATTGGCCATAATCATAATATCCTATATTTAACAAGTCACCTTTTTTTAACATATAAACATTTCTCTCAAATCTTTGACACTCTTTACAATATAATTTGCCTCTGCAAACTCATCAAGTTCGCCATAGCCGTAGAGTACTCCGATACTCTTTAAACCGGCGCTCTTTGCTCCCACTATATCGTGACTTTTATCACCTGTCATTATAGCGGATTCTCTGTCCTCTATCTTATTTGACTCAAGCACGTACTCTATAACTGCCGCCTTTGTAGACCTCTTGGTATTGAAATCTCCGTCAGCTCCGCCTACAAATGTAAAATACTTATCAAGTCCGAAATGCTCTATAACTCTTCTTGCTTCAAACTCAGGCTTTGAAGTGGCTATATAAAGCTTATATTTGGCGGATAATTCTTTTAACATCTCTTCAACTCCTTCATAAAGCTCACATTCAAATATTCCGACACTTTTATAATACTTGTGAAAAACACAAAGCGCCTCTTCATATTGCTTCAAACTGAATCCGTAAAAGTTTGTATAGCTTTCCACCATAGGAGGTCCGACAAACTTTTTCAAATCCTCAAGACTTTCTTTTATACCGAAATGCTCCAAGGACTTTTGTACTCCCTTTGTGATACCGAGGTCCGATTTCACTATAGTTCCGTCCAAATCAAATAAAATATGTTTTTGCTTCATTACTGCTCCTTAACTACAGGTTGCTTCAGTTTCAGGCAGACCTTTCTATTCTTGCATGGTCCATCTTCTTTACAGTCAATACAATATTGTCGAAATTGATTATTTCACCCTCTACAGGTAATCTTCCAAGCTTCTCCATTATAAGTCCGCCTATAGACTCGTATTCCTCTGAAGAAAGGCTAAGTCCTATTCTGTCGTTGATATCATCAAGATTTGTTGAACCGTCTATCAGATATTCCAGGTCTGAAATCTTGCTTATGCCCTCATCTTCATCTGCATCAAACTCATCCCTTATCTCACCGACTATCTCTTCAAGCATATCCTCCAAAGTGATAAGACCTGCCGTTATACCGTATTCATCAAGCACTATTACTATATTGGCGCCTGTTTTTCTCATATCCATCATCAGTGCGGATGTCTTTTTGTACTCATAGGTATAAAGCGGTTCTCTTAAAAGCTCCTTCATAATGAAGTTTTCCTTGTCTTCTATAAGAAGAAAATCCTTTACATTCAATATTCCTATGACATTATCCGGAGTCTCCTCATATACCGGTATTCTTGTATATCTTTCCTCTCTGAACACCTGCAGTATCTCCTCATAGCTTGACTTTTCATCAACCATCACCATATCCACTCTCGGCACCATGATATCTCCGGCTACGGTATCACCGAAGTCCACCACATTTACAATCATCTTCTTCTCTTCGTTTTCAATGACTCCCTCTTCGTGGCTGTACTCCACCATCGCCCTAAGTTCTTCCTCAGTTACAGCATTATTATCATCACCGTTTTTATTAAATATAGAGATAACAAACTTTGCAACGGTATTTACAATAAAGATTACCGGAGTCAATAAAGTAACCAAAAATGAAATTACCCCTATATAGGCAAGCGCCATATTCTCTGCATTCTTTGATGCCACATTCTTTGGAGTAATCTCACCGAATACAAGTATGAGAAATGTCAATATACCTGTGGCAATACCCACAAGCTTGCTTCCGAATATCTTCAATGTAAGTGCTGTTGAGATTGAAGACGCTGTAAGGTTTACTATATTGTTTCCTATCAGTATGGCGGAAAGCATCTTATCGGTATTCTCCGTAACCTTAAGTACCTTTGCCGCTCTCTTATCTCCGTTATCAGCCAGATTTCTCATTTTTAACTTATTTGAAGTCATAAGGGCTGTTTCAGCAGATGAAAAAAATGCTGAAGCAGACAATAATATAATTACTATTACTAACTGTATTATGTCACTCGTTTCCAAAATTACTCCTATATTATTCTTCAGTAGCTTTAGTATCTACCGGTATTTCTTTTATCTTTTTCTTTGTTCCAAAAGGCATCATCAAGCTTCCTACCAATATAAAAATATCTCCCAAATTGAATATCACCTTATCAAGACCTTTCACCTTGATACGAATATAGTCAACCACATATCCGCGGGTAAATCTGTCAAATATATTGCTCAACGCACCTGCAATAATAAGACATAGCGACAGCTTCTTTATCTTATTTCCCTTTTTAGGAAGCAAGAATGAAAGAAGACCTACAAGTACCGATGTGATAAGCACCGGAACATACTTTACCACTTTTTGATTTTCCTTCATCTTACCAAAAGGAAATCCGTTGTTGTGAAATTTATCTATCTCTATCTTCTTTGCAAATGTCCTCGGCAAATCCTTATCATCAAATGAACCTACCGCATACTTGAGTATAAGGTCAAGACAGGACAGTATCGGTATCAAAATAACATACATAATCCCTCCTATACATTCCTGAATACTATATTCGGAGCACCTTTATGTTCCAGATAATCTCTTGTAATTATAACCCTGCCTATATTCTTATCCTTAGGTATTTCATACATTATATCAAGCATAAACTCTTCTATAATAGAGCGAAGCGCCCTTGCTCCGGTATCCTTTTTCATAGCCTGCTGTGCGATATAGTCCATTGCATCATCATCAAATACAAGCTCAACTTCATCAAGCTCCAAAAGCCTTTTGTACTGCTTTAAGATAGCATTCTTAGGCTCGGTAAGTATCTTTTTGAATGCCTCTTTATCAAGCTTTGAAAGCGTACATACCACAGGGAGTCTGCCTATAAACTCCGGAATCATACCGAACTTTCTGATATCCTCATTAGTCACCTTGGAGTAGAGGTCCGCTTCATTATCATACTTATCCTTAAGATCTGAATTGAAGCCCACACTTGTATTCTTTTGTAATCTTTCCTTTATAATATCGTCAAGTGCCGGGAATGCACCTCCACATATAAAGAGTATATTATCGGTATTTACAGTCTCCATAGGTGCAAGGACATTTTTTTGATTGGTACCTACAGGTACCTCCACCTTGCTGCCCTCAAGCAGCTTTAAAAGTTCCTGTTGTACACTCTCTCCGCTTACATCTCTGGTATTGGTATTTTTCTTTTTTGCAATCTTATCTATCTCATCTATAAATACTATACCGCACTCCGCTCTCTCCACATCATTGCCTGCAGAAAGCAAAAGCTTCGATATTACGCTTTCTATATCATCTCCGATATATCCCGCCTCTGTAAGTGATGTCGCATCCGCTATTGCAAGCGGTACATTGAGAAGTTTTGCAAGTGTCTTTACAAGGTATGTCTTTCCGCTTCCTGTAGGTCCTATCATAAGGATATTTGACTTTTCAATCCTTGTCCCTTCCTTGTCCTTGTCAAGGAATATCCTCTTATAGTGATTATAAACAGCAACTGAAATGACCTTCTTTGCCTGCTCCTGCCCTATAACATATTCATCAAGCATCTCTTTTATCTTATGTGGAGCAGGTACATCCTTCATCGTAAACAGCGGCTCTGTCCTCTTTTCATCTCTTTTCTTTACTCTGGCTCTTTCAGGTATCGGATTTACATTCATATTCGGGATATTTAAGCTGCCAAGATCAATATTTTTGATATCATCCATATTCATCTTCCCTGAAAGCTTACTTATATCCATGCTCTGCATTGAATTGAATGTCTTTTGTATACAGTCGGGACAGATATCTATTCCGCCGGGCATTGATATCATGGTTCCTGTCTTGGACTCAGGCCTCCTGCACATATAACATATTTTTTTCATATTTATTATCATCTTTTTTTATTGTCTTCCATATTTCCATTCCTATTTTTAAAAACAGTTTTATGTCATTCTACACAAATAAAAAAATGTGCCATATAGATTTACAATGGCACAACTTGCTGTTTCAAAGCCCGTCATAGCTGTAGCTTCTTGCTTTTACCGAATTCTAATTGGGTTTTATCTGCTCTTACCACTTATAAAATCTTTTACTCTTTTTCAAAATCTTTATTACAAGTATCGTATCAAATATTGAACGTATTCCTACATATACATTTAAAAATTTTTCTAAAAATATTTATATCACCTAGAAATAAAGAACCCAGATCACAATAAAAAAATTATACTTTCACTTATAATTATAATATATACCAAACAATATAATTTTTTTCATTCCTATTCCATAGAAAAAAACAATTTTTTTAGTATACTTATTAAGTTTTATCTTTTTTTCATGTTTTTTTCTATTTCTCTCTTATCTACTACAAAGCAAAAAATATACTGCATTATATAACATAAAAAAATGTAGTCAAAATTACAATAGTTAAACTTGGCATTCTTGTCTCCCTTTCTATTCTACAAAACATCATATCATGTTTCCTATGGGAACATATTCAGACTGACACACCACCGGTCAATTACAATTATTTAAATTTCATTTCTTTATACATCCCGGCTGTTTCATATCTAATGTATTTTTCCCGGTAATTATATACACATATATATCCCTATCTTTGTTTTTTTATATAGTATATCTAATAAATAGTATTTATTATGTTTATTTTTTTCTCTTATATGTGCATCTTTCAATAGGGTATGAAGTTAAAAATAATACACTCCTTTTTCCCAGTCTATATAGCCTAAATCTTCCGGAAAACCAAATGAGTTCTTATATTTCATAAGTTCCTCTTCTGTTCTCATTAGTATTTCTATGTAATCATAATCCTGCTTTTTCTCGTCCTAACTCACTTTCGTTAAAAAAACCTTAAGTAGCCTGGTTTCTATTTCTATATCTTTCTGTTCATATCCATTATACATATTATAAGCACATATAACTAATACAATACATATAACACCTAACCCTATATACCATTTCATTAAAATCTTGTACCTCCTGTAAACTATTCCTAATCTATTCCGTCGCACATAGGATAGATATTCCTCATATATATATACAGTACTTTACCGAATTCTAATTGGGTTTATCTGCTCTTACCACTTATAAAATCCTTCAATCATAACAGACACTATATTTCCCATAAGATCTCTTTTTGTATCTTGTGACCCTGGGGTATTTCATATACCAATATTTTTGCTCTTTCCTCTGACAATATAATTCTAAGCATTCTGAGTTTGTCTTATTATATCTCTTTTTCAATTAAATTTGCATAAGTCAGTTTAGCTAATAATGATATTTTAACTATTGTATCAACCATACCTACCAATCAATTCCATAAAATCTGTCTCCATTTTCCCATTTTACCGTTCTTATCTTATTTCCTGTATTTAAATCAACTATAAAAAAACTCATTCTATATCCGCTTGACAAAAAAACGGAATATCTCCTACCGTATATAATACATACTTCTCATCCTGCGAAAAACTTCATATCTAAAAGTTCCTTCCCAAACAGCTTTTTGATTAACAACAGGCATCTTTTTCCTTCATATTCCAATCATATATGCATATTTCCGTATCATCATAATATACTATTTTCTCATTGTCATATGTCATATCCATATTCCCATCAAAGTCAAGTACTCCCATACTCTCTGTAGGCAATATATTCTCTTCATCAACAACTGTACATTTTTTTGTAATCAGTGCTTTCAATTTTATATTTTGAAATGCCTTTTTCTGATTCCACAAACAATAGCTCTTCCGAATCTCTACCTTCAATAAAAATAACAATAATTCCTACCGTCAGAACTGTATAATATATACATATTCCAAACACCATCTTCTTTAACAAGATAGCAAAGTTCATCTCTCCAATCTCCCCAAAAGAAAGTATACCCACCCTTAAAGTATTTTTGGCATATGTAGATTAGCTGTATCAAAGGACCTATATTTAATCTCATCTAAGCCTATATCCTTGGCACAGTTATTTAAAAGTTTCCAAATCTATAATATGATTATATGTATAATCTTTCATATTAAGTTCTACCAAGCCTTGAAAAATCATCCTCCCATTTTACAGCAATAATAGTTTCATAATTCTCACTATATGACAGTTCTTGCAAAATATCCTCTGAAATTTTTTTCAAGGTCTTTCTTTCCAATACTATATTTATATGTTCCCTTATCTCCACTGCGAAATTCTGCAGAAAAATACTATATCAGGTTGTTTTTCTACTGTTTGTATCATATGATAATCAATATTTCTTTTATACAGGAACCATATACTACCAAGAAATATTAAAAAAATATAAGTATTGCTATTGCTATTTTTTTCATACACTATACCTCTTAATCTACGGTTGTACAGTTTTTGCTCTTATGAATCTCATCCCAAATTTCTTTTTAAATCTCCATATTTTTACATTTGCATAGTAGTCTCCCCATTTATCTATTTCACCTATCATGTGCTTGTATATATTATTTGGTGCTATATGTCCCCTGTTTCTATTGGTATACCTCCTGCTTGCATCCATGTCCTTGCATTCATATCACAATTATTTAATAACACATAATAGTCCTTTTCGTCACGTCCTATTCCATTAATATCTAAAAATAGTATCCCTTGCTGCATTTGCAATTGCTTTTTCCGGATTCATTTGTTATAGTAAAATATATTGCCCTATTATATACATCTTTTTGATTTTTATTTCCATCCCTAGTATTAATATTAAAGCTATAATTATCACTTTTTCTTCTTTAGTGATTCTCCCACATCTATCCCATATGCATAATTTACATTTGCATTATTATATCCCCACAATACTGCTGTAAATTTATTGCTATTATCTCCTACATAGCTGTATAAATCCCCTGTATCATCACTTCTAAGCAACATCATTGCTTCATGTCCAAATCCATTAGCACCTGATTCGATATTTAAATAAAATACTCCTACATATGGAGCTCCATTCTCATTTTTTAGAACATCATTTTCTGCATATTCTCTCGGTGTCTTGGCATTTGACGGATTAGCTAATGGAGATATTGAGGATCGGGATTTATAATTTATTACTCCCAAAGGTTTTCTAGGACGTTCTGCATTTGATGGATTCGCTAGTGGAACTCTAGGCTTCTTTCCATCATAATCCTCCAATCCAAACGGATTCCCCAAGCAATACCCATACTGATTCAGGCTAAATGGCTGCTCTATCTCTCCCTTTATCCAATCCTCTCCTGCAAACCTACCTACTCCTGCCACATACTCTCTCGCCTGTGCAAAGTATGTACCTGCTACATTATCATATCTGTATCCTGTATATCCGAATGGCTGCAAACGTCCCTGTGTGTTATAAGCATCTTCTCCAAACTCATCATAACCATATACAGCTTGACTTTCTACTCCCTGCTCAAGAAGACGAATTGTACTTCCCAGCTCATCCTGTAGATAGGTAAACTCTTTTTCCCCTTCTTCCATATATGCAACATTAAAGTCCCATATATAGCTTTGTATTGCCTGACTGCCTCTTTTTCCGGTTCTTCTTTGTAAAAGATTGTGATATGCCCTTGTTCTGTCAAGTATATAGCTTTCTTCATATGACGGTGTCAGCTCTGACAAGTTTGCTCCCAAGATAGTCTTAAGCCCATCTTCTCCATAGCCTATCTGTTTTTCATATTCTTTAAAACCTATCCTGTTTCCAAGCCCGTCATAGCTATAGCTTCTTGCTTTTCCCAAATTTGAGTAACTTAAGCCAAGCCTACCTGTGATTTCCTCTTTTATCGTATTCGTATGTCTTATTTCCAAAAGACGATACACATACTCCTCAAGCTTTACACCTTCCTTTAAATGGCAAAGTGCGCTTAATAACCCTCTTTTGTTTTTCCATATCAGTTTTATCTATTCCACAACAGGCACCATAAAGTAGTATATATTCTAAAAAAGGCACTATTGCTGTAATACAGAAATTCGACATAAAATCCTCCTCACTCTAACTTTTTCAATCTACTCCAATATCTTTAGCTCAATGGGAGGGCCTGCTCTTCTGTAATCCTTTACTCCTCCAAAGTTTGCTGTAGCTCTTATCGTTAAGTATTTCTTTTCATTTGCTTGAAGTATTATTTCCTTTTCGCCTATAAACCTACCGTCTGTTTCTGCAACATTTGATAAATCTTCCGGACTCCATTCATATATACCTGATAATATAAAGTCTGAATTTATAAAATTATATTGTTTATATTCATTTGAGTCTAAAATAAATGTAACCCTGTGCATCTTGCTGTCATTATTAATTATAATTACATATATCCTAGCTTCAACATCTTTTGATGTACCGTCATAATATATATGTCCAATCGATGATTCTATTTTATTAGTCAATTTATTATTATCTTCTATAAATTCTACTTTAGGACGAGATATTGAACTTATTATACAAAAAAATATAAGTGTTACAGTTAACATTACAATTGTACTTAAAAAAAGTTTAATCTTTACTTTCATTTTTCGCCCTCAATCTATTGTATTGCAATAATACATAGGATATGATGAATAAATTTGGTTTCTTATGTATTCCCATCCGGCTCCCATAGCCACCTGCTCATTTTCTGAATCTATATATTTTCTAGGATATTTCCCCGGTAATTTACTATCCCAGTCTTTATTCCAATTTCTTAGCCATCCTGAATTTTTTTCTGCCAAAACATCTCACCTTCTCTTTCTCTAATTATCGTAGTATCATACCAAGTTAAATGTATCTCGTAATCTTTTAGGTGTTAAAAACCATTTTCTTTCGCAGCATTCGATTTTTTTCAATATCTGTAGCATACATAAAATTTGGATCTATAATATCATTCCATGCATATGTCATCATATATGTTATGTCACCTTTCTTACTTTTTGCTAATATTACCTGATATTTTGAAGCCACCTACTTTTTCATTGGTTCCATGTAAAAACTGATAACCCACTGCATTTTCACCATTTTTCAATCACCATATGCGGTATTTCAAGTGTTACATCTATGCTACCACCCGGCTTAACTTTATTACCTATTGGAATAACTAAATCACCCACTTTGCCGGTCAGTATTGGATTTTTCATCATATATTGTCCCCAGGGTCCATTTTCACCTGTATACATTGTTGGAAATTCTACAATATCCTTTCCTGTTCCCACCATCCAATGTTCGCCTATCATTAAGCCAAATATATCTTTTTCTTTTCCAAAATAATCACCAACAGTACTTCTAAAATCAAACCCAGTTTTATCAACATATATCAGAGGGTTAGAAACACAATAAGTATACAAGTTAATGGAATCCGGACTTTGAAATTTTATAAACCAATCTTTGTCCTCCCCTGCAAATCTTCCCACTCCCGGCACATACTCTCTCGCCTGAGCAAAGTAGGTATCAGCTACCTTATCATATCTATAGCCTGTATACCCGAATGGCTGCAAATGTCCCTGTGTATTATAAGTATCTTCTCCAAACTCATCATAACCATATATAGCTTGACTTTCTCCACCCTGCTCAAGAAGGCGAATTGTACTCCCCAGCTCATCCTGTAGATAGGTAAACTCTTTTTCCCCTTCTTCCATATATGCAACATTAAAGTCCCATATATAGCTTTGTATTGCCTGACTGCCTCTTTTTTAGGAATAGGCGGTATTATAACCTTCTCTATCTTTCTTTTCTGTCACTCTTCCAAAAAGTTTATATGAAAGTACGAAAATATAATGAAGACCCACGTCAATTCAAATATTCTTAAATGCTCTACTTCACCTTCATACTCGATGTCCAAAAATACAGTGGTTTTCCATTCTTATCTATTATGATATATGCCCTTTTATTACCATGTAATGAATATATGTTACTTCTATACCACCCCTTTTCACTAATATAATATGAGTAGATTTCCCAACTTTCTTTATCTAAGTAATCTTGTTCATCACTTGTATTTTTTAAATAACTCATAACGTATCTGTACGCCAGATCATCTACTGTATCATATCTAACATGCTGTATTCCACTATAGCCAAACTTACATAATGTACTGTCTTTAACAAAGGCATCTTTTTCCAATAGTTTCGTCACTTAGCACCTCAAAAGAAATTATATAATGTGAATTTTTTTAAATATTCATATTCAAACTCCATATTTTCTTTCATATTCCCAATATTTGGTGCAACGTAGTAATGTGTATTTCCTATTACAACCGCATTAACACCTTTTTTTCATATGAATACATTTTTATCTACAATACCTATAGATTTTATTACTGACATTTCTTTTCAAATCTTTTCTTAAATCAACTGTCCGTTTTAAGTGCTTTTATCATCGGCATAATAATTGATAGACATATAATAGCAGAAATACCTATAGAAAAATAAAAAGGACATTGTCAACCTGATTTTTCTTTATATATTCTCTTTCTTTCAATTTTTGTCTTCTAACCACACAAATACATGCCACTATTATCAATGCAATAACTACAACAATATCACAAAAAAATTTGTATTTAATATACTATTTCTCTCTATTAAAAAAATTTATATTTTCTTTCATTATAAAAACACCTACAAAAAAATATTATAGCCTTACTTAATATACCTAATATACCTGTGTACAATAAGGATTACTTTTTGCGGAACATCTCCTGTATCATGGAAATAACTACCATGAATCCAATCTTGAGTATCTGACACATAATAAGTTTTGCTATATCCAAAGCTCATCTGAAACTTTGAAATAGCTAGCTTCGAAACAGATGTAACCTTTTCTCCGGTTCTTGCGCTAACTCCAGTTGCTGTAATTTTTCCACCCTTTAATATATTATATGTACATAGTGCATCAAATTCCCCTTCAAAATCTACATGTTTATAAATATTATGTACAGCTTCAAGTGATATAGTCGTATCAACCACCGGAATACCATAGCTAATATTAACTGCAAATCCCACATAATCATATCTGTAACCGGTATACACGAATGGCTATAAATGTCCCTGTGTGCCATAGGTATCCTCTTCATATTCTTTAAAACCTATCCTGTTTCCAAGACCGTCATAGCTATAGCTTCTTGCTTTTCCTGATTTCGAGTAACTTAAACCAAGCCTACCTGTGATATCATATTTTTAGGCTCTTACTCTCTTCCTCTATCTGTTATGCCGATAAGATTTCCTCTTTTATCGCATCCGCATACCCAATTTCCCAAAATACCATAGGCATACTTCTCAAGCTTTACACCTTCCTTTAAATTGCAAAGTCCGATTAATAGTACTCTTTTATTATATCAATAGATATTACATACCTCATTGAGATATACTATCTATACTACATTATCCTTAGGTTTATCTGCTCTTACCACTTATAACATCTTTTTATTCTTTTTTTAAAAATAATTATACCAAGAATAACCATTCCGGATAAGTATATTCGTATGTATAAATTAATTAATATTTTATAAAAAAACACTATATTTAAGAGGTATGCTATCCACACTAATATAAATGCGACACTTTCAGTAATTAATATTATATATATTAGCCAATATACTTTTTCATTCCTTGATCACAAAAAAATAATATGCTTGTATACTTATTAAGCTTTTATTTTTTTCTTATATTTTTCTATATCAGTTTTATCTGTTTCCCCAACAGACACCATACAGTAATATATACAATGCAAAAGTCCCTAATAATAAAGTCAATATATCCGGCATAAATTTCTCCAATTCTGTAAAAGCATTTACCTTTTTTTAGTGGCTGAATTTATATGTTCTTTAAACTTATCTTTCAGTTCTTCATCTGAAATATTACTGTTTTGTTTTTTTATATTTTATTTTTTTATTTCTTTCAATGCTGTATCTGAAAACCATGATAGTATTGTAGTTGACAAATTCGTTCTTATACTTGCAACAGTCATTTCCCGAACAAATTCTTGATACTGCCACCTTCCTACATCAACCATATTCTCTCCCACTGCTTCACCCATATATATATATATTAAACCTACTGACCTATAACAGTATTATCGTCTTTCCTTCTGATAACAAATATTGTAGCCTTTCTTTACATACATTTTGCTGACTTCTGCTCTCAAGTACAATTAAAATTGCCGGTGAAGATCATAAGTATAACACTAATTATTACTCCACAACTTAAAGAGCCACTAGCCCCTCTCACTATATCTACATATAATTTGTATACAAAAATAGAAATGTAGAGTATAAATAAAATTATACATATAATTTCCGAAAATATTGTATATTCTATCTTACATACATTACCTTGTTCTTCTATGCTACCTTTTATAGCACAACCCTAATATGCTTAAATCCACTTTTTTTACCTTGTAATATCATTTGGAATTTTTTTACCTTTTTAATGATTTCATGAAAGATAACTTGTCAAACATTTTCCATATTTCTGTTGTCGTTCTATTTGTTATACATGAACCATTTATTGTAAAAGCTTATCATAAACATTTAATCTCCTTATGCTAAACATTGCTTTGTCAGAAATTATTAGAATTTGCTATCAACGATCCAGCTCCAAAAGGATATGATAATCTCGGATTATGCCAATTAATTGGGGCTTCCCCATATACCCATCCTTCTGATAACTGCTTATACCATGTAATTCCCACTCCTGCACCACCTCCAAGTCCCTCTCCAGAAATGATTTCACTATAAACAGGATTTAATGTTAATGCAGGTGCAATTGCTCCACCTTCAACACCTACTGCTAAATTAATTGAACCTCCAATAAATAATCCCACATAATCCTCCGGATTTTTAACATTATAGACATATCCTTTTTGTTTCTGTGTAATCTATAATACCGGATAATTCCATACTTTTTCCAAAACCACCAAAAGAATACTCACAATACTTATCATTATCCATAACAATTCCTCTACCAACTATTGCCAATCCAACACTCTTTGTGTTTTACAATACATACATTTGGTTTTCTTTTAACTTAGGTATTACCTCATTTTCTGATAAACCTAGAAACATTCTTATATTTTTATCATTAAGTCCTCTTGGTAAATTTCTTATGCTTACCTCTCCTGCTAACTTTCCATCTCTATCCACAAACACCAACGGATTACCAAAGCAGTACCCATACCGGTTCAAGCTAAACGGCTGCTCTATGTTTCCCTTTATCCAATCTTCTCCTGCAAACCTGCCAACTCCTGCCACATACTCCCTTGCCTGTGCAAATTATGTATCAGCTACATTATCATATCTATAGCCTGTATACCCGAATGACTGCATCTGTCCCTGTGTATTATAAGTATCTTCTCCAAACTCATCATAGCCATATATAGCTTGACTTTCTCCACCCTGCTCAAGAAGGCGAATTGTACTTCCAAGCTCATCCTGTAGATAGGTAAATTCTTTTTCCCCTTCTTCCATATATGCAACATTAAAGTCCCAAACATAGCTTTGTATTGCCTGACTGCCTCTTTTTCCGGTTCTTCTTTGTAAAAGGTTATGATATTCCCTTGTTCTGTCCAGTATATAGCTTTCTTCATATGACGGTGTCATTTCCAACAAGTTTTCTTCCATGATGGTATTAAGCCCGTCTTCTCCATAGCCTATCTTCCTTTCATACTCTTTTATTCCCATCCTGTTTCCAAGCCCGTCATAGCTATAGCTTCTTGCTTTCCCCAAATTTGAGTAACTTAAATTTTTATTTTTAACAAAGATATTAATCAAATTTACCAACTACATGCTCTTACAGACATTTTTATTTACTATATCAAAAAGCTTTCATTTACCATCCCTCTACCAATCAAGTTCTATAAAAAAATCTCTATACTTTAACAAATCATAAGTTTTTTTGGATTTTCAAAATCGCTTTTTTTAATATTCTTATCCTCAATAAGTATAGCTATTCCAGATATCCACATTTCATCATCATCTTCATATGCTCTCCACAGTAGTCTTTCTATATAGGGCAACAAATCATTTTTATTGTAAGACACCAATAATGAAACCGTATACTCAAATGTAGTCCAATTTGCATCTTGTAATAGCTCTATTAAAAATGGTATATACTCTAATTTTCTAGTGTAACTCATCCTTTCTATAATATATAGAATATTGAACCATGAAAACTTACTTTTTGTATCTCAAAGGATTAAAATAAGTTTCTGTATTATTTTCTTCTTTTTTTCTAATAATAATGCTAATTTGTCTAGTTTTTTTCCCAGATATATTCTCATTAATGTAAATATTATATTCATATTTTTTTAATTAAGTTATCAATCAATTTTAACATTACATGGTCCTCCATCATCTCCAAAGGATTCACAGGTCTTACAGAAACATGATTTGGTTTATCTATAACTGCCGTTAATACTCCTGTTGCATTTATTGCCTCCATAGTTGTAATAGTATAATCCGTTGCTGCTGGAACTTTCAACTCATAAGACAATCCTGTATGTAAATCTATGGGTCTAGGAGTTAAATTAGTTGCATTTCCACGTCTATATATAACTGTTTCATTAGGTCTTTTTGTTGTTACTTGTTCTAATGCAATTACCCTAGACTTTTCTTTCTCCTTTGCTGTACTATTTATATATGTACCAACTGCTACTCCTCCGGATACAACTAATGTTATACCTAATGCAACTAAATCCATTGGTCCAGGTACAGGACTATCAGCTAAGGCAGCTGCTCCTGCCATTTCAGTTCCTGTTTTCAGTATATCAAATACTTGTGAATAGTTACTAGCCATTTCCGGTGTTTTTCCGTCCCTATCAACTAATCCAATAGGATTTCCCCAACAGTACCCATACTGATTAAGGCTAAAAGGCTTTTCTATATTTCCCTTTATCCAATCTTCTCCTACAAATCTTCCTATTTTCTATACATACTCTCTTGCCTGTGCAAAGTATATATCGGTTACATTATCATATCTGTAACCTGTATAGCCGAATGGCTGCAAATGTCCCTGTGTGTTATAAGCATCTTCTCCAAACTCATCATAGCCATATACAGCTTGACTTTCTTCTCCCTACTCAAGAAGTCGAATTGTACTTCCAAGCTCATCCTGTAGATGGGTAACCTCTTTTTCACCTTCTTCCATATATGCAACATTAAAGTCCCATACATAGCTTTTTATTGCCTGACTGCCTCTTTTTATCGTTTTATTTTGCAAAAGGTTGTGATATGCCCTTGTTCTGTCAAGGATATAGCTTTCTTCATATGACAGTGTCAATTCCGACAAGTTTTCATCCATAATAGTCTTAAGTCCATCTTCTCCATAGCCTATCTGTTTTTCATATTCTTTAAAGCCTATCCTGTTTCCAAGCCCGTCATAGCTGTAGCTTCTTGCTTTTCCTGATTTCGAGTAACTTAAACCAAGCCTACCTGTAGTGTCATATTCGTAGACTCTTACTCTCTTCCCTCTATCGATTATACCGATAAGATTTCCTCTTTTATCGTATTCGTATGTCTTATTTCCCTGTAATCCTCCCTCTTTTATAAGTCTGTCAAGAGCATCATAAGTATATCTTATCTCTAAATCATTAGACCTTTTTAGTGATTCCATGTTACCGTAGGTATCATAGGTATACTTACTTACAAGTCTGTCTCCTCTTTTTACTTCTATAAGTCTGTTCAGTGCATCATAACTGTAATAAAAGGTAGCTGAATCATTCCATAGTTTATGTATTATCTTTTCTTTATTATCATTTTCCTTTATTCCCTTCGGGTTTACATCCCTATATCTTACAATCTTTGTTTTATTCCTAAAAGATCATAATCATAGGCATACTCTTCAAGCTTTAAATTATTCTTTAAATGAGAAAGTTTGCTTAAAAGTCCTCTTTCATTATATTCATAGATACTGCTTACATCATCAGACATATCTTTTCTGATAAGTCTTCCCTCTTTGTCATAAGTATAATCCACCCTTTTTATTTCCTGAGGTAAGGCTTGTAAGTCTTAAATATTTATCGTATTCATATAATACACTGCTTCCGTCCGGATATAATGTCTTTAATCTCTCACCATACCTTATTCATTTGTCTGCTTTCTTATCGGTATTATATTTTTGAGTATGTCATTCACAGCTTTTTTTCCATGTCCATGCCAATGGCTCCTACAATTAAACATAACCTGTACTGTTTCTCTGCCTATCTTCCCCAAAACCCGTTTTTATGATATATTCTCTCATCTATTCCGGGTATAATAAAATCAAAGCAATACATTTTTACACAGCCGTCATTATCAAATTCATCGTATTCCAAAAACTTTATCCCGTTATGTGCTTTTGCAAGAAGATTTCTAAAATCCGTTACCAAAGTTTTTTTATTTCCATATCTTCACCGACTTTAAGAAGGCTAATGCTTAGATTTGCATCTCCGACAAGGTTTGTTTTTTTATTATCTCAGGTCTAAAATTTGTAGGATATTTTATTTCTTTTTATTTCATCCAGCATATCTATAAAAGATTCAGGAATATATACTTAGCAAGTCATCAAAGTGCTGTACTTTGTTAAAAGTTTCAAGTCTACCTTCTATATAGTATCCCGTATCCAAAGACATAGATTCAGCTTCATAGTTCCTTACTTTTTAGAGGGATGATTTGCTTATCATAATAATTTTCTGCCATTTTAGTCTATGTATCTCACTTTCTTATAGCTGATATACCAAAAATTTATCTGCAACTTCCTTCGTCATAACAACTTCCTTTAATCTGTCACAGCCTACAAAGGACATTTCTCCTATTTCCTCTACGCTTTCAGGTATATAAATATATTCTAATTTGTCGCAAAAATTGAAATTCATAATCTCCTATGTATATCAAATTCTTAGGTAATTCAACTCTTCTCAAGTTTTTTTACAAAACGAAAAAGGCAAAATCTCCAATATATTTTAATTCATCCGGAAATATCACTTTTTCAAAAGTTCCTCCGAAAAAGGCTCCATTAGCTATACTAACTGTTCCTTCCTTTATAATTATTTCTTTTTTTACCTTTATCGACAAAACCTACGATATGAGTTTGTATGTATTTGCATCCATATTGATCTTCTTCAATATTGTCATAATATTTTGTCTCATAAAACGAACTCCCTATATACTCAGGATTACCTTCAAATTTTACATCCTCTAAATTTGTACATCCTCCAAAAAGCTCCTTTTTCTATTCGTTTTTACATTCGTGGGAATTATTATTTTTTTATAGAGCTGCAACCTTCAAATGTGTTTTTCTCCAATGTATTCCAATTCCTTTGGCAACTCTATTTCAGATAAATTTTCACACCTATAAAATGCACTCTCACCTATTTCTTTTACAGGCTCCGGTATCATAATACTCTTCAAGTTTTTACAATTATCAAATGCCGAGCTCCCTATCAAATTCACACCGGAGGGTATTTCTATACTTTCAAGATTAATGCAATTTTGAAAAGTATATTCTTCTATACACTTTATATTATTGGGTAAGATAATACTTTCCAGCTTTTCAAAGTCTTGAAATACACCTCCGACTATAAAGTTTATATTTGGGTTAATTACCAGATTTTCCTGTATATCTGTTGCTCCAATAAAAATATCTCTGTAAATTTTTTTAATCCGTCTTCATTTACAGGTATATTTTCAATCCATTTTGTTTCTGAAAAAGCATTTAAAACCAAACTTTTCTACACTGTCAGGTATATTCAATATTTCCAAATTATGACATTTGCTAATGGCACCATTTCCTATTTCTGTGACTCCCTCAGGTATATCTATTTCTTTTTAACGAATAGCAACCGCACAAAGTTTCTGCCTCTATATTTATAAGATTTTTAGACAACTTTATGTTCTCCAACTCTCCACAATATTCAAAAAGCACAAGCACCAACCTGTGTTACAGAATCCGGCATAATTACATCCTTGAGCTTTGTTCTTGAAAAACTAAATTCACCTATATTTTTTTAAGTGAGTCCGAAAATACTATACCTTCTAAACTTTTTACAATTATAAAATGCATAATCCCCCACCTGCTCCAAATTATCTGTTAAATCTACAACTTTTTAACTCTTCACAATTTTTCAAACGCTTTATTTCCTATTCTCTTTATAGATGAAGATAAATTCATGTACTCAAGGTTTTTTTACATTCCGAAAAATGTACTGTCTTTAATATCTTCTACCGATTGTGGTAATTCAACCGATTTTAAAGCAGTATTTGAAAAAGCTGGATTTACCTATACTTTTAAGTGAAGATGGAAATTCTATTATGTCTAAGTTTTTTTACATTCAAAGAAAGCATAATCACCTATCTGTTCCAACTTATCAGGTAAATTTATACTGTATAAACTTGTGCAGTTATAAAAAGCTCCGTTCTTTATTATTTCTAAAGAGCCGATTATATTAACTTCGTTTAAATTACTACAATTCATAAATGCAAACTCACCTATTTTTCACTCCTGAAGGTATAATTATTTTATTAATTAAATCATTATTTGCAAAAGCATGGTCTCCGATTTCCGTAACATCTTCAGGTATTGTTATATCTATTTCCTTTTTACTCTCTATTATTCCAACTCTATATCTAAGTACAACACCTTTTTATTACCAACCGACCTCTTAAATTCATTAATATTGATAACATAATAAACAGTGTTATAAATACAATAAAGAAAAATTTTAGCTTTTTACTATTCATATGCCTCCTGCTCCTCATCACAAAAAAATAGTACTTTGCTGTAGATTATAAACAACAAATATGCCTCCAATTCAAATCTAATGCTATCTCTTTTTAATTCAGTTCCTCTTTATATATCTAAATCAAATTTATGCAACAGGTTTTTCTCTACAGTAAAAAAACTTCTATAGCTCTACTATATATATATATCAACTTAACATTTTCATTAAATTCAATACCGTCAGCTATCGTCTTACTTACAGTAACTTCTTTTAATTTTTTTACAATTAAAAAAATATTTCGCTTCCGACAACTTCTATAGACTTCGGCATATAAACCTTTTTCGGATTTTTCACAATATGAAAAGCAATGCTTACCTATATAGACCACTTTTAGGTCTTGATACTATCTTTATTATATTGAATAAAAGTAAATGTAATTGTCACTAATATGATGGCAAAATAAAACTTTTTATTGTTTTTCATGTTTTCATTTCTCACCTATTTTTAGTAGTATTTTATCCTTGCTCTTCCTCTATAAATAAACATTCCACTCAAATGATTTGGTACAGCTATATTTTTATAATTATCAAATATGCCGTTACCAAATACCTCTACTTGAACTCGCTCTACACTTTCAGGAACATAAATTTCTCTTAAATTTTTACAAGATGAGAACACATCATACCCCAAATATTGCACACCGTCAGGTATAACAGCAAAGGATAAATTACTACAATTTTCAAATGCCCTATCTCCAATTATTTTAATTCCCTTTGCAAAATCTAAACTGTAAATTTTCGTACCTTCAAAAGCCAAATCTCCTATCATAGTCGTACCCTCTTTAAGCTGTATATCGGTCTTTTTCTTATCTAAGCATTCTATAAGTACATTGCCTACATATTTACATCCGCCCACTTCTTTTTGACTGCTGTACCAAGGGGTATCATCTAATGCATTATAACCGACAAAACTTACACCGGAAGAATCACCTATATCAGTCAATTTTTTACAGCCCTCAAAAGCTCCATCACCTATATATCTTGTTTTATCATTTAAATTAATCGACCTTAAATTTTCACATTCACCAAATGAACCATCTAAAATATCTTTTAAGTCTGATCCCAATATCACTTCCTTTAAATTTTTTACATTGATAAAAAAACTATATTGCGGTAAAGACCTTAGCCTATCCGGTAATACTATTCTTTCAAGAGAATCACATGCTTCAAATACGTTATTTCCCATTAACTCCACATTATCCGATATATCTATATATGACAGTTTTTGGCAACAACTGAATGCAGACTCCCCTATAACTGTTAAGCTTTCCGTAAGAACAACTTCCTCAAGTGTAGGCGAGTCAAAAAAAGCTCCTCCTGCTATACTTTTTAATCCCTGTCTTTAACTGTTACCTTCCTCTCATTTCCTTCATACTTCATTAAAATATTAAAAAAATATTTATATCCGTCATCTGTCGGAAGTTTTGATAACCATAAAGTATTTATAAAAGCTCCCGCCCCCAACAAGATATCTTCTCTGTTTAAGACAACTTCTTTCAAGTTTTTTTACAATCCATAAAAGGCTCGACTTCCTATAGTTTGAGTATTAAAAGGTATATAAATCTTTTTCAAGACTTGTACAATTATAAAAAGCTTCATCCCTGTATTTCCTTTAAGTTTTTTTGGATAATTGTACCTCTTTTTAGTGAAGTACAATTTTTAAAAGTCCATAAACCTATATATGTTTTTTTGACTCTGAAAAATCAACTTTTTAAGTTTACGCAACTTGCAAAGCTTCCCCGATTAAATATTCCAAGGAATCCGGAAATACTATATCTTCTAAACTCTCACATCCAAAAAAATGAAAAAAGGTCCCTATTTTCTTTTAGCCCTTGTGGAAATTTTTAATTTTCTTCAACCCGGTACAACCCTGCAAAAGCATAATCTTCTATACTAACCAGTGATTCAGGCAAAATCACCTCTTCAATATCTGTATTATCTATAAAAAGCATTTTTTTACCTATACTTTTAACTCCTTCAGGAATAATTAGTATTTTGGATCTCTCATCTTTATTTATAATACCTCTTTTTATTCCCCTTACAGTACTGTTATATATAACCATATGTTCAAATAATATATTTCTTACGCAATATTGTAATGCAGAAGTAAAAATGATTATAAACATAAAGGCAATAATTACCCTTTTTTCAAATATCCTTTCCTTAATAATTTCACTGTTTCACTCCTTCTTTACATTATTCATTATGTAACATTGGCAAAATACTACTCAAATTTTTGCATAAGCACTTCCTTTTGATAAAGATATGTTTTTATTCGCTTTCTAATCTATGTATCTTACTTTCACATTTTTTTATAAAAAATCAATCTTCTCCGCTATTTCTTTTGCTAACAAAGACTTCTTTTTACATTACCTGATCCTAAGAGTATACTTTCACCCTATATCATCCACCGACTTAGGTATATACACTCTCTTTAAATTTCTGCAATCTATAAGGCACAGCTTAGAAATATATATCAGCCCGTCCGGAAACTCTACATCTTCTAATCTATAGCAATGACCTAGAGCGGACTCTCCAATCATTTTCAGTTCTTTTGAAAAAACTATTTCTCTTATCTTGGATTGAGAAAATGCTTTATTTGCTATACTGACTGTTCCGTCTTTTATGATAACCTTTCCTCTTTTTTTATCTACAAGTTCTATAAGATGATTCCCGATATATTTGCAACTATACTCATCCTCTTTTATGCTATTATAGTACTTTTGTGTCATAAAAAGAATTTCCTATATAGAGCGGTTCCCCCTCAAACTCTACATCCTCTAAGTTCATACACATACTGAATGCACCATCATCTATTTGCTTTACATTCTTTGGAATAAGAGTGTTTTTTTATCAATGTACAACCTTTAAATGCTTCTTTACCGATATATTCAAGCCCTTGAGGCAGTTCTATATATTGAAATTTCTCACAATTTTCAAAAGTGTTGCCATATATATGAGTGATATTTTCAGGTATTGATATATTTTCCAAGCTTTTACAATTGGAAAATGCTGATGAACCGATATATCTCACAGTTTCGGTATTGCTATATTATAAAGGTTACTACACCCTGAAAAATGCATACCCTCCTATAGTCTTTAATCTATCTGATAAAATAACTCTTTTTAATTCATCATGTCCCATAAATGCACCGCCTGCAATTACAGTAATCTCGGTTGGAACCAAAACATCTTCCATATTGTAAGTTGCTTGAAATAATATATGTTTATAATATTTTTAACCCTCTGAATCTACAGGAAGTTTTTTTATACCATTCTGTACCTTCAAAACAATATGCTCCTACTTGGTTGATACTGTCAGGTATATTTATTTCGCTAAGTTTAGTACATTCTCCAAAAGTATTATACCCCAGTTCCTCAACAGAATCACTTAAGTATATTGATGAGAGGCTTGTGCATCCATTAAATGTTGCATCATCTATATTTTTAAATTATTTGGTAAATCCACTTCTCTCAAAAGCTTTACAACCGGAAAAACACATAACCTTCTATATGACTTAAAGTGTCCGGAAGTTTTACGACCTCCAAATTTTCGCATCCCGTAAATGCACCCATTTCAATATCTGTAATATTTTGTGGGAACTCTATATTATTTAAGTTTTCACATCCGGAAAAATGTCAGCTCCTTTTATCTTTTTAAGTGATTGTGGCAATGATATTTCTTTTTAAAGTTGTACATCCACTAAATGTTGATTCCCCAATATATTCTACACTTTCAGGAATTCTTATTACTTCCAAACTTATACAACCATTAAATGCATCTCTGTCTATTTGTTCCAAACTTTCCGGCAGATTTATTTCTTTTTAAATTTTCGCAGCCTATGAATGCCCTTCGATGTATTATTTTTTTACACTTTCCGGAATATATACTTTCTCTATACACTTACAACCTGAAAAAGCATCCTCCATAATTTCCGTTGTACCTTCAGGTATGTATACAGTCAAGTTTCTTATATTTTTATCTACTAACCCCGCTTTATATTCAATAACTTTATTATCCCTTAAAACTAAATGCCATCTAAAGTTTAAAGCTATATATAATATAAAAAAACAGCAATTATTCCAACTATAATTATTACAAAAAAATTTTTATGTCTTGATTTCATATATATCCTCAATACATCTTGCAGATATAACCTTGACCCCTTTTATATTCTTGGCTTATATATAATCTCATTAATAAAAATACCAATTTAGGGGTCTTAATTCCATCCGTCTCAATCCAGTGATATTCTCCCTTCAATCTCTCAGGCAATTCAATCTCCTTTTAATGAATAGCATTCTCTGATAGCGAATGAATCCAGATATTCTACATTTTTCGGGTATTTTTTTATTTTTAGTGAAAGAACAATCTCCAAACGAGTATGCATATATTGCTGTTAAACTATTAGGCAAATCAATATTTTTCCATCTTTACACACCCGACAAATGTAAAATAATGAATTTCTCTTAATTTAATACCATCTTCAAAAATCTACTTTTTCTTAAATTTGAGCATTGAAAAAAATGCCTCTGCATATTGTCTCTACACTTTTAGGGATATAGACTTCTTCAATATCTTTTCTATTTTTTTAAAAAGCCTGTGCCCCAATTAATCTGGTTCCTGCTTTAATATAGATTATTGAACTTTCATTATTTTCAGAAGTTAAAAAGTATATTATCTACATACTTACATCCATATTCATCCGGTTTTTATATTATTTAAATACTTAGTATTTTCAAGACTATACCCGGCAATGCTTTCTATCTCTGATGGTAAATTAATATCGTACAAGTCCTTGCAATTATTAAATGCTCCATTGCCAATTTCAATTATACTTTCAGGCAATTTAACTTCTTCCAAACCTGAATGAGCAAAGGCATTTATTCCGATTCTTTTTCAGCCCTTCTTTGATATTAATTTTTTTCAATTCAATACAATTCTCAAAACAATTATCTCCAATTTCAATTATTCCTTCAGGAAGTTCAATCTCTCTTAACCCTGGAATTATTTATAAATGCAGCATTTGCAATTACCTTTGTAGAATCTTTAACTATGACAGTACTATTTAAACCTTTATTATATAAAAGCACTTTTCCAAGGTATACCGATCCATATTCGTCAGCGATTCCGCTTTTTTTAAGAATTCTGTTCCACCAAATGCATTTTCTCCTACTCTTTCAATTCCTTCTGACATTCTCACTGTAGATAAACTGCTGCAATTATAAAAAGGCAGAGGCATCGACAATCTTTAAACTATCCGGTAAATATATGCTCTTAAGATTTATACAATCACTAAATGTTTTTTTCTTTTTATTTCCGTTATAGTATTGGGTAGCTGTACGTTTGTCAGAGCACTACATTCTGAAAAATGCACCTTCCTCTATTACTCTAACATCACTAGGAATACCTATTTCTGTTAATGATTTACATTTTAAAAAATGCACCATTTCGTATAACTTCTAATCTTTCCGGTAATTTGATATCTTTTTAAATTTGGGCAATCATAAAAGGCTCCCATTCTAATCTCTTTAATACTGTCCGGTAATGTAACTCTCCAATTTCGTACAGTATGCGAAAGCAAAAAAATACCAATTTCACTCACGCCATCCGGTATTTCCACTACTTTTAAATCTTCTTTTTTTCAGTAATTCCACTTTTTATACCTATAAAAACATTGTCTTTAATTATTATCCTACACTTCAAATTTGATAATATAATATAAAAGTGTAAAGGCAAACTAAAAAGTATTATAAATATATATTTATGCTTTTTAAAAAATTTTAGCCATATAATACGCTCCTATAATATGTTTCCCATATACAGTTTGGTCTCTACTCCGGCATTTAATACTGTATGTTTTATTTTTTTCTAAAGTACTTTAACTTTATTTCACTCAATATTGCTATTCATAATACTCTACACTTTCAGGTATATAAATATATTCTAATTTCTCACAAAATTGAAATTCATAATCTCCTATGTATATCAAATTCTTAGGTAATTCAACTCTTCTTAAGTTTTTTTACAAAACGAAAAGGCAAAATCTCCAATATATTTTTAATTCCTCCGAAATATCACTTTTTCAAAAGTTCCTCCGAAAAAGGCTCCTTTTTCTATTCGTTTTTACATTCGTGAGAATTATTATTTTTTTAGAGAACTGCAACCTTCATTTATATATCTTTAAGATAATTCTCAAATAATATCCCAAGTGATAAAGTACCTGACTCTGTTATGATATTAATCTTTCCATTTCCATAATCATATATTATTTTTTTGTTGGTTGTTCCGTCCCATCATATCCTATCGTATCTAATGCTCCCATATTAGATACACCTTCAACCTTTTCATGACTTAAATATTCCCACAATTCATTTATATTTTTTTCACATCAGTGAATTCTGTTATTCTTTCAGTTTCAGTTATTTTCTTGTATTCTTCTTCAGAATAATCCCATAACCTTATATGTTTCATATTATCATTAAAGTTATTTATTCTTTCCTGTGTGTATTCTCCTTCTATAAAAACGATAACTGCCAAATTTATCCGTTTTCCCGGCAATATATTCTTCCGCCTCTGTATCTATACTTTTTCATATCATTGTCATCTTCTATTATAAATACTTCGCCTTTATGATTTGTAAACTCTAATTTTGCATACGCAAATTTTGAAAGTCTATAACGAAAAACCTTCAGTCCTAAAATTATAAGCCTTTTGTTCTCTCTCAAATCTTACTTGTTCAATATATGCTTTTAATTTCTGCGCTCCCAATATCAAAAATACCTGCAAAAATAAAAAAATAAATATATCATATTATATTTCTTAATTTTCTTTTTGCCTCACTACTCATTTTTATTCTCATTTATCGATGCCCCCAAAAGCCCTTTTTTTCCTTACCAAATACTTCATATATGGTCAGGAAACTATATCAATTTATTATTATCCAGCCCAGGATATTTCTTCTTCATCAAAATAATCAACCAATCTTTCTTCCTCTATATAAAATTCGCCTGCGGTACTTTCATAATCATCTTTTTGTTACATTAATATATCCTTTATCTCCATTCTCCGTTTTAAAAATATATTAAGTGTTGCATATCTGTTTTCGTATAAATGAAACACCTCTCCTTTCTGATATACAGTCCTTTCATAACAGGTGGCTTTTATCATTGTACTTATATGCTTTAAGTTCTTTCACTAGTGTATGTTTGGAATCATTTATAACATAATTGCCTTCTGAAACAATGTTCAAATCAGAATTAATTAAATATATGCTCATTGTAGTTTGAAAGCCTATAATATATTTTCTATCTTCCAAATACAAGCCTAAGTCCTGATATGCATCTTTTATATATCCGTCCACAGTTGACATGTATATTATATTGTCTTTATTCAATCTGTAGAATTCACTTATTCGTGTATCATTATCATAATGAATTGCTACTCCAATACAATAATTCCCATGGTTATCACCTATAATTGCACTTTTTACTCCTTCTTCACCGTAGCCTATTGCTTTTTGATTATTTACCGTCACCCATGTACAGCCATCTTCATCAATAAATACTTTTTACTGAATCCGTCTCGCCATCATTATCAATATCAATTGTGTATTTCTTATTATATTCTATAAAATTTATAGCATATTCAACTTTATTTACATCAGTTCCTTTTTAAAAAAATACTACAACCGTTTAATATAAGTAAAAAAATATGCTTACAGATATAAATCTAATTTTATTCATAAACACTTCCTCACTATAATACTCTTTTTATTCATGTTTCCAAGACGGTCATCACAATCTTTATTCAACTTTTTATTGACTTTATTATTTCAAAAGCCACTATACAATGGCGGAATTATGATATATTTAGCACTTTTTTTCTCCCGAAAGTTCCTCCAAACACTTAAAAATCCATTGTTCATAATCATTTTCTTTATATGAAACTTCTTTAAAAAACTCTTCGCTTCTTTCAAAAAAATAACTAATTTTGCATATTTTCAATATACATGGTCACCTTACCCCTCTATAAAACCCGAGAATTCTCCTTATGACCAATCTTTATAATTTTCGCTAAACAAACTTAATAAGTCGACTATATTAATTGAAAGTTTTTTTACTTTTTCCATTCCCATAATCATATATAAACTTTCCGGCTCGATCTGTCCTGTCGTGTCCAACTATATCAAGTTCATTTATGTTTATTGTAAAAATAAAAAATGTAGAAAGTTGCAGACCCCAAATGTAGGTAATTGCAAAACAAAAATGTAGGTCATTGCAACTGCATTTTGTAGGTAATTGCAAAACTCAGTGGTATCTCAGGAAAGGGAATACAAAAAATAAAGAGTTCCCAAGTCGGATACCAAAAGATCCATTGCAGACATACTTATTATTCTATATCCTTGAAGTGTTGTAACCAATCAATACGACAAGGAGGAAGGGAGTATGACATCAATGGATCAAATCCATCGTATCAGAGATTTGTACTATGGACAAGACAAATCTCTAACAGAAATCGCCGGCATAGAAAAACTTGACTGGCGTACAGTCCGCAAATATGTGGACATGGAGGACTTTAACGAAGCACCCCCAAGCTTTGAAGAGCAACATTACTCAAAGCTTGACCGTTTTAAATCAATCATTGACAAATGGCTCATAGAAGATAAAAAAGCACCTCGCAAGCAGCGTCACACTGCCACAAGAGTCCATAAGCGACTTCAGGATGAAGTAGAGGGTTATGACTGTTCATATCGTCTTGTTGCTGCTTATGTTTCCCAAAAAAAGAATGAACTGCACCTTAAGCACAAGGAAGGCTATCTTCCTCTTAAACACCATCCCGGTGAGGCACAGGCTGACTTTGGATATGCTGATTTCTATGAAAACGGTAAGCTTCATTATGAAGCAAAGTACCTTGTTCTAAGCTTCCCCTACAGTAATGGTGGATATCTTCAGCTCAACTATGGTGAAAACATGGAGTGCCTACTGGAAGGTTTGGTATCTATGTTTGAATACATAGGTGGCGTTCCAACTGAAATCTGGTTTGACAATACAAGAACTATTGTCACTGAGATTATTAAAGGTGGCGGGCGTGAGGTTACTGAGAGATTCAAAAGGTTTTGTGAGCATTACCGCTTTAAGCCCGTGTTCATGAATCCGGAGTCGGGTTGGGAGAAAGGAAATGTCGAGAATAAGGTTGGCTACCTGCGCCGCAACGAGCTTGTTCCCGTGCCGCAGTTTGAAACGCTATCAGTAAAGAACCGGGAACTGCTTACAGCTTGCGATAAGGACATGGAGCGGGAGCACTACGATGATGAAGACAATCGTTTTATCTGTGAACTGTTTCAGGAAGATAAAGCCGCCCTATTACCACTGCCATCTGTTCCGTTTGATACATCCATCTACACAACTGTCAGGACAGATAAATACGGCAGATTTACACTAAATGCTGGAAAACATCGTTATTCAGCCTCTCCTGCCTTCTGTGAGGAAACTGTGCGGCTGCACATCACATCTTCCGAAGTGACGGTTATGGATACCAATCTTCATGAAGTAGTCAGACATCGCAGATTATATGGTGATGAACATGAGAGCATGGACTGGGTTCCATATCTGCGTTATATAGCCCGTAAACCACGTTCTCTAAAAAACAGTGGTATCTACGACATGATGCCGGCTTCCATGCAGATATACATGCAAGGCTGTGAGAGTAAAGAGCGTGGGAAGGTTCTAAAGGTTCTTGCTGAACTAACTGAACGCAGCGGTTTTGAAAGTGCATTGGCAACCATTAATAAAGCTATAGAGCATCAGGCGAGTGACCCTGACAGCCTTATGAGCCTTTACAGGCGTACCTATATGGATGTTCCTCCCCTGCCGCCAATTGAACCCTCGGAGTCAATTCCGCAAATGAATGTAATCATGTTTCCTTCAGATTTGGCAAGGCTTGACGCCGTTCTTGAGAAGGGAGGTGTAAAGTGACTGACTTTAAGGAATCCATTGCATTATGCTGCAAACAGCTTAAAATATCTTCAAATTTTGCAGAAAGGGCCATTTCCCAAAAGGGAGAAACAAATCAGGAATACCTTTATAACCTTTTGAGTAATGAGGTCACATACAGAAGTGAACGCCGTAAGACAAAGCTTCTAATACAGCCGGGTTCCCAAAAATGTATGAGAGAGAGCAATTCAGGACAGATGAAATTGATTTTCCTGTCGGTGTTTCTTTCAACTCTCTACTTGAATTGGAGTTTTATCACAAGGGAGACAACCTTATCTTCTATGGTAGTACAGGTACCGGAAAGACAATGCTATCTACATTAATAGGAATTGCAGCCTGCAATGCGGACATACCGGTAAAGTTCTACCGAACTGCCGGGCTTATCAATCTCTTCTCTGAAAGCAAAGCAAAAGGAAGCCTTGGAACATTGAAGAAAAAGCTTAATACCGCTCAAATCCTGATATTGGATGAGTTTGGGTATGTACCTTATGATCGTACCGGAGCCCAGCTGCTATTTGATTATCTCTCTGAAATCCATGAGCAGAAATCAGTGATTCTAAACACCAATCTGGAATTTTCGCAATGGGTAAATGTCCTTTACGATGAACGGATGACCACAGCACTTATTGGACGCCTTACACATCATGTGCAGCTTATACTCTTCCCCGGCGGAAATAACCGTCTCAGAGAATCAAGCATAAATGAAGCATGGGGCAGGCTCAATAAAAATAAGGACGAAAATAATGTAGTAGCTGCCAAAAAGTAACCAAAACATCTATTAAAGCAACTTATTAACTGTATGTCAGCACTGGATATGTTGGTCTTAACTGATCGGCATAGTCCTTTTGCAATAACCTGCAAAAATGTAGGTGCAAGAAACTACAAAACCGCTTTTGCAAAAACCTACATTTTTTTATTTGCAACTTTCTACAAAAAGGGCTTGCAAAAAACAGTTCATTTATATATAACTCCTTCGTCATTTCGCTTATTCATATATTCCCACAGTTCTTCAAAACTATTTATATCTTTAAACTCTTCCAATCCCTCATTTTCAGCAATAGTCATATATCTGCCCTCACGATTATTCCATATCTTTAAGTGCAACATATTATCATTAAAGTTTTTTTATAAATTCTGATGTTCTTTTTACCTTCAGTTATCTGAAAGGAGCCGAGGGAAGGTATCTTACCCTAAAAATATAGGGCTTTGTAACTTCATCATATATATCCAGCAGTATAGGTTCAGTTTCTACTACTCTGATGTTTCCTTTACTGTCTATATACTCCATATTTGCACCGGCATACAACATCATTCTGTATTTTTTTCCAGCCATCTTCCATAAATTCTAATGATTCTTTTTTTCTCATATCTTCCAACTTTTTAGCTCTTTCCTTAAATAAATGATTCCCATATATCAATAATACTAAGGAAAAATATTATGAAGCATAAAACCCACCTAAACTTTAATTTACCCTTTTCCCCTATCATCAACGTCTCCTTAAAGCTCATCTTTATATTTTTTTCTAAATAGATATAATAAACCAATCACATCATCTAATATTTCTTTAATCTCTTCATTCCCATAATCATATATAAACTTTGCATCTTGTCCTGTTCTGTCATGTCCAACTATATCATCAGGAAATTTCACTATTACTCTATCTCCAACTTCAGGCATACAATACCAGCTCCCTCCTTCAGGTGAAGAATATACTGTAGCATAGTTTAGGAACGCCTTATCACCGGAATCGTTTTCATCATCATCTATACTCACTCTTACAAGTTCATTTTCAACTTGACACACCTTTGCAAATAATGCCGCACCTATAAGTTTTTCATTCTGATACGCCTTAGTCTTTACATCACTTTCTTTCATTAATATGTACTCATTAATCACTTCTCTATGTTCCAGTCTGCTGACTCTTGCTACAACAGCCTGTGTTTCGCCAAAAAATGTTAATCTTTCCCCTATTTCATAATGTTCTCTTACAGCAACCTTATAATATGCCTTGCCTGAATTAAGTAAAGACTCATCACCACTGTTAACTCCAAGTTCGTAATATTCCGATTTCAAACAGCTTTTCCTGTCTACATGGAAGTCCTATAAAAAACTTAACGCCCTCTACACTATAGTCAGGGTATATCACTGTATTTGCTGAAAAAGCCAATCTTTTCAGATATTCCCAATCAGTTTCTTTATACTGACACATAAACCCCTGAGTTTTCTTATCATCACCTAAAGTCATTATATATGCACTGTTATTATAACTTTCTATGATAATATCAATAATATCTCTGTAGCTAACTCCTGCATTTTGAAATGTTCTTATATGCTCTTTTTCCATACATAAGTATACTTTTGTGTCATCAATCCCAAAGTCATATAGTGAACATCTCCGTTACTTTTTATATTGCATGAAGTAACAATATAATTTCTAATCTCTGTTAAAAGCTTTCAATATAATCAGAGATTATCTTTATATTTTCTTTTTCGATGTCATTTAAATCGCTCTCTTTAAAACTTTCATTTTCCTCATACCAGCTTTTTTTCTTATAAAAATAATTATATTCCGGACTGTTTTTAGTATACATCTTCCCATGCCTGGCATATATCTCTTCACGAGCCATATATGCCGCCAACTTGGAAAGTTTTTCAGCTTTTTCTAAATTTGATTGGCTGCTGATAATATCCGTATCACTTCCCATAAAAAATCTCATCATTATCATCTGTACTTATGTACATACTGATTCTATTACCTTTTTGAATCATAGCCATATTTTTCCATAAATTCTTTATACTCAGGTAGTGAACTATATTCCGGATCAAAAAACACCTTCATTTCATTTCCCAAATCATAGTATGCCAAATCATTAAGCCATTGAGAAACTTTAGATATTCTCCATTTATTGTCCTCACACAGTTCCAAATACACCTCACCGTCACTGATTTTCCGGCATATCCTCAGCCAATATTACCTTTTTTACAAATTGAATTTGAACACATATACTCTTTTTACTTCTACTCGTTACACTAAACTCACCATCTGTATAAATTTTATAGTATAAGCAGCTACTTAAACTGCTCCTTGATGTTCGTGACTGTGTACATCTTCCTCTATAAAACCTTATATCATACATTTCACACAAATAATCATAGGCTGCATCTTTAATATAATCTCTATGGTATTTATATAGTTTTTCTTCACCCTCCTTATTTTTTTAAAGTAATAATCATTATATCCATCCGACTCTCTGCAAGATATCTCATCACCAATCTTTTCTCCTGAATCCATAAAATCGGCAATCTCTTTAATAATCTCTATAGCTCTTTCATCAGTCATTTCAGGATTGTTATCTTTATTTTCAATGGCAACAGTTTTGACATTGAATAACAGAAGTAATATAAAACTTATGCTAATTACACTTAATAATTTATGTTTCATACTCTTTTCTCCTAAAAACTCTTCCAAATGTGACTTTATAATCTCTAAATTATGCCTTTCAATATCACTTAAATCATCCTCACTGAATTCTTTATTCTCTTTATACCAGCTCAATCCATTGAAATAATTATATTCTATAGAATATTTCGGATACATCTTCCCATGCCTGGCATATATCTCTTCATAAGCAATATATGTTGCAAGTTTAGAAAGATGTTCCAATATATAACCGTCATCTAAATTCTCCAACACATCAAAACTGCTGCTCGCCAAGATCGCGTCCTTTAAAGAATATCTTAACATCTGCATAGATATTCTATTTCCATTTTTGTCATACCCATAATCCCTAATAAAAGTATCATAATCCTCTTTTACATTATTTTGACTGTCAAAAATTCATCTATATATTCTTCCAATTCATAAAACACTAAATCATCATACCATTGAGATATTTTTAGAAATTCTCCATTTATTGTCATCACAAAGAGTGAGAAATATCTGACCCTTATCTGTATCCGGCATCCCGTCTCCAAGACTGCTGTCTTTATTAAAAACAGCTTCAATACATATTTCATTATTTCTTCTCGACAGAATGTTGTAATCTTCTTCAGCTTCCAATTTATACCTGATGGTTCCACCGTCAAATCCTGTTTTCGCCTTTCCCATGCCGGAATTAAACCTTGTGATTCTATACATTGCAGTCAAATAATTATAAGCACTATCTTTTATATAATTTCTATGATAGATTTCTAATTTATCTTCATCTTCTTTTGTTCTTAAAATAGGCAAAAGTTTTCCCCGTTAATACCTTCGACAGCTTCACCCTGTTTCTATACCTGTATCCATAAAAGATACTATTTCTTTTACAAGCTTTTATTGCATCTTCATCTGAAAGATTTTCTACACTCATAATTATAATCAATGAATTTTTCTGTTTTTGGAATATGTATTTATCCCGCATCCATAAACAAAACACATCAGCAAGAGTATTATTGTGAATATATGTATTTTTTATCTATCACTTTCCTCCTCTCAACAACAGTCTATTCGGTTCATAAATAAAATAGTTTCTCCATAATTACTTTTTGTTTATATTCATGTCGTCTTTCAACACATACACGAATATTTTTTTCGAAAATAATACCACTCTAATTATAACAAATTCTGCACTATTTTTCATTATATTTTAATAATATATGTCATATAGATTTTCTATAAGCAACACATTATTATTAGTTTTATACAATAAAAAGCATCAACAAAAACCTCCAAGTCCCCAGTTCAACACAAAAAAACTATACTTGGAGGAGGTGTCCATATGAATATAGTACATACATAGTATCAATTTCCAACTATATGTTCAGTATGGTAATTATAATTTATAAATTCATGATAATCATTTCCATCTTTAAAGGTATCATTCCAATAAAACACATCACCATAATTCCTATGTGTTTTTTTATACCCTAATAGTCCTTTCAATGATTAACTATTTTTTTATGTTTTTAAATATCAAATGATATAACTTTGGTCTTTTTTTACATAGCCATAATATATTTCATTTTATTCTAACTATGCCATAGTTCATATCTGTTCCATTCTTTATGTCAGCAACTATCATATATTCTCCATATATGTCTTCTATGTAATCAAATATTGGTTTTAATACTTCCTCTCCCTCTAAATTTAAAAGACCGTACTTTCTAATCTTCATACTTGAATCTGAATAAATGTAGCCAATCATTGCTGAATGTTCTTTATAATATTTCGCTTTTGAAACAAAAAACAAGGAATTACCTCGAAAAATATTTTCTCCATTCTTCCCTATAACAGATACTAAATCTTTTGTTACAAAGGCTTTCCCATCATGAAATTCACCAATAATTAAAGGAACTCCACTTATAGCACTGTATGAGTAAAAAGGAATCACAATGTCTCCCTTAGTATCTATGTAAGCCCATGCAATATAACCATCACCCAAATAATTATTAATTGCAACAGCAGCAAGACCTTCACTAAAATTATGTGCATCATCATATTTGCACTCAATGACCTCTTTACCATTTTTGTCTATATAGCCCCATTTATCTTGCCTTTTTACAGCAGCAAAACCTTCATGTAAATCACTAATTTCATCATAAAAAAGTATTTGTTACTACAATTCCTTTCTTGTTTATAAAAAGTCCATTTATCCCCCTGCCTAACAGCTGTCAAACCTTCATGAAAAATTCATTACTTCATCATATTGAAAGTCTATTACTACATTTTCATTTATATCTATAAACCCCCACTTATTATCCTTATCCATAACCGCAGCATAATTTTCATAAAAATAAATGTACATCATAAAAATTAAAATCAATAACCTGATTGAAGTTTTTATCTATGAATCCCTCACAAACCCTTAAATTTAACTGCTGATAAACCATCTTTAAAAGAATATATGTTTTCATAAGTTTTATCCGATAACTTGTTGCCTGATTTATCAACATAGAAAAAGAAGAATTTTTTTATTTGCAATAAATACATTTTCTCTATCAAAATCATATCATCAAAAAGCGGATACTCATAGATATCTTTGGTACTTGCATCAATAATACAAACTTCTCCACTGTTCTTATAAAAATTTAAATAAGTTCCCTCTAAAAAAACTTATATCTTTATATAAACTTGGTTTGATTACCCACTCCCATTGAGTATTTGTTTTATTAATCAAATTTGATACCATAGTACTAGAAAATATTAGAAACAAAGCAAATATTAAAAGTGAGATCTATTTAGTAAATAATTGTGCCTCTCCTTCACTTCTGTCCTTATAATCATATTTAATATTACCCCCTTGCTATTTATAAATAACTCTTTCATCTACGACAGCCTTTACTCCCCCTTCATCATATATATTCTTAAGTTCTTTCAGTCTTGTATCACACTCACTGTCATCCTTTGCATAATAACCTGCCACCGCCCAAATATCTTTTACATCACAATCTGTCGGTATATCCACCAAATATTTAATCTCATCTATACTGTTATATCCGGTCTCGTCCTTATTATATCTCTTGCCTTTCCATATGATTTGGTTTGCATTTGCGTTTTTGCTTGTACTACACATCTCATAGAATCCTGTCAACACATTGACTACGCATACAATAAGTATAAACCTAAGCAACCAATATATACGCTTTTTATACTCTAATTTCATCTATGTCTCTCCTAACCGTAAAAACTAGTCTATAAAAACTATTGCTCTCGGACATTCGTTCTTCACACTCTTATCTGCGTTAAGATGATATAACTGTACCCTTCTAAGCTTATTAAAATCCCTTACTTTATTTAGATTATCAAGGACATGTTCCTCATTATACATACCGATATCTTCCTCATTATCGCCCATATATGTCAAGATAATTGTCTCAACATTCTTGAAATATTCAAGATCACTTACATCCTTAATATGGTAGTTCCTTAAAATTGATTGATAAGAAGTTCATCTTCTTTAAATCCTTTTTCCAAAATGATACCCTTGATAGGCTTCTCTCTTTTATGTGCCAGAGACATACGATTTTTACCCATAGTATCTCTTACAGCTCTGAGAAACTCCTCATCCTTAAAAAAAGCTATTCTGCTTACCACAATCATGCATATTATTGTAAATATTCCCAAGTAAAATGATAATGTATAATTCATTTCCATATTTTCTTTCCGTTAAACTTCTCTTGCAGACTTACCATATTATTTTAAATGCTTCTACTATTTTTTTCTACATACTTATTTACTACTGTAGCCTCATACATATATGTAGTTATCTAATTTATCAGAGTCATGTATATACCTTGCAATCTCAACTATCGAGGTACATCCTGTAAGCAAACATACTATTAAACAAACTATAATAATTTTTAATTCTCCTTTCTGTTTAAAAATCACGTACATTTCAGTTATTATATGTTTATTCGTAAGCGTCAAGTTAAGTACATAGAGCAAAAGTCATAGAACTAGAACTTATCATTCTAATCCTACGACTTTTATTTTTACAACCTCAGGAATCTCATCTGACCAAGGTACTAAGAGCGAAGCATCTCCACCTGACTGTATGGTATCAAAAACAAATGTAAGATATTTTTTTGTGGTATCAGGTTATTAAGTATTGCACTTTTGAATTATACTATATATCAATGTAGATGCATTAGCTCCGTTAGGTGTATTCGCAAATAGCCAATTAGACCTACCTATAACAAATGGCTTCACACTTTGTTCAGCAAGATTATTACTTAATTGTATTCTTGCATCCTTTAGAAAGTTCTCTAAGTACTCTTTTTGATTTATTGCATAAGTAATAGCCTTCCCCATTAAACTCTTAGGAAGGATTTTTGATTCTATTTGTGAAATCCAACTATAGAACTCATCAAGTACTTGTTTGGAATTGGTTTTTCTCATTTCCAGTCGCTTTTCCAATGTAAGACCGGATTCATCTGCCTTATCTTCCAAGCGGAATAGTTTCCTTAGATAAGTCTCCCCTTGTTTTGCATACTCATTACTCCTATTAACTTCGTATGCTTCATAGAACTTTCTCTTTGCATGTACAAGGCATCCGCATAAGGTCTTATCCATAAGCTTTTTATATCCGGTGTACCCATCGCAGTGAAGGTAAGTTCCTTTCCAATCCTCAAGAAACTTTTTAGCATAGTCTCCGCTTCGACCAAGTGTATATTCATACAATACTGCAGGATGTGTATTGTATTTGCTTGTTCTATACACCCATACATATGATTTGCTTCCTGCTTCCTTTCCAGGTTCATGTAATACCTCCAGGACAGTTTTCATCTGCATGGAGTAGTGTCTCATTTAGTAGACTAAGCTTTATCTGCTCATATATAGGCTTTAGAAGATTAGCTCCTTTTATGATCCAATTAGATAAATTTTGTCTTGATATCTCAAAGCCTAATCTTTTAAACTCTTGCTCCATTCTATATAGCGGTAGTGCAAGTGTGTACTTTTGATTCATTATATAAGACATAAAACTTGGTGATACTACACTCTTTTTAATAAGAGCTTTAGGATGAGGTGCTATCTTTATAAAGCCACTCTCTCCATTCTTGTCACAGTTTCTGCAACTATAAACATAAGTCACATGCTCTATAACCTTAACTTCAGCAGGGACTACCACCAGTTCTTTTTCTTATCTCTTTCTTCATAACTGTAAGAGGGCTGTGGCAGTTATCACATACCTGTTCACTTTCATCTAATTTATATTCAACTACCTCAACAGGAATGTCATTAAACTTACTTTCCTTTTTCGCTTTTCTTCTTTTATGCTCAGGTATAATACTTTCCTGTGGCGGCTCACTTTGAATTGGCTCTCTAAATGTCTCAGCCTCATTGAAGACATCAAAAAGAGAAAGTTGTCCATCAATAGCTTTTTCGCTTGATTTGCCAAATTTCTCTTTTGCTTTTAATTTCAGTTGCTCCATATACCAATTATTTAATTTATTTAACTTAGCAATCTGTTCACTATTTTCTTTTTACTTTTTCTAAAGTCTCAATCTCTTTGTCCTTTTTCTTTTTACTTTTTTTCTAAAGTCTTAATCTCTTTGTCCTTTTCTTTTTACTTTTTTCTAAAGTCTCAATCTCTTTGTCTTTATCCTGTAAGATAGCCTTAAGTCCGGCAATTTCTGCTTGTAATTCATCTATAGTTTTCATTTTACCGGACCTCCAAATCTCAAATATTTATGTAAAGATTATACTATAAAAATCTATGGTAAATCCATTAAAATCAACACTTTTTTTGAAGACTTCACTACGCTTTATTTTTGTTTTATTCCCTGGTGCCATGATTATATTTTTTCAAGTCGTCTATTAATAAATCCATAGTGATTTCTGTATCACTTTTGTGACTGGTCAAACCACATGTCCTTTTTCAATTCTTTTAAAAATGAATCCAAAATCCATTATCTTCCCATACAAGAAGCTTTATCCTATCCCTCGCATTGTTACAAAAAGCAAATATTACCTTATCTCTTGGATCAAGGTTGAAATTACTATAAACAATTTCAGCTAATCCGTTTATATTTTTTTCCTCATATCAGTAGCACCACAAGAAAGAATTACACGATAGTTGTCATAGTTAAACATTTATTTCATTCACCACCTTGATCACCTTTGCAAGTAGTTCAAGATCGTATATCTATCCACCAAGATGTTGACAGCACCTATCTCCATCTTTTAGGGTCTTACCGGCTTGTGTTGTCTTGATTTCAATAAATTTAACATCCTTAGAGTGCTTTGATTTCTTATCATGTTTACTCACCCATCTTGTGACTGTTGAAATAGGTAATCCATTCTTCCTAGCCCAGCTTGTGATACTTAATCCACTATTTTTTTAAACTCCTCAATCAATTGCTCTTTTTCTTCATTAGGATATTTAGCTACAGGCACCTCCACATATTTAGTATAGCTTTATTTTATAGTGGAAGTGTATTTATTGGGAGGCGTACTTGAATTGACGCTTACGTTTATTCTATAAATATTTTTGTGATATTTCAATATTTTTATATATTAAATGAACCCCCATACCTTTTTCACATAGGGGCTCTAAACAATAGTACTACTTTTTCACTTTCTGTAGTCATAACATCATCAGGCTGTACAAAGTCTGCCCAAAGTGGATTATCTACCCACAGATAATATCCTCTGTTGCTGTCATCCATGGTAATCTGCCAAATCTCAGGTGAAAACATCATTGAGCTGATACCTATCTCATCCGTATCCTCATCATCCTTAGCTACAACTTGAAGGTACATAAAATCTATATTACCATAATTTTTAATTCTCATTAATTCCTATTACCTCCTTCCCATTTCATTACGGCATTACGAAACTTTACTTTTTATATCATCCATCCTCAGATTATCACTACTTTCAAGAATAATATATGACCCTCCTGCATCGATTTCGAACACTTACAATTAACCCTATCTTATTATCTAGTAAAATAAAAATCATAATTATGAAGTTCATCACCAGATATCACATGATATTCCAAATAATGATCAAATAATTCTCTCCATCCACTCTCATCTAAAGGAATATTTTCATCAAGCCCTTTTACTACTGTAAAATTATCTTTTTAAAATTTAACTCTCAATTTTTCTATGTCTATTACATCTTCCAATCCCTATTACTTCACCCTTTATTAAATCTATATTTAAACAAAAACAATCATAATTAGGTCTTCGCCTCTACTGTAGTAAAACCTTCATACTTAACACTGATATACTTATCATCATTATGAATAATTGTATAATTACTATTTGTTTTAAGCTTATTATGTACATATGTATTATAATAAAGTCCCACTGATGTTAAAAATCAGTTTATTGATTCGTTCCTGCTTTTCAATGTCCGACATATCAGAAATACTAGGATATTCTATATGCATCTCCATATTAGTAGTGTTTAAAAATAAATTTATCTTTTATTATCTTATATTGTGAAACATTATTACTAGTCTGTTCTTCTTTTTGATATATATGTACCTCTGTTTATATTACCATTCTTACAAGATGTACTAATCTATTATCACTAAAAATATCACAGTTATCTGTAGTAGCCTACCTTTAATCTTTTCACAGCACTTTTATAAGCCTTTTTCCTTCGTCTAAGGCATTATCTCCTCCATTTACAATTTTTTTGTTACTTCTTCAACAGAAAAATCTGGATTTTCATTTATCTTATTATTTATTTTTAAGTTTACTCCAATACCATCCTGCAGATTCCCATGGATAATTGTTTGACACATAAATACAACCTTGATTTAATATATCATCATCACCTATATATTTTGCAAATTTGTAATAGTTTTCTTTTCCATGTCAATTGTATATATCCTGCTCCTCTGTATTTGGCACCATCATTTTTCTTGGCAGACTTCCTGGAGCATTGTTCCTTCTTTAAAAATCTCTTGAGCTAAAAATATTCTTCAGGCGATGAATAATCCCCTACCATACCTTTCCACTAAAATTTCTCCACAACCACTTTCAACACTACATTGAGCTAAAAAAATGTCGTATACTATGGATATTGGTACATGTCATTCTGTCATTGCTGAATTTAATTTAGAAGCATATTATCAGTAATAACTCTTCACTCCAACCTATATCTATTAAATTTTTCTTTGTAATTATATTTCTAATTTTCCCACAGATGCCATCACTTTTTACATAGTATGATTTTTCCTTCCCATTCAATCTCACCTCTGGTAACCATGGCTCCATCTTTTCCAAGATAATAGCTATTTCCATTTGTTACTCTCATTTGAGATACAGCCAATTCCCCACTACTTCTAAGTAATACCATTTTTACTTGTTTTATCCTGTACCCATTCAGATCCTGCCATATTACCTTTGCTCTGGAAATAATAAATCTTTCCATCTATAGAACGCCAACCTGTTGACATATAACCCTTAGTATCAAAATAATACCATTTGTCATCTATCTGCTTCCAACCTGTTTGTACCTCTCCATCCTGATTCAGATACTTCCACTTACCTGTATTTTTATCTTTCACCCAACCTATATATGATACTGCCCCCAATACTATATTCTTAGGCTCCACCTCGGCTTGAGCTGCTCCTGTATGTACTCCTGATATTCCTCCCCCATATAAACTATTTGCAAATAAAGTATTAACATCTCCATTTTTCCAATTTGCAGGGTTAAATGCCTCACTGCTTCCTACTACAGTAGGTATACTTCCTAATGCTATTTGTGCTATGTATGTTTTTATAGTCTCTGTTTCCGTTCCTTTTACAGTACCCATAGAAGGGATAGCTCCCAATGTCGCCTGCCATGCTCTTCTCATATCTACTTTGGGAAGTTTATTTATTTGTGATTTGGCATATTCTCCGGTTTCATTGCCTATAAAAACTGTTCTTTACTGTGTATATCAATATTTCTTTTTTATTTTTAACGATGTCTTACTCATTGTTTCACCCCCATGATACATACTAACTGTTTTAATAACCTCCAATGCCGCTCTTTTTCCATTCTTTTCTATCTTTATACAAACAACTGAAAGTTCCTGTAGTATAGTTTTTCCTGTACATGCAAGATACATTATAGTTTGTAAGTCTCATCATCTATTCCATAACTTTGAAAAATCAAATCTATTTATAATAACTTCTTTTTCTACATCCTCATTTTCTTCAAAACTCATATCCCTGGATTGGCATTTCTTATAATCTGTTTTATAAGTCCCACCTGCAAGTCTTGTATCTTCATCATTTCCTGAAATTCCAAGATCCGTAAAAGTAAAATTGACAGACATATCAAGACTTGTATAAATCTCATCAGGTCTTTTTCCTGAGAAATACTTAACCTCTGCTATCTCGGGTAACATGACACTTACTCTGTCATTAAAAAGCAGGGTTTTATTAAAATGGATTAATTCATTATTTATGTATAATCCCTCGTCTATACTTCCGAAAGTATCCCTTCTTTGTATATGAAGTGCCTTAACTATCTGCTCATCATAATATTCCATATATCACTATCTATTTTTAATAAATATTTATGGATACTTATATCCTTATCTGCATTTATTTCTACCATATCAGATTTTAATCTTTACTTTTTCGTGCTGACATTATTAATGAATCAGGCGAACTGAATGTAAGGTTTTTACCTGATATATTCACCTTATTATCCGCTTTTTAACTCTACTCCGTTATCTTTTTATATGCAATGTCTTACCGTCTTTTGTAACTATACCCTTTTATTTCATTGGGAAATTTTGACATATTTTCACACTCTATAGCAAATACATTTTTACTCTCATCCATATCTCCAAAAGTATACTTTTATCTTTGTTCCAATTTCCGGCATGCAATACATTACATTTCCTGTAACGGGCAGCCACCAAGTCTATATCTCTTCTTTTCCAATCTACTGTCTATAGAAAACTTTACAAATATGTCCTCAGCTTCTACATCTGCAACTTCCGCAGACATTACAAGCCCTCTTATTCCTTCATTATAAATCACATTACTTTTTATATTTTCTTCTTTGCAAACTTTATAATAAAACTTAAGCGTTGCTTCAGCTGTTTGCACTTCTTTTTCACATATTACAAATCTTAGCCCTCTATTTTTGACCACAGTTCCAAGTTCATAATCCTCATCCGAATAAAACATATGGTAAATTCCTCTATGTTATAATCTTTAGCTTTATCCTGTATATGATTACCTGATGCATAGAAATCCTCTTTTAACTCTATTTCTTTTGCAGACCTCGGCAATCCATAGCTTAGTCTTACTCCATCTTCATAAAACAAAGGTATAAGTATACTCTTTCCTATTCTGATAGCCTTTTTATAAACTGCCAATCCGTTTCATTATACTGAAATAACAATTTCCCCAACTTTCATATCTTCCTTATTAAATATAATTTTGCCTAATCTTTCCGGCATAACATAGTTTAATATTTCTTTATATGTAAGCTCTTCATCCTGAAAAATCCTTGTATGTTTTTCTTTATCAAGCATTATAGTGTATCCAACAGCTTTTATTTTAAGAGTATTTATCTTATTGTTGTATACCAACTTACAATCTTTAACGATACCGGTGAATAAACTTTTCCTTTGCTCACCAATATATGTAAACAGTGTTAATTTCTTTTCATATAAGTTTCTCACAATATTTTCAACATTTTGATCTTCCTTAACAGAACATTCAATCATAAGTACCGGATGCATATTCTGGTTTGACTTTAAAAACTTATATCATAAATATCTTTTTACTCAAAAATGCTTTCATAAATATATCATCCAGTGAGTACGACATATACCCT
>BNJU01001873.1_pt1 | contig 194573 bp, 196 predicted proteins | sample 8539281 | NCBI WGS metagenome assembly BNJU01 (sample SAMD00202456, study PRJDB9452) | human saliva metagenome | isolation source: human saliva | place: Japan | reverse complement strand
GGTTACGCACCAGCATCTGAAAGCCTTTCACAGTTTCAGCGTTCGCAGTGATTTCTGCATCTTCCAACTCTTCCGGCAATATACAATCATAGGGCCTCAACCTTGAAGTCTCAAGAAAACCGCCGAACTCGTGGTTTGATAATGCGTCCTTGCCCAATCGCTTTACAGAGTTAGCAAAAGTCAGCTCGAACGTAAGACCGGCCCATTATGCCATTACCTCGGTCGAGTCCCTCGTGCAAAATCAGCCCGATATATACATGCAGCCAAACGCTGCGTTTGAAATGGTCTGATTATAGAGGCAAAACCACTGGCTTACTTTGCAGCATAGAGGTCAATGGCTGAATTTCTGAAACACTATCGATTTGATGTCGAGCCCACTTATCTATAGCTGTTCTCCCATCTTTCAAAAGACAAGAGGAATATTGACCCTTGGCAGGTCAGGAAGGAGTTAAGCCGTAAACCTGTAATATCGTCGGGGAAGGTTAATGATTGTTAACCGGAAGAGGACCCATGGGAGCTCAATTCGCATCTGTAAAATGCAATGGGCATCTTATGGTTCCTTACCGCATATTGCAGTATTGATGATGCGCAGATGCCGTATCTTGCACAACGCAACCATCGGTTCTAGTCGGCCTATTGAGGGGCCTGCACTATCAGCGTGAGTCTGTCTTGTCCCACTTGTCGCCTGGCACTTGGTTTCCACCTATATTGCTCACTCTTCATCGAAGAAATGAGCTTGTCCTACACCTTCTGAACACAGGTAAATACGAGAGGTAGTAATAAAGTATTATTTTCCTACAATCGTCTGGTCGTTAAATTAAACTTCGTTATATATGTATGTAGGCAAATGAAGTACAAAAAAATCGATAAATCCAAATCTATTGCTGTTTTGGCGCAGAAATCAGAGAAAATATTTGTCTTTAAGTGTCTGCTTTAGCTCTGCAATCGGCTTCAGGATTTTGAAAGGGCGCTTTTGCTGCACAAGACAGATAGCTACATTTACTGAAAAGAGTGGATAGTATGGAGCATGATTTATCACGTCTCTGACACCACGAACAAATGGTATTATAAGGAGGAATGGATAAATCGTATCCTTTCAGCCTGGTTCGAATGTTTCACGGTTTATAAGGGTTAGAGGATTTTACAGATGCTGTTTTGACGGTAAAGATAATTTCTAGAATCGATGATCATGCTTTTGGCATGGTGCTGCTGTTTGAAAGGTCAAAACCACGCTTACCGTGTAAAACGGTCTGTTTCTGGAACGTAAACAACAGGTTTTGCAAATGTATTGAGAAAGGAAATAGTTATACAATGGATACTTTAAGCATACATTTTGTTTTGCTTTTCATCCAGGCAATATGGGATAGGGGTGTGAACGATGGGTTGCAGTTTGTTGTATTCCCGGTTGTTAGGTAGCGTTCGTGGCGATGAGAACGTGAACGATAATACGCCTCCGCACAGCAACAGCCACATAAGCGAGTCTGAAATATGCATCTTTACGTACAAGCTTTTGAAACCTTATTAGCCATCGTTCAACCCTAGTTTACCGAACGAAAAAAGTAGCAGATTGTTATTTGCTGCAATATATTTGCATTTTGTGTGTGAACAAGATATTTGATAGACTTCCAATGACAATAGAAATATCTAAGACAGGGCAGCAAATAAAGTATATAAACTGCATCTTTTTCTGTTAAATAGAAAACGACAGTGGGCGTGTTCAGAACAAACTACGCGTCACTCTTCAAAAAAATACGTATAACGAACAAAAAGTCAAAAACATTTCGCGAAGAAGACATTTATTTGTACCGTATGCGTGATACACAACAGGCGAATAGAAGGACCGCTGAATGTCTGCCCACATGCAAGGCTGATGTCTGGCGTATCTGATGCCAAGGTACCAGCGACAAGACCGTTAAACTTTAAAACTGCGTTTGCAGGAGAGAGTCAGTACCGCGAAATACGACTATTATGTCAATAGCACGCAAAGATATTACTACTGGTGATTGCTTTCGCCTTTCGAAGAAACAGCTATTGTCTGTTTACGGTCGTGCCAATTGCGGTTCACCTGCACGATGCCGGTATTCTAGACACTGAAGAATCCTTAAAGATGCGGCTGACGGAGAGAATACGAGTGACCGACATGTACGACACTGGCTAAAGAGGCCCAGGAAGAAGGCTCAGAGTTTGCTGCCGTTCCGCACCGTCGGAGCCACTGAAAAGAAGCACGCTGAGGAGCGCCATCGTGTTGCTGGAAGAACATTGAAGACAAGATTGTTTTCTCACGCGACGGCTCTGCATTATGCAATGCCAGCTATGGCAACATCGTTGCTGGTGCAAGGAAGCCCCGAAGTGCGCTGCCCTGCCTGTAGCCACCCACAGAGCTACTTCCAGCCAAGAAAACAATTTGACCGGTTTGCTTTACCGAAAAGCGTAACGTCGGCAGTCTATCTCCTTTCTTCTGCTACGACATCACAACAAACACCGGACACGATGGTCCCGGACCTGGGATGAATGAACTCATATACCTGAATGAGGTATCTAGCCACATGTACTGGAAACTGATCAGCCGTTATCACTTCCACTCAATACGACATGTCAGGTGCTGTACAGGCTGTTTTGCAACAGCATCGGTACACTATATCATCGAAAAAACGACCACGAAGGTTTTCCTTGTGGCCGTCAGTCTAAAAACCAAGTCAGTCAAAAGATGGCGACAGCGGGATGGGTAGTGGAGAGACTCTATAACGCAACCGGCCTCGCCAATTGCAGGCTTACAAACTATCTGCTGACGGTTTCAAACAGTTTTTGCATGGTAAACAGCCCTTTGACGGACAAAGGTGGCCTTTTGCACGACAGCCCGTCTAATTGCCTATTTTGTTCAAAGGAAAGCCTGTACGTTCCAAATCTTCGAGTGTCTATGCCTACGGTTTCACGCCAAGTCCTACTTTTTATCTTAAATCCATTCCTGGCAACTGTAGCGTAGTTGTTCCAAATTCTTCGGCGAGTTCGAGCGACAGATTGTGGTAACTTTTGTTATTTGTTCAAAAGACATCTGTCCGATAAGCATACCGATGTGTCATAGGCGATAAGCACTTAGCTTACTTGGGCCTCTCACCTGACAGGGCGCAAGGGCACGCAAGCATATGGCATAGTTGGCGATTATCGAGAATAATTCGGTGAATTGCCTGCCCTTCATCGCAGGAAACGGCTTTCAAGAGTTGCTATCGTAAAAGCAACATCATTGTGCAAGCCATGACGCAACATCTGACTTCTTTCTTTTCTAAAGGGTTGTCGCCCTGAATGTTTACCACCACATCAAGCTTCCGGCCTACCTTCCAACGCTTCAGCCACGCGGTTTGCGCCACTCTGCGGTCGGAATCTGTCATGGATGGCTTTTCATTTCAACGAAGCATTGCATTGTAAATCTGCCTGTCGTCCGTGGCAACATATAAACATCGCCGGAGAACGGTGCTGACGGTTCCATAACGCGCTGTGGCTAAACATACTCTCCAACACTTCGTGCCGGTCTATCCGAAACGACGATGGCTGAGCGGCAGGAACACACCACTGTTTCATTTTCATTTATTTGGTTTTTGTTCTTGCATATCGGTACTGCACGAGCGGCAGCCATTACTACCACATCCTTTCTCCGATGTTCACATTGTATTTAAAATACCAAAACATAAAGCGGCGCATGAGGAATTGGCAAACGGAACCAACGATAGGCACTACGGGCTTCGCCGAAGTTTTCAGAAATTGAAGTCGCATATCGCCAGAGAACGGAAGTCCGAGATTGGCGCAATGTGGATATGGTTCCGTTTATGTCTGTGCGCCCCTTTGATGGCACATACCAGACGGTAAGGGTGGGGCAGAGTATGGAAAGCTCCATTGCCATCGAACCATTAGCATGAGTCTCTTCCAGATTCACAACCACGCTTCCGCCTACCATTCTGCCCCTGTATAGCAACATAAACATGTCCGCTGCACCTGTTTCAATCTGTTGTTGTCAGGGGTAAGTGAAGCGCTGTTTAGTGCAGTATAAGGCAGTATCTAACGATACGATAGAGCTGGTGAATTTCAGCTGATCTACAGTACGCCACGCGTCTGAAAACCGTTTCAAGGCCCCTTACATCAGCTGGAGCACCTTCTGATGCCCAATTCTTCGGCACGGTCAGAGCGGTAAAACCTAACCAACGGAACAAGTAATAACCATGTTTCAGCAGTGTTCGTGCCCAACATCTTCTTGAGATGCCGCGTTTCATGTAGTAAAATCACCGATGGCGCAACAAATGGCACAAGCGTGCATCTATCATGGCATCGAAAAACGGCCTTTCGTGCTTGTCGATGCTGTCCTGGCAGTAACTCGCCAAAACACGCGCTCTTCGGTGAAATTAATGCCAAGAATGCGGTTACCACGAATGGAGCGGCGATTTGCCCGATGGTTTCGTTGTTTTCGTCAGTTGCCACCACCAGGCACGGCTTCAGTCGAGGGCCCGTTCTAAACAGCGGTGAAACCAGGTCGCGACTGTGGTGCGCCTTTTGCAAAAGCTCGCAGGTCTTACTGCGTGTTGCGATACTGCCGAATCGTATATGGCAACAAAGCGCGCTCGAATGTGCATAAAAACACTATTTGCAAATGTAACGAATGTGAAAAAGAAGAGTGCTTGTTTTCTCAAATTTTATTAATTTTGCGCTGGCTATGAAGATAGCATTGATAGGTGGTGCGTAACTTGCCACGTTCCTGGGGGGCAGCCTTTGCAACGCACGATTATCGACATTGCGCAGGCTTACAGCTGTTGCCAATGACGGCAGTAAACCGGCTGGCTGAGAAGCTGAACGCTGACAGACAGCCGGACACGATAAACGAACGATGCTGACCCCATATCATAAAAGCGGCAGGTGCTCGATGCAGCAGGTAGATTGCAGTCCCAATCGCACCGAGAAGAAGTTTGTTCATACCGCAGGTTCAGTGCCGATTGACGTTTCGTGGTCGGGCAAGCATTTTTTGGCGTGTCTCGGTCCCACGCAGACGTTTCAAGACACGCATTGTGACTTCCGGAAATATCCCGCTTACAGAAGCGATAGTCCCGCGATAACCAGGCGCCATCACTTCGAAGTGGCGCAACTGTCAGCGTACGAATGTTCGCGAACCGTGCCTCTTCTGACCGCCGCCGTTACCCGCATTTACGCTGTATGTTGCAAATGCGCCGACCTCTGGCGATGGATATGGGCAGCCACGAAGGGCTGCAAAAGGTGGGTTCTTTCGATATATTGCCACGACCGATGAAACGTGGCTGTGCGGTAATGAACTGTCGCCCCTACGAGGCACAGACAGGACCCGCCATTCGCCATTATTTTCTACATTATTGCGGCACAATGCAGCGGTGAATGATAACTATGGGCGCAATAGCTCTACTAACTGATGGCGCACATATCTACGAAAGAAGCGGTAAATAAGTATATGAAAGTATTTAATTATCTGTTGTAATAAGGTCGATAGACTATGAGTTAAATAAAATAAAAGCTATCGTATCTGATGACGAAACTTGTCGTCACACGGCTGCCAGATAGTGAGGTACAACTCATATAAGAACGCTGGAACATTGGCGACGGCGCCATTCAGCTGGCTACAGAAGCTCGAATAAAGGGGTTATGGGATGACAGGAGGCGCAACGAGGAAATACGGCAGAGGCCAACCTCGAGCGCACGATGTTTTAATTGTTAGCAAAGCTGAACACATGGGACGCTATCTGAAGACGAAACAACCTGCAAGCAGTAGAAGAGGACGTTATTTGCGTTATACCGATATCTGACTACGAACCGCGCAAAGAGCGGTTGTCTGCTGTCTCAAAGACGCTTGTTTATTATTTCAAAGCCATTTCCACCTGCCATAAGCGACCATGATGGTTATATGGAGTGGCACGCGTACGTTATTTGAACAGGCGTTGCGCGCACAGGTACGCTGAAAAGCGCCAAAGTTTTGGCAGGTTTTGGTGACTTTCATAGCGCACACCAAAGTTTCGGCAAGTAGAATTGTAGACCCGCAAAACGATAATATGTATATGAAAACAGCGCGAAAACACCTTGAGAAAACGTGCTATTGCGCTGGCCCATCGTACGTGCGGTGCATATGCCCGCGCAGACTGGCGCGGCAAATGGTGAATATGACACCTTTTGGCGATTCGCCTGTTCCTGACAGTTTGCGCCTTGCTCCCGACGGAAGAATGACCAAAGAATGTTTTACTATGACTCACGCCTTGGTTTATACTTTACTGCGCGGTCTGAACATGTACGCCGGTGCAATCAGGGCGAGTCTGCTGAGCCGCGAACGCAATAGAGCAGGAAATGCCTGACACTTACGCGTGCCACCTTATATGCGCGTTGCGCCACTGTTAGCACTGCTTCCAGCGACGGACACATACACGTGGTTCCCACTCATAAATGACATACTTACAAAAACCGTTTTGCGCCTTCCTGTAACAGTGGCAGATGGATGTTCAGAGGGTAAAATAACTACATCGATATTTGGCATCGGCGGGCAGAAATTATATCGAAGAAATGGTGTTTCAAGTCTGACACTGCTGCAACCCGCCCAATACGTGCCGGAGAACGCCGTTTCTTTCGTTTAATGACACAGAATATGCTGACGGTATCTTTCCAACCCTGCTATCACTGCGATAAGTATGCTGCATCACTGCGCATGTATGCGAAAAGACAAAATAAAGGACATAATGCTGAAAGAGACGCCTTCGACGAGATAAGAGCCGAGAAAAGCCAGCCGCAAAAGGCGCAGGAAAACACCGCGAGGTAAAGAAAGCAGACGCAGAAACATTTCGAATACTAAACTCTTGGAGGAGGTGATCGGGTGGCACTGATGTCGTTCAATCGACTGCACAGACGAGTGCGGACTGGCTGCCTACGGACTCGATGATGATACCGAAACAGTTCGCCGCATAAGAAGGTGGAACCTGTATCATGAGACGATGTACAAAGAGCGGTGGCGGGATCTGCATGAGGCGATTTGATATTCGAACATCAGCGGCAGTGCCCTCCAACAGTTCGGTGTTTAGCGGCATGGTATAACTCCAACAACGCAGCGCCTGATGAAAACGCCTTTACCGGAAGATGGTTTCGTACGCGGGCTGTACTGAAAGCGAAGACAGCCTGAACGTCCCGCTGAACGACCAAAGACCTCGCCTGCCGCCAACGGCGGTTTGGCAGTTAACAACAGCTACACGTTCTCTTCAGCCGACCTCTCGTGGACGTTCGAAATCGCTTCAATATGGGCAGCGTTGGCGAGGTGAGACTCAGCGGCAGCGAATGTTTGCTTCGGAGATGCGCTCGAAATACCAAGTCTGCCCATATCGCAACGGTATTGCTATATGTCGACGTCTATGTTCCTCGCAAATGCGGCGCTGACGAGTACAGACGCCACACGGCATCGATGCTCCGACACGTGCTCCGCTTTACGCCGCCACTGGAGACAACGCTGGCAGTGATGCGAAACGACGAAAGCACGAAAATATGATGCTACACAGCATCATCATTATACATGGCGAGCAGTCGCAGAAGAAGGAGCGCTGCGCGGTCCTCGACGTTGCGTCTCGACGTGCGTGTGCAGCGGACATAGCCGAAACATATCCTGAAACGACCGCGTACCTGCAGACGTTGCCGGGCTGTATCAGCCCGCGAAAAGCACGGTGCTTCACAAGGACGCCGTTGCGGAAAACGAGACTCGTTATTGCGGCGAGACATGTGCGTAATCACGACCGGCGAGCATTGCGCCCCAGCGACGATGCTGAGCTGAAAGCAATGCTGCCGCGAAATGCGCGGACGGAAGCGCTACCAGTGGTTTACTGCCGTGCGCTTTACGCCGACGGACAAAGAAAGCGTTGTTTCTCGGTTCTACCGATGTAGCTTCTCAGAATCGAACGAAGAAGAAGAGATTGACTACTATCGCCGAGCCTATTCTCCATTAGATACGGGCGCACATGGCATACGGTGCCGAGATGGATTGGCTACATCGGTGACAGCGCTCGAGTGGGCGCTATTTACAAACATGTGTCGGGACTGCCATGCAGCGCATTTAGAAGAACTGAGCGCCTTTGGTGTTGCGCACTAACCGCTCTCAACGGAACAAAACAGGGAGCTTTTACAAAAGTGGAAACAATGGGTTTACTGCAAGACAATGGGTTTGCAAAACAAAACAAGGGTTCCAACAGAAAGAGCAACAACGAGATAAGGTAAGCAAATGCGACTGTAAAAGCGGCAGCAAGAGGAAAAGTCCACCGGTGGGGAGCGTTGCTATTTCGCACGAAAATGCCGCACTGGCAGGTATTATAACGATGGGCAACGACTGCTCGGCAGCGGTTCGGTGCGGTGATACGTCGCCGACGTGGTAGACCGCCATCGTGATGGAAACGAGGTGGCGAGCGGTGCGAGCATCGGCACGCGTTCACCAGACCAGCGAAGCCCGTAGTGATCGAAGATGGTGCCAGCATTGTGCCATTCGGCTGTTGTGCACGGTGCCACTATTCGACCGAAATGCCTCGTCGGCATGAACGCCACGGTGCCTGACACGCCGATGCGTGAGCGAAAACTCGAGCGTGGCAGCGCGGGCTTGCAGTGGCGCTGCAGGTACGATGATCCCTCCTAACGGATATGGGGCGGCATTCGACACGACGCATTAAGCGCTGCACGCGGACAATCGCGTTTGAGCCTGCCGACCATTATCGGTACATAAAGAAGTGGCAGGAAGGTGAGGAATGGTGGGGTTTGAAACGAGGCCATACTACTTTTTCACTCGTCCGCAACCCGACTAAGGCGGTGCATAATGCTTCAAACTCGCAAGCACGGTGACGTTATGCGCGTATCAAAACCAACTTACGCCTGAAACAGACGCATTTGCGAGTTTGCGCTGCCTTCTTTTACCGATGAGACGGCAGCAAACCAGCACTGCTGACAGCATCGATGTCCTGATGAACAAGCAAAAGCTATTCGTTTCGTTTACCTCTTTCGAAGAGCAATGGTACAGATAGAATTTGGCCAACATGCAATAAACTTGCCGTGACCGATCGCTGAAAGTGGTTGCAACACTGGAGAGGAGGAGAGATGCCGAAGCCAGAAAGACTGATGCAGGAAAACCTATTCCGATATGTAGAGCAATGCGACAGAAACTGGATTACGCACACCAACCCTGACGATTGCCATGAGCATATCAAAGGTGTGGCATAGACCATTGGCGACACAGAAAGATGGAAATGCAGAGGTCAATCGACCTGGAAGCGTTTGCAGAACAGTGTAAATGGACAGATGGAAAGGACGACGATGGAGCTGATACAGCGCGCGTAGGACCATCTCAAGCCGCTCTCGCAGCAGCGGGTATTCGGCGAAAGAGATGAGACGGACCGATGAACGAAGGATTGCACATGCAATTGCAAGCCGCAGGCACTACGGCAGAACCTGTCGAGAGCTCGAAGAGCAATATTCAAAAGAGTAGCCGTAAGACTGCAACAGGGAGGATAAAGAGATGCAGATAGACGACGACGTACGGCTAAACATGTCAAATATACCGGGACGGCGAGACAACGTAAGGTTGCTGAGAAGAACGAAAGCAAGCGCGAAACTCTAGCCGCACAAGATCCACTGTGCGCCTGACAGGCTGGAAAGTCATTCTAGTCGGCTTTTGTTCCGCTCGGGGAACATACAAGTACACGTTGCAAACAAACTGCGAAACACGGTTTCTACTGACAGCGCAGACGATATTGAAGAAACAGAAGAGCCTGCTCACTCGATGGTTGCAGCTGTTTCGGCTGTCGCGAGCAGTGGTTATTACCATGTTCGTTGGCGCCGCAATATGCAACTAAACCGTGTTGCAAAGATTATGCCGTTATGAAGCGGTGGATGTACGCAACAAAGACACGCTCAGCACGAAGCAGAGGCGATATTTCGTGGTTTCCGCCAGCGAAAGCGAAGGTGCTCAGGCTGCTACAAATGGGAGGACACCAATGAAGAATGAACGACGAGTAACATGCCGCCGCGTATGTTCGCCTATCTGCCTTGCTACCGCACGAGCGCAGAGCGATGTGCAGACATGGTGTTCGAGCGCTTCGGAGCCAGACTGCAAAGATAGGTGCGCTCCAACGATGCTGTTCTCAGGGCTCATTGTGCCAGCTAAAGTTTACAAGGCGGCTGACCTACTACGAGATTGGTGTGGTATGGCGTATCTGAATCATTGAGAGAGCACGCAAACATACGCGAAATAGTAGACAATGTATGCGGGTTACCAGTGGCTGTTAAGACATGCCTCCACCCATTGCCTTCGGGGCTTAAGACAGGTGCATACTTTTCAGGCCGGTCACCGAACAATGGTGGTGCTGAATTCTCTATATAGAAGGTGCGTCGGTGCCTGGACGATATTACGAGGGTAGGCGCTGCGCTACGGCTGCAAACCGGGACAACCAGTCGTCGCAATATACACGGCGCAAAAGATAGAATTATGAAACACTTGCTATCTAACGCTCGTTATAGCTGTTCCGCAATGGTTATAGAAGAAAACGACACAACAATCGACTACAACAACAAACAAATTGTGGGAGTACGAACAGTATTGCAACCATGTGGCAGTATTCAACAAGGACGGCAGCGCACTTGTCAAGAGCCAGAGACCAGCTTCATATAGACGGTCAGGAGGTGGAACGCCGTCATTTCTTCACCGTTCGTGCCTATCCGAAAGAGAAATAACCACACTTTTATGGTAACATTCCCGATTTCTACATTGGTGTAAACCGCTGAATGCGGAAGATAGGCTATAGCAAAGACGTGGATCGTTGGAATGAGAATTACACACTCACATAGGCGGGTCTCAACCCTTCTAACTCTCTCGGCTTAGTCTTGCTTTCCAAACGGGGTTTTGTTCACAACCATTTCCAGACCAATTATATGCTGACAGACGTGGACGGTAAACCAACGATAGCAAGGGAACACGGCAGAGATAGATGCGCACAAGTTTTATAAAATACACTACTTGCAGGACCTCGATTATGATAGAATGGAAAAACAGATGGATAAAAAGAAAGTGTATTTTTGAGCTTGCTGTTCGTGGATATTAGGGAGAGTACGCAGTAAGTATCGTATTAAGAGCAAAACGCTATACTGTCAGTCGTAACTTAGACACCAATCTGATAGGATTGAACCTTGATACTTACTGGCTTTAACTCCTTTTCGGTTTACGCACACTACAGTCTTACAAAGCTGATGAATAGCGGCTTGGCTTGCCACCCGATTGGTATAGGCGTTGGTTTCGAGCTTTAAACCATGCAAAAACAGCTTAGGAACTCCATGAGAACTAAGGAACTCAGGCGAAAAGCTCTCACTTTTAACACAATAAAGCGCTTAGAACCCAAGAAATGGGGAGTTTCTAGCCTAAAAGCATATAGCTTGTGCAATAAAAAGGCTTAGATCTCCTAAGAAAAATAGGAAATCTAAGCCTAAAAGCTTTTACATTGAGTGCTGAAATCAGTACCGCTTTATGGCTCTATCCATTTCCCTGCGGTCTTCTTTCTCTCTAACGTCCGCCGTTTGTCGTATTCTTTCTTGCCACGGCACAGGGCAATGTCCACCTTTGCACGCCCGTGCTGGTCTATGAACACCAATATGGGTACGATGGTGTAGCCCGCGACTTAGCATCTTCTGCCAAGCGCGTATCTCCTGCTTGTTTAATAGCAGCTTGCGCTTGCGTCTGCTCGTGATTGCAAACGAACTGTAGAAGTAAGGCAAGCTATATTCTATGCCTTCCAACCATATTTCGCCCTTGTTAGAAGCTGTATAGCGCTAATGTAAAGCCTCCTACCGGGCACGTATAGACTTGATTTCTGTACCCGTGAGCACTATTCCCGCATGCGTATCTATCAAAATAATATTCGAAAGAAGCCTTTTGTTGCGTATCTGCACTGGCGACTCTTGCGAATTTCTTGTTCTTTCCATTCATTTTCTATCGTAGCAAAAGTTGTCACGTGGTCGTCAATGTGCTGCAGCCACCATTTTTGTCCATTCTTCTTCGTTCAAAACTAGTCGTCGTCGGCTTCGTCGAACTCCGCATCTGTTCGTGGAGCGCCATAAGTCGTCGTCCGACATTTCCTTTTCGATCTGTTCGTGATACTTGTCGTATGCTTTCCTGGTGCGACGGAGGTGCGAATACAAATTAGTTAAGCCCCAATCGCTCATTGCAACACCAAAAGGATTCTTGAAAATGAATGCCCCATAGCCGTTATAAATAAGCTGGACGTGGCCTCCATTCATTACTTCACCGTGCAAATAGCTCCACCCCAACAGTGTAATCTGGTCGGAATTGAGTTCTTGTATGTTCTCTTCGGTGAGCGTTCCGCCTATTGCTGCATTGATGGCATCGATGAACACTTCTACGAAAGCGTCCTCTCCTTCGGCTGCAGCCGTGCGAAGTGCAGCATCGTTTACCTTGACTTCTATCATTGTGTTATGGTTTTCGGTTCTCGTTTTATAGTCCTCAATCTTTTATTTTCCTACCGTTGTGTTCGGAATGTCGTGCTCTCGTATCATCTGGTCGAGGCTTTTTAAAGGTGTAGGCAGCCTTGTCTTTTCACGTAAGTAGTGTTGAAACGCTGGCGCAAGTCCATTAGTTTCTGCGTGGCAAGCGGATAAAAGCTCTGCCGTTATGCGCTCTGCCATGCTCTTGGCATTGGGTTGTGTGAAGTCGAAATACTGTATAAGCATTTGCTGAAACTGTCTTCGCTGCATCTCGTTCATCTGTTCCAGCTGTGCGTCCATCTTGTTCTTGGCTCGGAATATCTGGAAAAACCAGCTCGTCGGGCTCGTCACCACGCTGCCCATGGTCGTACTTTTTCTCGTAATCGAAGTAGCAATCGCAGAACCCTTTGTCGGCTAACTCCTTCAATTCCTGCTTTGCCGGCTCGAGCACGAGGCGGCAAAAGTCGGAGAACTTCTTGTAATTGTTCTCTAAACGGAGCATCTTCCTGAACTCCAGAGTCTTTATAACGGTACGCCCTTTGTCTACCCACGACTCGATGAACATATATATACGCTGCGTATATCGGTTCTTGCAGGCGAATACTATCTGCTTTCCAAGACGATGGTAACCGAAGTCCAACGATACGAGACGTTCGGCAACGCTTCGGTCGAGCTTCAATATTGCCTACTTGTTGTACGACCTGTCTTCTGGAATATACACGTCGCAAAGGTTCGTAGCCTTTGTATATTGCGCCCTTCGCTCGTCTTGTAAGGTATTTCAACGGGGATAGCAGCCAGCATTTTCAGCGATGTCCGCAACTGCGGATAATGGTTTGGGTCTACGCCAAGTTCCTTGAAGGGTAGCTTTATGGGCATTCTTCCGTCTTCGTCCAATTCTTTTGTCTTGAAAAGGTCTAACTGCGGACTGCGTTTATTGTTCAGAATGCCATGCAATATGGACTGCAAGCTCTCTACAATAGATACAAGTATGCGCACTTGAATGAGCGAATAGTCGTGCCGCATCATCGTTACTGCAATGGGTTGAAGCAGCCACGTCTCTTCTTCAATGGGAATCAGCTCGTCCGAAATGCCTCGTTTTACGGGTGCTTTCTGGGCTTTTGCTCCCTTTTTGGGCTTCGAAACCGTGGTCGCAGGCTTCGTCGTTGCAGTCTTTTTGGTTGTTACCATACCTTATTATATAATGTGGGGAAATCTAAATTGTATTTTCGCCAAGTGTACAGCTATATTTTGATTGCAAAGATAACAAAACTTTTTGATAAAAGCGACTGTTGGCGACAAAAACTAAAAAAACTTTCGCACTTGCAAAAAACCGATGTTGGAATGCAATTATTTATCCGAGTATGTGCAATATGTTACCCGTTGAACAATATTCTTGGCGAAAAAAGAGCAATATACTAAGAAAATTGAGTGCAATTCAAAGGTGATTAACATTCTTTAAAAGAATATATTTGCAATGTTGGAAATATCCGTTTAACTTTGCAAAGTGTTTTTCATGGTATTAGATTATTAAGGTTTTGAAGATTGGTTGTCGTGAGACAGTCAATCTTTTTTTATGTTTATCCGTTCCATTCTGAATATTATTGCAACACACTGTGAATGCTACTGCGATACATTTTACATTCCTTCGTTTCTTCTTCCGCTGCTCGGCTTCTGCGGCATACGCCTTTCATTACTTCAGGGTCTAACCACTCCGAGTAGTTGTATTTGCATGCCATATCGTACACATCGGGGTGCTGCATAATCATGGAAGAGGTGGTTGAAGACTTGTCCCAATAAGCTGTTGCTGTGAGCGAAGGTATATATTTGGCATAACGCTTGCGTATTTTGTGTTCCGAATTGGCAAAATAGCAAAGCATTTTTGCCTTATGCACAACGCTATAGTGCATATCCTTAAAGTCGTCTTCGTTGTCTAATACATCAAAAAGTAGTCTGCCAAAATACTTCCAATACGTGTATGTATCTGTGCCTGTGGTGTTTTGCTCTATCAATTCTATCAGCTGACGATGGGCAACCAACTTGCCTTGCGGTGTTCTTTCGAATATTAGATGATAGAACAACACTGGATTAACGTCTTGTGTGGTAAAAATACCACTGGTTGAGTGGGGCACTTCCATAATAGTTATAGGTTGAAAACAAATCGCACAGAATATTGTTTCCATCGTAAGGGTCGCCCATTCCATCATAGTCGTCCTCGTGTCCGCTATAGGTTGCCTGCGTCAAGAACTTGAAAGCTGCTGTATCGTTGTACATGACAAAGTTGTTCAGGGCAAGTATTTGCTGAAATATTTTCGGGCGCAACACTATTTTGTTTGTTCTAACGTCCATCAAATCGTCTAACAACCAGTTGTGAGGTTATAATGCCTTTGCCACACAAGGCATAATACGTACTAGCAAAAGTGTAATCAGCTTCTCCTGTATAGAGCAAATAAGGTTTCTGACTTTTGCATATTAAGATTTGCACCAAACACTTCTTGTATGCGTTGTGCAAAAAGTTCGTCGGAAGGCTTTTTGGTAGCCATGTGCGCATATAATATTCCACTAAGGGTATTGTTAGCAGAAAATCTTCGCGCGTTGGCTCGTATCTTGGTTCCGATTGGTCATCGCGAAAGTCGCCTCCTTTCCATGCAACTTTCTGAAGTTCTATATGTTTCAGCAGTTTGTTCCAGTTAATTCCCATTGCTTCCAGCTGTTCGCGCGTGAGCAAACGCTTGTAGACGGGACGTGATGCCATTTCCTGCTGATGGGCATCGACCGTTGTTTTCGTGGTCTGTGCATTGCATTACAGCGACATTGTTGCCACAACAAGCATTAACAGGGTTGTTTGAAATCTTTTCATTGTACCATTTGGATTATTTACCACATCGCTCACGCATCGGTATGTGCATACCATACATTGGGCGTTATGCTGCAAGGGCAACGCCATGGCAGTATCGTTTCAGCATCGGTAAACCTGCATTGCGTGCCATGGCAAAGTTACGTCTTTTTGTCTTTACTGCCAAACCGATGGGTTGAATATTGTCAAAGTCTCCCAATTAAATCCCATCAGTTTGCGTTTTCCGCTTTGTTGATATAAAAAGCGGTGTTTAAATGGCTGCGTATGAGGCGATATTCTGCCGTGTTCTTTAACCATTTCATTATCAATGGATTGCAAAAGAGCCTGTTTTGCATGCCAGAACAAGCCCTTTTGCAAGGTAAAACAGGCTCTTTTGGTGTACAGAACAGGCTCTTTTGAAAATCAGCAACCGCACATTGGGGTTTTTAATCATTGCAGAACACTCTATGTTACGACTCCATATGATAGATATCTGTCTGTCTGCTTGTGCATATCAGCAGGCATGTTGAAAGTAGATGGCAGCCAATTCATTGCATCATCGTGTCCATACTGTGGACAATTGGCAACGATGAAACGGTACAACATAGATATTAGGCATGCAATAAAGCAGGCTCAACGGTGTTTTTGCTACACACTGCCGGGACACGACGACGCTTTATGAATATGTGTAAGCCCTATAATTCTACTACCGTTATGCCGGCTCCTCCGAACTGAACGTGCTCGTCCCGGGTGTTCCTGACGTTCGGAATGGCATTCAGATACTGCCTTATCATGGTGCGCAGAATGCCGTTCCCTTTCCATGCAAGTATGCGCACTTGGCTCACGCCAACAAGAATGGCGTCGTCACGATAGTGTTGCGCCCGCTTAAAGCTCGTCGGTGCGCATTCCCCGACGTCTATTTCTTGTTTGAACTGGTTGCGATGCTCGTCTATCGTCTCCGGGTCTGTCGGCTATAGCTGTAGCGCCGCAAACTGTTTCGACTTTCTTTCAGCGTGTTTTCATCTACACGTTCAGACGCGACAGCGCTCATCTTGGTGCGCATTCCGCCAAATATCACCACAGCTTGCTTGTTATCGGTTGTCTCAACCGTCCCAATTGATGTCAATCCCTTGATGCGAACGGTGTCATTTACGCCAATTGGTCGGGCGGCAGCCCGCTTTTCGGCAGCCGCCCTCAGTCCTTCGGCAGCATTCTGCTTGCGTTCTTCCTTCTCCTGCAGGTGGCGTTCGTGTCGTTCTTTTCCTGTTCTTTATCTTTTCTATGCGTGCACTCGCAGTTCCTCGTCGGTCATCAAACCACCTTCGCGTATAGCTTGCTTGTTGTTTGCTTTCGGTGTCTTTGCGTTGTCTTTTCCACCTGAAGATATTGTAGAACCGTCGAGCATAGATTGCTCGTAGGCAGCAAGTTCCTGTCGAATACGTTTCGTTGCTTCTTTCTCCGCCTGCTGTTGGCGTATCTCTCTAATAGTGTTTTCAACGCGCTTGTTGCTTTCTCGGATTATCTCCTCCGCCTCTTCTTTCGCCTTCTTTATAATTTCCTTACGACTTTGGCGCAGCTCTTCCAGTTCCTTTTCGTATTTGGCAATGGTTCGTTCCAGTTCCTTTTCGTGGCTGTGCACGGTCTGTCGCTTTGCTTCCCAATAGCGTTTATCTCGAACAATATCCTGTAAATACTTGTCGCTCTGTATGTAATCCGAGCCAACAATGGCAGAAGCATCGCTGATAACTTCTTCGGGAATACCCGTTTTGCGCGCTATTTCTATGGCAAACGAGCTGCCCGGACGACCGATAGCCAACTGAAAGAGTGGTCGCATCTCGTGTCTGTCGTACAACATAGCTCCGTTCACCACTCCTTTGTGGTCTTCTGCGAAGTGCTTAAGGTTCTGATAGTGGGTCGTTATCACCGCCCACGCCTGCTTTTTCCAGAACTGTTTCAGCACAGCTTCGGCGATTGCACCGCCTATCTGCGGCTCCGTGCCCGTTCCGAACTCGTCTATCAAGATGAGCGTGACTGTTTGCCTGCCTCATCATGGCTTTCATGTTCATCAAATGAGATGAATATGTACTTAAATCGTTCTCTATACTCTGCTCATCACCAATGTCTATCATGAGGTTCTGGAACGTTCCTGCGGTGGAACGCTCGCTCACTGGGATTGAAAGACCACACTGAAGCATATACTGAAGCAGTCCGACGGTTTTCAGACAGACTGACTTTCCGCCGGCATTTGGTCCGGAAATAATAAGCAAATGTTTTTCTTTTGTAAGCTGAATATCGAGCGGAACGACTGCCAAAGGGGCATCGCTGTCTTCTGCCGTGCGCTGTTTCTTAGCCAACGAAAGCTGCAACAGCGGGTGAATGGCACGAATAAAGTCGATGTACGGCTCTGTTCCGACTTCCGGTTCAATGGCTTTGAACATACGAGCCAGCTCTGCTTTCGCCCTGATAAAGTCGATAAGGGCAAAGAAATGATAGGAATCGAGGATTTTGCGGACGTGCGGACGCACCTGTTTGGCAAACTCTCGGAGTATGCGGATAATCTCTTTGCGTTCCTCATTCTCCAATTCGCGTATCTTGTTGTTGGCTTCCACCACCTCGGCAGGCTCTATGAAGACCGTCTTTCCCGTTGCACTCTCGTCGTGTACAATGCCCGAAATCTTGCGTTTCATGCCCGAGCCACTGGAATAACCAAGCGTCCGTCGCGCATGGTCGGCGTTACGTCGCGGTCTACCACGCCCTCGCTCTGTGCCGAATGCAGGATATGGGTCAGCGTGCGCGATATGCTGCTCTCCACACGAGCCAGTTCTCGGCGGATTTGGAGCAGGTCTGGCGATGCAGAATCGCGCATTTTGCCGAATTTATCGATGATTTGGCTGATGCGTTGCACCAAGACTGGGAACGTTGCCACGCCATCGGAAAGCGCATAAAGGGTAGGGTAGGTGCGTTGTATTTCTCCATTTGGCAACGCTTCGCCCGCACTTAGAAACTTAACAACCGCAATGATGGTCTCCAAAGACCGCTTCAAATCGAAGAGTTCGTCCTCTTCCATATGCGTGCCTTCAAGGCGAATGCGAGCCACGCTTGCCCGGACATCGAACACGTTGTCGAGTGGAAAGGGTTCTAAACCGTCCTGAATGCGGCGAAACTCGCGCACTTCGGTCAGCCAACAGTTAATCTGTGTCGTGTCGGAAGAGAACTCCATGCAGTCTACCTGCTCGCGTCCGAGCGTGGAAAGACAGCGTTCGTGCAGTAGCGAACGAATTTCGTTGAAACCTATTTTCTGTTCAAAATTGTTGGGATATATCATCTTTGCTTGTAAAATGGTTGTTAAAGTGCACCTTTCGTCGGTGTTTTTTGAGAAGCAAAGTTACTATTTTTCTTTTTAAAACATAGCTGCGTTCGTTTATTTATTGTGGATTTTGTATCTTTGTAGACAAAAAAGCAGATGGCAATCAATATTATTCTATTAATCTTTAGTGGTGCCTTTGGTGCTGTCATAAGCCCCTTTGTCATGCGCATGGTGTCGCATTTCGTAACCCAGCCAACGCCTCGTGTAGTGTTTTTCGTTAATATATTAAGCTGCTTTATCGTTGGCTTTGCTTCCATTTTTCCATTATAGTCAGTCGCTTAATCCCCATACACGGTTAATGTTGGTGATTGGTCTGTGTGCCGGTTTCATAGTCTGTTCAACCTTTTCGCACGGAAATGCGACACTTTGGAAGGGAGGAGCACCTACAGCAACACTCCTTTATCTTCTTGGAAGCATCGTTTTAGGTTCGCTTGCAGTATTGATGGGACAACTGACAGCTACCTTTTTCAACAAATTATAAGCAACAAATACTGTTTGGAAATGGTCCTTTTAAAGCCTTCTTCTGCACAAGAACGAAGTATGAAAAAGAATTAAGAAAAGTTGCAAGTCTATAAAAATTATTACTAAATTTGACCCCTATATATAAAATAAGGAGGGTGAGTACACCTGAAGTGTCCCATCAATTTGTTTCTCAACGGAATAATCCTTATTAGGACTTGCTTAAAAAGTTGAGTGAAATTTAAGCATTTAATAATTAAAAACCAAATTAAAACAAGATAAAATGAAAACAATCCTGGATTAGACTTAGGACCCAATAGCATTGGTTGGGCTAAAGTAGAAGTAGACGATGAAGGAAACTACTTAAGAAACATTAAGCTTGGCAGTCGTATTATACCTATGACTCAAGATATGCTTGGTGATTTCGACAAAGGAGTAAAGGTGTCTCAAACGGCAACAAGAACGGATTTTCGAGGCAATAGACGTTTAATAGAACGACATTTGTTGCGTCGTGAACGATTGCACAGGGTGCTACACGCATTAAAGTTTCTACCTAAACATTATGAAGATGCCATAGGGTGGGATAGAAACGAACCTGCCACATACGGTAAATTCGTTAATAATAGCGAGCCAAAATTAGCTTGGGAGAGACAAGAAGACGGGTCTATGCGTTTTCTTTTTATGGAATCGTTCAACGAGATGGTGGAAGATTTTGCCCAGAACCAACCATCATTAGTATCTGATGGAAAGAAAATACCGCTTGATTGGACCATTTATTATCTGCGAAAGAAAGCATTGACACAACCAATAAAGAAAGAAGAATTGGCTTGGATTCTGCTTAATTTCAATCAGAAGCGTGGCTATTACCAGTTGAGAGGCGAGGAAGAAGAAGATAATCTAACGAAACGTAAAGAGTATTATAAGTTGAAAGTTGTTGGAGTTGAAGCCGATGGAGCACCAAAAGGTGGGAAAACGTGGTACAATATACACTTAGAAAACGGATGGACAGCTCGTTGTCAGAGTAAGATACCATTAGATGACTGGGTTGGAAAGGTAAAAGAATATATTGTAACCACCGAATATGAGGACGATGGAAAAACGCCCAAATGCGATAAGGAAGGCAAAGTTAAGCGTTCGTTCAAATCTCCTGAAAAAGACGATTGGCAACTTATAAAGACCTGAACGGAGAAATTTATAGACGATCTGAATAAAACTGTAGGTGCATTTATATACGACCATCTTTTTAGAAAAAGCCGTTCGATAAGATTCGTGGAAAGTATATTCGCACGATAGAACGCAAGTATTATAAGAATGAATTGCGTGAAATTCTGCGCGAACAAGCTAAAGTATCATGAAGGATTAGATAGCTTAGAAGCATTGAAAAATATGCTGAAGAACTGTATAAGAATAACCAACAGCATCGGGAATACTTGTTGAAGAAAGATATGATATTTCTTCTTCTCAATGATTTGATATTCTATCAACGACCATTAAAAAGCAAGAAATCGTTAATAGCCGATTGTCCGTACGAAGTATATAAGTACGATGATAAGCTGACAGGCAAAAGGGGCAGAAGAAAATAAAATGTATAGCTAAGTCTAATCCTTATTATCAGGAGTTCAGGTTGTGGCAGTTTATAGCCAATCTTCGCCTTTTCAGCGTAACAGACGGCAAAGAGGTAACAGCAGAATACCTTAAGACGGAAGAAGATTATGTCCGCTTATTTTCTTTTCTGAATGACCGGAAAGATATAAAACAAGAAACATTTTTGAGAAGTTTCTAAAGCTGAAGAAGGTACCCATAGGTTCAGAGAAGATATATCCCATTCGTTGGAATTACATAGAAGATGCTAATAAAAGCTATCCGTGCAATGCTACTCGACATGAGTTGCTTCTTGCATTCGACAGAGCAGACATACCGCGTGAATTGTTAGATGTGGAAGGGAGAGAATACAGGCTTTGGCATCTGTTATATTCTATAGAAGCGAAAGAAGAAACAGAAAGCGCATTGCGTAAACTGAAAGCAAACAAAGCATTCGGCGACCTTAACATAGATGATGATTTTGTTAATTCGTTCCTAAAAATAAAGCTTTTTGAGAAGGAGTATGGGGCATATTCTGAAAAAGCAATAAAGAAACTGTTAGCTGTTATGCATAGAGGCAGTTTATGGAAAGAAGCTGATATTTGTGAGGCAACAAAGCAGAATATTGTCAAAATACTGCAAAACGATATTGATGAGAAGCTAAAAAAGAAAATAGAAGCGGCTGTTTCTTCATTTAATAAACTGTCAGATTTTCAAGGTTTGCCTACATGGCTTGCTTGTTATGTAGTGTATGGTCTAGCACTCTGAGGGACTGCGCAAATACAATGTTGGCAGTCTCCAGAAGATTTAAAGACTTATATAAACAAGTTTAAACAACACTCGCTTCGTAACCCAATAGTAGAACAATGTTTACTCGAAACACTTCGTACGGTGTACGATATATGGAAAGATGCAGGACAAATAGATGAAATCCATATAGAGTTAGGACGAAACATGAAGAGTACAGCGGAGCAACGAGCACGCAGAACAAAAGATATTCTACGTAATGAGAATACGAATTTGCGCATAAAAAATCTGCTGGTGGAACTGAAGAACGATGATAAGATAGAGAACGTACGTCCTTACTCGCCCTCACAACAGGAAATATTACGTATTTACGAGGAAGGTGCTTTGCAAGAGTTATCGAAAGAAGACGAGATGTTTGAAGATATTTCAAAGATATCGAAGATGGCGCAGCCTTCACCAACGGAACTTTCACGATATAAACTGTGGCTCGAACAGAAATATCGTTCGCCTTATACAGGCAGGGTAATTCCTCTTTCGAAGCTGTTTACCACAGCTTATCAAATAGAGCATATCATTCCACAGAGCCGTTATTTCGACGATTCTTTCAATAATAAAGTTATTTGTGAATCGGAAGTAAATAGTTTGAAGGATAATATGTTGGGCTATGAGTTTATTAAGGAATGTGGAGGAAAGAAAGTATATTGCACATTGTTGAACAAAAGTGTGGAAATATTTACTGAAGAGGAGTATAAAACTTTCGTTACCAAACATTATGTTGGTAATCCGAGAAAGCAAGATAATTTATTGCTGGAAGATATCCCACAAGAGTTCTCAGCCCGACAACTGAATGACAGCAGATATATAAGTAAGATGGTACAAACCGTGCTGTCCAATATTGTCAGATCCGAAAACGAACAAGAAGCAACGTCTAAATTCGTTGTGTCGTGCAATGGTGCAATAACCGACAGACTAAAGAAAGACTGGGGACTGAACGATGTTTGGAGTAGCATAGTGTGTCCACGCTTCAAGCGACTCAACGAAATAACAAAAACAAACGCATTCGGTCATTGGGAAGATAAAGCGGGTAAACATGTCTTTCAAACTACTGTTCCGTTAGAATTGCAGCGTGGGTTTAGCAAGAAACGCATCGACCACCGGCACCATGCTATGGATGCGCTTGTTATTGCGTGTGCTTCGCGCAATATTGTTAATTATCTGAACAACGAATCGGCAAATAGTCCTGAGAAGCGTGAAGACCTGCGTAAAAAGCTTTGCGATGAGAAACGCAAGATTAGAAAACCATGGAAGACCTTTACGCAAGATGCTCGTGAAGCTTTAAGTGATGTAGTGGTTAGCTTTAAAAATTATGTGCGTGTTATTAATAAAGCTACCAATTACTACGAACATTATAGTTCATCTGGCAATAAAAGTTATGATCTCGCAAAAAGGAAATGATATGTGGGCTATCAGGAAACCACTGCACAAAGAATCTGTCTTCGGTCGTGTGAATCTCCGCAGCAAGGTTATTGTCAGCCTAAAAAAGGCTTTAGAGAATATTCCCGCTATTTGCGATAAAACTCTTCGCGACTATATTAATGCTTTGGTTGAGAAGCATTTTAATACACGACAATTGTTAGCACACTTCAAAAGCATTAACTATCGTTTAAACCGAAAGCGGGTAAATAAGGTGGAAGTTTGGCAGTTCAGCGATGAAAAAGATGGTGGCAAGAAGAAAATCACTCGACACATCGTTCGATGACAAACAAATATCGTCTATTACCGATACTGGTATCCAGAAAATCTTATTAAATTATCTTCAAACGAAAGATGGTAATGCGGAAATAGCCTTCACGCCCGAAGGTATTGAAGAGATGAATAAGAACATCTCTCTATATAATGACGGTAAAGCACACCAGCCGATACTGAAAGTGAGAGTGGCAACACCAAAAGGAATGAAATATCCCGTGGGACAAACAGGCAATAAAGCTACTAAATTTGTAGTAGCAGAAAAGGGAACAAACCTTTATTTTGCCATCTATGAAAATGAATTAGGGGTACGTAGTTACGATACAATTCCATTAAATATTGTGGTAGAGCGACTAAAAGAGGGGCTGAGTCCAGTACCCCAAGCCAATGAAGCTGACATTCCACTTAAGTTTTACTTATCGCCTAACGATTTGGTGTATGTCCCAACTAAGGAAAATGAAGATGAGTTATGTAGAGATAGAATCTACAAATTCGTTGATTCAAGTGGTACAACTGCCAATTTCGTTCCTCACACATCGGCTAATACTATTTATAATGTAGATAAAGAATATGCCGAAAAATGCTGTAATGGTGCTGTTATTCTGAATGAGTATGGACTTGGTAGCCCACAGTCAAAGAATCAACGTGCCCTAACTGGTGAAATGATTAAAGAAATCTGCTGGAAACTTAAGGTAGATCGCTTGGGGAATATCATCAAAGTTATCAAGTAACGATGTCTCCATATCATACGCTATTATTTTCTTATGTTAGATAGTTATCGTTTCAACGAATATCGTGTCATGTGGATTCTCGTGTTTTTCGACTTACCAACTGAGACTAAGAAAGATAAAAAGCATACTAACTTTCGTCAGTTCTTAGTGAAAGACGGCTTTACTATGTTTCAGTTCTCTATCTATGTGCGTCATTGTGCGAGTATGGAAAATGCCGAAGTCCACATGAAACGTATTCGTGCCCACCTTCCTCGTCATGGAGATGTGGGTATATTGTATATTACCGATAAGCAATCTGCCAATATTCAATTATTTTTCTGTGAGAAACCTCAGCCACCAATGCACCCGGACAACAATTAGAACTATTCTAAGTCTTGTCTATATAGAGTAAAAATCCCACTCTTACCGAGTGGGATTTCCTTTGTCTCATTTTTATTTTCTTTTTAATAACTATACATATATCTGATTATCAAGTATTTATTAATAATCAGTTGTAATTGACACCACAAAGATACAACTTTTTACCACAAATCACAACTGGTGTTGGGTATATTACTATACGGAGTTGATAGTTGCACTGACACCACAAAGATACAACTTTTGAAGCAAATCACAACTACGATGTAGTCTAGGCAGAACTGATATCGTTGTAATTGACACCACAAAGATACAACTTTTTAAGCAAAATCACAACGTCTGACAGTGCATTCAAACGGTAATGAATGGTTGTAATTGACACCACAAAAGATACAACTTTTTAAAGCAAAATCACAACATATCTATGAATGATGATGTTCAATTTGTCACGTTGTAATTGACCACCATAACGCACAGCTAGTTGTCAACATTGCACCACAAGAGAGTGAGCAGCACTCTAACTGGTATAATTGACACTCACAAAGATCAACTTTTTAAGCAAATCACCTATTAATTACTAAAGCTATTCTTATTGTAATTGACACACCCATGATGTAATTATTTCAAACAAAGATACAACTTTTTAAGCAAATCGCAACAGGGGCATCGCATTGAATGGCAGTGCAGGTGTTATAATTGACTCACTAAAAGATCACAACTCTTTTAAGCAAATCACAACAGAATGAGTAACACCAACATCAATAGTAGGTTGTAATTGACACCACAAAGATACAACTTTTTAAGCAAATCACAACTGAGCAAGTTGTCTTCTAAGGATGCTCTTGGTTGTAATTGACACCACAAAGATACAACACTTTTAAGCAAATCACAACGACACGATATGTACGGTGGTTTGACTGCTCGTTGTAATTGACACCACAAAGATACAACTTTTTAAGCAAATCACAACTTGTGCCTGCAAGCACCGCCTTTGTAAGGGTTGTAATTGACACCACAAAGATACAACTTTTTAAAGCAAATCACAACTCTACAGATTATACTCATATGAGTTTTCAGTTGTAATGACACCACAAAGATACAACTTTTTAAGCAAATCACAACATGAGCAGCGCGAAAGCCTTTTATGTAGCTTTTGTTGTAATTGACACCACAAAGATACAACTTTTAAGCAAATCACAACAATGCTGCTGCTGTGATGAGTGCAGTCAGTGTTGTAATTGACACCACAAAGATACAACTTTTTAAGCAAATCACAACGAGGAGATGTAAGATGTAGAGTAGGTAACGTTGTAATTGACACCACAAAGATACAACTTTTAAGCAAAATCACAACATGGCGCTGTATCTACTGCCGACATTCGTGGTTGTAATTGACACCACAAAGATACAACTTTTAAGCAAATCACAACGTTGTGAACGATTGGGCAAAAGGTAAAAAGTTGTAATTGACACCACAAAGATACAACTTTTAAAAGCAAATCACAACGATACTGATGTATTAAATTCTTTTCATCAGGTTGTAATTGATATTCACAAAGATACAACTTTTAAAGCAAATCACAACAGACTGGTAGTGTTGTAGGGTCAGGTGTTCGGTTGTAATTGACACCACAAAGATACAACTTTTTAAAGCAAATCACAACTTTGGATTGGCTTAAGCATTTCTTTGAAAAGTTGTAATTGACACCACAAAGATACAACTTTTTAAGCAAATCACAACAATGTTGTTACTTACGTATAATAACAAATGTTGTAATTGACACCACAAAGATACAACTTTTTAAAGCAAATCACAACTGATAAATCAGTATCGTAATTTTTATCGGTTGTAATTGACTTCTCACAAAGATACAACTTTTTAAGCAAATCACAACTCAGTGCTTCCACCACTTGACCTACTATACGTTGTAATTGACACCACAAAGATACAACTTTTTAAGCAAATCACAACAACTTTTTGATATGAATGAGAAAGACAAAGTTGTAATTGACACCACAAAGATACACACTTTTTAAGCAAATCACAACCATAATAAGTTTGATAGTGCAGTTGATATAGTTGTAATTGACACCACAAAGATACAACTTTTTAAGCAAATCACAACGATATCTTGGTAAAAGAGTTTCATGTGTTAGTTGTAATTGACACCACAAAGATACAACTTTTTAAGCAAATCACAACATGTTTTCCACGTGAATCCGTTTACCTTTTTGTTGTAATTGACATCCACAAAGATACAACTTTTTAAGCAAATCACAACATTATTGCCTAATTGCTTTATTATTTTCTGTTGTAATTGACACCACAAAGATACAACTTTTTGAGCAAATCACAACAGGGGTCATATACGACTCCCAATATTCGGGTTGTAATTGACACCACAAAAGATACAACTTTTAAGCAAATCACAACGACAGTTGGTAAGCCTTTTGTGGTTACATGTTGTAATTGACACCACAAAGATACAACTTTTTAAAGCAAATCACAACATTATCTTCTTCTGTGTTACTTGCAATGTTGTTGTAATTGACACCACAAAGATACAACTTTTTAAGCAAATCACAACTCACTTCTTTGTACTGATGGTAAGCACATGAGTTGTAATTGACACCACAAAGATACAACTTTTTAAGCAAATCACAACTATATTTGGGTTGAAATATAATGGAAAGTCGTTGTAATTGACACCACAAAGATACAACTTTTTAAGCAAATCACAACTATTGCTCGTAGCATTTCCGTCCAGAGATAGTTGTAATTGACACCACAAAGATACAACTTTTTAAGCAAATCACAACAAGTGATTTTGAGACTGTTTTAAGTCCTTGGTTGTAATTGACACCACAAAGATACAACTTTTTAAGCAAATCACAACACTTTTCGGAGACTTTGCATAAAGGTATTTGTTGTAATTGACACCACAAAGATACAACTTTTTAAGCAAATCACAACTTACGTAGTAAAGACTTTATAGATACTAGAGTTGTAATTGACACCACAAAGATACAACTCTTTTAAGCAAATCACAACTTGATAAAGACGGTAATCTTCTGGTAATTCGTTAATTGACACTCACAAAGATACAACTTTTTAAGCAAATCACAACACACGCTTTTATAAACCCAAATGTTGGGTTTGTTGTAATTGACCACAAAGATACAACTTTTTAAGCAAATCACAACATACGGCTTACCAAGTATTAGTACGAGCTGTTGTAATTGACACTACAAAAGATACAACTTTTTAAGCAAATCACAACGCTGCACGCTGGGCATTCCTATTGAATATAGTTGTAATTGACACTCACAAAGATACAACTCCTTAAGCAAATCCACAACGCTCAAATTAAAATACTGCAACTTGGTATGTTGTAATTGACACCACAAAGATACAACTTTTTAAGCAAATCACAACACGCAGCTTGTCGCACTTGTAACACTTGCTGTTGTAATTGACACCACAAAGATACAACTTTTTAAGCAAATCACAACCAACAACTGAAACGCTATCTTTAAATTCTAGTTGTAATTGACACCACAAAGATACAACTTTTTAAGCAAATCACAACACGGGTTACTTGTTTACCATTGAGGACAGAGTTGTAATTGACACCACAAAGATACAACTTTTTAAGCAAATCACAACAGCAACTTCTTTTGTATCTTCTTTTTCTGTGTTGTAATTGACACCACAAAGATACAACTTTTTAGCAAATCACAACGGAAGCTCATTTCTTTAGGGCGTACAAATAGTTGTAATTGACATCACAAAGATACAACTTTTTAAGCAAATCACAACTATAAGGATGGTGTAAAACATGATGGACTTGTTGTAATTGACACCACAAAGATACAACTTTTTTAAGCAAATCACAACAGAATGTGGTAAACGTTTTATTTATAGCAAGTTGTAATTGACACTCACAAAGATACAACTTTTTAAGCAAATCACAACAAATAGATAGATTGGCTTTTGAAAATATTATAGTTGTAATTGACACCACAAAGATACAACTTTTTAAGCAAATCACAACGAGTAGAAACGGATACGACCTTTCAAGTCGTTGTAATTGACTCCTACAAAGATACAACTTTTTAAGCAAATCACAACAGCGTCTCCCAGTTCCTTTTTGCTGTTTGTTGTTGTAATTGACACCACAAAGATACAACTTTTTAAAGCAAATCACAACTTCAGGAGTAACCTCCATTTTGATTTTTGTTGTAATTGACACCACAAAGATACAACTTTTTAAGCAAATCACAACTGAGTATCTCATGGGTATTAAAGAATACGAGTTGTAATTGACACCACAAAGATACAACTTTTTAAGCAAATCACAACGTATGCAAGGCGCACTACTTAACGCTGCAGTTGTAATTGACACCACAAAGATACAACTTTTTAAGCAAATCACAACTACCAGCAATCGCAGCAGCTTTGATAGCTGTTGTAATTGACACCACAAAGATACAACTTTTTAAGCAAATCACACGGCATACAACAACCCTGACGATAAAATAATGTTGTAATTGACACCACAAAGATACAACTTTTTAAGCAAATCACAACCGCAACTGAGCAGCAATGCTGAAGAGTGAGTTGTAATGACACCACAAAGATACAACTTTTTAAGCAAATCACAACAAATTGCCAACACCACATCCGAAATTAAGTGTTGTAATTGACACCACAAAGATACAACTTTTTAAGCAAATCACAACCACACCGTCGGAAATCTCCAAATAGTGTGGTTATAATTGACTTCACAAAGATACAACTTTTTAAGCAAATCACAACGTTTGAGGTAAAATAGACGAAGCGATGACGTTGTAATTGACACCACAAAGATACAACTTTTTAAGCAAATCACAACCTACTTCATCGGTGTAACCATTTCACAAGTTGTAATTGACACCACAAAGATACAACTTTTTAAGCAAATCACAACCTGACATTCGTAAAGGACATTGCCGTGTGGTTGTAATTGACACCACAAAGATACAACTTTTTAAGCAAATCACAACAACTTCAAGTTTATGGATTTCCTGTTGTGCGTTGTAATTGACACCACAAAGATACAACTTTTAAGCAAATCACAACACTCTCTATAAATAGTATTTCGTTATGTTGTTGTAATTGACACCACAAAGATACAACTTTTAAGCAAATCACAACGCACGTCGCTTGCCTTTACTGACAGCGTTGAGTTGTAATTGACACCACAAAGATACAACTTTTTAAGCAAATCACAACCGTGCCACGGAACAGCGAAACGGAAATGCGTTGTAATTGACACCACAAAAGATACAACTTTTTAAGCAAATCACAACGCCTTCGGTATCGGTAGAGAGCAATGCTATGTTGTAATTGACACCACAAAGATACAACTTTTTAAGCAAATCACAACTGCTTTTGGAGCCTTTCGACTTCTTCATATGTTGTAATTGACACCACAAAGATACAACTTTTTAAGCAAATCACAACCTACCGAGCCTGGATCCTACCGAGCCTAGTTGTAATTGACACCACAAAGATACAACTTTTAAGCAAATCACAACACATCTAATCCAAGAGTTCTGAAGGAAACAGTTGTAATTGACACCACAAAGATACAACTTTTTAAGCAAATCACAACCTGCCATTGTTCCTCCTTTTTAAGTAATGTTGTAATTGACACCACAAAGATACAACTTTTTAAGCAAATCACAACGTATTTCTATGTTTTCTGCTCTTACTACTAGTTGTAATTGACACCACAAAGATACAACTTTTTAAGCAAATCACAACAGCATCAAGAAACTCCCTTAAGTCGGAATGTTGTAATTGACACCACAAAGGTACAACTTTCTAAACAAATCACAACGAATGAGATTGCCTATTATCATACTTGCTATTTATATTGCAAATATGACACCTTATAAATTGAAGTGAGTATTAAGACACGACAAATTGTCTCCTGCTGATATGATATGGGTAGGAGGCGATGTCTAAAAGCTATGACTTATTTGTCTAACTCGTATTTTCCTTCAATCATCTGACCAACTCGGTTACCTAAAATGTCTGCCGAAGTATAGAACTCAATAAAAGTCTTCTTATTTAGGTCTACCACCTGACTAGATGTAACACCATAGTCTCCTATCCAGCTAATAAAGAACTTTCCATTGTCTATCTTTTTCATTTTCATTGCTTTAGTTTGTTCGTCAATGCTATCGTTTTCGTCTATAGATTTCCAATGAATGGTGCTATCGTTTAGATACTTCACATTGGCTACCATGCCTGGATAGGTTAGGGTAGCTTTCTTTCCTGTCAACGATATATCTTTGTTGTTGTCCTTACAATGGCAAGCCGATAATACAAGAGCTATAACAGTTCCTGCTAAAACTAATTTCTTCACACTTCTTTACCTCTTTTCATTCAATTATACTTTACTTTATTCGGTGCAAAACCACAAATCTCAAAACCGACTTGTTTTGATGGTTTCTTCTGTTATTAAAACCCTATCAGATGCTTTATATATTGTGGATCTGTGTAATTTCTAAAACCAGTGTCCGATTGATTCATTGTTTCTATCTGCGCCATATCGTCATTTATTAGCGAAAAGTCGAAGACATCGAAGTTCTGTTTCATACGTTCTATATGGCTACTCTTTGGTATGGCAACTATGCCGCGCTGAATTAGCCAGCGGAGAGCCACCTGTGCTGCCGATTTGCCATACTTCTGTCCGATGCTTGCAAGCAGTTCGCTCTTCACAATACCATTGGCACCTTGTCCGCCCAGTGGACCCCATGCCATTGTTTTTGTTCCTGTTTCTGCCAAGAATGGCTGAATGTCCTTTTGTTGTGCCAACGTGTTGCACTGCAATTGGTTTACCATTGGTTTTGTGTCGGCAAAGTTTACGAAGTCGAAGAAGCGTCCTGCCTGAAAGTTCGATACGCCAATGGCACGTGTCTTACCATCTTTATATGCTTTCTCCATTGCGCGCCACGTGCCAAACACATCGCCGTAAGGCTGATGGATAAGCAACAAGTCTACGTAGTCGGTTTGCAGTTTGCGCAAACTTTCGTTTATGCTTTCTGCTGCTCGTTCCTCCCCCGAATTGGTAATCCATATCTTAGTAACAATAAACAGTTCGTTGCGTGCAATGCCACTCTTTCGCCATGCGCTACCCACACCCTCTTCGTTGCCATATACTTGTGCTGTGTCTATCAGTCTGTAGCCCACAGAAAGCGCATCGCTTACACACCGTTCGCACTCGTCTGCTGGTACTCTGAACACGCCATACCCTAATAATGGCATCTCTACGCCATTTGTTAATTTAGTATATTCCATAACTTTTATTTTTATGTTGCACCACAAAGTTACGAAATTTCAATGAAATATGCTTCAGATGGTCGGTATTTTATTTAACCCTCAATCAGCCATTAAACCATAATGGTTCATTATTGGTTTAAATGCGATGGAAATATTCAAAACGTATTTGCTTTTATATGTGCAGTGGAATGAAATAGAATAATGCAAGAGAAGTCCGAAGTTGAATTTATAGAATATGAGCCGCAACATAAGTTGGCGACCATTCCAGATGGTGCAGAAACAGATGCGTTGGAGATTGACGAACTGAAAAAGCCATGAAAGAACTTCCCAAACTTAATAATAGTTACAATTTTTCTTTTAAAAACCGATGCGAGTTTGTCTATTTATTGCATTTTTCGTATTTTTGCACATAAAAAAACAGATGTTCAAAAACATTATGCTTGTGGGCTTCGGCAGCTTTTTCGGTGGTGTAGTTCGCTATCTTGTAACACGCATGTTGTCGGCTATGGTGGTTTCCTCCTATCCTTTTGGCACGTTTGCCGTGAATGTTCTGGGTTGCTTCATCATTGGTTTTGTCTCGGCTTTGCCCGTTGGCAGCTCGCTCGGTCCTAACACTCGCCTGCTGCTGACAACAGGATTATGTGGCGGTTTTACCACTTTCTCAACCTTCATGAACGAGAATGCCACGCTTTTGAAAGACGGAATGCACACCACGGCGTTACTTTATACTTTTGCCAGTTTTCTTGTTGGCTTCCTTGCAGTAGTTGGAGGACAGCAAGCAGCACGCATCTTTTAGCATGCCTTAGTTTTTAAAAGAACGCTTAGGAGTATAGGAATTATAGGGAACATCGTTTTTTTAGAATCTTAGAAACTTTAGAAACAATATATGGAAATCGTCCTGATTTTATAAAGATAATTCGGAAGGAAAACGATAATTTCGATTTGACGTTGCGAAAGCGTAGGTTTTGCAACGCAAAAGACCGCTTTTACCTTGCAAAAAGCGGCTCTTTTTGGAACATAAAACAATAGGTTTTACAATGTGTTGATAATAAGACTGTCATGCGACAGATATGCTTGTGGAAAATATTTACATCTTTATGAAGCTCTTCTTCGGCTTTAGAACCTGAACTCGAAGGTAAGAATCAGTTCGCGCGGACGCAGTTCGTAGCTGTTTGTAAAGATGCCCACGCCACTGTATGATGTTTCTATGTAGTTGCGTTTGTTGAACAAGTTGGCAAGCGTAGCAAGCACAAGGAAGTTCTTTTGTCGCCAAGTTACTTTCGCATCGGCAAGGAACGTGTTGAGCGTTGCGCCCTCCAACTGGTTGTGATAGTAGATGCCAGACAGCGAAAGGTCTACTTTCCGAATGGTGGAGGTAAGCGTCAGGCTCTGTTTCCAATTGAAACGCGATGACATAGACGCATTGTCGGACGTTGATTTGCTGAGGTCGAAATCACCACTGTAGGTTACAAATGCCCACGAAGGCGAATAAGTGAGCGATGGCGAAAACGTTAAGGAACGGTATTGGTAGCCCACCACCTTGCCCGCAGTGTATTGTTCGCCGTCGCTGTAAGCCGCCGAGATGCCGCACGATGTCTTGAAATGTTGCTTGTAGAAGCCTTTTGAAATCCAGAAACGCCCCGTTACGCTGGTGTTTTTGGTGTTGTGTTGGGCATACGTCATAAGGTAGTTGCCGTTCTGAATTTGCATATCCACCACCGAATTACTCCATGTGCGGTTGGCATTCAGCGAGAAATTGGAAAAGAATTCCCTTGCCACGCGTTTGTAATTGTGGGTCAGATTGAAGTTTAGCGAGTGGGTACGTGGCATAAACGTGGGCGAAGTCTTCCATGTGCGGTAGTTGGTTCGGTAGCTGTCGAGGGCGAAATCGGACAGTCCGCGCAGCGATTGACCGTAGTAAAACAATGCGTTTGTTTCGGTACGACTGCTCTTTTTATAGTTTGCATACAGCGAGGGCGACATATAGAAGTACCATTTGCGTTGCTGGGTAAAATACTTCAAGTTCAGTTCTTGCCGTACCGTCGCGTGCCATTTTCCCTTTTCATAGTTGAGCGAAGGCGACGAATGGAAAGTTATCTGTGTGTGCCCGTTGCGCACATTCAGGTGTTGAAAGTCTACATCGAAGTTGTAATGCTGCGTAAAACCGTTCTCCGTGGTTCGCCAACTCACCTCGTTGTTGTTGTGCCAAAGGTTCGATTGAATGTTCTCGCGGTCGGTATTGATGTATAAATCGTTGCGTGTGTGGTGATAATCTACTATGGATTGCAGCGAAAGTGTGCCTCGCTTACAATTTTGCGTGGTGGTAATGTAGCCTTTCACATTCACTTCGGGCGTGCGAACCCGCTGCGAAAGTTTGGCGTGCCCTGTGCTTTCGAGTCCCGACAAGGCATCGTCCTGCTCGGCATTCACACTGAAACGCATCGAACCATAGTGCTTTTCGGTGTTTATTTTCTTGTCTATGCTGAAATTGAAGACGTCTTCTTTCAGTATCATGCGATGCTTTTCGGTAGTAGTTGTAGGTGTTTCGGCAAAGTAGTAGGTAGAGCTGTTGGCTGTGTTCTGGCGGAGAACGTTGCGGAAATAGTCGGCTGTTATGCGCATCTCGTTGTTATTTTTCGTTTTCAGCAGGCGGTTTATGCTGTAACTTTGCGACGTATTGAAGCGCAAACGGTCAGCATCTATTGGAGCTTTGAGCGTGGGAACAGAGTACCACGACGAGAGGTTTGCAGGCTGTGGTGCCATATAATCGGAAACAAAAGCAAAGCCCGACTGAGCCACATCTCTGCCCCGACGGTCGTATATCGCATCGTACATAATCTGCTTACGCTTTCCTATCTGCAGCATATTGGCAGAACCGGCAACGTGCGACGGCTTTCCCACGGCAAGATAGGGACGCAACGTTACCGAAAAGACGGTCGCGGGCGTTGTCCTTCAGCTTAACGTTCATTGCCACATTGTCGGTGAAAACCTTTCCTTTCAGTGCCTTAATGGGCTGGTCGTGCTCTATTACTTCCGCCTTTTTCACGTCCTTTGCCTTTATGTTTTCGGTGAGTTTGTTGTACCGTCCGTCGCTAAGGTCGAGCCCTTCCACCGTAAAGCGACTGATATCCTTTCCGTTTACGCTTATCTTTCCATCGCTTCCGACGTTCACGCCCGGCAGTTTTGCCAGTACATCTTTCAGCGAGTGTCTCTTTCTGATGCGAAACGAGTAGGTCGAACGTAATCGTGTCCTTGCCACCGGTTATCGGGCCTGCCATCACCGTAACCTCTTGCATTTCAAAAACCTTCTGTACCATTGCTATGCGGTTGCCCGTTGGGGTGGCAATGGCTATGCGCTTTCTTCTCGTATTCCAATGCTGTGGCTTGCAACTGCAGTTCTTTCAGGTTGGCAGTGCTGTGTGTAAAGCTGAATTCTCCCTTATCGTTGGCACGCGAAAAGGTAACTACCTTGCCGCCTTTCAGCAACATTACATTGGCTTTTGCTATGGGTTTGTGAGTTAAAGAGTCTACGACAACGCCCGAAATGCGGTCTTGTGCCGATGCAAAAAGGACGAAAAGAAGACACAAGAAAAGCGTAGACACCCTCTTCCAGCCCATTCTTGACGAGTGGAAGAAAGTGCTTTTAGCGTTTATTGTCAATATTTTCTTCATAAAAAGGGTATTATCGGTGCTTTGCTGGAGCAGGTCATGCATGCCTGCAAGTATGGTTTGTTACAGTTCAAGTGGGTTACTGGGCTGCGGTTTTGCCAATGCCTTCATCATCTCAGCCTTCATTTCTTCGGGCACTTCTATCTTTATTCCCTGCGTTGCCAGTATGTCTTCGGGTACAGCCTTGCGCTGATAGTCTACAAATTCCTTCATTGTTGAAGCAGCATACTTGTCAAAATCGGAGTTGTAAGTAATGTTTTCGCCTTCCTTTGCCTGTTTCATACCCACGCAATCGAAAAATGTATGTTGCTTGGCATCGTAGGGCACGAAGTATCAATCCGGGCAATCCGCACAGCTTCCAAGGTCCGTTGTCCAATGGAATATCGGTTGTGAACCAAGCTGTCCACGTGCGTCCTTTAAACTTACAGCGTGCCATCTGGCAGGCGTAGTTGAGAATTTGCTTTGTGCTATCGGCTATAATGTCCCACTTTGGTTGCTCTAAAGACTCGGTGATGCGGAATTTTTCGCTAAGCACCTCGTCCAAATAGGTAGACTTTCCTGCAGGGTAGCCACGATAGAAGTCCATCAGAGGTTGCCACGCGCAGGACTTGAAGTTTCTATCTGAATATTGTTTCCATCGAGAGACTTCCGCAAATTCTCTATATAAGCGCGGTAGGTGGCACTGTAAAAGTAGCTTACCTTCTCGCCAACTTCGAGCTGCATGTCTTCGTTTTCATAGTTATAACGACCTGCAGGGTCGAGTTTTGTAGTGTCGCGTACGCTCTTTGTCCGATAGGTAATGGTGTACTTGAGCTTGTCGATAACTTTGTTTTCGTCCTTTTTGTTGGGTTTTGCACTTACGGTGAGCACTGCAAGGGCGAGTGCTGCCGTTGTTAAAATAATACGTTTCATAATCTTTCTATTGGGTTTTGTGGTTGTCTTTTTCTGCATTTGCTTGCGCATCGCCTCTTGCTGTGCTTCGGTTAGCTTGCCATTAACACTGCCGCTTACCACGCGGAATGTAACTCCTTTGCCGCCTCTGTTGATGGCATCGAAAGGCGTGGTGCTGGCTTTCAGCTGCTGCAAACGTCGCATCGAGATTTCCTCGTAACCGTTAAAACGGTCATCGAACACTATGTTGCGTGTGCCGTCGGTCTGCTTCAATCCAATGCAATCGAAGATATAATGGCGTGATTTGTCGTATGCACGGAGCACAAGTCCCGGTAATCCGTCCAATTTCCACGGTCCGTTGTCGATGGGAATATCGGTTGTGAACCACGCGAAACCATTGTCTGCCTTTTGTAATTGCAGCGTGCCATCTGGCAGTCGTAACCAAGGATGCGGGCTGTACTGTCGGGTATCAGCTCCCACTGAGGCTGCTCTATGGGTTCTACCACGCGAAATCCATCACGGAAAACATGGTCTACGTAGGTTGTTTTGCCTGTTGGAAAGTTCTTGAACAGCTTCCAATAGATGTGTCCGCTGTGGGTTGAAGGCGGAGAAAAGTTGCCTTTGTTCATCATTTCGATGCGCTGTTGCTCGTAGAGAGCATTGGAATAGCTATAAAAGAAGCTCACCCTGCTCGCCCACATCGAGGCGCATATCCTCCTCGTTGTAGATGAAATTGCCGAGCGAGATCGACCTTCGTGGTGTCGGTAATGCTCTTCGTATGATAGGTAATTTCGTACTTTACCTTGTCTATTTTCCCTCCTTCTTTCGGCTTTGCATAAGTAGAAAGTGTGGCAGAAAGGCAGACGAAAGTAGTTAAAAGCATTCTCTGTATCATATCTTTATTGTATTATGTTCCTGCCGTTGCGCCTACATTTCCTCGAAATAGCTTTTGCAATTCCTTTTGCTGCAGCTTCGTCGGCGTTGGTTAAATCCTTCAAGATGATCCCCTTTTCCATCAGTATTATGCGGTTGCAAATTTCGGAAATGAAGTTCAGATTGTGGCTCGAAATCAGCACGGTGGTGCCGTGTTGCTGGTTTACCTCGTGGATAATGCGTGCTATGTTTATCTGCGACGATGGGTCGAGATAGTTGAAAGGCTCGTCGAGAATGAGTATTTTGGGGTTCACTATCATGGCTCCGATGATGCCGATTTTCTGTCGGTTGCCCTCGGAAAAGTCGCGAATGAGCTTTCCAGTGCCCATAATCTCGTCGCGCATCAGCGATTCGAAGCCCTGCAGACGTTCTGCGAGTGTTGCGCTGTCGATGCCGTAGACGCCTGCAATGAAATCGAAGAACTCTTCTGGTGTATAGTAATCGATGAGAAAAGCCCTTTGTCTACAAACGAACCAGTGTATTTCTTCCACTCGAAAACACTCGTTTTACAGGGCTGCCATTCGATAGTACTCGCCCCTCGTTGGCACGGATAAGGTCGAGTATAAGGCGCATCAGTGTGGTCTTCCCCGCACCATTATTGCCCACAAGTCCTACGAGCTCGCCATTGTGCAGCGTCAGCTCAGGTATGTTTATCACGGTGTTCTGTCCGTAAATCTTCTTTAAATTTCTATCTTTATTTCCATATTCGGCTGTTATTATCTTATTTTTTTGCTTTCTTGAATAAAAGTTTCGTTCAGCCGTTACTTGTTTCTGTAACGTTCAAAGTGGCGATAGCGATTTGTCTCGTAGCGGCGTGCTATCCACGCAATGGCAGGTTTTGTGCAACACGATGCCTGTCAGACCGAGGACACTGAGCACGATTCCGTACACCATTGGCGGAAGAAACGACACCATGAGCATCGGTCCCTATCATCACGGTGAAGGCGATTGCAAAGCTCGAAGCACTGAAATCGGTGCCTTGCGTATTCATAAAGCCCTGATGCAAAGATGTCCATTGCCTTGGTGCGGAAGCGGTAAGTGAGTATAAACACATTGGCAAAGCCCAGCGCAAAGAGCAGGCTCCCCACCAGAACGAATAGGCTGGTACCATACAAGAAATAAGTGGGCAGCAGCAACAAGAAGCTGCCTATGGTAAGCGGAATGGCTGTATAGTACTTCCGGAACAGCAGGTGCGCAATGCTTACGGGGCGCGTCCACAGTCCGTCGAAGTAGTTTCCTTCCAATGCAAACGTAAGTTGCAGCACCATTACCGACGGTGCGATAATGGCAAGAGGCAGCAGTAAGTTGCTGCCGGAAGCGTCTCCGTCGTCCGGTCCCATAGAGGCAGACCAGAAAGCTTGCGCAACAAGTAGTACGGGGAATATCAGAATAAGGCGCAATCGCTTGCCTCTAAGGAAAGGACGCATCTCTATAAAGAAAGCCGAGCGGTGCGATTTGTTTATGGTTTCTTGCTTCCGCTTGCTTCCGTCGTAGCTATTTAGGCATTGCAAATAGTATATTCCAGTTGTAATACCTATCACGGTTAAGACAAAAAACAAGGTGATGTGTATGCCCCACGACATGCCGAAGAGGTTTAGACCGTGTACAAATGTCAGCGACCACCACATGAGCCAGCCCACAATGGTTGCCCATTTCCATTCCCAGCCCTGCGAGGTTCTGAGGGCAACAACGGCTAAACTGTTGATATAAGACACGGAGAGCAGCAGCAGAGCAGACACGAACGCTGTGCCGAAAGGCATTACGAAGAAACAGCCAATGCTTAACGGCAGTGCCCATGCCAGCGTCCAGAAGTTGAACAGGTTGGTTATGCTTATAAAATATATCCACGTCCGTTTACTAATAGGGCGAGACTTTATGTATGCGTCCATAATGGCGGAGTCCGTCTTGAATATAAGTTTCGAGAGAATGTCGGGAAAGAGCATCATGGAAGCTACTATGGGGACAATGTTTTTCCAATCTAACTGTACAAATGTTTTCCATATTCTGCTGTCCATCTCTGCAAAGGTGGATACGATTATCAAGGCTATGAGCATGTAGAAATATGTGGCAAGGAAGAGATTCTTCCATTTAAAGTTGCGCCGTTTCTTTACTATTTGTAGATGTATGAGTTGTTTTAACATGTATCTATAGTCGAGTTTGTTGTTATTTTCTAATTCTTCGCAGAGTGCACTCTCTTGCCACACCACTGTTTAAGTGAACTTAACACTATTTATTCAGCATATAGAGAGACTCAATCAATTTGTCTACAAAGATAGGAATAAAAGAGTATCTGACAAAAATTACGTTTTATTATACAAATTGAAAAATATAGATGTTGTGGAAATTCATATCCGAATGAAAGAAACAGGGTAGGTATAGATTTTTGAAACAAGCGATTAAAAAGGCAATGTGAATGAACAGAATAAAAAAATTAGATATCTAAAACGAGCATGACTGATATCTAAAACGAACGTGAGTGATATCTGAAACAAGCGTGACTGATATCTAATTTTTAGTGTGCGTATGATGGTATGATTTCTGCCTTATATACAATAAGGTGTAATGCAGGGCAATACATGGAAAAAAGTTGTTGCTTTTTGCTTAGAGGAAATTACATGTTGATGGCACTCAACATAAGTGCTCGGTCTACGTCTGTAATACCGTTGAGATTGAAAACGTAGTCATCATTCTTAAATTCGTGCTCCAAATTGGCCCCGGGGTGGTTGATTAGCCATTCTGTGAAACTATTCTTGGCTTCGCCTGGGTTGCCATTTATCCACTGTGCGTATGCTATATTGAGTGCATCGTCGGGCTGTTTGTCGGTAGCCATAAGTTCATCGTAGATGTTTAGTGCCTTTTCGGCATTGCCATTACAAATAAGTACCCACGCTAAAAGACGTTTTACCTGGTTGTCGGATTCGTTATTCAAATTAAGCTCATACGCCTTGTTCACAGCCGTCTTGGTATCGCCAGTGGCTGCTAAACAAAGACATTGGTTGATGGCGTAGGCTTTAACGTCGGGGAGCAGTTCGCACAACTTGTTGTAACAGATGATGGCAATGCCATAACCTCTACGGCGTAAAACAACTGCCCCAACTGTTCGGAGCAGCAAAACATTGTCTGGCTCTAACCCAACGGCTACTGCAAAGTGTTCTAATGCTTCGCCCTCGTTCCCCTTTCTGACAGCTTCTATACCTCTAAACATACGGTACATTGCCGAATCGCTTTGATAAGTTCCAGTGAGTTTCTCTATATCAGCCTCTCTTTTGTGCTTGTACAGGAACATTGCCAACGATTCTTTTGCATCGACATAGAAGTCTTTTACAAACAAATCGTGCAACATGAAGAATGCCTTATAGTCGCCGTCGGCTTTGAAAAGGGTTGGGAATGTCCTTATTGAATGCCATCTTCACCTCGAAAAAGCGATACAAATCCTGTATGTACATACGACGTACAAAAGCAGGCGAGTAGTCTATGGGTTGCATGTCAGGCAGCCCGATGCCTTCGCCCGACTTAATAAGTTCCAAGATATTAGGTGGCAGCTGGTTGACTATCTGTGCAATGGTGAGGGCAAGCGAATATTTGTCCGATTCGCAGAAAGGGTCCTGTCCAGCCAATCGGTCGAGCAGCGAGCCATCGCCAAGCTTTTGTGCCACCTCTTCCAAGCCTGGGTGGTGTGCACTGAAAGGCATGAACCAATTGGCAATGTGGTCGAAGAAGGGAAGCGTTTCATCTTGCTGAAACCTCCGAAATATATGTCGGATCCCTGCTGCTGCATTTTCATCATCTTCTGAATGCTCTCTTCCATCTTCTCCATCTTCTGTTCGTCGGCATCGGGGTGCAAAATGTTCTCCAATGGATTACTTTCTTTTTCGCTTATGCCAAATCTATCGAAATGCAGATCGGAGTTCTTTATGATGTTTGGCATAATGTCGCGTTGTATTTTGTCGTTATCGCGATCTGCTTCCATACAGTTGAACATCTGCTTCTGCAAGTTCAAAAGCTCACGTTTAGCCTCTTTTGTTGTTATGAAACTGTTCACAAGTGTTCTTTGTTCCTTTTTGAAGAGCTGGTTGTTGGTGAGCGACAGCACACAGCCGACCAATGAACGCTGACGGACTTTTGTGTCGTGAGCGTGTCGATAGACCTCTACGAGTGTATAGAATTTCTTCACATCGTAGATAGACATCGTAGAAAGGGTGATTGCACTGACGATAAGCATCTGGTCTGATGCATCGATGGTAGGCGAGGTTAGAAGACTGATATAGAACGTTGCATCGCTTTCCGACCACTGGCTTGACACGAGAAGTGCACAGAAAAGTCGTTCTACGAAAGTTTGATGTCGCTTGTAAAGTTCTGTTTCTTTGGCATTTCGTTCGTTCCCAGAGGCCAACGAGAGCATTGCGACATCAGAAACAAAGCTCTCCAAGACAGTACGCACGAAATTATGACTAAGGTTGAGATGGTCGGAAGTACTGAAAGCATCTATGAAAGTAGGCTTGTTCTTGCACCTCAGCTTAACAGCAGGTTAGCTGATACTCGATAGAGTCGTTCCATAAGCGAGATATAAAAGCTTTTTCTCGGGCAGGGTCTTTTACACCTCGCAGCATATACTCGCACATCAAGTGGTAGTCGTTGACAATAGCCATATACTCATTGCAGTCCACTAACGAGGGCTTGCCATCGTATATGGGTTGCAACACCCATGATGGCTTTGTCTAATTGTCTGGTGCTCAATAGTTCTAAAGCACTGTTTATATTCGTTTCTGTGTTCAATATTTATATTCTTTATGCCGCTAAGTTAAATGTCTTTATATCGCAATACTCGTTGTTTCAATTTCTAAAACTCGTCTCTTTTTGGTTTGTTGTATAGTTTTTATTCCGATTTATAAAAAATATTCTCTCTCTGTATCTTACTACACCCACTTTGCTGTGTTTACAATAGGTTGTACTATTTCTTAGCTTGAAGTAGATAGGTAGGGCTACATTCGAAGCCAATTACATTATCGCATTTTGTGCCTTTTACAATATCTCTTTGGCGAGGTTGCGTAACCTGCTTTATATAGCATTTTAGGCAAGGCAGAGATTACCTTGTCGTCTACCCGCATGTATTTCTTTTTATTAATGGTGCAAAGTATTGCAGCGGGATGACGATTTATCATGTCTACTGCTTTGTTGTAAGCGTCTTCAAAAAGCTTTTCGTTTCGCTATTTTGGGTGCATTTACAAAGACAATGGCTCCAGGAGGAAGTCTTCTTTTGTAGAATTGTATATCTCTTTATTGCCTAATATTTTAGCCTGTGTGGTCTGTGGTTCGCTTGTCCAGATGGCATCTAACTGACTGTTGCGTAACATTTGCATGCGAATGAAGATATCGTTTATTTGCGAGCCGTAGGTTCGGTTCTTAATTGGGTGGCTACAGAGAACTTGTATTGTGAGATATTGGGTAACAGAGTTGGAAGCCAGTCCTATGACCTTGTCGCCTAAGTCTTCGATCTTCCTGATACCAGAGGTTGGCGTTGCCATAAGTTGCCACGTTGCATTTGTTTCAGTCATATAGTCGAGCACGGCATGCTTCTCTTCTTTTAGATATTCAGCCTGAACCAAATCTGTTACTGAAGCCTGTACTCTGCCATTTATCATTGCAGTGTCGCAATCGCGCTGAGAGGTATATTCTCTTAGTCGGATATCAATGTCGTCGGGATTGTAAAGTACACTGTCCTTGAGCAGGAAAATAGGCAGACAGTCCATAGTTGGCATAACACCAACCTTAAAAGCTCGCTGGTATGCCACCTCTTCCACTTTGTTCTTGCGCTTCTCAATAAGCGAATCGTCTTGTTCGGATACCTGACAGCCCATGATGACAAGAGCTGCGAGAAGCAATAAATACTTTTATTCTACACATAATCTTATAGTTGCAAAAGTAATTAATAATTTTGTAATAACGAAAGAAAATGCTACTTTTGTGCATATAATTATGGCAAAAAGACAAAATAGCATACGTCTGCGACAACTGTGGACAGGAAAGCGCGAAGTGGATAGGGAGATGTCCTAATTGTGGACAGTGGAACACATTCAAGCAAATCAGGATAGCTCCAGATGTGGGCGTGAGTAGTGCGAAGACACTTGTCTCTCATACATTTGGTGCCATGAAACAGAATGTGCCACAAGCACTTAGAGAAGTTTCTTCGACCGAGGAGATTCGTGTTGATATGAAAGATGGCGAACTGAATCGTGTGCTTGGGGAGGACTCGTTGTGGGAAGCATGGTGTTGATAGGTGGCGAACCCGGGATAGGGAAGAGTACTTTAACGCTTCAGACGCTGTTGTCTTCCGACCGCAGAGTGCTCTATGTAAGCGGAGAAGAGAGTCCACAGCAGATAAAAATGAGAGCTTTGCGCATTTCAGATACTATTCCAGAAAACATTGTGATATTGTCTGAAACATCAATAGAGAAGATATTCAACAGCATTAAAGAAGTTAAGCCTGAACTTCTGGTAATAGATTCTATACAAACGGTTGCCACGGAAACGGTTGCGAGTAGTGCAGGGAGTATTTCCCAGATACGGGAAAGGGCTGCTGCATTGTTGCAATTGGCGAAATCGAGCGATATTCCCGTCATTCTTATCGGGCATATTAACAAGGAAGGCTCTATTGCAGGGCCGAAAGTGTTGGAACATATTGTAGACACAGTGCTGCAATTCGAGGGAGACCAGCACTATATGTATCGTATTCTGCGTAGTATAAAGAACCGCTTTGGCTCTACTTCCGAATTAGGGATATACGAGATGCGCCAAGATGGGTTGCGACCGATTAGCAACCCTTCGGAGTTGTTGCTTACCGATACTCCTGGTGATTTGTCGGGTGTAGCCATATCAAGTGCTATCGAAGGGGTGCGCCCTTTCCTTGTAGAGACTCAGGCGCTTGTTTCGTCGGCAGCCTATGGCACTCCACAGCGTTCGGCGACGGGGTTCGATCAGCGTCGGCTGAATATGTTGCTTGCCGTACTCGAAAAGCGTGTAGGATTTAAGCTGATGCAAAAGACGTGTTTCTGAATATTGCCGGTGGTCTGCGCATTACAGATATGGCTATGGATTTGAGTGTGATTGCTGCAGTGTTGTCGTCGAATGTGGATACACCTATCGAAGCGGGGTGGTGTATGGCTGGAGAGGTTGGATTGAGTGGCGAAGTCCGCCCAGTTAACCGTGATTGAACAACGCATAACCGAAGCCGAGAAGTTAGGATTTAGTAATATCATTATCCCAAAGAACAATGCACAAGGACTAAAAGGTCGTTTTAAAATTGCAACACATTCTGTTGCTAAAGTTGATGAGGCATTACGCTTGTTGTTTGGATAAGAGTTCTGGGGAGTTTCGGTGTTTATAGGCGCTATAGTATTCCTAAGAGTTATCGGAGGTATGAGGTGTTCTATGTATTTTAGTTTCTATAGATGAGACGTAAAAGAAAAAGGGAAAAGCAATACATTGCATTTCCCTTTCATAACTTAAAAAAAATATGACCAATTAGTTCTTAAAGAAGTCCTTTACATCTTCGTTTGGCACCATTCTCTCATCGAAAATATATGCGCCAGTCTTAGGACTCTTCACCATCTTTATTACTTTTGTATATGCGCGACCATCCGTTGAGCCTTCATGGAGGGTAGCGACCGCTTTCTTTGCCATAGTCTAATATAATCTAACTATTAATTTACGTGCTTACTTAATCTCCTTGTGAAGAGTCATCTTCTTAAGAATCGGATTATACTTCTTAAGCTCCAAACGCTCAGCAGTATTTTTACGATTCTTTGTTGTTATATAACGGCTTGTACCAGGCAGACCGCTACTCTTCATTTCAGTACATTCCAAGATAACCTGAACTCTGTTTCCTTTAGCTTTCTTTGCCATGATATTAGTCTCCTATAACTTTAATGTCCTTCCAGTCTACATAACCTTTGGACACAGCTTGCTTCAACGCACGGTCTAAGCCTAACTTGTTAATTGTGCGAAGACCAGCAGCACTAATCTTCAACGATATCCAGCAGTTCTCTTCTACGTAGAAGAACTTTTTTCTAAAGAGGTTTACGTCAAAGCTGCGTTTCGTGCGATGCTTTGAGTGGGACACATTACAACCTATCTGTGCCTTCTTACCTGTGATTTGACAAATCTTAGACATTTCTATCTGTAGTTTTGTAATTCGTTAATTGATACCTATTCCAAACAGGTTGCAAAATTACAAAAATATTCTAAACTGACAAAGAAAATGCTGACATATTCTTTCAAATTAAGTTTTTTTTCGAGTTTTGTGTAGAACAGCGGTCGTAATACGTTACTGTTCAAAGAGAAGAAACGCAATGCAATGACAAGAACTGTTACCACCGAAATTCCACCACGCCACTACTTTATAGTGCAAATAAAAGCACGGTCAAGACCGTGCTCATAACTTAAAAACTAAAAAATCTTTTCATTGAGCTCGATTGTAGCTGACATCTCACGGTGTCTAACCAAAATCTCGCCTCAAAATGTTGTATCCTGTCTTAACAAATCTCTTACCTTAAAATTCCTACTGAGCCTAAATACTTTCTTTTAACCTAAACAACTAATCTTTATAACCTAAACAATCGATATTCTAAATCTAATCTAAACTATCTCGTTTATCCTTTTTGCAAAGAAAGAAAGTATTTCTGATACTTCCAAATATTGCCCTGCATATTTTCAGTTACAGCGTGATTAAATGATATATATCAAGCATTTATAAGTATTTATGCAGTTATTATTTGCCAAAGCGGAAACTTTTACAATTTGCAGAGATACGTGAACATTCCACCGAAGGTTTCTGGTGTTAGGGTAGGGGACGCTTCAAAAATCCCAAAGAAGGCACTTCCGCTGCCCGACATTTGTGCATAGCGCGCCCCCATACTGTAAAGTTTTTCTTTTATGGCGTGCAATTCCGGATACAGTTTGAATGCCGATACCTCGAAATCGTTCGTAAGATTTTTGCGCCACTCGCTGCCAACAGGTTGTGCCACTATGTCCCTGCATTTTATTACAGCTGGCTGGGCTTTACGAATGCAAACGCTTGTGCGGTAGAAATGGCTATGGAAGGCTTTACTACATTAAGCGTAGTCCGTGCAGATGTGTACATTCGGTGTGCATTGGTTCGAGCACATCACCTATTCGGTGGCAAAAGATGGTATTGAAGCAACAAAGAAGGCGCAGTCGGCACCCAATCTGGCAGCATAGCGATGCAACGTGGCTGAATCGAGATGCAACTTGCACAGTCCGTTGAGCAATCGGAGCGTGTAAGTTGCATCAGAAGAGCCTCCGCAAGTCCTGCTTGCGATGGAATGTGTTTCTCTAAATTGAAATCTATGTGGGGCAACCGATGGTCGGCAGACAGCATGCGATACGCCTTTACTATCAAGTTGTCGGACAGTTCCCCATCGACAGGGTTTCCGCTGATGGCGAGCGAACACGTGCCTTCGGTCCCGCTGCCCACTACGGCTTCGAGCTTGTCGCAAAGTGGAATAGGGTAGAATACGGTTTCAAGGTCGTGATACCCGTCAGGGCGTTTACGCACGACCTTCAATCCCAAGTTTATTTTACAGTTCGGATATACTATCATTCTTTTTCCGTTTATGTTTCATTCATAAAAGCGATTCGCCACATGGACAATCTGCAGTGCTTCGCCGTTCTGCAATTTTTTAAGGTTTTGTGCTTCTTGGGGCAGTAACCTTTTGCAAAGATAGAAAATGATTATGGATAAAGTTGCGATAGTTTGCAGATTTTTCATTACTTTTGTCGCTGTTATGGCAGAAAAGAAAAGTAATAGCGCAAAAAGCACCCGCAAACGTAATGTTGCACCTATCGATACATCGTTTGGACATTTACAACCCCAGGCGTTAGACATAGAGAAGGTTGTGCTCGGTGCTTTGATGATTGACAGCGACGCCTTTACGGTGGTGTCGGAGCTAATTCGTCCGGAAACTTTTTACGACCCGCGCCACCAGAAAATATATGGTGCCATACAATCGTTGAACCTCCACGAGAAACCCGTCGACATTATGACGGTGGCAGAAGAGTTGAAACGCAGCGGAGACTTGGAAGAAGTGGGCGGACCAGCCTATATAGTAGAGCTGAGCTCGCACGTGGCATCATCGGCACACATAGAATATCATGGCAGAATATTAGCCCAGAAATTCCTCGCCCGCCAGCTCATACAGTTCGCTTCCATGATAGAGACATCAGCTTTCGACGAAACCGTCGACGTAGACGAACTCATGCAAAAGGCAGAAGGCAGCCTGTTCGAACTCTCGCAAAAGAACATGGCGCAAGAGTACACACAGATAGACCCCATTGTAAAGCAAGCACACGAACTATTGCTCAAAGCAGCCAATAACCAGGAGAATGGCGGCTTGACGGGGATATCGACTGGTTTCACCAAGTTGGACAAGATTACTGCGGGCTGGCAACCGTCCGACCTTGTTATTATCGCGGGGCGTCCTGCGATGGGTAAGACTTCGTTTGCCCTCAGCCTTGCCAAGAACATTGCAATAGACAATCGCATACCAGTAGCCTTCTTCTCGCTCGAAATGAACAACGTACAGTTAGTAAACCGCTTGCTGTCTAACGTCTGTTCCATATCGGGCAGCAAGATTCTGAGCGGACAGTTGGACCCCTCCGATTGGGAACGGTTCGACAACAACCTGCGCAAGATGGACGGCGCGCCCATCTATGTAGACGACACACCAGGACTGTCGGTTTTTGAACTTCGCACCAAAGCCCGCCGCTTGGTTCGCGAACATGGCATAAAAGTGCTCATGGTAGACTATCTGCAGCTGATGAATGCCAACGGAATGCGCTTCAACAGCCGACAGGAAGAGGTGTCTACCATTAGCCGTTCGCTAAAAGGACTGGCGAAAGAACTGAACATACCAGTGCTGGCTCTCTCTCAGCTGAACCGTACGGTGGAGCAGCGCGATGGCATAGAGGGCAAACGCCCGCAACTGAGCGACCTGCGCGAATCGGGAGCCATTGAGCAAGATGCCGACTTGGTGCTCTTTGTGCATCGACCGGAATACTACCGAATATTTCAGGACGAAAAAGGAAACGATTTGCACAGCAAGGCACAAATCATCATAGCCAAGCACCGCAAAGGCGCTACCGACGACGTATTGCTCTCGTTCCGTGGCGAATATACACGTTTTTCCAATCCAGACGACAACGACATTCTGCCTCCAGCCATGTCTGACGAGTTTGGTGGAGAAATCATAGCCAGCCGAATGAACGACGACCCGTTGCCACCACCAGGCAGCGATCCTGACTTTTAAGTCGAAATGGACACTTAAGACGCTCATCTGTCATTCTATATACTTCCCCAACAGACCTTTTTTTCATACATAACGTTTTTGTGTTAAATTTTTATAAACGAAGGCATGGGGAAGTTTTTCGCTTATAAAGTACTTGCCAACCAGCCAATTCTGTGTGCTGACCAATCCATTTCACCACCATTTGCTCATTACTGTAAGTCCATCGAAGGCAGTCATGCAAACCGTATGGAATAGCCATTCGATAGACATTGTAAAATTAGATATCTAATTCCATTGTGCCAGATATCTGAAACGAGAATGGCAGATATCTAATTTATGCAAAAGCATCTCGACTGGCTTTTTGCAAGTTGCACAGTTGCTTCCCCAGTTCCAACCAACATGTTTTTCTTTTCTCAAGTTAGTCTGGGAATAGAAAAATATTAAGAATGTAAGACAGAAATAGGGCTGTTATATATATGTAAATTTGTCCTGGAATAATAAAAAGATAAGTATAATGGATTTATTACAACCTTTACATTGCCATTGCCCTGAAGCTTATTACAGGTATGATTGGCATATTAGTATTTCTGCATTGCAGGAAAAAGCCCAAATAGCTCAAATTACTCCGCTCGATACCGTAAGTGCTTTTGTTATTGGTGCTTTAGTCGGTGGCGTTTTATACAATCCCGATATGTCTATGTGGCATATTCTTTTCGCCTTGACGGTGTGGACGCTGTTCAATATGCTCATTCGGTTTGCTATGCGTTCGGCTCGTCTGCGTCATTTTATAAAAAGGGTGAAAGCGTGTTTTCGTAAAAGATGGAGCTATTAATTTTTAAGAATTTTAAGCGTAATAGTCTTGAAATGGAACAATTCCGCTTGCTCTTGCGGCAGAAAGCGAATCTTCTCTATGTTCGATGCCGAAGATGTTATTTTTCGAAACCAATGGAGCCGTAACAGTTCTTCCGCCGAATCATACAGCGCCATCGTTCCTGTTAGTAAATAATGGAGCCATTATAGAAAGCACCTTGGACCAATGCAATCGTTCCAAAACCTGGGTGCTGAGCAACATAGTCCACAATGGCTTTGAATCTCCTTCAGAACTCTTCTGCATGGAATGGACACCGCGTAAAGGTTTCTATTTCGTTACATACGAAGGCGAAGTGAAACGTGGGGAAGAGGGAGTTGAAGTGGACGATAGCGGCTATATTGTGTAAATTAATCTAATTTTTGAATATTGATACTTTCCTTTTTGTCTGTGAAATCATCTGAAGTTAGCCTTCTTTGGACACTTTAAATAATCTGGTTCAACGGTCTTGAATGTTTTTATCATGTATTTATCATAATATAGATTATATTTAGAAACAAATCAATGGTGAACATTGATGGTCGTAAAATTAGTGCACCACAACGTGGTCTCAATATCGTAAAATTATCTGATGGCTCTAATATAAAGATATTGATAAAATAGAACGAGACACGATGTGTCTGTATAAATTGGGGTCTTCAGAAATTTGGAGTGATAAATATATAAAAATAAAGAAACTAATTTGTCCGCAACTCGATGCCGAACCGTTCTGTTTTTATCATTGACAGTAATGCAATAATCTTTGTGAGCTGCCGTGTTCATAGTATGAATAAAAGCAAAACTTCTATCCATTGCTGCTGTTCGTGTGTCTGCTCTATGCTGGTAATGCTATGGCACAGTCGTTTACGTTGCAAGGAAAGGTGTCCGACCAGGACGGAAATCCCATTGAGCTGGCATCAGTCATTGTGGCTTCACAAGGAAAAAAATGGCGATGTGTAACCTCAAGGGCGAGTTCAGCATGCAGTTGCAGAGCGAAGATTCGGTGAAGATCTGCTTCTCCATGATTGGCTATAAGAGCAAAACCAGAGTGCTGCATCGCCCGCAAGGCAAGCAGACGCTGCAAGTCCAGCTGACCAGCGATAACCAATTGCAGGAGGTTATGAGTAGAGCGCAAACACCGCAGCACGGTACTACCGAGAACATAAAGGTGGAAGCAACCAAGCGAACCCCTCCGTCTCGGGCAATGCCGTAGAGGAAATATTGCAGACACAGGCCGGCGTGTCCACCCATTCCGAGCTTTCGTCGCAGTATAACGTGCGCGGTGGAACGTTCGACGAGAACTCTGTATATATAAATAATGTGGAAGTGTATCGTCCTTTCTTAGTCCGCAGCGGACAGCAGGAGGGGCTTTCGGTGATAAATGCCGACCTTGTGGACCGCGTCGGGTTCTCTACGGGAGGCTTCGAGCCCAAGTATGGCGACAAGATGAGCTCGGCTTTGGACATCACCTACAAGCGTCCGAAGCGCACCGAAGGTTCCTTTACGGCATCGATGCTGGGCGCAAGCGGATACTTCGGACTGGCATCGAAGAAGCTTACGTGGACGAACGGACTGCGATACAAGACCAACCGATACCTGTTAGGATCGCTGGAAACAAAGGGAGAGTACAATCCATCGTTCTTGGACTACCAGACTTACCTTTCATGGCAACCGTCCAAACGGTGGCAGGTAGACTTCATCGGCAACATTTCGGAGAACAATTACAACTTCGAACCCGAGGACCGAACAACCAATTTCGGTACGCTGAAGAACGTAAAGTCGTTTAAAGTCTACTTCGATGGCAAGGAAAAAGACCTCTTCCGCACCTTCTTCGGCTCGCTAAGCGTTACGCGGCATCTCTCAAAGCGTACCGATGTGTCGCTGATAGCATCAGCCTTCTCCACCAAAGAGCAGCAACGATACGACATACAGGGGCAATATTGGCTCACACAGACCGAGACTTCGGAGAATTTAGGAGTGGGAACATACATGCAACACTCGCGCGACTACCTTAAAGCAGACGTGAAAAGCCTGAAGTTAATGCTGTTGCAGCGTGCAGGAACGCACAGAATAGAAGGCGCTTTCACCTATAAGATGGAGAAAATCAAGGAAAACTCGGCAGAATACGAGTATCGCGACTCGGCAGGATACAACATTCCGCACAACGGCGAAACTCTCGACATGATCTATTCGCTGCGGGCTCGCAACACATTGGACGCCAAACGCATGGAAGTCTACGTGCAAGACACATGGAACTTTAAGAGCAACGACTCCATACCAACCCTCTTTCGGCTGAACTATGGTGTGCGTTACGCCTACTGGAACTTTAACGGAGAGAGCATTGTTTCGCCACGTGCATCGCTCAATATCACCCCCGGCTGGAACCGAAACCTGTCGTTCCGTGTGGCAGCAGGTCTCTATTACCAGGCACCGTTCTACAAAGAGCTGCGCGATACCACCATGATTAACGGCGTAACCTACGCCCTGCTGAACAAGAAAACGCGTTCTCAGCGGTCCATACACGCATTGGCATCGATGAGTTACCGCTTCACAATGCTGAACAGACCCTTCAAATTCACTGCCGAAGCCTACTACAAAGCCATCTCGCGCCTTGTTCCTTACTCGGTAGACAACGTGAAAGTAACCTATTTTGGCGACAAACAGACTTCCGGACACGCCACTGGGCTCGACCTAAAGCTATTCGGAGAGTTTGTGCCGGGGGCAGATTCGTGGCTCACGCTTAGTGTCATGAACACTGCAATGAAGCTGAATGGCAAGAACGTACCCCCTGCCAACCGACCAGCGTTTTGCCCTGAACCTTTTCTTTACCGACTATTTCCCGGCTCAACACGCTGGCGAATGTCGCTGAAACTGGCGTATGCAGACGGTCTCCCTGTTCTCTGCACCCCACCAGGAACTAAGCAACAACTCTTTCAGAGCACCTGCCTACAAGCGTGCCGACATAGGGAATGAGCTATCGTCTGTTCGACAATCAGGACGGTTCGCGCCACTCCATCTTCCGCAACGTGTGGCTGGGTGTAGACTGTCTGAACCTTTTCGGCATCAGCAACGTAAACTCTACTACTGGATAACGGATATTTCAGGACAGCAATACGCCGTGCCTAACTATCTTACAGGCCGACAAATCAATGCGAAACTGTCGGTAGAATTCTAAGGAAGCAGGAAAACAATAACACAATTTAACGGATTTAGTTTGTAAGAATTACATAAAAACATTATCTTTGCAGCGTTAATAGCAAATAAAGATAAAGACAAAAACATTATGAAGAAATATGAATGTAATACCTGCGGGTACATTTACGACCCTGCAGTAGGCGATCCAGATGGTGGCATAGCGCCAGGCACAGCTTTCGAAGATATCCCAGACGATTGGGTTTGTCCACTTTGTGGAGTATCAAAAGACGATTTTTCAGTTGTCGAGGAATAATTCATTGATTAAAATATTTACAAAACGTTGAGGGGTAGTAGCTTTTTTGCTATATGCCCCTCTTCCTTTTGTCTGCCAATAAAGTTGTACGCACCATGCAGGGTCGCCATTGCGCCTTTCGTCCTCGTCAGGCATATTCCTCACAAAGTTTACCAATATTCCTTACGTTTACTGCATGTGTGGCATTGCCACGTTGCTTGTTCAATATTCCGGAACAGGCTCTTTTAGCGTGCAAAACAGTGGGTTTTGCACTGTAAAACAGGCTCTTTTGCCCCACAAAACAGTGGGTTTTGTATTATGCTGGCATACAGATTATTACACAACGAAGTTCTTTGCCCGTACCATTTGCCAATCTATGGTTTTTCGAAGGTTGGCGAATTTCACTCCGTTTGTCTGTCTATAAGTTCTTTAATGTTGATGGTTTTCAGCTCTTTCAGGTAGGTTGCGTGAATGTTTTTCACCTTTTTGTATATGTCTTTCTCCCACACATGCTCTGGCAACTGACTGGTCAAGGCAGGCTTCAGGCTGGGTACTGACTCCATGCGAGCCGCCAATTCGCCCACGGTCATGTCGTTGGTGTCGTGCGTAGGCGTATAAGTTACTTCGTCGCTGGTTGGCAAATGGTTCTCGGCAACCAGTCCTATGTCTTTCAATCGGTCTAATATTGCCAATGTAACACGTATTGGAATGCCTGTTTCTGTCTCCAATTCTAATGCTGTATAAGGTTTCTCATCGTGCGAAAACCGTTGACAGATGTAGCATAGCACAGTTGCACTCATTGCAAGAAAGTCGTTATAGCAAACGTCTTTCATCTCTATCATACATTCGTAGTAGTCCAAATTCTGGTTGGTATAGCAGAGTTCGGCACAGAAAAGGCAGATATACCACGACATAAGCATCCACAACATAAACAAAGGCAGGGCTGCAAACGAACCGTAGATGGCATTATAGCTTGTAAGAAACACCTGTCCGTGAATGTAAAGTCCCTGTAAGGCAAGCATTGACAAGCTGGCAAGCACGGAGGGACCTATCGTTTTGGAGAGCTGAACTTTTGCGTTGGGCATGAAGACATAGAGCACAACAAACATAAAAGTAAGTATTGCCCACGGCAAAAGATAGCGGAGCGAGAAGCGGGCAATGTTTCCCAGAAGTGCAAAACTGCTAAGATTTTCTACGAAACCATAAAGATAGATGCTCAGTCCAGACATTATGATGATGCTGATTGGCACCAGAAACATCATTGCGGTGTAGTCTATGAGCACCCGACTGATGGGTCGTGTGCCCTTAACCTGCCATATACTGTCGAAAACGCGCTCTACGGTGTTTATCAAAGAGAACACACTGTAAAGCATAATCAGCAGTCCGATGCCGATAAAAATGCCTGTTTTGGCATGCGTAAGATAAGAATGTGTAAGTGTTAACAGCCAGTTTGCCACTTCGGGTTGTGCCGAAAACATTTCTCGAAACTGGGTTTCTATGAACTTGCCGAAAACCAAAAACCGTTGGCAACAGCAAATATCAAGGCTGCTATGGGCACTATTGCCATAATGGTAGAGAACGACAGCTGAGCTGCAAAAGTTACGTGTTCGCGCTCTATAAAGAACTTTATTGTAAGGTAAAACTTCTGCAACAGTCTAATAGCAATGCCTTTACGTTTAGATTTATACTCTGTTTTCTGCCACATTTCTGTGGTAAAAAAGTTCTTTATTTTGGTTATATCCATCTTCATTCTCGTTCCTTTTTTGTTTCTCAAAGGGTGTGTCTTCTTTACAAAAGGGCAAAGAACACAGTGCAAACTTAATAAAAAAAGGTGAAATCAACAACGATTTCACCTTTTTATATCTATGTATGTTGCAACTTGCCGATAGGGTTTCAGTAAGTTGTTGTATGCCATTTGCCTTAAAGATAGCAGCGAATTGGCATGGATTCAGCGGTTCTTTTTGTCTTGATACATAAAGTAAAGACGTCCAATTACTGCGCCCACAAAGAGCAAAATTGCTACTGCTAATGTTCCCATACTATTCTCCTAACTTCTAATTACTATCCTTTTCCGTTAGGATTTACGGTTCTTTCTGTCTTGATACATAAAGTAAAGACCTCCAATTGTCGCTACCAGCGAAACAAAAATCGATGCTACTATTGCTCCCATACTATTCTCCTTTCTTTTGATTACTATCCTTTTCTATTAAATAGAGCCCCCAACATAAGGTTAATGCTGCACCCAATACAACGCAAACAAGAACCCATAGGCGATCCATACTACCAAAAGCTGTCGATAATAGCAAAGCTGTTACCATATATTTTGCTATATCCATCAGCCATTTTCCTAGCTCTTTTTTCATAATGCAAATATATAAATAATTCTTGTATTACGGTTCTTATTCTTAGAAAAAATAGCCAATATCTTTTTATTTTGCCCTTCTTTCTATCGCTATTGGTGTTTTATTATAATTCAAAAGAAACCTCGCTATAAAGGAAAATCCCATATAACGAGGTTTAAAACTATGTGTATAGCAGTTGGTCTACTCAATTAAGTCTACCGAACGCTTAATAAACTTGTCGAGCACCAGCACCTTTTAGCAATCCGTTTTGCAAGAGAGCGAGGTCTATTAGCTGATGTATGGCATTATTGTTCTTGGCATAATCAGCTATCACAGTGTTCTCTTTTCGTTACGTTGTTTCGTAAGTTCTTCCTCTGTGTTCTTAAGTTCGTCCTTCTCGTTTTGGGTAACTTCCTCTGGCTTTTTCTTACCTTGTGCCTGTCGCAAGGCAGCTTCGCGCACCTGCAAACCCTTAATTTTGCTACGTATAGGCTGCAGTTTTTCGGCAGTAGAAGTATTGCTTTCGCTCAGAATTTGCTTAATAATGGCGTGGTCAGAGTTCAGTACGATGGTGTATGTGTCGGGCATTTGTGCATAGAAACCCATACCCTGCTGGTATTGGCTCATCTCTTTCATACGGCGCATATACTCGTTTTGTGTTGCCACAATTGGCTGAGCGGTTTCGCCCAATGGCTCTACGCTTACCATAAACTCTGCCTTTTCCACCTTAGGCAGCTGCGATTGGAAAGCCTGAGTTAGCGTATCGGCATCGTTTTCGCCAAGTTTTTCGCCCTTTGTTTCGTCTTTTTTCGCAATGATATGGTCTATAACGTCAGAGTCTACCCGTACAAAACGCGACTTGTCGAACTTCTGTTCCAGCATGGAAAGCGTAGGAACATCTAACTGTCCGTTGGCTAACAGCACGGAATATCCCTCTGCACGTGCCGTTTCAATGTACGAATACTGTTCCTCCTTTTTCGGTTGCGTAGAGGTAAACAAGCGTTTCCGTCCTTGTCGGTTTGGTTGTCTTTAATAAGCGTTTTATACTCTTCGAAGGTGAAGTTCTTGCCATCTACATCGGTAAAGTGAAAAATCCTTTGCACGATCGTAGAAATCGGGTTGCGAAAGCATACCATAGTTTACGAAAAGCTTAAGGTCTTGCCACTTTTCTTCGTACTCTTTACGGTTCTCTTTGAATATTCCGTTGAGCCTGTCTGCCACTTTCTTGGTGATGTAAGTAGATATTTTCTTTACGTTAGCATCGCTTTGCAAATAGCTTCGGCTCACGTTCAGCGGTATATCCGGTGAGTCTATCACCCCATGAAGCAGGGTAAGAAACTCCGGAACAATGCCTTCTACCTGGTCTGTAACGAATACTTGGTTGCAATAGAGCTGTATCTTGTTGCGCTGAAGCTCTATATTGTTCTTCACGCGTGGGAAATACAGAATGCCGGTCAGGTGGAATGGATAGTCAACATTCAGGTGAATCCAGAACAAAGGTTCGTCGTTCATTGGGAAGAGCGTACGATAGAACTGCTTGTAGTCCTCGTCTTTCAGTTCAGCGGGAGCTTTTGTCCATAGCGGTTCCACATTATTTATAATGTTATCCTTATCTGTTTCCACGCTTTTACCGTCTTTCCATTCGGTTTGTTTGCCGAAGACAACGGGCACAGCCATAAACTTGCAGTACTTGTTCAGCAGACTTTCTATCTTCTGTTTCTGTAAAAACTCCTTGCAATCGTCGTCTATATGGGCACGACATCGGTGCCATGGGTTGCCTTTTCGGTATCTTCTATCGAAAATTCCGGGCTTCCGTCGCAGCTCCAACGTACTGCTTGTGCCCCGTCGCGATAGCTTTTGGTTATTATTTCAACCTTTTTAGACACCATGAAGGCAGAGTAGAAGCCCAGACCGAAGTGTCCTATGATGGCTTCAGCCTTGTCTTTGTACTTGTCCAAGAAGTCTGTAACACCCGAAAAGGCTATCTGGTTGATGTATTTGTCTATCTCTTCTGCCGTCATACCTATGCCATCATCGCTCACGGTGAGTGTTCCGGCTTTTTCGTCGAGACTTACACGAACCTTCAAATCGTTGGTTTCGCCTTTAAACTCGCCTGTTGCAGCAAGCGTGCGCAGCTTTTGTGTTGCATCGACAGCGTTAGATACCAACTCGCGAAGGAAGATGTCGTGGTCGGAATAGAGGAATTTCTTAATGACAGGGAATATGTTCTCTGTCGTTACACCTATTTTACCTTTTTGCATAATCTATATTTTGTTAATTTTCAATCTGCCTGTATCATTACAAATGGCGTGCCAAAATGTAACAACCAGACTTTCGCATTGCAAACAGATTTTTACATATCGTCTTATTTTTGATGGTTTGTAACCTGCGAAAATATCTAAATTTATTCAAATTTATTGCAGTTTTATGCTCCGTTCTCCATTTTATTTTATACTTTTGCAGGCACTCAAGAGCTTGTCAAAACTAAATAACAACATCGAATAGGCATCGTTTCAGAAGCCTATGCGGTAGCAGACTCATTGCTAAATGGTTATTTCTCCATGCTTTGGAAAAGCCAACAACTTGGAAAAAACATGACTGACAGAAAAAGCTCAAGACATCATAACAACAAATAACAGTCCTATTCAATAACGTATAAAAACTAACATTTCTATACAAAACACCAATCTATAAGCTACATGAATGCAAGGAAAATGGAGACCCGTGGACAGGTCCACGTCTACACGGGCAACGGAAAAGGTAAGACCACGGCAGCTTTCGGACTTGCCATACGAGCCTGTATGGCTGGCAAAAAAGTTTTCATCGGACAGTTCATGAAGTCGATGCAATACAACGAAACACGCATTGCAAGATACATAGACAACTTGTCTGTAGAGCAGTTTGGCAATGGTTGCATACTGACGCGTGCCCCCAACGAGGTGGATAGGCGGCAAGCTCAGGACGGAATGCATAGGTGCGCAGAACTTCTTGGCTCGGGTAATTGGGACGTAGTGATATTCGATGAGATTACAATAGCACTGCACATGGAACTCGTCAGCATTGAAATGCTTATGGAAGCATTGGAAAACAGAGACTCCAAAACAGAGGTTGTGCTTACCGGACGCCATGCTCCGAAACAACTTATAGACTATGCCGACCTTGTAACAGACATGCAGGAGGTGAAGCATTACTATGCCAGCAAGGGACTGTTGTCGCGCAATGGCATAGACAGGTAGGCAATCTTCAAGAACCACACAATTTGTATGACGTGTCAGGATTTTGCTTTCCGATACGCCTCAACCGCCTTTCAATCTCACGAAGATAACGTTACTGAAACAAGGCAATTGCGCCTTAGTATTTCAATACCCCTTGTTTCGTTGTGCAAAAGAGCCTGTTTTACACGGCAAGAGAGCCTGTTTTGGAGCGCAAGACAGGCTCTTTTGTTTTATTAAGGCAGTAGCATGGTAAAACGACACCTACACTTCGGGTGTATTGTTGCCTGATGGTTGCGACGGGTCTGGACAGTTCTTCCGTGTCTTGATGCACTTTATAACGGGCAACTGGAAACTTTCAAACGGCAGAAATGGCTATACGGTATCGGCAGCATGGTATGAACTGCGCACCAATGGACCACTTACTACGTGCTGGAAGCCTTTCTCCAATCCTATTTTCTTGTACTCTGCAAACTGCTGTGGACTGATATAGGCTTTCACTGGCAGATGTTTCGACGTGGGTTGCAAGTACTGTCCCAGCGTCAGACGCTTGCAGCCGGTGGCGAGAATGTCGTCCATGGTCTGCAATATCTCCTCGTGCGTTTCGCCTAAACCTAACATAAAGCCTGTTTTAGCTGCACTCCGCAACGCACAATCTCTGCCAGCACCTCCAAACTGCGGTCGTATTGTGCCACGCTGCGCACCGATGGAGTAAGCCTGCGCACCGTCTCCATGTTGTGTCCACACACGTGTGGCTTTGTGGTTAGCACCTTTTGTATCAGTTCTTTCTTCCCCATGAAGTCCGGTATAAGCAGCTCTATCTTTGTGTCAGGGTTCAGTTGCTGTATGGCTTCCACGGTTTTCACCCAGTGTTCGGCACCGTAGTCGGGCAAATCGTCGCGGTCTACCGACGTGATTACGGCATAACGAAGGTTCAAAGCCTTTATCGATTCAGCCACGTGTTGGGGTTCTTCAGGGTTCAAAGCGTTGGGACGACCACTCAATGTGTTGCAGAACCGACACTTGCGGGTACATATTTCGCCCCCTATCATGAGCGTTGCGGTGCGTGCTGCCCAGCATTCTGTGCGGTTGGGGCATAGTCCGCTGGTGCAGATAGTGTTCATGTGGTGGCGTGCCAGAATGCCCGCTGTTTCGCCAGACGACTTCTTTGAGGTTAGGTTTATCTTCAGCCAATCGGGCTTCATCACGTGTGGCGGACGTCCGAAGAGCAGGCGCAAAAAAACTGTTCGGTGGTGAAATTGCGAATCACGTTGCCCATTTCCACGCCCTCGATAGCCTTCTCTACCGCCTCGCGCGTAAAGCTGACACCATGCAGAAGGTCGAGCAATTCACGGTCAAGGTCGCCCGACAGGAAGTAATCGCCCATCAGATTGATGTTCACAATCTTTTGGTTCTTCAGTTCAATATGTGCCTGAATGGTACCCACATCGGCAAAACGCTTCTGCCGAACCTCCGTATATTTAGGGTTCTTGCCGTATGTAAAGTCGTCGAAAGCAAGTCCTTTCTCAATCTCTTCAATCTGTTTCATGTCGTCAGGGAGTAAGTTCCAGCACCTCGTTTCCACACTATACTTGCGTACGTAAGCCATAAACGCCTCTATATCGAGCGTGGTATAGTTGCCCACATTGGCAACACGCTGGCGCACGGACGCTACCCCCTTGCTCTGCAACTTCTCCTTTCCGGGTGTCAATGCTTCTGAAAGGTGTTCCAACTGCGTGCTGAACAAGAGCGAATTGTGCAGCACGCTGCGCCCTTTAAGGCGGTAGAAGGCACTTCCTGCCACCTTCTTTCCCTCCACGAGAATATCGTTTCTGCCCGAAAGCTCGGTGTTAATGCCAAGACTTCTTATCATGTCGGCAATGCCCTGCATATACTCTACAAAGGCACTATTCACGTTTTCGGCAAACGAGATGTACGAAAACTGCATGCAGCCCTTGTCGGCATAGATGCAACCTCCGCCACTCTTACGGCGGAAAATGTGTATGCCGTTGCGCTTGCAGTAGTCTATGTTCACTTCGTTTTCGGTCAGCTGGTTGCGTCCAAGCATGACCGTCGGCTCTACACGCCACGCCATAAAGTAGTCGTCGTCGGTGTATTTGCGTGCCACATACTCTTCTACGGCAAAGTAAAAAGGCAGTTGGTGGGTAGTCTTTCGTTCAGGAATAATGATATATTTCATTGTTCAGATCTATGTTCTCAATATGTGTTGATAGGTTGTTTCACCTTATCGTATATATAATGCCCACAATTTCATCGGCAAGTCGCTACACCCTGCCAATGCCATCGAGGGCTTGCAAATGTACGAAAAAATATTGATTTGGGCGAAAATACACCCTTTTTTATTACAAACGATACTTTCCCGGAGGATTAAAAAAGATGAAATTACACCATAAAACGAATATTTTCTTTAACTTTGTACAATTGTTTGCGAACTGTGACAGCTACAAAACGCAACGGAAGAACAATACAATAGAATAGAAAAACATTGATAATGAAGAAACTACAGCGGGTCTTAATGCTCGCTGTCTGCCTACTGATACTGATGGTGGCAGCCGTCCAGCGCGATGGAAAACTATGGGGACACAGTCTGAAAGCTGCGAAAGCCGACAGCCTGAAGACTGCAAGAATAGACACGATGCGTACGCTCGATGACGGAACAAAGGTGATAAATACCACCATGTTGGGTAAAGACATTACGGGATATGGTGGTGCTGTGCCGTTAAAAATATATGTAAAGACAACAAAATAGTGAAAGTGAAGGCGTTAAAGAATGCCGAAACGCCCGAATTCTTTGCCGAAACGAAGCCATTGCTTGCCAAATGGAACGGCAAGACCATAGACGAAGCACTGCGATTGAAGGTAGATGCCGTCAGTGGAGCCACTTTCTCGTCGCGCGGAATCATCGGAAACATGAGGCGCGGACTGGCTTACGCTTCGCAAAAAGCCGTAGATCCAAGCATTCTGGAGCAGATGGACCTCAATGCAAAAACCGTTTCGGCACTCTTGGTTGTGCTCTTGGGTGCCATTGTTCCGCTGTTCTATCGAAACAAACACTACCGCACGGTGCAGCTTTTGCTCAACGTTGTGGTGCTGGGCTTCGGTTGTGGTACGTTCCTTTCGTGGTCGCTGTTCGTCAATTTCGTGTCAAGCGGCATTAATTTCTGGGCTTCGCTCGTACCTGTTCTTATGTTAGTCACTGCCTTTGTCTATCCGCTTTTTGGCAAGAAGAACTATTATTGCACGAACATTTGTCCGTGTGGCTCGCTTCAAGACCTGGCTGCGAAAACGAAAAACAGGAAGTGGCGCATGGACGGAAAGACGGTTAAAGCACTCAATGCTGCCCGTAGACTCTTGTTTGCAGTGCTGTTGGTGCTTGCACTTTCCGGCATTTGGTTCAAGTGGATGGACTACGAAGTGTTCTCTGCCTTCATCTTTCAGACGGCTTCGGTGTTTGTCCTGGCGCTCGGCGGAGTTTTTTTGCTACTTTCCTTCTTCGTTGCCCGCCCCTATTGCCGCTTCGTCTGCCCTACGGGAACACTGTTCAAGATAGCCGAACGCCGTTAGACGATGGCAGGAAACAAACAGGATAAAAACAATAACAATAGGGAAAAATCAGTTTCCGACCTACCCTTTGCCTAATACTTGCCGTCATTTCGCAATTCTGCATATATATGAAGAAAAAGCAAGCAATGGTGCAAGAAATCCACCGAACGGAAAGCATGGTGTAACCATTTCATTTTCAATACATAACAAAAACCATTGTTTCAGCTCTCATAAAAACGCCTGTTTTGCATGGTAAAACAGGCTCTTTCGTCTTGCAAAACAATATCTTTTGCAAAGCCAAAACGCTGCTGTCGTTTTCCGTCGGATATTCATTAGGAGACAAAAGTATCTTTATGCAGAAACCGTATATGGCAGGAAGAAGACAGAAAGCGCGTGTTGCGCATTACACCAACCATGCAGTCGTGTCTTATGAGTCATGCAACAAGGTGAATTTCAAACAGGAGGTGCAGAGCCGGCAAAAAATATTGGAAAACCATTCCGCACAATTGGATTTCCAGGAAATATTTTGTAATTTTGCTTTCAAATAATAAAAATGACGATGAAAAAGAGTTATTTAGTGCAGTGCTTGTACTGTTGTTCAGTGTTGCATGCTCGGTTATAGCAGTTGCGTCTACCTCTGGTGGCGACGAGGCAGACGAAGTGGTGCGTGCGGGAGGCTTTCTGTTTCATTTCAACCGCGACAGAACGGCACTCTCGCTGTGGTTCTGCAACCGTGCCGACCGCAACATGACACTGCCCGACAAGGTTTATTACGACGGCACAACGAAGGAGGCAAGTCTCAAACCGTTCGGTAAGGCAAAGGCTTACACTGTGGAAGAGCTCGAAGAGCGCACGTTCAGAGGCAACCCCGATATACAGTCCGTCACCATTCCAGCCTCGTATCGCACCGTGGGCGGCACCGCCTTTATGAATTGTCCGAACCTGAAGACCTTCGTAGGCTTGGGCAAGGACGTCATGTATGGCAACGATCTTTTTTCTGGATGCGTGTCTTTGGAGAACGTAACCATAGATGCACGCGCTATCGGTTCACACATTTTTGAAGGATGCGAAAGGCTCATCAAGCCTCACATTACGGGCACATTGGATCACATTCCCGATGCCGCTTTCCAGAAAAGTGGAATCAGAAGCATCGACTTTATACCACAGAGTGTTACCGCTATATGGGCGGGAGCCTTTACAGAGTCGCAGTTGGAGGGCGACCTTGTGCTGCCGTTGCGTTTCGCCGTCATAGTCAATGGGGCTTTCTCGCTGACGAATATCCGAAGCGTAACCGTTCGGAAGCTTCAGAGAACTGCGCGATGGGGTCTTCGCAGGGTGCCGTTCGCTCAGCAAAGTGTCGCTGCCGAGTACGCTGAAATACCTTGGCGGCATGGAATTCTCGGCTACGGCAATCAAGCGAATCGATATTCCGAACTCGGTTATAGACCTCGGTCGTCAGCTTTCTTCAACTGTTTACAGCTCGATTCAGTCCGTCTTTCAAATCAATTGGACAAGTTAGAACCTTCTATTTTTCCAAGGTACGGCATTGAAACACATATACCTTCGGCTTCCATCAAGAGCATAGGGAAAGGCTGTTTCATGTTCTGTAGGCAGCTAACCGATGTCTACTGCTTTTCGACAACCCCGCCAGAGGCTCACGAATATAGCTTCAATGACTTTGACAAGCCCACCATACATGTTCCGAAAGGTACGCTCGCGGCATATAAAAGTGCTCCGACATGGAAGAAATTCAAGAAGTTCAAGGAGATGCCTGCCGCTGCAACAGATATTTCTACCACACAGTTTGCCACATCAAACATATACCGTCAGGACAACGAAGTGCACGTTAACGATGTTCCTGACGGCACGCTCGTACAGGTCTACACGCTTGACGGTCAGCTAATAAGCGAGGTTACGGTTCACAACACTGGGGCTGTTCTGCCGCTGAACACCGAGAATCCTGTTATTGTCAGGGCAGGCAGACAAACCGTAAAGCTTAGATAAACAACACTGAATATTGAGGCTTATGGAAACTGACGATAGATATCAGCCGCTTTTATACTATATAGTGTTTGGTTCTGACGCATCGGAGTTAGTCGTTTCTCGCACGAAACACCATGTAGACACTATTCCGCAGGGATTGGAAATAGAACAACTGAATCGTCAAGAACACGGAGAGAGAATGGACTGGCTGCTGAACGGAACGATAGAAAAGGTGCTCCGGCAACACGATGCTACACTGTTCGATACCTGCAAGGACACAGACTGCTGGACCATTCTGCACGGACGGATTGCCACTGACGGCGGTTCAGACTATTTGCGAAACACCATCGGGCTGGTTCAGGCACTCATCGAACAAGGCGGAATAGGCGTCTTCGACCTGCTGACACTCGACTTGCAGCCGGCAAGCAAGTGGTCTGCCCGCTACTTCGAAAAGGAAACAGACCCACAGACACATGTAGTTGTGCTGAAATCGGACAACGAAGATGGCAGCGTATGGCTGCATACGCGAAGCATGATTAAGTTCGGTCGCCCCGATTTCAGCGTCCTTCAACTTGCTCCATCGCAGGTAAACGATGCCAAACAAGCCCTCGACCAACTTATCTTCCATAGCGGAAAAGGTGCGGAAATGAGTAAGAAACTACGCCTGCATACGGCAAACGGCAAAACCATCGACGCACAACTCCGCCTCGTTCCCGACTTCGACAACTTCGATTTCAATAACGCATACTACGAAACAGAGCTGAAGTTGCGGTAAAAGCAGTAGCGACTCTTTCCTTCTCTCACCCTCGATTGGACAGCCCCTCGTGTGCCTATGCTGCTTCCTCTCGTTGCCAGCACATTGCAAAATCCGTAGGTTTTTAAACGGTAGAAGCATAACTCCGAACGCTATCCGAACAAGCAGAACACTATCAAAAATCAGAACCAAGAAGATTCCTGCAGGTTCTACGTTGCCATGTCGCATGCCAAACGCTACCCCATTGTAGTCTATTCCCTCGCCAGCTGCAATTGGCACAACGTGTCGCACACCCGCAAATTCACCCCATTTATAGACAGTATAGCCTGCCATTTCAAGGAATCAAACGTCTGGACACACTTCCCGAGAAACGAAAGACGAACGATTTTTTGGTTGTTTGATACTTTTTTATTATCTTTGTAAAACAACGACTTACAGATTGAAAGCTGACAAACAAGTAACAAATCAATTTTCGGACTATGAAAAGAGCTATTGTAATGGGTGCCAGCAGTGGCATCGGGCATGAGGTGGCAAGGCTTCTTATCATGCAAGGGTGGACGGTTGGAGTGGCAGCACGCCGCAAGGAAAAGTTGGAAGACCTGAAGAACTGTGCGCCCGAACGCGTCTTCACAGCGCAGATTGATGTAACCAACGAGAAGGCAGACGGGCACTCTCCCAGCTCGCAGACCAGATAGGAGGGCTCGATCTTTATTTCCATGCAGCAGGAATTGGGTGGAAGAATCCGACCTTAGAGCCTGAAAAGGAGATGAAGACAATGCAAACCAATGGACTCGGATTCGTACGAATGGTGAGCGAGGCCTATCGTTATCTTGCCAAGCATGGTGGCGGACACATTGTCTGCATCACTTCCGTGGCAGGCACAAAAGGCATAGGGGCCATTCCTGCCTATAGTGCTACGAAAGCAATGCAGAACACCTACCTGCAAGCCTTGGAACAGTTGGCAGCCAATAATCACCTTAACATTCGCTTCACGGACATTCGCCCCGGTTTCGTAGATACTCCGTTATTGCCCGATTCCTCTCATTTCCCCATGCTGATGAAGACTGAGGATGTAGCGAACAGCATTATGAAAGCCATAGAGAGGAAGCGCCACGTCTGCATAATCGATGGTCGCTGGTGTATCTTCACAGCCATGTGGCGACGTATTCCGAACTGGATTTGGAGGCGAATGAAACTGAAAGAATAACCACATGTTTTGTATGCAGTTTCACAAAAAAGCAAGATTGTACAAGAACTATGGTATTTCAGAGTCCTCAGAGGATCTTATACTAACATGTGAAAACGACTTTTGAATTGTAAAAATAATTTTCTATAATGCCGATAATGGTGCCATAATGTTGTGAAAGCGGTTGTTTTGCGGTACAGAATAACCGCTTTTATCGTCATAAAACCTACAGTTTCGGAATGTCAAACAACAGATTCTGTAATGTATTGATAACAAAAAGGTTAGGTGTTGGATATATTTGCGAAAAACATTTACAGCCTTTTTCTATTCCTTTCACTTATGAAGTAGGTTGCCTCCATTGAATTTCTGCTGTTTCCAATACTGGCTTTCAGCGTTTGCACGCATCAATAAAAAGGCAGGAACGTAATGGTTAGCGTTCCTGCCTGCATGGGGAGTGTGCCTTGGTTTGCACTGTATCGTTGTCTATACTGCGTTGTTCTAAGGCGCGTTTGGGTTGTCTGTATTAAAATAATTTGTAGGTTCTGACGCCTGCAATATTCAGAATGTAAATCTGTCCGCGCTGAACGGGGACAAACAGACTGCTGCCGTTGGCTGTGCCTGCTGCTATCTGTGTGCCTGAAACGGTGCAGAGCGTGTAGCGTTGTCCGGCATTCAGTCCTTCAACGGTGTAGCCGTTGCTCTGCCCTACCACACGAATTGCACTGCCTGCGCCTGCCCTTGCCGAGCCAATGGCAGTAACTGTGCCTGTTTCGTAGTGCTTGAAGTGGCGCCAGCCATCGGCTTTCTTGTAGGCTTCCACCGCATTCTTATCCACGTGCAGCACTGCTTCGTCGAGATAGTAGATTGACTTGAAAGCGTCATCGGCTATCACTGGCGGGGTCATTCCGTACGAATAGACGTTCTGGAGAGCCAGACATTCGAAGAATGCCTTGTCTCCTATGGTGCAATTGGCAGGTATATGGACTTCCAAAAGGTTGGCGTTCTTAATGAAGACACCTGCTCCAAGCGTTTTCAAAGAGGGGATATGTTGCAGTTTTGCAAACTGTCCGTCGTGGTAGAAAAGCCGAGATCGCCAATGGCTTCAAGCTCGGGTTCAACGCCCTCTTCCCACTTTATGCCATTCAAGTTAGGATTGTTTGAAAGCGCATTGGCCTCGATAGTCTTCAGCGAACCCGGCAGCGTTATCTCGGTAACCGTATGGTTGTAGGCCAAAGCATAGCGTGCAATGGTTTCCAATCCCTCGTTCAATGCAAGCTTATCAGTACCTGGTGCAGTCTGCGGAATGGTGGGCTGATAGAGCAAAGTGAGCATGTTGCGCGTGTAGAGAGCACCTTTGCTGGCACGCAGAGCCGTGTTTCCCTTTGCCACAGTAACGCCAAGAAGCGACGGAACCAATGCAAATGCGCCCGGCTTGATGCTTGTTGCACTCTGAATAATCTCGTATGACGCACCTGGACGACCCGGAGGATAAGCCATCAGGCGTGTTTTGTCTTTGCTGTACAATACGCCGTCTACCGAAGTAAAGTACTTGTTGTCAGGGTCTACCGTTATTTCTGTGAGCTGAGTACAGAACAAGAACACCAGTTCACCTATGCTCTTGACGTCTTTCGTGATGTGGAACGACTCGAGTTCTGTGGCGGCTTGCAACGCATTGTTGTCTATATACTGCACTCCTTCGGGGGTAACTGCCTTGCCTTTTGGCTTCCACGAGATGAGATGCCCGTCTTTTATCTCTGCCTTATGCTCGGGTTCTTCCGACTTTTCACTGCAAACCAACCATACAGTAACGTCTTCTTTCAGGTCGGAAATGGTGTAGGTCAGACCCTTTTCGCCTTTCACTTCTTCTTCGTTGAGCAGCCAGCTGTCTACAACATAGCCCTCTTTGGGGTGCGCTGTAAACACTACGGTTGCGCCATGGGCTACTACTGCCCCCGTAGAAATATTGTTTCCATCTACCGAAGCCGTGAGTTCGCCTGTCTTTTCGTTCAGAGACTTGAAGCTGACAATATGTTTTCCCTGTTCGCGATCGAAGTCTACGAGTATGTCCAAGGCATCTTCTGCGTTGCATTCGTACACTGTAGCGTTGTCGTAACCGGGGATAGGAAGATACTTTTCAACAGTTTTCTTGTTTCCATTTTCGTCTGTAACGGTTTTCTTTACCAAGCTTATACCACTGCGTAACGTGGTAGCCTGTGTTCGGGAATGCCTCGAAGTGGAGCTTGGCGCCCTTCTTTACCTTTTCGGCAGTCTTTATCTGCTTGCCCGTTTCCACCACCGTGCAGGGTTACATTGCCAAAGTCTGGCTCCTTACTTTTAAAGAAAATAAGGTCTCCTTCCTCTTCTGCCTTCAGCGTAACGGCTATGTTCAAAGCCTCGGTGATGTGGTTGACAGACCATATTTCGCCATTGATGGACGATGATGGACGAATGTTTTCGGTTGCAGCAGGCTTGCCGTTCACCTCCCACTTGTCTATTTTGTAGCCGCCATAGGGGTGTTACCATCACCGAAACGGCATTGCCATCGGGTATCTCCGTCCCTGTTTCAAAGTTGCGTGCACCATTGGTCCACGCCTCTATTTCGCCTGTTTTCTTTCCTGCAACCTCTATGTTCGTAATATAATAGGTTACTTTGTAGTTCTTGACAGACTGTGGTTCGCCAATTACAATCTTACATTTGCTGAACTTTTTCTGGAGTTTTGCCTTTACATTCTCGTCGGCAACATAGATGGTAGTAGAGGTTTTGTCGGCAAATTCGGTGGCTCCGAACGACACGAAGTCCTTACTTAGGTGAATATCAACCACTGTCAGCGATGCCACACCGCTCCATGTAATGTAGCTATCGGTAGCTACGCTCACGAGATTGGGCACCAACAGTTCCGACAAAGCACTGCAACCCGTGAAGCTGTTCTTGCCAATGGTCTTCACACCGGGCAGGTCTATCTTCGTTACATTGGTATTGTTGTACAGTGCATCGTCGCCGATGGCAGTGCATTCGTCGGCTGTCAGCTTTATCTCCTTTGCCTTTCCAGCAAGATAGACCAGTGTTTTGTCTGGGCTGACGATTGCGTTCTGCACGGCTTTGTATGTGCCGCCGGCAGCCACAGAGATGTCTGACACCGCCTTACAGCCTTTGAAAGTGTTGCCAAACATCTTTGCAAGACCACTTCCCAAGGCGATTTTTGCGATTTGATTGCAGCCTTCGAAGGCATTCATACCGAGTTCCTTTATACTTGGAAGACTGAGTATTGTCAGTTTCTCTAACCCATAGAATGCACCTTCTTCGATAGTTTCAACATTTGGAGCATCGATTGTTTCGATGTTGGAACAGCCTCTGAATGCGTTCTTGCCAATCTTCTTGACATTGTTCAGCTTAACGCTTGTAATGTTGGTGTTACTCTTTTCCTCGGCAATAACCTCCCAAGTGTCGGGGTCTTCCTCGGCCGGCGTGTAGAAACAGTTCGCTGCTATCTCGGTAACATTGGCTGGAATCTCGATGGAACCACTGGCTCCGTCCCACGATTTCAGCACCGTACCTTCGATAACTTGTGCATTTGCCATACTAAAACATAGCATCAGGGCAAACATCAGTAAGTAGATTCTTCTCATTTTAACTTGTTGTTTAATAACAATACTCCGTTAATTTTTATGCTGCGTCAGCATCGAAACTAAATATCTCATTAATACTTTCTTTATTTAATGTCGTGTTCGGGTTTTTCTCGAACACGTCAATAGTCGTTGCACATAGTAGGCATTGACCATCTGCGCTTTAAGTCGACCGATGGACGTGCCAAGTTCCTGCACATGATTTTGGCCACATTGAGTGCCGTGAATGAAGAGTTGAAGGCAAAGTCAAGTTTTCTCTTGTCGCGTGCCTGACAATCTGTAGGGCCGAGGAACTGCTTTTGCGTCGCGAAAGCAGAACTCCTCTTGGAACCGTGTGTGTAATATTCCACCACGTCGCGTCCGCTCATGTTCTCATCCGTAGCGAAGTACAGACGGCGGACACCGTTGGGCAACTCGTGGATGACAAGCGAAACGACCCTGTGCAGGGACTTGCACCATGCCTTGAGCGCATAAGCCTTGCGGAGGTCTCCTCCAGCTCAAGCATTTCGACTTTAGACATATCGATGTTCCTCACGTCAATCTTGTCTAGCTGACGCGGGGACGGCCGGGCTTTCCCGTGGGTTCCCCGTCCCATGTGTAGAACAAGGCTGCGTCGTGACGCAAGCGGCTCACAACATGGGAATCCCATCTTCATCACCTTGTCGATGAAAGGCCTTTTGGAGAAGGCTGAGTCGGCGACAAGAACCTTGCAGATACGCTGCAGCCTTACCTTGTCGTCCTCCAACACCTTGGCATACCAGTCGTACAGGCTCATCTCTTTTTCTCCTCGCCTTTTTCCAATGTGGTCTGCACAGCCTTGAGCATCATACACTCATGCGGGTCCACGTCTATCACACCGATGCCGAGATCTCAAGACCGTGCTTTACCGCACCTGCACAGCCCGACCAGAACGTACCAACGTATGGGGTATGCTTCCCAGCCTTCTTGATGAAACTTGGGTCTATGACGATGGCATTGCGACCCTTGCCTTTTTTGAAGGCGAAAGCACTCAGCCACATGTTCATCTCAAGCCAGTTCACGCTGCGCTCTGCCGTCTGCCGATAGCACTGCTCGCCACGATTGCCATAGCGTCCCATCTGCGTGAAATTGCATCTCCTTGGGATGACCACCAAAGAAAAAAAGCATTTCCATGACGTTTGTTTGAATACTTTTGTTTAACTTTGCTCCATCTTCAGCACTAAATGCTGCTTTGCAGAGCCTCATATATCGGCTAATCAAGTTGGTTATCAGCATAAACTTTATTGTCTTTTTACATCTATAAAGTTACTGAAAATCAATGAGATAGCCGATTTTATATATGTTATATATTGTTATTTAATCTACTCTTTTTCAGAGACTTATCATGTTTTTCTTTCTGCCACAATTTCTGTTGGCTTTTGGGTGAAAAGCTTCATAAACTGCGAAAATTTAACGGACTATTGTAATAATTAATGTTTAGGGTTGGTTGTCTTTGGACAGTACTTTTAAATCGCTCTTCGGAAAGAGACATGGTGCAATGGTGTCCTTTTGTTCGAATTATACCCCACCCGTCGTAATCTCGTTATAGAGTGTTTTGCATCATAAGATACAAGGCAAGACGGTTAGAAATCGATTTATATAGGTCTGCATTTAGACCTGACAAAGGTAATATAAATAATTTTGATGTCAAAGAAACAGACTGGGAAATCTAATAATTCTTACAAATGATCTAAACACAATAAGGAAACGGTTTATTTAGATTGTACCTATGATGTTGTTACATTTCTTTAATTAAACTTTGACATGACTTAGATTTTTATAAGAATGTTTGTTTGTGTTGGCGTGCACAATGAAAAACAATAAAAACAGCAAAAACATTTGGAGCAACAGAATTATTTACATAACTTTGCCATCGTTATCCTGAAAACAATCTTTTTACCTTAAATCCACTAATACCTATTAAAAGGTTTATGAAGCGGTCGCCTGAGAGGGTCATCGCTTTTTATGCATAAATTTTTTTCTATTTTAATATTACAATTACAGACATAGTGTGGTTTATACACCGCTTCTGATTAGTTTAATTCCTTATTCTAACTACCCTACTCCACCTGTTATGGCAAAGAACGTATGATTTTTGATACAAGAGAGCCTATATACGAGACAATTACCGACATGTATTAATACGCTACAACAAATAGTATGCACGAAAAAGGCACACCCTAACAGTGTGCCCAATACTAATAAATAATTTACTATTAAAATAACATCGAACGATGAATATTTACATTAGGAAATTACGAACCGTCTATTTCCAGTTCTTATATGTTATTTCGCTTTGTGTATCGAACTTCATTTCCATGCCCATCATCTTTGTTGTGGCTTTTCCTGTCTGCGTTTGCAACCAACCGTTAGGCAGGAAAGTGTTGGTATCAGTACCGTTCGCACTGATATTAGCCATACCCATTGCCTTCATCTGTCCCCAGTTTGCGTCAATCTGTGAAGTCATGTCGTCGCCCATACCCATCTTTTTCATCTGGTCTATCATCATCTTCTTCACGTCGCTTTCAGTCATGTTGTCCTTCAGGTTCGTTGTTACTACGGTGTTTCCGCCATTGTTTGCTACGGTGTAAGTAGAAGTAAACTTTATGCCTTGCTTGGTTCTGTCTTCCTTATTGTTGGTTTTCAGATCCTTACCGTAATAGTAAAGGAAGGTGTTTTCGTTAAGATTGTCTATAAGCGCCTTCTCTTCAAACTGCTGACTGATAGCCATCATAAGCTTTGCTTTAGGCAGAACCTGTTCCAACGTAGGGTTTTTCTTATATTGTTCCTCGATGTCTGCAATGGCATTCTTGCTTCCTGCTGCAGCCACTTCGTCGAGATTGAGTATCTTTTCAACCTTTCCATCGGTGTTGGTCTGCAGTATCATCTTCGCCCCTTTCAGGTATTTGTTGCCTGCAACCTGTACTTGGTCTGCTATGTCTTTGTCTCCATCAACCACCATATCAGCCACATTGTATTCTATCTTGTAGCCTTGAGCCGTTTTATCAAGCACTACATAACGTACATTTTTGGTAATTGTTATCTTCTTGTTTCCCTGTCCCATAGGCAGATTCATGTCTAATTTTACCACCTCCTTATACATAGTGGTGTCGTTTTTGTTAAAGTTTACCTTTACAGTTGCCTGCGCATCTGCCGTGAGCGCTGCGCCCATCATAAAGACAGATAGTAAGATTGCTTTCATATTTGTATATTTGATTTGTTGTTGTATATCTTAAAAGTAGACCTCTTGTATGCCGTTTACAGAGATAGACTCCGTAGAATGGCACGGATCGAAGTGGGCAGGAATGTCGAATTTGGCTTTTGGTGAATAGTGTAACGACTTGTCAGCATAAACCATTTGCATGTAATAAGCCCATATAGGCAGTGCCATCGTAGCACCTTGCCCCATTGCAGTAACATCGAAGTGTATGTCGCGGTCTTCTCCGCCCACCCAGCAGCCGTTTACAAGCTGTGGTGTGAAGCCCATGAACCAACCGTCGGAGTTCTTGTTTGTGGTTCCAGTCTTACCACCAATCTCGCCTGTGAGGTTGTAATGATAACGCAGGCGCCCACCTGTTCCACCCTGAACTACAGCTTGCAGCATGTCGAGCATCTTGTAAGAACTTTCTTCCGAAATGACTTCGTTCATCAATGGCTGGAACTTAGCTACTATGTTGCCGTGGCTGTCCTCTATTCTTGTAACGAAGAGAGGGGCGCAACGAACACCACGATTGACGAAAGTGGTGTATGCACTGCACATTTCTCCCACCGAAAGTTCCGATGGTCCGAGACACAGAACGGGTGATGTGTTCTTGTCGATATCAGGATTGTTCAGTCCGAAATCATGCAGAATACTAACAAATTGAGATGGTCCGAGCAGACTGATGAGGTATGCCGAAATCCAGTTGTTCGACTGTTGCAGTCCCCAGCGCAGCGGAACCTGCTGCCCGTAGCGTGCCTTTGAGCCGTTGCGGGGCGTCCAGTTGCCATACGAACGCTGCACGTTGAGGACAGTAGTACACGGTGTCATGCCATTCTGCATGGCGAGCGCGTAAAGAAAAGGCTTTATGGTAGAACCCACTTGGCGCCGTCCGCCCATAACCATATCGTATTTGAAGTGGTCGTAATCAATCCCTCCCACGTAAGCCTTAACGGCTCCTGTGTGTGGTTCCATACTCAAAAAGGCTGCCCGCAAGAACGATTTGTAGTATCGAATGGAATCGATTGGCGTCATCAAAGTGTCCACGCTGCCATGATAAGTAAAGAGCGTCATTTCGTGTTTCGTACGGAAACTGCGTCGTATTTCGTCGGGTGTCGCTCCCTGTTCTTTCAGTCTTAGGTATCTTAAACTCTGCCGACAGGAACGGTTGAGAATGGCTTTTATGGTACTACGCGAGATATTCGTCGAGAATGGAGCATTCTTTTTATATCGATTAGCAATATTAAATTCTTTCTGCAGATAGCCACCAACATGTTTACGTACAGCCTGTTCGGCATACTGCTGCATACGTGTGTCGATGGTGGTAAATATGCGCAAGCCATCTGTATTTACGTTGTAGTTTTCGCCATTCCGCTTCGTATTCTTGTTACACCAACCAAAAAGAGGATCTTTTTCCCATGCAATAGAGTCGAGCACAAAGTCGCGCAAGCGCCATTCCTGATAGTTCTTGCGTTCAGGTTTCTTCTCCATCATATACTGACGCAAGAATGCCTGGAAGTAATCGCCAGCACCTTTGATGCTTTTTTCCTTTGAAAATTTTATGCCAAGCGGACGCTGCACAAGTTCGTTATACTCTTCGCGAGTGATGTAACCAGACTTGCACATCTGCCCTAACACTATGTTTCGACGGATACGACAGCGTTCTTCGTGTCGCAAAGGATTATATAATGATGGATTTTGACACAACCCAACGAGGGTTGCAGCCTCGGTAACTGAGAGTTGCCGTGGTTCCTTACTGAAATAAATGTTAGCTGCCCGCTTTATTCCGACGGCATTATGAAGGAAATCGAAGTAGTTTAGATACATCGCAATAATCTCTTCCTTCGTAAAGTGGCGCTCCAATTTCACGGCAATAATCCATTCAATGGGTTTCTGCAATGCACGTTCGAACATGCTGTGTGCCTTTTCCGAGAACACCTGCTTTGCCAATTGCTGCGTAATGGTTGAACCACCACCTGCATTGTCGTGCCCCAAGACACCACGTTTCAGCACGGCACGTGCCAGCGCAATGAAGTCTATGCCTGAGTGTTCATAGAATCTTTCGTCCTCGGTGGCCACCAAAGCGTGCACCAAATGGGGCGAAAGGCTATTGTAGTCTATTGCCACACGGTTGGCATTGTCCTGATTCCACGTGCCGATAAGCTTGCCATCGGCAGAGTAAACCTGCGAAGCGAACTTGTCTACGGGATTTGAAAGCTCTTCCATATCAGGCATATAACCAATCCATCCGTTCCACACCGACACGAAAAATATGGTAGTGGAGCTTATGACAAATATTAAAATAGCCCACAGAGCATGTACAAAGTGTCTTTGCATTCCTATTTATAGTGTTATAGGTTGCAAAGATAAGGCAAATAGATGAGAAGGCAAAATAAAACCGAAGTGTTTTTTTCAGAATGCAATTAATCTATATTTTTCTTTTATAAAAACTTCTTTGGTAGTAAATAAATTGTGTACCTTTACGCTCGAAAACGATCAATTCAACACGACACAATGGAGAAACAGAACTTTGTGAACATTCAGGACTTGGATAAGGAACAGCTTCTCTACCTTATTCGAATGGCTCAGGAATTTGAGAAGCATCCTAACCGTGAGCTATTGAAAGGTCGCATTATAGCGACTCTGTTTTATGAACCTTCCACCCGTACACGCCTTAGTTTCGAGACAGCAGCCAACCGCTTGGGGGCGAAAGTCATTGGTTTTACTGATGCAAAGGCATCGAGCGTGAGCAAGGGAGAAACTTTGAAGGATACCATACTGATGGTTGCGAACTACGCAGATACCATCGTGATGCGCCATTACATAGAGGGAGCAGCGCAATATGCTTCGGAAGTGTCGCCCGTACCTATTGTGAATGCTGGCGACGGTGCCCACCAGCACCCTTCACAGTGCCTACTCGACCTCTATACCATCAATCAAACGCAGGGCACATTAGAGAATTTGAACATCTATCTCGTCGGCGACCTTAAATACGGACGCACCGTTCACTCACTGCTGATGGCGATGCGCCACTTCAATCCTACGTTCCACTTCATTGCACCAGCCGAGCTTGCCATGCCCGAAGAATACAAGATATTCTGCAAACAGCACGGCATTCGATACACGGAGCAGGAAGATTTCACTCCCGAAGCTATTGCCGGTGCCGACATATTATATATGACACGTGTGCAAAAGGAACGCTTCTCCGACCTTATGGAATACGAACGTGTGAAGAACGTCTACATTCTGCGCAACGATATGCTGCACCTTGCAAAGCCCAATATGCGCATCTTGCACCCACTGCCCCGCGTGAACGAAATAGCATACGATGTAGACACCAACCCGCACGCCTATTACATACAGCAAGCCAAGAACGGACTTTTCGCCCGCGAAGCCATTTTTGCCTACTGCCTCGGCATAGGAATGGACAAAGTAAAGACAGATACAACCATTATAAAATAAGAAGAATATGGAAATGAACAAGAAAGAACGTCTGGTTGCCGCCATAGAAAACGGCACCGTAATCGACCATATACCTGCCGAAAAGACTTTCCAAGTGGTAAATCTTCTTGAACTTCAGAACCTTTCAACCCCTGTTACCATTGGCTACAACTTCAGTTCTTCCAAAGTAGGGTGCAAGGGAATCATCAAGGTAAGCGACAAGTTCTTCACCGACGACGAAATATCTCGCTCTCAGTAGTTGCGCCCAACATCATCTTGAACATCATTCGCGACTACGAAGTGGTAGAGAAGAAGCAAGTCATAACGCCCGACGAACTGCATGGGATCGTGAAATGCAACAACCCAAAAGTGCATCACCAACAACGAGCGGTGTCTACAATATTCAATGTAGTAGACAAGGTGGCAGGCACATTGAAGTGCCATTACTGCGACAAAGAGCAGCAAATGGACAAAGTGGAACTGTATTAGATTTAGAGAAACATAGAAATAGAACCTTATGGAATATAAAGAAAAGGCAATAAGAGGAATAGTTGCTTCTGTATGTCAAAGCTTATGCAGCAGGCTTCTGCGACAGGCACGTATCGGAAAAAGATGATGAAGACGGCGTAATTAACATGAAAATACATAATCCTTTTATTGCCGCATTGGGTGTCGAGATACAATATTATTCTGCTTTAGCACGCTCGCTTGACAGCTCTTTAGGGAATATGTTGGAACGAATGGCAATACAAATAGCAGAGTTGCATTATAAAGTGAGCCAGCATGTCGAAGGAAAACTGTATAAGCCGCAAATCGACTACATTGCAGAATTGTTGGAATCGTACAAGAACCATACGCGTATTCCTGAGATATCTGACTATAAAGGTATCTCCAAAAGAATTGGAGACGTACACACTAAGCGGCATGAAAGCGATTATTATTTGATAGATGAAGAGAACAATGCTCATTATCTTATTGAATTAAAGATAGGTGGCGACCTTGATAATAAGAAGGCACGTTCAGAGAAAGAGTCTCTATTGGAGCAATACTGCATTCTTACTAACGAATTGAGAAGTGAAGATAAGGTAAATATTTTGTTTGCTACAGCTTATAACCGTTATGGAGAAGGCAAACCATGGACGCAAGGACGTGTCCGCCAGTTCTTTGCAAATGAAGAATTATATATAAGTAAAGACTTTTGGAACTTTGTCTGTAAGTCCGACGATGGCTATTGTATTGTAATTGACGAGTATAGAAAAAATGCCCATTTCATAATAGAGGCCTTAGACAAAATAAAAGCAGTGTATTTATAATGGATATGGGAAAATGGCAGAAAAGCCTTATTTGTGCTGACAGTAAAGACATTATAAGGCGAATACCTGATAATTCCATTGACTTTATTTTAACCGACCCACCTTATAACTTAGGACAATTCTCAACAGGGAATATTCCACTTCCAGGACGTTCGGCGATGAATAATGATGTAGCAGAATGGGATAAAATAGATTTTAATCCTGAAGAATGGGCTGATGAATTCTGTCGAATAATAAAGCCAAACGGCAATATCTTTATTTTTACATCATATAATCAGTTAGGCAGATGGTATAATTGCTTTGACAAAAGGTTCGATACAACCAACTTCATAATATGGCATAAGACTAACCCTGCACCTAAAATATTCAAAGCAGGCTTTCTTAATAGCTGTGAAATGATATTCACTTGTTGGAACAAAAAACATACTTGGAATTTCATTTCACAAAAAGAAATGCACAATTTCATAGAAACGTCTATCTGTATGCGTCCTGAACGTCTTGCAAAATCCTAAACACCCTGCACAGAAACCAATAAAGGTGTTAGAGAAATTGATACGTATCGCCAGCAATGAGAACGATATAATTTTCGACCCTTTTATGGGTGTCGGCTCTGTAGGAGTAGCAGCTATAAAGCTAAAACGAAAATTCATAGGTGTAGAAATTGATAAAATCTATTGCAATGCAGCCATAGAACGCGTTAATAAAGAACTTGAAATGAGAGATAACAAACCTGAATACGAGCTTAATTCCAGAAACCGACATAGTAAAAGAACCAGACTGCCTATACGGACAAAAAGTCAGTGCGTCTCTAAATACGAGTTGCCCAGAAAGTGAAAACCCGATTGGATTATTGATATAGAAAGACCCCGAGAAATGCTCTAAGCAGACTGCAGGTGCAGCTTTAGCAGAGGACAGATACAAAATAGAGAGACTGCGTCCACTGTTGAAATGGCCTGGGGAGAAAGAGAAAGAACTGAAATATATTTTGCCATTATTACCCAATTTTGAGAATTATTATGAACCATTTGTTGGTGGTGGGTCGGTTTTTGCAACAATAAAAGCCAAACGATATTTTGTGAATGATAAGTCGGAAGACCTTATTGGACTTTACAATAGCATAGCAGAAAGCAACGAACAGTTCTTCTTTTGGATAGAAAACATAAGTTCAGCATGGAATAATATGCTTTGTTTTGCACAAGACAAAGATACTATAAAAAGGGGCTTATAAAAGTTATCGTGCAGATGAAATGAGCGAAGCAGGATTGCTTTCTTTTCTGCAAAGCTATCTTGATGAGTTAAAGAAGTCTAACAAGTTCAGTAGTTTCATATCCGAGAGCTTTCATTGGCATAACAAAAAAATAGAAGAAATATTCGTAAAGAACATAAAGGACAAGATGCATAGAATGAAGAATATAGAACTTAAGCGTGGCTTCTTGTCTGAAGAAGACGTGCAGAAAAACATCGAAACAGCCTATATGAGTACACTCTATATCTATTTCCGAATGCTTTATAACGATACGAATGTTGCATCTGAAAATACTCCATTACACATAAGCCTCTTCTTGTTTTTACGTTGTTACGCTTATAGCGGTATGTTTCGATATAACGATAAGGGTGAGTTCAATGTTCCATACGGTGGAATGTCGTACAACAAGAAGTCGCTGCAGAAAGAAATGGACTATTACAAGTCTGAAGAATTGTTGAGACTATTTCACAAGGCAACTATATCTTGCTTAGACTTTGAAAAGTTTTTCTGTGAGTTCAGACCGCAGAGAAACGATTTCATCTTTCTCGATCCACCTTACGACAGCGATTTTTCTACTTATGATAAAAACTCATTTACACACGCTGACCACAAACGATTGGCAAACTATCTCATAAATAAATGTAATGCTAAATGGTTGTTAGACATCAAGGCTACGCCGTTTATACTTTCACTTTACGAAAATAAAGGTTTGTCAATAAGTTCATTCGACAAGAAATATCAAGTTAGCTTCATGAACCGGAACAACAAAGCTGTAGAACATCTCATAATAAAAATTATTAGAGGAAGGCTCTGACGCAATTCCAATCGCAAGTGCAAATTTAAGTAAGCCTATTGTAAAACTGTTGTTTTGGTGTTGAGTAGTTTAGTTTCTTTCTTGGTTTTGCATTAAGCTTCATCTGTATTTTGTTTTTCTGTTCGTCTGTATTGTATTCAATGGTGTACTTTTAGGTGGCTTTGTATTATTTTTGCAGGGTCGTCGTAAATATTTAGCGTATATCTTCATTGAGACCGATTTTTAATAATTAACTTTGTGTAAGAATAGAAATTATGTAATTGCGTATGAACAATCGATTTTACTCACTGTTAATACTCTGCTTACTTTTTGTTTACAATGGTGCATATAGTTGGACTTGTTGCAACATAAAGACAGTTAGAAAGATTAATAATAGAAGACTTTCGACCGAGACAAATGGCAAACCGAGACGATTAGGACATTTCTGAAAAGAGAATGGCTATAAAGAACCATCGCAACAGTCCTTCGCGACAAATGTTTATATTTGTTTTGGACTATATTTGCCTGCAGTTCCAAAAACGACAGCAAACCCAATTAATTCGATAGATACTGAATATACGATTAACGAATTTGGTAGATTTATCTACCCAGCCGTAGAAAGATTTGTTCTACCAACCATGGATTGAGAAAACGTAACCAAAAGAAGACGCAAGAAGATACTCTACGACAACGAGTCAGTGCAGGTAAAAGAATTGCGGCATATAACAAATTGCTGTTCAACAACGATTCTACAGTTCTGCCTATACTTTAAAGAAAACTCAGGCGATGCAACTGAAGTGGTTTTCAAGTTCGACTATGAGGGTAATCCGGACCTCATGGAGATAGCCGTGAGAAATGCACGACTGTCTAGCTATTTCGACGATCCATCTGTCATATCAATATTGTTTTATAATAACAAGAAACGGGGGCATTAGGAAACGGCTTATAAAAACAGATATACGAACAATGTGCCAATAACCGAGACGATTTTAAAGACTTTGAAGGAATTGTTACATCGTTTTCTTGGACGTTTGATGTGTTGGAATACGATGTGAACGTGAAAGACCAATGTTTGGCTTACTTGGTTACGCTCATGATGGACTACGACGACAAGAACCAGGCAGCTATTCTTGAACCTCGTGGCAGCAAAGGCCTTCGAATATCTTGAGTATTTTCTTCGTCAGTTTCCAGATATAGAAAGCCGACTTAAAAAGCACAATTTTTATAATAACAATAGGCTGGAAGAACTTGTAGCCTCTATTCATTCTGTACAGGAGACAGAAACTGCTAATGGACTCAACAATAAGGTTGCGTCTCACTTTATATACGATTCTGATGGTTATTGCAACCTGCGGGAAAAGGGCGGCACATCGGCACGGATAATCGGACGCATTCCTTCCGACACCCGGTTCGTGTTTTTAGAGGCTGGACGGTGAGTGGTGGAAGGTTTCTACAAACGAGGGCAAGACTGGCTATGTGCACAAAAGCAGAATTATAAGAGAAAGGTAGTAAGCTGCATCCAGCATGATTCGTGTTCCATAAAACCCTCGTAGCGTGATGGTTGTAACAACAGTTGCAAACAATCTGCAATACAGCTACACCTTATTATTATATACGTCTGCGAACACTCCGCAAGACAAGGGTGCATTTGAGCGTAACCTCATATACAAACAAAATTAGGTAGTGTCCTAAAAAGTGTGTAAGTTCTCTCTTCTTCTCTTTGTTCTTATTCATTTTTCTTCCTCCAGAATTTCCATTGATGAATCTTTCCTGACACATGTTGTTTCTGTCTCTTCCATGGCAGCACTTGCCGGAAGGGAAAGTGCCGACTTGTCTAATGGCATCGATGTCCTCATTCTTATCGTCCTCTTATATTTTCTATTGAGCCTTTCAATCCAGTTGGTCGTATATATGCACCTTTGTACTTGCACAGGAAGTCCATATATGTAAAGTAAGCGATGTTGCGGTCGCTCTATACTTTTCAATATTGGATATTTCCTTCCCCATTTGGCTACAAAAGTAATAAAAATTATTCATGTCCCAACAAAATCTCTTTGTTTTCTAAATTAAAGACCTCATTGAGTTCTTTAGATGAAATATAGGATGATATGGGTTCAGCTGAATCCTATCATCTTTTATTTCGATCGGACACACGTTATTTTATATATAAGGCAAACGTTTGTGTGTTTCATATTATTATTGTACTTTTGCAACCTAAAAAGATTAAATTAAAAAGAAATAAAGATGAAAGCATTTGTATTCCCCGGACAGGGCTCACAGTTTGTAGGTATGGGCAAGGACCTATACGACAACAACCCTTTAGCAAAAGAACTTTTCGATAAAGCCGACGAAATTCTTGGTTTCAAGATAACCGATATAATGTTTGCAGGAACGGACGAACAGTTGAAGCAAACCAATGTAACACAGCCTGCAGTGTTCCTCCACAGTGTTATCTCGGCACTTTGCTTGGGCAACGAATTCAAGCCCGACATGGTGGCAGGACACTCTCTTGGCGAGTTCTCGGCATTGGTGGCAGCAGGCGCATTGTCGTTTGAAGACGGCTTGAAGCTCGTTGCCTTGCGTGCAAACTGCATGCAGAAGGCTTGTGAGTTGAACCCTGGCACCATGGCAGCCATCATAGGTGTAGCCGATGAAAAGGTAGTAGAAATTTGCAAACAAGTTACCGATGGTGGCAAGATGGTTGTTGCAGCCAACTTCAACTGCCCCGGTCAGTTGGTTATATCAGGCTCTAAAGAAGGTATCGACGAAGCTTGCGCACTGTTGAAGGAAGCTGGTGCCAAGCGGGCATTGCCTTTGAAGGTGGGCGGAGCGTTCCATTCGCCCTTCATGCAGTCTGCAAAAGACGAGTTGCAGGCAGGTATCGAGGCTACCAATATCGCATCGCCTAAGTGCGCTGTATATCAGAATGTAGACGCCAAGCCGCACACCGTTGCAGACGAAATAAAGGCAAACCTTATTGCACAGCTTACATCGAGCGTTCGTTGGACAGAAAGCATACAGAACATGATAGCCGATGGTGCAACCGAATTTATTGAATGCGGTCCCGGAAAGGCTCTCCAAGGCATGATAGGCAGAATAGACAAGAACGTGAATGTCCACGGAGTGGAATAACAAAGTGCAGCAACTGCAGTTCACGGCAGTGCTGTTCCTCCCCCAATAGTTTTCATGTAGGGACACAAACTCTTGTATTTCCTGTTGCTTGGCTTGTAGAAGGTCAGCTTAAAAAGCCTAAGGAGGCGTAAGGAAATATGGGGAATTGTGTCCTTTTTATTCTATCAGATATAAGCCAAACCTTATGAAATTAGTAATTTACCAAGTGTTTACACGCACCTTTGGCAACAAGAACAGCAACAGAAAGCCAAACGGTACGCTTGCAGAAAATGGTGTTGGAAAGATGAACGACTTTGACGATGCAACGTTGCAGCAGATAAAGTCGCTCGGTGTAAACTGCATTTGGTACACTGGCATAATACGCCATGCCACTTGCACCGACTATTCTGCTTTCGGTATTCCACGACAGACACCACGTGTTGTTAAGGGTAGGCTGGTTCGCCCTACGCCATTACCGACTATTACGACATCGACCCCGACATTGCTGATAATGTTGCGGAACGTATGAGCGAGTTTGACGACTTGGTAAAACGCACCCATAAGGAAGGCTTGAAGGTGATTGTCGACTTTGTTCCCAACCATGTGGCGCGCGAATACAAGAGCATTTGCAAGCCAAAGGGAGTGAAAGATTTGGGCGAAACCGACGATATGGGCAAGCATTTCGATGCGAACAATAACTTCTATTATTGTCCTAACGAGCCTTTGATATCTCAGCGATACCGCTTCCCAAAGGGTACTGAGCCCGATAATTCAAACGAAATGGCGGCTGAATACACCGAGACGGTGGCACGTTGCACGAGGCAACGACGGGTTCGATGCACACCCACAAGCCAACGATTGGTACGAAACGGTCAAGCTGAACTACGGTGTTGATTATTGCGATTGGGGCGGACGCAGCACCCATTTTGAACCAATACCCGATACTTGGCACAAGATGACCGACATATTGCTGTTCTGGGCAGCTAAAGGAATTGATGGCTTCCGCTGCGATATGGCAGAGATGGTGCCCCATGAGTTTTGGAAGTATGCCACCGAAAAGGTAAAAGCGCAATATCCCCACATCATTTTCATCGGCGAAGTGTACGACCCTAACCAGTACAGAACGTATCTTGCAGCAGGCTTCGATTATCTTTACGACAAGGTAGGCATGTACGATTGCTTGCGCGATGTGATGTGCGGGCATCGTCCGGCAAGTGATATTACACGGCAATGGCGAGGCTACCGACGACATTCGCGAGCACGTCTTGTACTTCCTTGAGAACCATGACGAGCAGCGAATAGCGTCCGACTTCTTCTGCGGAAATATGCAAAAAGGCATTCCCGCACTTATTGTTGCAGCCTTGTTCCAATGTAATCCGGTGATGATTTATGCCGGACAGGAGTTCGGCGAGCGAGGAATGGACGGCGAAGGCTTCTCAGGCATAGACGGCCGCTCTACTATTTTCGATTATTGGAGCGTCGATGCTGTTCGCAAAGGTTTCTTTGAGCGTAGCAAGTTGTCGGCAGAACAACTGCAATTAGAGAAGAATTACCGCACTATATTAACACTCTGTAATAGCGAGAAAGCTGTCAGAGAGGGCAAAACGTTCGACCTTATGTATGCCAACGAGGCGAACGAAGACTTTGATAGTAGTAGGTTGTTCGCCTTTCTGCGCAGTTCGGGTAATACTACTTTTGCTTATCGTAGCCAACTTTGGCGAAACAGAGACTCATGTCCGTGTGAATATCCCTGCCCATGCGTTCGATTATATGGAGCTGAAAGAGGGCAAGAAAGATATGGTTGATTTGCTTTCGGGCAACCATCAGACAGCTACCTTACAACGTGATGGTGCTATCGAGATGATTGTTCCTGCACTTAGTGGACGAGTTTATAAGTTTTTAGATTATGGAATTAGACGACTATACATTCAATGCGCATAACAAAGAGGAGTTCCCTCCTGCCCATACGGCTGAACACCTTCTTAACCAACTTATGGTAAGAATGTTCGGAACAGAACGTAGCAAAAATGCACACATTGAACGTAAGAAGAGCAAAATGACTTTCGTGCTCGAACAAAAAGCCAACGCGAAAAAGACGAGAAAAGCCACAGCAGACGAGATGAATAGGCTGATAGATGCCGACCTTCCTGTTACTTATGAACTTGTGGAACGCACCCATTTGCCCGAAGGCGTAACACTCGAACGTTTGCGGAAAAATGCTTCCGAGAAAAATAAGACTCGTCAGGATAGGCGATTACGATGTGTGCCCATGTATCGGTAAGCATGTCCGTTCTACAAGGCAGATAGGCAAGTTCGAACTTTTGGGTACGAACTGGGACGAGCATGCCCATTTGTTTCGTGTGCGGTTTAAAGTAATACCCTAATCCTTTAAATTAATAATTCCCTATGATTAGTAAAGACAGCATAGAGTCTGCCTACTGCTTTTTGCATCAGAAATATCGTGTTTACGAGTTTTCTAAAAGCGAAACGCAGCGCGACGACATAGAAATTGCCATTGCATCGTACGTAGAAGAGATGAACAAAAGAACTCTATGCACAGCTTGCGAAAGGTGAGAAGAATTTCTTTGTAACCACACAACTTTTTGCTGCTGACATGCAAGAAGCTATTAACGAATTAGAATCACGATTATAAACATGAACTTCGACAAGATACAAGACGATGCACGAAAAGCAGAACTCGTGCGGATTATAGAGCGCTCGGTGGAACGATTATCACTTGCTGAACTCGAAGCACTATACTATGACTTAGTATCAAAAGACTATATTCGATAAGACAACGTGGATAAAACGAACAGAGAAATACTCAATCTTGCGCTTCCGTCAATAGTTAGTAACATTACTGTGCCCCTCCTGGGTCTGGTAGATTTAACCATCGTAGGTCATATAGGCAACGAAAACTACATCGGAGCAATAGCCATAGGCTCTATGATATTCAATATTATGTATTGGATATTGGGCTTTCTGCGCATGGGGACAAGTGGAATGACGTCGCAGGCATACGGCAGAAAGTCTTGGGAGGAGGCACTGCGCGTGTTGCTCCGTGCCTTAACCATAGGTGTAGGTATGGGTATGGTCTTTATTATTTGTCAATCTGCCATAGAATGGGGCATGGTTCGTGCAATGAATACTCCAGAAAGCTCTTTGCCACTGGTTCGTTCTTATTTCCACATTGTAATTTGGGGCGCACCTGCTATGCTCGGCTTATACGGGCTGACAGGCTGGTTCATTGGTATGCAGAACACCAAAATACCTATGTTTATTGCCATTGTACAAAACATAATTAATATTTTTGCTTCACTGATGTTTGTCTTTGGTTTTGGTTGGAAAATAGAAGGTGTTGCTACAGGTACGCTTATTGCACAATGGAGCGGTTTCCTCATGTCATTATTTTTTGTACGTCGTGGACTTGGAAATAAAACATTCTATGAGTCGTCTGCCATTGTGCAGCTTTCCATTTCGCTTTTTAAGTCTACACTTACTCGCACAGGAGCATGGCGACGCTTCTTCGTTGTAAACCGCGACATATTCCTTCGTACGCTCTGTTTGGTAGCTGTTAATCTCTTCTTCACAAGTGCAGGTGGGAAACAAGGGGCACTGATACTCTCTGTAAAATACGTTACTGATGACAATGTTCACTCTCTTTTCGTACTTTATGGACGGCTTCGCTTATGCTGGTGAAGCATTGAGTGGTAAACTCTATGGAGCGAACGACGAGTCTGGTTTTCTAAAAATGGTGCATCGCTTGTTTCTATTTGGCGGTGCTATGGTAGTTTTGTTCACGTCTGTTTATGTTTTCGGTGGTATTGACTTTCTGCAACTGCTTACCGACGATGACTTTATTATCTGTTCATCTTTACCTTATCTTGTTTGGGCTTGTCTTATTCCACTTACGGGTGTAGCAGGTTTTATTTATGATGGTATATTTATCGGTATGACCGAAACGAAAGGAATGCTCGTCTCTTCTGCCGTTGCAATGTTTTGTTTCTTTATTTTCTATTATGTGGCTGAACCTTTTTGGGACAACAATGCCTTATGGATTGCTTTTTCTTATATTCCTCTCACTCCGTGGAATTTTTCAATTCTTTTGGTCAAAAATATCTTTTTCAGTCGTTTCCGTTCGTCCAAAGAATAGTCGAACAAAAATTCTACATTAATAAAATAATAAGGAATGGAAGTCAAAATTGTTATTATCCTCAAAATATAATCCTATTTTACTCATAAAAGTCACCTTAGTTTACGGTATAATCCACAGTAGCGTTGCCATGAGGAACGTGATGAATCACGCCCTTCTTCTATGTTGCAAACCAAATAACTGGCAAGTTTTTCACATACTTTAATACTGATTATCAATCCTTTACCATGCGTTTACGTTTCCCGTTGGGTTTAGAAAGGACTGCCAGGTCTTTGCCCTGACTGTCCTCACATACCACACGGATAGTATCTCCCGAGTCTTTCATTACAGGAATGAGTCCTACATGGCTCATGAATTTCTTCTGTGAGGAGAATCTCTGTATGTCTGACACTTCGGTGAGTATGGTCATCGCCGTTATGAGTCCAACGTCGGGGAGGCATATCAGGTTGCCGTAATCCTCCGCGTAGCGTGAAGCCCGTGAGAGTTCCCTGACTTTTCCCGCCTCTACACTATGCAATCCACACCGTTGGTATTCTTATGCGAGTGTTAAAAACCGACGAACACAATTTCAACATTCACCTTTCCTATTGGAAAAATCCTTTTGAAGTCCTCTCGTTATCCCCTCTCCGCACCTTGGTATATTGGTAAAAACGAACCAATAGGACTGTAAATATATTTTAAAAGCATACATGTTGTATAACAACTTAATTATCAGAGCATTATAAAATCTATTATCTGACACTTTCAAAAATGGCTCTTTCTGCACGGTAAAAAGCATGGGGGTTTACGATGGAAAAAGAGCCGTTTTTGCAACGTAAAACGCAATCGTCGCCTTTCTTCTGAATTATCTTTACAATACTGTTGTGCTTTGTCTGTAAAATTGTCAAAAGATTTTCAGATTAAAAAGAAAACGACGGGCTTCTCAGTCCGTCGTTTCTATTCTAAGTTAGGTGATTAGTTAGTAAGGCACATAAGATTGTTTCAGGATAACGATTGTAAATGTACGCTATTTTTTTATCTAATATCAAAAATATTTTTTTATACAAAAATACTCCCTGATTTAACTAATTTTAGAATAGTGCGATAACAATTATCGCAGTTTCCGACTCTCTATCAGGTTTCCGCCGAATATAGGGAATGGCAGGTTTGCATTCAAATAGCATTTGAATGGCATCTGAAAAAGGGACTGAATGAATTTTTAACAAGGATATGAATGGTGTTTGAAAAAGAAAACCAATTGGGAAACAAAGACAGACGAAGCGGAACTTCACATCTTTCATATTGTGAAAAAAATAAGTGGCATGAAACAGAAAAAGTTATCCTGAAACAATCGTCTTCTACCTAATCTATAACTTTAACTGAAGAAAACTTTTATAAACTTAAATATAAACAATTGTAGAGCATCACTGCTCCTGAGAAAATTCAAAATATAGTGCCTAAATACGCAATCTCTACCAAAATGACTCAACTGAAAGTAACGTTTTTCTACCTTTTAAGTGTTAGCAAAGATAATAATAACATTCTTAAAAAGCACAAATAATGAACCAAAAATATTCATTTATTTGCATTTAATTGATTTAAATCAAGTATTCTTTTTGCAAGACAACGCATGTTTTTCAAAAATTATATGAATGGCAAGCAGACAGCATTCTGTTATTTCAACAAAACAGCTCAAGCACCCTTATAATGCGAAAAGGGATAAAAATGAGTTAATTCCTTTGTCATTTCTATTTATTATTAGTACTTTTGCAAAGAAGTTTAAAAAGGCAACAATGATATTGAAGAAGAGAAGGTGGCACTGTCTACCAGGACAAGAACCCACCGAAATGGATAGAAGGATAATGGAATTCGAGAAGAAAGGAAAGCTCGTACCAACTCGAAACCTTATTAAAACCCCGGAACAGATAGAAGGAATACGCCGTGCAGGCGTTGTAAACACAGGCTGCTTAGACGCTGTGGCAGATGCTATTCACGCCGGAATGAATACACAAGAGATAGACGATATATGTATGGCGTTCTGCAAAGAGCACAATGCCACACCTGCATGCCTTAACTACGAGGGCTATCCAAAGAGTGTCTGCACCAGCATAAACGAGGTGGTATGCCACGGAATACCCAAGAAGGAAGACGTTCTGCAGGAGGGCGACATTGTAAATGTGGACATGACGTGCATTGTGGACGGCTATTTTGCCGATGCAAGCCGCATGTTCATCATTGGAAAAACTACCCCCGAAAAAGAACAATTGGTGCGTGTTACCAAGGAATGCCTCGAGATTGGCGCGGCTGCAGCCAAGCCTTACTCGTTCGTCGGAGACATTGGGCACGCCATACAGAAGCATGCCGAGAAGTACGGATACGGCGTCGTGCGCGACCTTGTGGGCATGGAGTGGGCTTGAATTCCACGAAGAGCCCGAAGTTTTGCACTACGGACACAGGGGAACGGGCATGTTGCTGGTGCCTGGAATGGTGTTCCACCATCGAGCCAATGATTAATCAAGGTACGTGGAAAGTCTTTATCGATGCCGACGACCCATACGGCTGGGAGGTGATAACGGGCGACGAGCTACCCTCTGCACAGTGGGAACACACCTTCTTAATGACTGATAGCGGAGTAGAAATACTCACACACTAAGCGTAAGACCACTAAACTGCAATGTAGAAAGGCTACATAAGCAGAGTGCCAACAGCACAGGAAGAGAACAATAATGAAGAAAGACGAGGATATTTACATACTTGGTATTGAGAGCAGTTGCGACGATACCAGTGCAGCAGTACTGCGAAATGGTGTAATTCTCAGCAATGTTACCGCCTCACAAGATGTCCACAAGGCTTACGGAGGTGTCGTTCCGGAACTGGCCTCACGGGCACACCAACAAAATATAGTGCCTGTTGTAGACCAAGCCATTAAGCGTGCCGGCATAACAAAGGAACAATTGTCTGCCGTTGCCTTTACACGCGGACCGGGTTTAATGGGCAGTCTGCTCGTGGGAGTAAGCTTTGCCAAAGGTTTTGCACGGGCTTTGGGCATTCCGCTCATAGACGTCAACCACCTGCAAGGACACGTCTTAGCCCACTTTATTAAGGAAAACGACGACGACAACAGCCAGCCTCCCTTCCCCTTCATCTGCCTTTTGGTTTCCGGTGGCAACTCCCAGATAGTAAAGGTGAATGCCTATAACGACATGGAAGTGTTGGGACAGACAATGAGACGACGCTGCCGGCGAAGCCATGAGACAAATGTTCAAAGGTGATGGGATTAGGCTATCCGGGCGGACCAATCATTGACAAGCTTGCCAGAAACGGCAATCCTAAAGCCTATAAGTTTGCCGAACCCAACGTAGCGGGCTACGATTACTCGTTCTCAGGACTGAAAACGTCGTTCCTTTACAACCTCCGCGAGTGGATTCAGGACGATCCCGACTTCATAGAACACCACAAGAACGACCTCGCAGCGAGCCTTGAGTTTACCATCGTAGACATTTTGATGAAGAAACTGCGCAAGGCTGTTAAGGACACGGGCATCAGACACGTTGCCGTAGCAGGGGGCGTGTCAGCCAACAACGGTCTGCGCAACGCCTTTCACGACCACGCTGCCCGCTTCGGGTGGACCATTTATATACCGAAATTTAGTTATACTACCGACAATGCTGCCATGATTGCCAGTGTCGGAACGTTTAAATACAGAGACGGCAAGTTTGCTTCAATCGACCTTCCGGCTTTCAGTAAAGTTACATTTGAATAGGAATTAACGACTATGGAATTTGAAAGTAAGATATTATCGCGCCAGATTGGCGACCTAATTTATGCATCGGGCTATTCGCTCGGAACTGCCGAGAGCTGCACAGGTGGGCGCATCAGCGAGACCATCATAGCCATTCCGGGAGCCCTCAAACTACTTTCAGGATAGAGATAGTGTCGTACACCGACGAGGTGAAAATACGCTTATTGGGTGTTTCTGCCGATACTTTGCAAGAACATACAGCCGTTAGCGAAGAGGTGGCAAAACAGATGGCGCGCGGTGCCATCGAGGCTCTGCAGGTGGATTTTGCCATTTCTGTTACCGGCATAGCGGGTCCGGGCGGTGGCACAACCGAAATTCCCGTAGGCACAATATGGATTGGTTACGGCTCGAAAGACGACATACGGACATTCAAACTTACCGAGAACTTCGGCCGGGACATTAATCTTGCCATTGCAACCAATAAGGCAATACGCTTAATGCTCGACTTCCTAAAAGAGAAACTTAGCGATAAATAGGGCAGACAACAAGAGCGAAGCACATGCAGAACCAGACATGAGAGCTTGAGAAGACATAGCTTTTACAACCTCTGTCCTTCGACATTTTCCCGCACAAAGCGGTTGCATGTCTTCCAGACAATAACAGATTGCACGGCCGTACACACAGTGTCTGCAATCTGTTGTTTCGTCTTCACCCCTCGTCCTCCCATTCCTTGTACAAAAAGACAATATCTGTTAGAATAATAAGACCACACGTGTACGGACACATTAAAGAATTGACGCATGTCAAGAAAGCCCTTCCCATCGAAAAAAACATGCCGAAATATTTTTCAGTATCGGCAAAGCTGCGTACCTTTGCACTGTCATTAAGACAAAAAGGTTATTAGATTGTTTAGGTTAATAGTACAGATTTAGGGTTTTTAGTTGTTTTATTTAAGAAGAACAAAGGAGATTGTTCAAACTAATAGGGTTAGTTTAAGGTAATATAAATTAAGATTGAGTAAAGGATAACAAACGATGCGAGATTTTGAGGGGAACGCCGAGAGGCGCGAACCTACAAATCAAGCAGAGGTTAGAATAGGTAGACAGCCTATTTGGACTAACGAAAGCGTGAGACTGTGATGGTCTTGCGCTTTTTGCATTATAAGGAGTTTAATCTTGTGGGAATCGCTTTAGACTGCACTACTTAACACATATTTTGTGCAATTTTAAGAAGAAAGAACAAGACAAAAGTGGTGGAATTAAGAAGAAACTTAGTATCTTTGTAGGCACAAAACAAAGATGAAAGGAAAACAATGGATAAACTAATAGTGAACAACTACGAAGAGTTGGCAAGCTATTTGGGCAAGAAACTCGGTGAAAGTCAGTGGTTGGAGGTTAGTCAGGAACGCATCAATCTTTTTGCCGACGCCACTTTAGACCATCAATGGATACATGTAGACACCGCACGGGCAGCAAAAAGAAAAGTGCCTACAAGAGTACTATCGCACGGATATCTTACGCTTTCACTGCTGCCACACATGTGGAGCGAAATCATTGAGGTGCATAATCTGAAGATGATGGTGAACTATGGCATGGACAAAATGCGCTTCGGGCGTCCTGTACTCGCAGGTTCGCGCATTCGTCTGGTGTCTTCGCTCGACAGCATAGAGAACTTGCGGGGCATCTGCAGGGCGGGCATCAAGTTCCAAATAGAGATTGAAGGCGAGCGCAAACCTGCCCTGGAAGGCATTGCCACCTTCTTGTATTACTTTGAATAAGCGTAAATGAAAAGCTAAAAAAGGTAGGGGGCTTGGGTATCATAGGGGTTCTAGTATTCCTAGTACCCTAGTTCTCCTAAAGCCCCTATCAAAACCACCACCCCAAAGCACCCCTTTACGCCTTGCCTTCCAATATTTGTTGTGCATGTTGTACCTGTTCGGGCGTAGGCTCGGGTATTCCTTTCAACGTGTAAGGAATGTGCAGGTTCTCCCATTTATATATTCCCAGCGTGTGATAGGGCAGCACTTCAATCTTTTCAACGTTGTTCAACGAGGCTATAAATGCACGCAAGCGGTGCAGATACTCGTCGTTATCGGTAATCGTAGGCACAAGAACGTGCCGTATCCAGATGGGTTTGCCAATTTCAGACAAGTATCGTGCACAGTCCAAAATGTTGTCGTTGGGCCAGCCAGTCAGCTTTTTATGCTCATCAGAATCAATGTGCTTGATATCGAAAAGCAACAAATCGGTATATTTCATCAGTTCTTTGAACTTCTCAAAGAAAACTCCTGTGCGCCGGAAAGGCTGTGCCGACGTGTCGAGACAGGTATTTATGCCCTGCGCCTTTGCCTTGCGGAAGAACTCAATGAGGAAGTCTATCTGCAGCAAAGCCTCTCCCCCACTCACCGTTATGCCGCCCTTCGTGCCCCAATAGCTTCTAAAGCGAACGGCTTTCGCCAGCAGTTCGTCTGCTGTCATCAGCTTGTCGGAATGGCTGTCCCATGTGTCCGGGTTATGACAATAACGGCAACGCATGGTGCAACCCTTTAGAAAAACGATGAAACGGATACCCGGTCCATCTACCGAACCGAACGATTCGATGGAGTGTACCCTTGCCAGTGGTTTGCCGTCGGCACGCTCCATGTTCTCAGTATCATACTCTATTGTAGGTATTTGTTCTGCCATGATGTCCTTGTAGTTATTTGTCTGGTGTACAATATCGACCAATTTATATGTCGATTGTGACGGTTTGATGTAAAAAAATAATTGGACCAAACGCGTCAGCCCAATTATTTCTATTCAAATTACTAACTATATATTGATAAAATACGTCTTGTATACAAAGCTCGTTGCTTACATCTTGCCATGTGCGCGACGTGCTATTACGTCTTCTTGCTGCTCCCTTGTGAGGTCGATAAACTTGACAGCGTAGCCACTGACACGGATTGTGAAGTTTGCATACTCCTCCTTTTCAGGGTGCTCCATAGCATCGATAAGTTTCTCTACACCGAAAACATTCACGTTTAAGTGGTGTGCGCCACGGCTGAAATAACCGTCCATCACACCTACAAGCGTGTCTGTGCGTTCCTCTTCGGTCTTTCCCAATGTGCTTGGGGCAATGGTTTGTGTGTTTGAAATACCATCGAGCGCATACTCGTAAGGTAGTTTCGCAACCGAATTGAGCGATGCCAACAAGCCATTTTGCTCTGCTCCGTACGATGGATTTGCACCCGGCGACAATGGAGCACCGGCAGGACGACCGTCCGGCATGGCTGGTGTGTACTTGCCATATACCACATTCGATGTGATGGTAAGTATACTTGTGGTGGGTTCAGAGTTGCGATAGGTATGGTGTTTCCTTATCATTGTCATGAACGTCTTGAGCAACCAGACAGCTATTTCGTCGGCTCTTTCGTCGTCGTTGCCATAGCGTGGGAACTCGCCTTCGGTCTCGAAGTCGATTGGGAAGCCCGTTTCATCGCGTACAATCTTAACCTTTGCATACTTAATAGCACTGATAGAGTCTACCACATGGCTAAATCCTGCGATGCCGGTAGCAAATGTTCGGCGCACGTCGGTGTCTATAAGGGCAAGCTCTGCCGCCTCATAGAAGTACTTGTCGTGCATGTAATGAATAAGATTAAGGGTATTTACGTAAATGTCGGCAAGCCATTCCATCATATCCATAAACTTAGGCATGAACTCTTCATAGGTAACTATGTCGCCTTCGATTGGGCGATATGCCGGACCACATTGCTCACGTGTCTTGTAGTCTACACCGCCACTGATGGCGTAAGTAAGGCACTTTGCAAGGTTGGCACGTGCTCCGAAGAACTGCATTTCCTTACCTGTCTGTGTGGCAGACACACAGCAGCAGATTGAATAATCGTCTCCCCAGATGGGTCTCATTACCTCATCGTTCTCGTATTGGATAGAGCTTGTCTTCACAGAAATCTTTGCTGCGTACTTCTTAAAGCCTTCCGGCAGCGCTGGAGAGTACAACACTGTGAGGTTAGGCTCGGGCGATGGTCCCATATTTTCGAGTGTATGGAGGAAGCGGAAGTCGGTTTTTGTAACCATAGAACGTCCGTCCATACCCAAACCAGCTACTTCAAGGGTTGCCCAGACGGGGTCTCCCGAGAACAATTGGTTGTACGATGGAATGCGAGCGAACTTGACCATGCGGAACTTCATGACGATATGGTCGATGAGTTCCTGTGCTTCTGCCTCGGTCAATGTACCTTCCTGTATGTCGCGATTGATGTAAATGTCGAGGAATGTAGATATTCTGCCCACCGACATGGCTGCTCCATTCTGTGTCTTAATGGCTGAAAGATAGCCGAAGTAGAGCCATTGTACAGCTTCCCGGGCGTTCTTTGCCGGATTAGAAATATCGAATCCGTAAATTTGTGCCATTGCCTTGAGTTCGTTCAAAGCCTTGATTTGCATTGCAATTTCCTCGCGCAGACGAATGATTTCCTCCGTCATTACGCCATCGCCACAGTTCTTCAGGTCTTTTTTCTTCTCGTTTATAAGGAAATCTACGCCGTAAAGAGCAACACGGCGATAGTCGCTCACGATACGACCACGCCCGTATGTATCTGGAAGACCAGTTAGAATATGGTTGTGGCGTACTATTTTCATTTCATCGGTATATGCATCGAACACACCGTCGTTGTGGGTCTTGCAATATTTCGTGAAGATTTCGTGAAGCTTTTCAGATGGTTGATAGCCATAAGTGGTGCATGCCTGCTCTGCCATCTTGATGCCACCGTAGGGCATGAAGGCACGTTTCAGCGGCTTGTCGGTCTGCAAACCTACTACCTTTTCGAGGTTTTTAAGACTTTCGTCGATGTATCCTGGTCCGTAAGCAGTGGCACTTGACACCACTTCGGTCTCCATATCGAGTACGCCTCCCTTGGCACGCTCTTCTTTCTGAAGTTCTTTCAGTCTGCCCCAGAGTTTGTCTGTTGCTTCCGTAGGGGCCTGCAAAGGAAGTCCTCGTTGCCGTCGTAGCCAGTGTGGTTTGCCTGGATAAACTCGCGCATGTTTACTTCGTCAAGCCACTTTGTGCCTGAAAAAGCCTCTCCATTCTTCTCTCATAATAGTATTGTAATTTAGTAAATTATAAGGCTAAACGCATAGTATTACATTAAGCCCATTATCAATTCTCTGTTTATTTCTGGTGCAAAGGTAATTTCTTTCCATATTTATTACAATACTTACTTGTCGGTATTTTGCACTGCACATGTTTTGTAAGATGTGCAAAAAACGACTATTTTTCGCTATCTCGATACCTACTTTTTAGGTATAAAACCTATTTCAAAGTACCTTAAAATGCAATCTACAGTTTACAAAAACACGATCTATACAGTAATCCATATGCTTATTTATAGGGTATCATTATCCATTGTTTTATTGCACCCTTTTTCTGTTCCATAGGTATAATTCCACTTATTTGACGTTAAACAATGCATGCATTCATAATGAGCAATAACATTTTTACGGAATCTTTTTAAGCGATGATTATCCAACCCTGTTACATTTATTTGTTCGTATGCTTCCGATTATATTGATTGTTACTAACTATCAAACGCCAATTAAGGATTGATAAGCAATTGGAGAATTACAAATAATGTATAAAAGAATGTTTATGGCATTGTAACAAGTAGATTTTTACAGAATGAGAAACCGCCATCGCACTTTATAGCAATGGCGGAAGAGATGAAAAAGATTTATTATCTGAGGATTATCACAACCCTCTTGCCTTTAGCAAACCAGACGCATCTGGAGCTTTAAGACCTGTGAAATCGGAGAAAAATCTCCATTAAGTCCTTTGTATTGCCACGGCTCAACACCTTATTTCTAAAGTCATCGCCCACCTTTCGGGTCAATGCGCCGTGCTTTGCGAAGTAGTCTGAAATGTTTACCGCCAATACTTCCGACCATAAATAGCTATAGTATCCTGCTGCGTAACCGCATCCCAAACATGGTTGAAGTATGATGTCGAATAGCGTGGAGGTATCTGACTGTCGAGCAAACCTACCTCTTTCAGTGCCTTAACCTCAAAATTCTTAGCCTCGTTGGCAGCAGGAATACTCTTTGTATCGAGCATGTGCCAAGCCATATCCACACAAGTTGCGCCGAGATTTCGCCCAATGCGTATGCAGCCTGATAGTTTATAGACTTCAGCATACGTTCGCACAAGTCGGCAGGCATAGGCTGATTGGTCTTATAATGCCTTGCATAGTGGTTGAAAACTTCGGGTATGCTTGCAAAACTTTCGTTAAACTGTGATGGCATTTCCACGAAGTCGCGTGCCACAGACGTACCGCTTAGCGTGTTATAATAGCAATTCGACAACATTCCGTGCAGTGCATGCCCAAATTCATGGAACATTGTAGACACCTCGTCCCATGTTAAAAGCGTAGGCTGGCCCTCTGGTGCTTTCGCATAATTGCACACATTATATATAAGAGGTATCTGTTGGCGCATTCGACTTTGCTTTGCGAAAAGCACTCATCCACGCCCCACCACGCTTCGTTGGACGGCGGAAATAGTCGCAATAGAATAGAGCTAACTGCTTACCATTGTTGTCTATCACGTCGAATACCTTCATGTCGGGGTGATAAGTAGGTATGTCTTTGCGTTCTTTAAAGGTTAAACCATACTTTATTGGCTGCATAGAAGATCCCATTAATAAGAACAGAGTCTATATTAAAGTACGGTTTCACTTCGTCATCGGCAAAATTGAAGTGTTCTTTCTTCATTTTTGCAGAATAATAGAAACGGTCGTAAGGTTGCAAATTAAAGTTTGGACCTTGTGTTTTACGTGCGTATGCCTCTATATCTTTCGTTTCTGCAACCGCTTTTGGCTGATATTCCTTTATAAGTTGGTTTAGAAAGGCGTACACATTGTCGGTATTCTTCGCCATTACATTCGCCAACGCATACGAAGCATAGTTCTTGTAACCCATAAGTTGAGCCTTTTCCGCACGCAATTTAGTAATTTCCACGATTACAGGGAACGTGTTATATTCGCCGGTTCCATCGGTACGATGAATGGAAGCATTGTAAACACGCTCGCGAAGTCGTCTATTTTCGAGATTGGCAAGGATAGGCTGTTGCGTGGTATTGGTAATAACAATGCAATAAGGAGCTTTTCCTCCACGACTTTCGGCGTCTTTTTTACATTGTGCAATAGCTCCTTCGCTAAGTCCAGCAAGTTCTTTCACGTCGTTTACCCATACAGTTGATGCTACAGAAGCTTTAGGAAGCATATTTCCAAAGTCTTGCTGCAACTGTGCCAACTTAGTGTTTATTTCTTTCATACGAGCCATTTTGTCTTTTGGCAGCAATGCACCTGAACGTACAAAGTTCTTGTATATCTCTTCGAGCAACACCTTGTCTTCGCCCTTCAGGCTGTTTCTTTCGTGGTCGTACACATATTTTACACGCTCAAAGAATTTCTGATTGAAGTTGATTTCGTTCTCAAAAATCGGTGAGCAGTGGTATTGCAGCCTTTTCAGCAGCCTCGATTTCGGGTGTCTTGTTGGCTTCTGTAATGCAGAAGAAGATATTTTTTACCCTGTCAAGCAGCTGTCCGCTCTTCTCGAATGCCAGGATTGTATTCTGGAATGTAGGCTTTTGCCTGTTCTCTACAATCTGTTTTATCTCTGCACGTTGCTCTTCTATGCCAGCCTGAATGGCAGGAAGATAGTGTCCGCTCTTTATTTTACTGAAGTCGGGTGCACCAAATGGCAATGCACTTTTCTGCATTAATGGGTTCGTGTACATAGATTTTCCTTTCTTAATCTTTTTGCCCTGAAGCTGCCGTTGCCACGAGTGTGGCGCAAGCAAGTCCTGCAACGAGGAAAGTTTTCTTTAAGTTGTTCTTCATAAAGTCGTTATTTTTGTTTTCAAATTATAGTTTTATAGCTTCTCAGAATATACAATGCTATAGCTCGCCGGCAGGTACAGTTCCTTATGTTTCAATAGTCTCTCCGACCCATCAACGTTTCCTTGATTAGTCGCCCGTGCGTACTTGCTGTGCTGCCAGAAGACTTTTCTTTCTCTTTCCGCTAAACTCCGTAAAGTCGATACGTATTATTTCTACATCGATGAAAGCTCTTGTGTGCATACACATCGCCTATTTCTTTAAAGTCGGAAGAGAGCTTATCGATAAGCAAATGCAATGCGTCCATTTTCTCTTCGTCGCTAAGTTGTGTGTGTGCAGTACCAAAAAAGATGGCACTTTCATATTCTGTCGTAAACTTTCCTGGCAGCAAATTCACATTGCCAATGATGCAAAGAGACACCTTGTTGTTCGCTTTTATCGCCTCTAACTTGCGCCCTTCCGGCGCACAGTGTATATAAGCGCTGTTCTTACCGTCCCAGACGAAATTCACAGGTATGCCATAGCCACCGCCTTCAGACACCATCGAGAGCACACCATACTCTCCATTTCTCAGCACTCCAATGCTCTTGCCTCGTCCATCAGCCGGTCTCTTCTACGCACCATATCGTTTACGTACTTCATTTCCACAACTTTCAATTTTCTGCAAATATAAAATTTAATTTTGATATAACCAAAACTAAACCGCATAAAAACCGATAAATAGATATCAATACAAAAATACCTGTAGGTTTATCTTCCCTGTTTCATAATAAAATTGTATCTTTGCAAAGACAAAACGGCTTATATCTGCCTTTGGAATGGCAGTGCCAAGGTCTACTTAAATTTATCCAAATAGTTGAAAATGAAAAAAAGATATCGCTGTTTATTTTAACGCTCCTCATGGTGTTAAATGCACAGGCTCAAGTAGCAAGACCCAAGCTTATAGTTGGTCTTGTAGTCGACCAGATGCGCTGGGATTACCTCTATTTTTATCAAAACGAATACGGACAAGGAGGTCTTCGCCGTCTTCTTAACGAAGGTTTCTCGTTCGAAAACACGCAAATAAACTATGCTCCTACTGTAACAGCCATCGGACACTCGTCTGTTTTCACCGGTTCCGTACCGGCACTGCATGGTATTTGCGGCAACAATTTCTGGCAAGACGACCAGTATGTGTACTGTTGTACCGACACAACCGTGCGTAGTGTAGGGTCGGACAGCAAGGAAGGACAGATGAGCCCACACCGTTTGCTCACCACTACGATAGGCGACGAACTGCGATTAGCCACCAATTTCCGTTCAAAAGTCATAGGTGTAGCACTCAAGGACCGTGCTGCCATTCTGCCGGCAGGTCATTCTGCCAACGCGGCATACTGGTGGGACACCTCTGCAGGGCACTTCGTTACCTCTTCTTACTATATGGATAAACTGCCGGAATGGGTAGAAAAGTTCAACAAAGCCAACCATACTGCTCCCAATTATAATATTAAGACATCGAACGAAGGCGTAACAATGACCTTCAAAATGGCAGCTGCGGCACTCGAGAACGAACGCTTAGGACAAGGGAAAAGAAACCGACATGCTTACCGTCAGCATCTCTTCTACCGATGCCATCGGACACAAATATGGCACGCGAGGCAAGGAAAACCACGATGTCTACATGCAGTTGGACAAAGATCTGTCCCAATTCCTGAATGTGTTAGATGCCAAAGTAGGACGTGGAAACTATCTTCTTTTCCTTACAGCCGACCATGGTGCAGCACACAACTATAACTTTTTAAAGAAGCAACGTATTCCGGCAGGAGCTTTCGAGTATAAGAAAGCAGTGGAAGACCTTAATAATCACCTGCGGAAAAAGTTCGGAATAAAACCCGTCATGGGCGAAGACAACTATCAATTTGCCTTCAACGACAAGATGATAGAACAGGCAGGGAAAGACAAAGACGACGTTATCGAAGAGGCTATAAAGTTCTTAAAGCAAGATCCCCAATATATTTTTGTATTCGACGAAGAGCATGTTGCAACCGAAACCATGCCCGATTTCATCAAGACACGCATGCTCAATGGCTACATGCGCAACCGTTCGGGCGAAATAGGTGTGGTTACTCGTGCTCAATTCTTCGGCGCAAAGAACTCTCCCGACTACATCGGCACACAGCACGGACAGCCTTATCCATACGACACACACATTCCTTGGGTAATGTATGGCTGGCATGTAAACCATGGAGAATCGGCTCAAGAAGTTACAATAAACGATATTGCTGCAACTGTTTGTGCTATGTTGAAGATACAAATGCCAAGCGGTTGTATAGGTAAAGCAGTATTGCGATAAAGCGGAAACGACCTATGCACATTGCAATAGCAGGAAACATTGGTAGCGGAAAAACTACTTTAACCACCATGTTAGCCAAACGCTATGGGTGGAAACCACGCTACGAGTCGGTAGAATACAATCCGTATCTCGACGATTACTATAAAAACATAAAGCGATGGTCGTTCGCCATGGAGGTATTCTTCCTGAAAGAACGATTTAAAGACTTGTTGGAAATCAGTCGTTCAGACACTGACGTCATTCAGGACCGCACCATCTACGAAGGCGTTTACGTGTTTACGGCAAACAACTACACGATGGGCAACCTTGACGAGCGCGATTACGAAACCTATATGGAACTCTTCGAAGACATGACCGACGCCGTTCGATACCCCGATTTAATGATTTACCTACAAGCATCGGTCAGTCATTTGGTTGCAAACATAGAGAAACGAGGTCGCAACTACGAACAACGCATGCCGTTGGACTATCTTGAGAACATCAATAAACGCTACGAAGACTTTATAAAAAATCAGTATAAAGGGCGCGTACTTACCATAAACGTAGACGAACTCGACTACCAGAACAATCCAAAAAGACTTTGGTTTCATTACCGACAAGATAGACCGGGGAACTCTTCGGATTTTTCTAATCATCGATAAAACTCACTCTTATATCACAACAAAGAATATGCACATAGCAATAGCAGGAAACATCGGAGCAGGCAAAACAACACTTACCACAATGCTTGCCAAACGATATGGCTGGAAGGCACAGTTCGAACCGGTCGACAACAACCCCTATTTGGCAGACTATTACAACGACATGAAGCGCTGGTCGTTCAATCTTCAGATATATTTTTCTTAATAAACGCTTCCGCGACGTAGTTGAAATATCGCGCTCCAACGACACTATCATTCAGGACCGCACCATTTTCGAGGACGCACGCATATTCGCTCCCAACCTTTACGACATGGGACTGATGAGCAATAGAGACTTCGACAACTACACACAGCTGTTCGATTTGATGCTGAGCCTGGTGAAACTGCCCGACCTCCTTATATATATAAGGAGTAGCGTGCCGCATCTTATCGAGCACATTCAACGCAGGGGGCGCGACTACGAGCAGACCATGCGCATAGATTACCTACGCGGATTGAACGAAAGATACGAGAACTGGATTAAGACCTACGACGGTGAACTGATGATAGTTGATGGCGACAGCATCGACTTTGCAGAAAATCCGCAAGACTTCAAACGCATCGAGGACATGATAGACGCACGCCTGTTCGGACTGTTTCCCCCGAAATAGTCCGGCACTCTACCCTACTTCGCATACTGCACATTGCCGTAAGGCACTGCTGAATATGTATAACTAAAAATTAAACAATATTCTATAAACAAACACTATGGAGAAAGTAAAGACATTAATCATAGGGTAGTGGACCCGCTGGATACACGGCTGCTATCTCACGCAAGTCGCTCTAATTTGCAGCCAGTGCTATACTCTGGTTTGCAACCGGGCGGACAATTGACAACTACAACCATTATCGAGAACTTCCCGGATTCAAAGACGGCATCGATGCCAACCAGTTAATGCTGGAAATGAAAGCCCAGGCTACCAACGTTGGAGCCGATGTCCGCGATGGTTCCATCGTGAGGGCAGACCTTAAGAAACGTCCTTTCATCATCGAAGACGAGCGTGGCAACATCATCGAAGCAAACACGCTCATTATTGCAACGGGTGCAAGCGCCAAGTATCTTGGTCTGTCCGACGAGGAGAAATACCGCGGTCAAGGTGTCAGTGCCTGCGCTACCTGCGACGGTTTCTTCTACCGCAAGCGCACAGTAGCCGTTGTTGGTGGTGGCGACACTGCCTGCGAAGAGGGCTATGTACCTGTCAGGGTTTGGCAAAGAAAGTGTACATGATAGTGCGCAAGCCCTACCTCCGTGCAGCCGAAATAATGCGTAAACGAGTTGAAGAAAAGAGAATATAGAAATCCTTTACAACACGAATACGCTCGGACTCTTCGGCGAAAACGGTGTGGAAGGGGCACACTTGGTACGCTTTAAAGGCGAAGCCAACGAAGAAAAGTATGATATTCAAATAGACGGTTTCTTCCTCGCAATCGGTCATAAGCCTAACACCGATCTGTTTAAAGGGCAGTTAGAACTCGACCCGCAAGGCTTCATCGTAACCCACGGACCGTCTACTGCCACAAGCGTAGAAGGTGTTTTCGCTGCCGGCGACGTTGCCGACCCAATCTATCGCCAGGGAGTTGTGGCTGCGGAAGTGGTGCAAAGGCTGCCATCGAGGCTGAACGCTTCTTGCAAGACAAGGGCGAAAAAGTAAACCGAAGTAACAAGAATGCCGGATAGAGGCGGCATTCCCAACAGGGCTGACATACTGCAACGTAACACTTGCACTATGTTGGTCCTTTTTCATATATATGCAATTACATTTCAAGATAACCGTTTCCACGTTCCAAAACCCACCCTTTTTGGGCAACAAAACAGGCTCTTTTGCACTGCAAAACAGCCCCTTTTTGGGACGCCTTTCTAACCTGCTGACCTATTGAAAGTTACACAAAGGCATTTTTCATACATATACTTGCATATATACAAAAAGGTATTTTTATATATTCATTTTTAACATTCTCGAGTGTTAAAAATACTTATTTGTATAATTTCTCTAATTTTTACGTTTATTCACGGATAAAAACTACATTTGCCCACAAATCAAGTTCCTTTGAAAGGTAAAGAACATAGCCGTTGGACTTGTCCGTACAAAAGCAAACAGAAGGAGACATTCCACAACAGACGTGGTTACAGCAAATCAAACGTGCAATGCCAAGTTCGCTTAACCACTGCCACAGCACGAGAATGCATACCTCAAGGAACGGGAAAAGAGCAGAAGCAGACCTAAACACAGTATAATACAGACTAACTTAAAGTGCTCGCCAATCTAAAATAATCATCATAGAACCAAATAATTACAACTAAATTTAAAAGCATGAAACGTAGTTTAAATCTTTTGCTGCTATTTGCGATACTCGCAATACCAGCCTTTGCCGACCCGATTTCAAGGTCAGAGGCACAACGCATTGCACAAAAATTTCTTGGCGAAAAACTCCAACGGAACGTCAAGACACACCTGATGGCACTTCCTAAAAGACTGACGTCCAACATGTCTGCCACAGCCTCCCATGCTCCTTTCTATGTTTACAATGCAGAAAACAACGAAGGGTTCGTCATTGTGTCGGGCGACGACGCCATCGGAAGCATCATTGGCTACAGCGACAACGGTACTTTCGACATGGAAGGAGCACCCTCCAACGTGGTTACCATGATGCAGATGTTCGCACGTGCCGTTGAAAAGTACAACATACAGGTTCTACCGACTTCGTAAAGGAAGACGAATGCGTAGCACCACACGGCGAAGTAAAGGTGAAACCGCTGCTGAACAACATTCAATGGGGACAAGATGCACCTTTCTTCAACAAGATGCCGGAACGCAAGGCAACCGAAAACAATCCGAAAGAACACTACTACGTGGGCTGTGTAGCCACGGCAATGGCACAGATTATGCGCTTCCACAAGTGGCCTACACAGGGAACAGGCAACATGACTTACACCGACAACCTTGGCAAAAAACACGTTGCAGACTTCACGTCTGCCCATTTCGACTGGACAAAAATGCCCGAACGGTTAGAGCTGGACAACGCCGATGAAACCGAGAATAATATGGTTGCCACCCTGAGCAGCCTGGCAGCATTCAGCGTTCACATGTCTTTCATGCCCAGCGGAGAGGCTGGTGCCTACTCGCAAGCCGTTACCGGCGCACTGGTAAACCACTTTGGCTACGACACGGGCATTGCCTACAAAAAGCGAGAGTACTATTCTACACCGCAATGGATAGCCATGATAAAGACCGAACTCGATGCCGGGCGTCCTGTTTTCTACTCTGCATCGAACGAAGACGGCAAGGGTGGACACGCTTTTGTGTGCGACGGATACGACAGCGAAGACTATTTCCACTTTAACTGGGGCTGGTACGGCAAAAGCAATGGCTACTTCCGGTGAATGCACTCGAACCTTACGCACTCGGAATAGGTGCCAATGGAGGTGGATACAACCTTCAGCAGGAAATAATTACGGGCATAAAACCAATTGACAGTGCAGCTCCGGGAAAGAAACAATGGGCTATCTTTGGTTCAAGTCAGCCTCTCCGTAGTCGAGAGCGGTGGGCAAATTCTGGGCATGCAGCGCATCGACAGCCACGATTGCGACAAGTTTACGGGCAAGGTAGCACTCGTCTTGATAGACAAAGACAAAGCGGTGAAAGCCATCTTAAAGCAGGAAAACAAGGTGTTCAACGCCGTAAAGGTAGACGGAAACCTTTATACTACAGGCTATTACATTAGCAATTGGATAAAGAAAGAGATTGAAAAGAATGTGCCAAATGGTAGCGATTACCGCATACAATTTGCCGTAAAAAGCCGACAACAGCGACGATTGGCAGCTTGTCCCCTGCCCCAACAATCTGCCCAATTATGCCGAGACAACCGTAGAAAATGGTGTTATCGTAAGCGTAAGACAACACGAACCTGTGCCCAACGTTACGCTTGTGAAACCTATTACCCCAGAAAACGAATTGCACGCAAAAGGTTCCGGCAAGTTCACATTAGTGCTGAAGAATAACAGCAACGACTTTATTCTCAACCATATATGGTTAAAGTTCATTTCTGTAAACGATGAATCGAAGGTTTATTACGTACACGAAGACGACAAAAGAACCTTCCATCAGGTCTACGATAATAGCGAAAAGACAATTCAATTGCTCTGCGAACTGCCCGACGACATGCCTTCCGGCAAATACAAAGTAGCGGCATTCGAAAAGAATGTAAACGTAACCAAACCCAAGGACGATGCTACCGAAGAAGAAAAAACAACGCTATCGAGAGAACATTGCAAAGTGGGAGAACAACCCATTCAAGCCCGGTTTCAGCGAAGAAAACATACTCGAGGTGCGCGAAGAGGTAACTTCTCCGGTGTTCTATCAGGACGGAGACATGCTCTGGATAAGCAATAGCAGCAAGGAAAACAACGCTGCCGTAAAGCAAGGCGATATTATTGCCATTCTCCAAAAATACTCTAAACTATGGTACTGCGGGCACTTCATCGCTGCTGATGAAAGCCATCGACGTAACCGACAGGAGCAAAAACATACGACATTGTGCAGACGAAAGAGGCTTCGTACAAGAAGATGGAACAGGTAAAGGCAGTTTATTCATCGCGTCTGGACTTGGCTTCCGGCAAGTATTTGCTTGTTCCTTACTACGTGGTAAACGGTGTTGAGACACCTATGGGCGGTCAGAATAAAGAGTACACATTAGAGGTTCTCGACAACGAAGCCATCGAATTGGCGTGCACAGAGTTCACCATTCCAACCACAGAATTGGAGAATGGCAAGCGCACAAACGACTTTAAGCTTAAAATAACGGCTCGGAAATCGGTCAAGGGCGCAACGCTTTATGTTCGTCTGCGCCCCGTTACACGCACCGGAGGCATGTTGGCGTTCATGAAATCGGTTACTTTGGAAGAAGGAAAGAGTGCCGAATACACCTTCGCAGTAACTCCCGACGCCAAATTAAAGCCCGGAAAGTATCTGCTTTACGCCGAGTATCGACCCAAAGGCAAGGCGTATGGGCAGGAAGTTCCGCTTGCAGGCAACAACACACAGACCGTTTACATAGGCACGAAGACAGGAATTGAAGAGCTCCAGACCGCCAGGACAGAAGTCGGTTTCACCATCAACGGCAACATAATCAGCTTCTCCGACATACAGAAAGTACGTCTGTTAGAAGTCTATAACATAGCTGGTACAAAGGCGTTTAGCACATCTAAAATTACGAATGGCATTAGTTTGCCAACACAAAACGGCATCTACGTAGTCCGAATTGTAACAACTGATGGAGTCATCACAAAGAAAAATAGCAGTAAAATAAACCAATACTGCATATTAAACGGAATAGAGGGGCGTTCTAAAACACATGAACGTCCTTTTTCATATCAACGTTAAGGCAGGTTCTAAAAATTACCTTTGTAGGCTTTTTTTGCCTTTTAGGTGAACCGATTTCGCATTCCTTTTGAAGAAGTATAGCGGGCTATACGACGGAAAAAGAAAGCGAAAAGATGCCACATAAAAGCAAAAAGACACAAAAGAGTGAATACTTTTATTACAAATACATTCCTTTACGTGGAATTTATGGAACGTGCCTTAGCGAAATATATTTCAATATATGCAAGAAAAATACGTAATTTTGCCACGTTATATAAACTTTCGGCAATCAACAGTATTGCAAAAGGCAAAGCGAAAATAATAAAACAAGATAAACAAACATGGTAAACAAAAAGCAGAGGGTACCTACGAAGACACCCTCAACAAGTCAGAAGCCTTCTTTGTGAAGCACGGAAAGACCGTAATCATTGCCATAGCGGCAGTCATTGTAGTAGTTGCCGGAGTCTTTTTGTATAGGAATTTCATTGTAGAACCACAAGAGGAAGAAGCAAGCACAGAGCTGGCACAAGCTCAGAAGCTCTTCCAGACACAGCAATACGACCAGGCTCTCAAGGCATTCCAGAAGGTTCAAAGCGATTATAGCAGCACCAATGCAGGCAATCTTGCCAATCTTTACGTCGGACTTTGCTATGCACACCAGGAAAAACCCAACTGGGCAAAGGCTTTGGAGAACGTCCAGAAGTTCTCAACAGCCGACGATCAAATCATAAGTCCAGCCTCTCAAATGGCTCTCGGAGACATTTACGCCAACAACAACCAGAACGACAAGGCTGTGGAAAGCTTCAAGAAGGCTGCCGACATGGCGAATGCAAAGGGCTTCGAAGGGCTGAACATCAGCATAGCACCACTTGCTTTGAGGAAAGCAGGCATTATTCTGGAGAGCGAAGGCAAGAAAGCCGATGCCCTGAAGCTGTACCAAGAGATTAAGACAAAGTATGTAACGTCTCCAATGTACCAGGATATTGACAAGTACATTGAACGCGCAAGCAACTAATTTGCCACCGAAGATGTCTACAGCATTACACAATTTGTCCGACTACAACCTCGATTCTGTACCCGATGCAAGCAATATGTGCTTCGGAATACATAGTGTCTGAGTGGAACTCAGAGATTACCGGGCGCTTCTCGACGGTGCTGTCAGGACGTTGGAGAAGCACAGAGCCATTCCCGAAAACATTCATGTGAAGACCGTTCCAGGCAGTTTTGAACTGGTTTATGGTGCCCACCAGATGACGCTGAACGGCGGTTACGATGCAATCATCATACTTGGAAGTGTCATAAGGGGCGAAACTCCACACTTCGACTATATCTGTCAGGGTGTAACGTATGGCATTTCAAGGCTCAATGCAAGTTGCGAGATACCCATAATATATGGTCTTCTCACCACAAACGACCTGCAACAAGCAAAGGACAGAAGTGGTGGGAGGCTCGGAAACAAAGGCGACGAGTGTGCAATTGCAGCCATAAAGATGGCTAAGTTCTAAGATACAGACTGCCAACAAGACGATGAAACTAAAAGAATACTTCCAGGCTTACGAGTTCGAAGAGCTATTTCCATACATCGGTCTGATGTATCCGAAGGCGCGCCACCAGCGCAATGCCTTCCGGCACGCCTATGAATTGCTGTTGGACATAACGCCCATTCCATCGAAAAAGTACATTCATTACCAGATAATGGAGGATCCTTCCACTAACGAAATGTTCTTTTGGGGCAGACGACAGCAACTTTAACGGACCGTGGGAAGTATTGTTGGGGAAAGACGTACGCATTGACCCGAAGGTCGATTTAAGCAAAGAGGAGATTGTAGCCAACTGTTTGTTAAACACCGTTCTTATTGGGCGACACCCTAAACAGTTCGATTCCGATTTCAACTTTATATCCCGTTAACGGAGATTTATGAATATTTTTCCATTCCATGGAAGGCATTCCGAACAAATTGGAATGCCTTTTTTATGCCTTATGATCGGACAACGTCGCACAAGAGGCACTGTTTTGCAACCTAAAAGGGTCTGTTTCACACTGTAAAAGAGCCTGTTTTGAAGCGCAAGGCAAGCTCTTTTGTAATGCACTGGTCATTAAGCTGTTACGCAGCATCCATCTTGCGTACCTTCTTTTGTGCATTTTCCGCTATTCATTCCTCTTCAAATTACATTCTCTCCTCGCATCTTGCAGAATACATTTACACCATCAGGCAATGCGCAAGACCGTATCGCTCCTTTTGTTTAGCCTGACAACAACATCGCAAATCTTATTCTTTCAACAAGAAAAAACTCTTTTTCGGTTTTCGTTTTCCATTAAAAAAGATGTATCTTTGTGTTTTGAATAAAAACGAGAACGATATATATCGTGCAGAAAAAAACAAGTAATGAAGTATGCCATTATCGCCGCAGGAAACGGCTCACGACTTGCCCAAGAGGGCATAACGGTGCCGAAGCCATTGGTGGAAATCAATGGAGAACGACTCATAGACCGCCTTGTCCGAGTGTTCTGCAACAACAATGCCACCGAAATTGTGGTTATCTGCAACGAAGAAATGACCGATGTGGCAGCACATCTTGCCTACATTCAGCAACATGGATTGGCGGGAAGGGCTGTCCCCCTGCACTTTATGGTGAAGTCTACGCCCAGTTCCATGCACAGTTTTGCAGCATTAAGCAAATGGCTGACCGACGAACCCTTCGTGCTGACAACCGTCGATACCATTTTCAAAGAAGACGAGTTTAGGGCTTATATCGATGCTTTTACACTGGCAATGAAGCGTGGCGTGAAGGCGTATATGGGCGTAACGGCTTACATAGACGACGAAAAGCCGCTGTATGTGGGTACCGACGAACAGCTTGACATCACTGGGTTTTACGACAACAACGACATGAACTGCGCCTATATTTCGGGTGGTATCTATGGACTGACACCCAAAACGCTCCACACGCTCAGCCGTTGCATGCAGCGGAACGAAAGCCGAATGCGCAATTTTCAGCGGGCACTGATTGCCGATGGCTGTAAAACGGTGGCTCATACCTTTACGAAGGTGCTCGACATAGACCACGCTTCCGACATAGAAAAGGCAGAACTGTTCCTAAACGACACCGCATGCGAACCATAGCCATACAGCGCGATGCACGCTTTTCACCCAATTCGGTGGAGAAAGATTATGCTATTCTTGCGGCAGTAGCACAGTTGCTGGGTGGCGAAATAATTGCCGAAAGTAGCTTGAAACCAGACCATTTGGCAAAAGCAGACGTTATATTGAATATGGGAAGACTGCCCCACACATTGCAATTGCTCGAAGAATATGCAACGGGAAAGTGCATCGTAAATTCTGCATTAGGCGTACGCAACTGCCAACGCAGCCAAATCACGAGGTTAATGCGCAATGCAGGCATTCCCATTCCGCCCGAAGAGGGCAGCAACGGCTACTGGCTGAAACGTGGCGACGAGGCAGCACAAGCGCAAAACGACATTCAGTACTGTGCCGGCAAGGCTGAACTGGAACAAGCAAAGGTGGCTTTTCACAGTCGCGGCATAGCAAACATGGTGGTCCAGGCACACATTGAGGGCGATTTGGTGAAGTTCTATGGTGTCGATGGCACAGGTTTCTTTCGCTGTTTCTACCCTACCGACGACGGCATAACGAAGTTTGGCGACGAGCAACACAATGGTACGGCACACCATTATCCGTTCAACCGGGAGGCTTTAGAAGCAACTGCCAACCGCATTTCTGCCCTCGCCGATATGCCTGTGTATGGTGGCGATGCCATCGTAACAGCCGAAGGAGCGTTCTACATCATCGACTTTAACGACTGGCCGAGCTTTTCACGCTGTAGGGACGAGGCTGCAAAGGCTATAAAAGCATACGTTGTGGCACAACGGAAAATATAAGATTGAAACATCTTGACTGCATTTCGGTGTGGCAAGAAACATGGACATGAATATGGAAAAACAAAACATTTGGCGAGCTGCTAAAGGCTTCCATGAAATCGGACGACACGGAAGAGTGGATCGATGTGTACTTCACGCGACCCGTCGGGCTGGCTTTCGCCTTGCTGTGGCACCGCTTGGGCGTTACTCCAAACACCATAACCCTTCTGTCTATCGTCTTGGGCGTGGCAGCAGGGGCTATGTTCTATTTTCAAAATCTGTGCTATAATATAATAGGTGTAGTACTTTTGGTGTTGGCAAACCTTTGCGACTCTACCGACGGACAGCTCGCCCGGCTCACCAACCAGCGCTCCATGAAGGGGCGATGCTTGGACGGCTTTGCCGGCGACACATGGTTTTTTGCCATCTACTTGGCAATCTCGCTGCGACTCTGGCACCAGACAATGCCAGGCACAACCGAGGTTTGGGGACCTTTCGGTCTTGCTCTTGCAGCCATTGCCGGCTTCGTTTGCCACGCACAACAAAGTTCGCTTGCCGATTACTACCGTCAAATTCATCTCTATTTCCTTAAGGGCAAGGCTGGCTCAGAACTCGATAGCTATGTCGCAGAACATGCCATCGTGGAGAGTTTAAAGGGGAAAAAGGGTGTGTTCTGGAACAAAGCGTTCCACAGCAACTATCAGAACTATTGCAAAAATCAGGAACGGCGCACACCGGAATTTCAGAAATTACGGCACGCATTGACCGAACGCTATGGACCAAACGTAGAGAACATACCAACCGAATGGAAAGAAAAGTTTCTCGATGGCAGTCGCCCGCTCATGCCATTAACCAACTTCTTGACGTTCAATTCGCGCGCAATCATTATTTATATAACGGTTCTGGCAGATTGTCCGTGGGTGTATCTCTTTGTCGAAATACTGCTCTACACAGTTGTTTATATGTATATGCACAAGCAACACGAAGAGCTTTTGCAAGCAAATGCACAAACAATTAACAACCTAAAACATTATGACAGAAGGATATATATTCGACTATGGCGGCACCATAGACACGGCAGGGTGCCACTGGGGCATAAAAATCTGGCACGCATACCAGCATTTTCAGTTCCCTGTGAACGAGCTGCAATATCGTGAAGCCTACATATATGCAGAGCGAATGTTGGGCAGAAAACCCATCATTCAGCCCGATTTCACATTCCGCCGTACGTTAGACGAGAAGATAAAACTGCAGTTTCAGTATCTGCAACAACAGGGACTGATTGCAGCAACGGGCTTTTTCGTCTGCCAACAAACGAACCAAGCTGGTGGAAAAGCTATCGCTGACGTTGCAAAAGACGGTGGAAGAAAGCAAGAAAGAGCTGCTGAAACTCAACGAAAGCTATCCGCTTGTGTTGGTAAGCAACTTCTATGGCAACATCGAAGTAGTGCTACAAGAGTTTGGCTTAGACGGTATCTTCTGTAAAATCATAGAAAGCGCAGTGGTAAAGGTGCGCAAACCCGACCCACACATCTATCAATTGGGTGTAGAAGCACTGCATTTGCCACCGAAAACATAGTTGTGGTGGGCGACAGCTATGCCAAAAGACATTGTGCCGGCACACTCCATTGGCTGCAAAACCGTATGGCTAAAAGGCGAAAGTTGGTCTGCCGACGAACCCGGACAAGGCGTGGCTGACCGTGTAATAACAAGTCTGAAAAGAACTAAATGCGTAAAAAGACATAAAGGTATATATCAAATTACAATAAGAAGCCTATATAATCGTTTAATATTTTAAAACTAATAAATAAATGAAACAAGGAAAAGTTGCACCCGCAGAAGGTAAATTGGGTATCATGGTTTGTAGGGTGTGGAGCCGTTGCAACTACTTTCATGACTGGCGTTTTAATGGCGCGCAAAGGCTTGGCAAAACCTATTGGCGCAATGACACAATACGACAAGATTCGTGTTGGAAAGGGTAAAGACAAGAAATATCTACACTACAAAGACATTGTACCACTTGCCGACATGAACGATATAGTGTTCGGAACGTGGGACGTTTACCCTCAAAACGCCTATCAGGCGGCTGTCTATGCCGAAGTTTTAAAGGCTAAGGACATAGAACCGGTACGCGATGAGCTTGAAAAAATAAAGCCATTGAAGGCTGCTTTCGACAAAAACTATGCGAAACGCATAGACGGCGACAACGTGAAACAAGGTCTTACACGCTGGGAAATGGTGGAAGAACTGCGCAAAGACATTCAAAACTTCCGACAAGAGAAGGGTCTTAAGCGTGTAGTAGTGCTGTGGGCGGCATCTACAGAGATATATGTGCCCTACCAAGAAGACTTCCATGGTACGCTCGAAAAGCTCGAAACGGCAATGAAAACCGACGACCGCGAACACATCGCACCGTCTATGTGCTATGCATACGCGGCACTGACGGAGGGCTGTCCGTTCATCATGGGTGCACCAAACACCACGGTAGACATTCCTGCCATGTGGGAACTGGCAGAAAAGACACGCATGCCAATTGCCGGAAAGGACTTCAAGACAGGTCAGACACTCGTTAAATCGGGTTTCGCACCAATCATTAAGACACGCTCGTTGGGCTTGAGCGGCTGGTTCTCAACCAATATCCTGGGGAACCGCGACGGCCTTGTGCTCGACGAACCAGCCAACTTCCGCACGAAAGAAGTAAGCAAACTCTCTACATTAGAGACCATTTGCAAAGCCGAAGAGCAGCCCGACCTGTACGGAAACATCTATCACAAGGTGCGAATTAACTACTATCCACCCCGCAACGACGACAAAGAAGGCTGGGATAACATAGACATCTTCGGGTGGATGGGCTATCCAATGCAAATAAAAATAAACTTCCTCTGTCGCGATTCTATCCTCGCTGCACCGCTACTGCTCGACCTTGCCTTGCTAAGCGACCTTGCTGCACGAGACGGACGCTACGGTATCCAACGCTTTCGAGCTTCTATCTCAAGAGCCCAATGCACGATTTCACACGCGAGAGGAGGCTGTCAACAACCTATTCGAGCAATATACAATGCTCAAAAATGCAATCCGCGAGATGGGCGGCTATGAAGCTGATGAAGAAATTGACTAAAACAACACACCAAAACCGAGCAGCAAGAATGGTCTTCTTGCTACTCGGACTGTTCATCAAGGATAACAACGACAGCGGCGCAAGACCTGCACTGCACGGTAATAGACGCCCAGACACAAGACACAATAGCTTATGCGAATGCCACTTACAGAAATTTAAAGATTACAGCAGCTGCCAACCAGCATGGCATTTTCACCATTGCAAGGCGTAACGGAGAATTACTTGAAATTACATCAGTGGGCTACAAGCTACGTAAAATAAAGATTACGGAGAAGACACCTGACACTGTTCTCATTACGTTGATACCTACTTCGAAACAGCTGGAAGGCGTTGTCATAAAAGGCAAAACGACGCCATCGCTATTCAAGAAAGGACAATCCAGCCGTAGAACTCGTGCGACGGGTCATCGCTGCAAAAGCATAAGACGAACTTAAACAACCACGATTACTATCAATACGACAAGTATCAGAAGGTAACGATGGCGCTAAACAACATTACGCAAGCCCAACTGGAGACGGGAATGTTCAAGAATGCACCTTGGTTAAGGGAGCAAGTGGAGACCTGTCCCTACAATAACAAGATGATATTGCCTGTCTCTGTAGACGAAACAGTTACGCAACACATCTACAGAAAGAACCCTAAGGACGAGAAAGACATCATAAAAGGCGCAAAGCACAAAGGGCATTTCGCAACTCATTCAGACGGGTGATGCCATCAATACCATAGTGAAAGACTTGTTCAAAGATATTGACTTGTACGACGACCAGGTAGATTTGTTGCAGGCACGCTTCCCTCTCCCATCGGTTCAGCAGCCATTTCGTTCTATCATTTCTACATCGACGACACGGTAAAGGTAGGCAACGACGATTGTATAAGGCTCCAATTCATGCCTGCAAACCCGCAAAGACTTTGGCTTCAGAGGCGAATTGTACGTACTAAACGACAGTTCCCTGCATGTAAGACGGTGCGACATGCAGCTCCCCGCAGACACCGGCGTCAACTTTGTGCTGCCATGAAGTTCAAGCAAGAGTACTCCAAGTTGCCCGAAAGCGGCGATTGGGTGCACGAAAGACGACATGATGGCAGAACTGGAACTGGTCAGCATGCTCAGACAGGTGCTCGTGGTGCGCACAACAAGTCTTCAGGACTATTCGTTTGCCCCTATCGACCCACGACTTTTCAAGGGAAAAGCCAAGAAGACATACGATCCGAATGCGAAATTGCGCGACGACGAGTTCTGGGCACAGCACCGCAGCACTGCATTAACCAAGGGGGAACGCAACATGGGCGACTTTATCAAGCGCATGGGACGTACCAAAGGCTTCAAAACAATGATGTTTGCAGTGAAGGCTTTCGCCGAAAACTTTGTGGAAACGGGCTCTGAAAAGACTCCAAGCAAGGTAGACATAGGTCCCGTAAACACCTTCTTGTCGAAGAACTACATAGACGGAATACGCCTGAGGGCGGCTGCACGGACCACCGCAAACCTTAGTCCGCATTGGTTTGCAGAGGGATATTATGCTTACGGAACGAAGTCGAAAGCCCATTATTACGGCAGTAAGATAACGTATTCGTTCAATAAACCCGAATATCAACCGACTGAATTTCCTGTCAGGACGCTCTATTTTGAATCGGAAAGAGACTTGGAATCGCCATCAGACAAGTATCTTGTGCACAACAAAGACAACATTTTCATGGCTTTCCGCCCTGTCAAGGTAGAGAAGCTATACCTGTACAACAGGCAGAAGCTGGGCTTCCAATGGGAAACAAACTATGGTCTTTCCACGCAGTTAAAGCTGAATACCGAAAGCAACCGACCGATGGGAAAACTCGTTTACGAGCGTATGGACGGGTCGTTTGTAGACAAAGTGCGCATGACATCGTTTACAATAGGCTTCGATTACCGTCCCGGACAGAGCTACATCAACTCGAAACAGCGGCGGATTGAGGTAGATTTAGATGCGCCGCAGTTTACATTGACCCACACTTTCGGCTTAAAGAACGTGCTGGGTGGACAGTTCAACTACAACCTGACGGAGCTTTCGGTCTATAAGCGTATATGGTTTGGAAGCTGGGGAAAGCTCGATACCCGCCTAAAGGCAGGGTGCGCAGTGGAACAAAGTGCCCTATCATCTGCTTATAATGCCCCCCGTCAACACCTCGTTCTTCGAGCATCAGGGTTCGTTCAACCTTATGGAGAACATGGAATTCCTTAACGACCGCTACGCACAGTTTAACTTTGCGTGGGACTTGGAGGGTAAGATATTCAACCGTCTTCCGCTTGTAAGACGGCTGAAATGGCGCGAATACGTTGCGTTCAAGGGTATGTGGGGACATCTTACCGACAAGAACAACCCGCTGTTGCCACAGAATGCTGCCGACACAAAGCTGTACAAGTTCCCCGAAGGTACCAACGTCATGGGCAAAAATCCCTACCTGGAACTTGTAATAGGCGTGCACAACATATTCAAGATGTTCGAGATAGACTATGTCCGACGCCTTACCTACACCACCCTGCCCGGCATCTCGAAACACGGAATACGCTTCGGCTTCAACCTTGTTTTCTAAAAATTGCATTGCAAGAACGATGTCATAAGGACAGAAAACGAACGAAATAAAAAAATGTAGAGACAGGGATTAATGCCTATTTCTACATTTTTTTGTTGCCCAACTTGGCTTTTACACCTTATTGTATATAGACCTCCGCAACATTACGGGCAGTCCCCTACCCGATTGCATGCACCTTTTTAAATACCACAAAGCACAAAATCCGCTGCCAGTCTAAAGCCCATGGAAAAAAATACAGATGCTGTTTTCCATTCATCATACATGCGTTTTGGAGCTTTGTTACTTCACATATTCCAACGCCTTTCCTATCACTTTGTCTACATCAACCTCCAAGAAGCGATAGTCATCTGCCGATACCATGCTCGGAATAGTCATCACACGGTCGAACGATTTGTACTTCCCTTCGTCCTCGTCCACCACCATTTGATATAGCACACCGTTGTGGCAAACCTTTCCATGCCGTAGAATAGCGTCCTTGGTTACGGCGAAACAGCCCAGCAGTTCCATAAAGTCGTCTTCCACTTCAATAGCCGAAAAGAAGTCAGACAGTTGATATTTCTTTACTCCGAGCCTTCTCAGCAATGCCAGGAGCTTCACAAGCGGCGTGTCAGACAGGGAAGTGGAAGCTGTCCGTAACGCTCACTTCCTTTTTTATATACGCATCTTCAAAGTTGTCAAGCACGTTTACCATGTCCTTTATATCGTTCTTTCCCAACCTTATTCCAACCGCCGTCAATCCCTTGGTTACGGTGTTGAAGTCTACCTTGCACTCTTCCTTGACATACGATTGTATCGAATTCTTTGCGTGTTCGGATACAGAATGAAAAAAGATATTCTTCGAAACGAACTCCTTTATGTACCCTTCGTAGTTGGCTTCACCGTAATAATTGCGAAAGATTGTGCCTATTGCAATCGTGTCCATCATGAATATTATCTTGGCAAAACCGAACTTGTTCAATGTTCTGTCTGGCTCGTTTTCCTTGCTTCCATTGGCGTTTTTTGTTCCTTTAGATGCTATTTTCCTTTCTGTCCGTACCGAGAATATGTTGAAAATGCCGAACAATTGCATGGGTTCAATGCGGTCGAGGTCTTCTATTATCAGCACGGGCTTCTTCTTTAGCCCCATTATGCTTCGCGTTATCAGCCAGCTCATGGGGTCGAGTTCGCCGACATCATCGGTCGTGTCCGACATTTCTGCCGCCGACTCTGTCAGCTTTTCAAACTTGGCTTCCTCTATGTTTCTCCTTCAATCCTTTAAATTTCTTGCACTGACTGGCAAATCCTTCCGTCAGGGCAATGGCTCCTTTCAAGAGCACTCCAAGCTGACTGCCATCTCGCAACACCGATGGTGCAAATCTCATGACGTCTTTCACAACATCGATGGTCTTCTCGTTGAAATACCATTGCAGCAAGATATGGTCGGGAACCACGATGTCCGTGTTCAGCGTACCGTCCAGAACCAGCTGGAAAAGCAGGTCGCGCTTGACGTATTCTACTATCTGTTCGTTGGCTGCCACCTCGTAATTGATGGGTGGCAGTATAGAATGTATATCGGTCGTTATACTTTTCCTTAAACTTATCTATAAATTCATTTTTTCCCTCGCCCAATTTTACTGAGAAAATTGTCCTACTTACGTCTGCCGCATTTAAATGTTGGTAGAACGCTGTTAGCTTTTTTGTGATATTCATGAGGGCTTGTCGGTTAATTTATATGGAACTTAGTGATTAATCGTTGCTGCTCTCCCCACTGACGATGTTGCGATGCAGGCATCGCAAACGATACGTTCTGAAGCCGATGATACAAAGTTACTAATAATTTTTATAGTACAAACATTTTGCGTAAAAGTTTTTATATCAATGCAAAATACCAATACAAGAAGACGTTTGTAGCGTTATTTCCCACATAATTATCACATATTACACAACTACTTAATTGCCAACAGCTTACAAAAGCAATCATTTGGCGTTGCAAAACAGCCGCTTTTACACGGCAAAACAGGCTCTTTGGGAACGTAAAAGAGTCTGTTTGGTGTTGTAAAAACCTACGGACGGGATTTCATGAATAATTCTTGCAAAGAAACAAGATGGTCTGAATAAAGATGCAATGCCCACCTTGACGTGTTTTCCATTAGGCGTCGCTACAATTCGGCTCGCCTTTTCTTACAATATAAAAAATGCCACATGCCAGGTTCCTGTCCTGCTGGTTGCAACAAAAGAACCTGCTTGTAGCATTGCTTTTCTATTCGTGGTGGTAGGGCTCTCCACGTATAATGCTGCACGCCCGATAGAGTTGTTCCACGAAAATGAGGCGTACCATCTGGTGCGAGAAGGTCATTTTGGAAAGCGAAATCTTTTCGTCGGCACGGCTGTACACCGCCTCTGAAAAGCCGTAAGCCCCACCAATGACGAACACAAGACGCCTTGCCGTGTTCTGTTTCTTCTGCAACCATGCAGCATAGTCTACCGAACGGAACTCCTTTCCGTGCTCGTCGAGCAGCACAACCGTGTCCGATGGCTGTATTTCCCGCAGTATCAGTTCACCTTCGCGTGCCTTTTGCTGGGCTTCCGACAGTTTTTTAGTGTTCTTCAGTTCGGGTATCGTTACAATGTTGAACGGCAGATAGTGTGCAATGCGCCCCGCATAGTCGGCAATTGCACGTACAAACACCTCCTCGGTAGTTTTTCCCACCAAGATTAAAGTAGCCTTCATGCGTTACTTCCTGTACGCTTCCTTGCGCTTGGGGTTCATCGGGAACCACCCTTTTTCCACTCGTTTAACCTGCTCGAACAGCTCTCCGATGCCCCAGAGCAGCGATGCTCCCGTTACGCCAAGCAGTGCCGACCAGAATATTTCTGCCACAAACAAAGCCGAAACGCAGCAGACAATGCCGCCAACAAGCCACATCCACCAACCTTTCGTACCAAAATAATATTCCCATTTAACCACTGCGGGGTGCAGCAGTCCTATGATAAAAAAGGTACAGACGGCAAGAATGACACCCTGAAAATATATCTCCATTAATTCTTACTTTAGCTTTAATTTTATAAATTGGGCACAAAAATACAAAAAAATAATCCTACATTTAGGCTACATATTCTATTATTTTTCTGTATATTTTGCAGTACTATATGCTGCCTGGCAGAGCCTTGCATAACTTAGGCAACAGGGCGCAGGCGGTATCAACTATATTATAACATTGCATGAGGGACGCCAAGACAGCCCTCAATAAAACTATCAGGTAACTATGCAGAACAAAAGAACTTATTGACCAGTGTGAACAAAAAAGCAAGACAATGGCTTGCTCCTGCTTTCGACAAAGCAACACGAAAAGGCTGTCCAAAAACATGCTGGACAGCGACAACAAAAGACACGCTTATAGAGTCGTTCTATAAAGACCTCGAGTTCGGAACGGGTGGCTTGCGCGGCATCATGGGCGCAGGCACCAACCGAATGAACATCTACACCGTTGGAATGGCTACACAAGGGTTTGCCAATTGCACTTAAAATGAACTTTAAAGACAAGGAGCAAATCTCGGTAGTAGTGTGCCACGACTGTCGCAACAACTCGCGCTTGTTTGCCGAAACTGTGGCTAATATCTTCTCGGCAAACGGCATAAAGGTTTATCTTTTCGACGATTTGCGCCCCACACCGGAGTGCTCTTTCGCCATAAGACACTTCAAAGCGCAAGGCGGAGTAAAGCATTACGGCAAGCCACAACCCTGAGTACAACGGGTACAAAGCCTATTGGGTTACGACGGAGCACAGGTACTGGCTCCGCACGACAAGGGAATTATAGACCAAGTGAACCAAGTCAAGATAGAAGATGTGAAGTTTAAGGGCGACAAGAACCTCATTCAAATCATCGGAGAAGACGTGGACAAGGCTTACTTGGACAAGGTCAAGACGGTTTGTATAGACCCAGAAGTAATCAAACGCCAGCACGACCTCTGCATTGTCTACACTCCGCTGCACGGTGCCGGCCGCGTCATCATACCACGTTCGCTGCAGGAATGGGGCTTCACAAACGTACATTGCGTGAAGGAACAGATGGTGAAAGACGGCAATTTCCCAACCGTAGACCGACCCAACCCGGAGATTGCAGAAGCCCTGACACTCGGTTTGCGCGATGCAAGGAAGCTCGATGCCGACATTCTGATGGCTTCCGACCCGGACGCAGACCGCGTCGGCATGGCTTGCAAGGACAGCAACGGCGAGTGGATTCTCATCAATGGCAACCAAACATGCCTCATCTTCCTTTGGTATATCATTACAAACAGGCAGGCTTTGGGCAAAATGACACCCAAAGACTACATTGTAAAGACCATCGTAACCACCGAAGTGATTGCCGAAATAGCCAGGAAGCAACACATAGAGATGCGCGACTGCTATACAGGATTTAAGTGGATAGCACACGAAATAGCCATTTCCGAAGGCAAGAAGAACTACATTGGCGGCGGAGAAGAAAGCTATGGCTTCATGGCAGAAGACTTTGTACGCGACAAGGATGCCGTCAGTGCATGTTCGTTGCTGGCAGAAATCTGTGCGTATGCCAAGGATAAGGGCAAGACACTCTACGATTTGCTCATGGATATATACCTGGAATACGGTTTCAGCGAGGAACATACGGTCAACGTTGAGCGTCCCGGCAAGAGCGGAGCAGAGGAAATTCAGCAGATGATGCGTAACTTCCGCAATACCCCACCGAAAGAATTGGGTGGCAGCACCGTTTGTTTGTGGAAAGATTACGAGAGCCTTGAAGCTACCGATGCAGACGGAAAGAAAACCAAGATAACGATGCCCGAGACAAGCAACGTGCTGCAATGGTTCTGCACGGACGGCACAAAGGTAAGTGTCCGCCCGTCTGGAACGGAACCAAAGATTAAGTTCTACATCGAAGTAAAGGACAAGATGCAGACCGCAGCCGACTTCAAGGCTTGCCGTGCACGTGCCTACGAAAAGATAGAAGCTATAAAGAAGATGCGCCGGGCTATAGGGTTCCCTAACAATCCAAAGAGGCTCGGCTCTCAAGTCTCTGATAGACAAAGAAGAATGTTTCAAGGCAGCTGTTCGTTAGAATGGCTGCCTTTTAATTTAAAGTCTTCCCAAAATCATCTTGTAAAAATAATTCTGATGCAAAACGACAAAAGCCGCTTTGGGCTTCAAAAGCCATTGTTTTGCAATGCAAAAAGCACTGTTCCACCGTGTAAGACAGGCGTTTTTGCAATGCGAAAGATGCCATTTTTGTAAAGTGCTGATAATGAGGACTGTAAGAAGGCTGCCACTCTTTCAAAGTATTTTTTTACATATTTTTAATGGAAATAACCACGTATTTTGTGCCATGCCGACATTCGGTTCTAAATGTCCAAACAATATTGTGCACGCTGGAGATAGAAAAACTAAAGTATCAGCAACATTGTGTTTTATCATAATTATTAAGTATCGATTTTGTAATATCGGTCGTTTTTACAGAAAAAACAGTACTTTAAAGTGGTAAGACACGCAGATTTTTAAAAATAAAATCACGAAAAATAAGTATTGTGCAAGGTTTTCTTTCTTTATAACTTTAGCAGTTAAACAAGCAAAACAATTCAGACATAAATTTAATATAAACATAAAACATCAACAATAAAAAATGAAGACAAAAGTTTTTGCAGCACTCTGCTTTGCTGCCGCCCTGTTTACATCGTGCAGTAGTGACAAGAACGATGGGCCTAAAAAGTTAAGCCTACGCCTGAAACGGCACAGGTAAAACACTTCGAGACGCTTATGCCCGGCTACGATTCGTGGATTTACGTGGACCTCGAAACTGGCAAATACGAACAGCAAAAAGAAGAGTTGGGTGCACGCGAACATCGCAAATACAGCACAATGAAAGACTACGAAGTGGTGAAAACAGAACCTGCAAAAGGCAGCGAGAAAGACCTGCCGAAGAAGTGGGATTTGGCTTTCCACATAACCGATGTCCGTACCAACGGCGGTGCAGTAATGATGACGGAACAAACCGACATCAGCAGTATAAAACGCTCCACAAGGAAACTACATTGAAGACGTACCGGGCGAGATATTCGTAGAGCTGGGTGCCATGAAGGCAGGCGGCATTATGGTAGTGGCAAAGACCAAGTTAAACAAGGAGATGGCAAAGTGGGCGAAGAGCACCGGCATGGGTCAGCCAAAGCTAATTAGCGACAAAGTGTTTGCCGTAAAGTTTAAAAATGGCAACGAAGCCCTTATCTTGTTTAAAGATTACCTGACAAGACAGGCAAGAAAAAGGCTGTAGCTTCGACTATAAGTTCATAAAAGCAGCCAGCACAGCCAACCCTGTCTGCACAAAACAATGCTACAAGCGATAAACATAGTGGGCAACAACTCGCTGATGTTTATCGCTTACAATGTAACAGTGTAAAATCACATTATTATATGGGCTTGTAGCATTTGTCGTTTTCCTTAAGGAGGCGATAAGACTCGCTTTACTCTAAAACAACATAGATACAAATTTATCAAAGCTTCATTGAAATGAAGAAACTATTCCTTATTCTCATACTCCTAACAGCAACCTTTGCCATCATTCATGCCGATAACGTAATATCCGAAAAAGGTTATCCAATATCGGGAACGGTGGTAGATGTTGATACCGACGAGCCTTTGGCAGGCGCAGTACTAAAGGTTGAAGGCACAAACATAGTGGTGGGCACAAACAGTAAAGGCGAATTTACGATTGTCTTCGGTGCCGACAAGCTCTATACAGTCCGCGTTATGTGCATGGGGTACGCACCCCGTACACTGCAAATACCGGCTGTAGGGCACCCTGCACTCAAGATAAAGATGATTCAACCAACTCAAATTGGAGGAAGTTGTGGTAACGGATCGCGAAGCGAGAAACCTTTGAAGACGTTCCCGTGATTACGCGTGTCATTTCGCAGGAAGAAATAAAGACCGTAAACCCGTGAGACCTGAACACGCTCCTTGAATATACGCTCCCGGGCATACAGTTTTACTACAACAGCATAGGCCAGACCACCAGCATTAACTACCAGGGCATGGACAGCAGTCGGTTCTTTTTCCTGCTCGATGGCGAACGGATAGAGTGGTGAGGCTCCGACCACAACATCGATTTCAGCAGATCAACGTCGATAACATCGAACGAATAGAGGTGGTAAGGGGCGCAGCGATCTACCGCTTACGACAGTCGTGCCATCGGCGGAGTCATCAATATCATCACAAAAGAACTCTCGCCCCCTCAATGTGCGGCTAAACTCACGCTATGCAGGCGTGAACGGACAGAGATTATGGCGTGCAAGTGGGCGTAAACCATAGCCGCCTGAGTTCGCAGACGTCGTTCAGGGTATCGCCATCGCAGCACTCATTGGGTGAAAAGACAAGGAAGGAAAGACCGTAGAGACGCATTGCCCCGGACGGAAAAAGCGATTGAAGAGAGAAGCGAACCACGCGGTTTGCCCGTGTACGGATATAAGATTTGGGATCTGGGACAGCATTTCCGCTATCGTTTCACCGACCAGTTCACGGGCGAAGTCTTCGGCTCTTTCTGTGCAAACATACGTCCAACCACCAGGACGCCGCTACCATCAACGCTACGAAGACCTTGTTTTAGGGTGCAAAAGGCAGCTGGCAGATGAACAGGAAACAACGGTATAGCCTTCTCGTACCTTCGAGCAACTCCGCAAAGGACGATTACAACCTTGTCAAGCTTGTGAAAGTGTACAACAACGTAACCACAGCGCACGCCTGTAGCTATGCAGGTACGTTCGGACGCCATCACGTTCAACGCCGGCATGAGAAGGCGATGCACGAGATCTGCGCCGATGCCATGATGAAAGATACAAGTATGGTGGGCGGATCGCGGTTCTCGCTCTGCGTTCAGGAGGATTGGAAAAATCAGCAACAAGCCTCAACGTGGTGTTAGGGACTGCGTGGCGACAAGGGCAATCACTATGCTTTCCACCTCACCAAAGGTTTCGGCACTCTGCAGACCTCTTTCTTACCTTACATTCCGTGCCGACTATTCGCAGGGATACCATACCCACCTCAAAGAGCTTTATCAGGAGTTCAATATGGCTGGCATGATTATGATATATGGCAACAAAGACCTGAAACCCGAGTACAGAGCCAGCTCTCGGCATCGGTTGAATACGACCCGGAATGGTCTTAACCTTTCACTGTCGGCATACCTAACCGTTTCAGAAACAAGATAACATACGAATACATAGATCCGGCGTAAACTACAGCATGCGCTATGTCAATTCGGAAAACGTCAAGACAACGGGCATCGAAGCCACTGTCGATTTACAGAATGCAGTGCGGATTGCGCTTCATGAGGGCTTACACACACAAACGACTATAATGTACAACGGATACAACCGTTCGTGGATACGTCCGCACTCTGCAAAGTTCAACGTAACGTATAAACGGAAGTTCGGAAAGACCACCGAGTCCATCGCATTCAACAGTCAGTGGATGTCGCGAATAACGCGTTATTCTTACGATTCAACCGAAAAGGCATACGTTCGCTACGTTTACGACCCGCGCACAATATGTTCTCTCAACCTGCGTTCGGAACTTCCACATGGCATAAACCTCGGTTTTATGATAGACAACCTGTTCAATCATCATGATAAAGCCTCCGATTCCGACGTACAGCTACCACTCAATGGTATCAGCTACGTACTTACGGTTGGCATAAACTTGTCCGACTTGTTCGGCAAATAATCTCCTTTGCATCATTGCAGAAACTGTGCAACCCAACTATAATGTATCAATTATATGGCAACAAGACTTTGACACTATGGTGATAACCTTTTATCACCATAGTGATAATGTTTTTACCCCATAGTGTCAGAGTCTTTTTGCACTTGGCAAATAAACAATATTATCCTGCCCAACCATTCATTAAGAACAAAAATACGAACAGAATGAAAAAACGAAAAATAATAATCTGCGCCGTCATAGCACTACTGTTGCTCATAGGTTTCGGCGTTTGGAGCAAGTGGATGTCCACTACTCGGATAGCATTCATAAACTATCAGACCATCACACTGGGCGAAATAGGTCGTGCCAACGACAATCCGCTCGTCAAAATAGAGAGTCTTGATGCCGAAGACATGGCGAAAGCCAAGGACTACGATATGGTTTTCGTGCAGGCTATGGGCTTAAGGCTCACCGAAGACCAGCGTGCTGAACTGGAAAAGGCCATGAAAGACGGAACACCGGTGGTGAGTACGATGATTACAAACCCCGATAACGACTTCTGTTCGGTAGACACTGCCAAAGCCAATCGCATGAAAGCGTATATCGACAACGGCGGTCGCAAGAACTATCATAACCTGCTAAGCTACGTAAGAAAGTATATAGACAAGAAGATTATCTATGCTTCTGAACCTGAAAAGGTAGTGGAACGTGTTTACGGACTGCTCTATCACGCTGACCCAAACCGCCCCGACGACGAGAACAAGCAGTTTAATTCGCTGTCGGAGTACAATCAAAATTCCTTAAAGAAAAAGGACTTTGGAAACCCAATGCCCCCGCCATCGTCATCACAGGGAGTATGGGCGAGCCCAAAGAACTGATTGCCGAGTTGGAGAAAACTGGCAATATGGTGTATCCGGTAAACTCTATTCAGAAGTTTGTAGAGGAAAATCATGCCGACAGCATTAAGGTTTCGGCTATCATTAATATGGCGCACGGACGCTTTAGGGCGATGCTTTCGTAGACTATTTGAAGCGTGTTGATGTTCCATTATTCGCTCCGCTGAAAGATCAATCAGCTGGAAAAAGGTGGGAAAAAACGACAAGATGGGCATGAGCGGGGCTTCCTTTCGCAGGCGTAGTTACCCCTGAGATTGACGGAGCCATACGTCCGTATGCCCTTTTCGCCCATTATGTAGGCAAAGACGACCTTGAATATGTTGCTGCAATGCCCGAACGGCTCGGCACTTTCGTGCAAACTGTAAACAACTACATAGCTTTAAAGCACAAGCCAAATAGCCAGAAGCGAGTTGCTATCTACTATTATAAAGGACCGGGACAGAACGCTTTAACCGCAGGAGGTATGGAAGTGGGGCCTTCGCTCTACGATTTGCTGGTGCGTTTTAGCACTGAAAAGCTCTAACGTAGCGGGCTTGCCGGATTCACCGGAGGGTTTAATGCAAGCCATACAAAGGCAAGGTGCAGTGTTCAACCTATATGCCAAGGGTGCGTTCGACGACTTTATGAAGAACGGAAAGCCTGCTCTTGTAACCAAAAACGAGTACGAAAGTTGGGTGAAAAAGACGCTTCGACCAGAGAAATATCAGGAAGTGGTGAAGGCAAACGGCGAGTTCCCAGGCGAATATATGTCTACTCCCGATGGAAAACTGGCTGTTGCACGTGTTCAGTTCGGCAATATTGTGTTGCTTCCACAGAACGCTGCAGGTGCAGGAACCAATGCTTTCCAAATCGTTCACGGCACGAATGCAGCACCACCGCATACATATATTGCCTCGTATTTGTGGACACAGTATGGTTTCAAAGCCGATGTGCTGATACATTTTGGCACACACGGCAGCCTCGAATTTACCCCAAAGAAACAGTCTGCCCTAAGTAATCTCGACTGGCCCGACCGCTTGGTGGGTGCATTACCGCACTTCTATCTTTACACTATCGGCAATGTTGGCGAAGGCCTGATAGCCAAACGCCGTTCGTATGCCGGACTACAGTCGTATCTTACACCACCTTTCATGGAGAGCGGAATGCGTGGAGCTTACGCCGAACTGACCTCTAAACTGAAACTTTACAACCAGAACATTGGCAAAAACAAGGCCTTGTTGCAGCAAACATCGCTTGCCATAAAAGCCATGGTGGTGCGTTTGGGCTTCCATCGCGACCTTGGTTTGGACAGCATACTTACCCGTCCGTACACGGAAGAGGAGATAACGCGCATCGATAACTTTGCCGAGGAACTCTCAAACGAGAAGATTACGGGACAGCTTTATACTTTAGGCGTGCCTTACGAGCCTGCACGCATCAACAGTAGCGTACTTGAAATGTGCACAGACCACTGTGAAGCACTCGCTGTTTACGCTCGACAAGGTACGCAAGAAAGCCACCGAAGCCTTGCTGGAAACACCGTTCAGAGTTCAACAGTCGCTACCTTTACCCTGCCAAAAGCATTGGTTCAGTCGCTCATAAACAGTTCGGCAGAAGTGTCAGACGCCTTTGTCTGCAAGGTAGGGACACCTGTCTCAGCTGACCTTCAGCGTGCCCACAAGATATACGAAGACCTTACTGCCCCATCGGACATGATGAAAATGATGATGGGAATGGGCTCTATGGGCAAGAAAGGCAAAGGGGCGGCAAAGGTATGCCAATGGGCATGGGAATGCCAAAAGGTATGGGCAAGATCTTCTCCAGGAATGGGCAAAGGAATGCCGAAAAGGCAAGCCAATGCACACGCCAAACAAGGGGGTATGCCGCAATGGGACACCCGGAAAGATGCCAACAGGTATGGGGAAAGAAACCTGAAAATATGGGCGGACACCCCACAACAAAAGACAAAACAATGCCACAGATGGGCAAAACAATGGGCGGAAAGGCTATGCAAGGAATGCCTAAGAAGGGAATGGCAGGCATGGCAGCCATGATGAAAGACAAGAAGAAGTCGTATTCTAAAGAAGAAAAAGACTTTGCTTTTGCTGTAGAGAGAGCTTGAACGAACCCTCAAAAAAACATTGCAAGTACAAGCAATACCTTCTTATTAGTCCGCAAAAACGAGCTCGAAAGCATTATCAAGCGCCATGAATGGAGGCTACACAGCCCCCTCTCCCGGTGGCGACCCTATAGTTAATCCGAACACATTGCCTACCGGACGCAACCTGTTTGGCATAAATGCAGAGTCTACACCAAGCGAAGCTGCATGGGAAAAGGGCAAGCAGTTGGCACAGAACACCATCGATTTGTACAAGCAACGCCACAATGGCGCACTGCCACACAAGGTAAGTTACACGCTGTGGGTGGCGAATTCTAGAAACCGAGGGTGCTACCATCGCCCAGTGCTATACATGCTGGGTGTAGAACCCATACGCGACTCGTTCGGAAGGGTCAGCGACCTGCGCCTAATCCTCTAAGGAGTTGGGACGGAAGCGTATCGACGTTGTAGTACAGACCTCCGGACAGCTCAGAGACCTTGCTGCATCGCGCCTTTTCCTCATAAACAAGGCTGTGGAGATGGCTGCCAACGCCAAAGACGACGTTTTTGAGAACGAAGTTTCCATTGGTGTGAAGACCGCAGAACGCCATCTCACCGAGAAAGGAGTATCGCCCAAGGAGGCACGCAAGATGGCTTCGCAACGCATCTTCGGCGGTATGAACGGCAATTATGGCACCGGCATACAGGCAATGGTTATGAGTGGCGACCGCTGGGAGAAGCGAGAGGACATCGCAAACACCTATATTAACAACATGGGAACCTTCTATGGCAGCGAGAAAGACTGGGAACAGTACAACAAATATGCCTTCGAGGCGGCTCTGACCCGCACCGATGTCGTGGTGCAACCCCGCCAGAGCAACACGTGGGGGGCTTTGAGCTTAGACCATGTCTACGAGTTTATGGGCGGATTGAACCTCGCTGTGCGTCAGGTAACGGGCAAAGACCCTGATGCTTACCTCAGCGATTATCGCAATAGGCACAACGTTCGCATGCAAGAAGTGAAGGAAGCCATAGGCGTAGAGAGCCGTACCACCATTCTGAACCCTGTATATATAAAGGAGAAAATGAAGGGTGGAGCAAGCGCAGCAGGCGGTTTTGCAGAGATTGTAGAGAATACTTACGGCTGGAACGTCATGAAACCGAAGGCGATAGACAAGGAATTGTGGGACGATATATACCGTGTGTACGTGCAAGACAAGTACAAACTGGGCACAAAAACATTCTTTGAACAGAAAAATCCGGCTGCCTTGCAACAGATTACTGCCGTTATGCTCGAAACAGTGCGCAAGGGGAATGTGGAAGCAACGTATCAACAGGTTGCCGACATTTGCCAAGTTGCATGTAGAGTTGGTTAAGAAATACAAGCCGTCAGGCTCTGCCTTCGTTACCGACAATGCCAAATTGCGCAAGTTCATAGCCTCTAAGGTTACACCAAACGAGGGCAAAGTCTACCAGCAACAGATAGAACAAGTACGCAATTCGGCTGCCAATGCCGACAAGGGTACAGTCATGAAACGCGAAGACATGTCGCAAAAGGTAGAAAAACATTCACCGCTGCTCAGCAGGAGCATCGTTATTGGTGGTGCAGTGTTGCTCTTTGTAGCTTTAGTAGTATTCATTGTGCGCCGCCGTCGTAATACGAATGCAGAATAAATGAATAATGGAAACCATAGTATACATACTATTTATGCTTGTCTGTTTCAGCTTTTTGCTGAAACAGACTTTCGTAAATACTTTGCAACTTAGTATTACTGCGGTGGCTGCAATGGTTTTTACGGGCTTCGCCTGGCACGTTGCCATCTTGCAATCGTCCACAGAAATAGCTGCATGGCTGGCTAATACCGACTTGGTCCGCGACATTTCCGTGGTGCTGAACATAGACGTTCTGCTGTCGATGGCGTTCTGCTTGCTGGCTGCCAACACCGAGATGGGCGAACACGTAGGACGTAAAAGTCGCTGGCTGTATGCTTTCTTACGTTTCTTTCCGGCATCATGATAGTGCCGACACTGTTTGCACTGCTCGTGGAAACCATCTTTGTGTTTCCCGGCGAAGACTTTTCGCTCATCGCCTGGACGCTTGGCGGTGTGTTCTGTGTGGCTATCCTGCTGCTCACATACGCCATAAAGCGTCTGCTTCCCGAGACTTTCCTACGCTTGGAGCTGCTTTTTCTCTGCAATTTGCTCATTGCCTTGTTGGGCATTGTGGCTACAGTGAACGGCAAAACAGCCGTAGTGGGAACCGACAGCACCAATGTTGGCGCACTCGCAGGTACGTTGCTGCTGGTTGTTGTGTTCGGTGCCGTGGGCATGTTGTGGCAACGTTGGCACACCAAACGGCAGATGAAGCAATTGGAATGATACGCCGATGGTACACAAAAGCGACTTCCGCATGAATTAAAATAAACGTAGATATAAACCAATAACAACTTATGAATTACATAACAGACATTCTTTACTGGATTTCGTCAGGTCTTCTTGTCCCCGTAATCCTTATTCTTATCTTCTTCTTTTTACGTTCGTTGCTGCTCTTGGGCGGCTTCTTCAGCCAGTATCTCACCATGCGCAAGAGTGGAATATTGCTGCAAAAAGAGGTGAAACAGCTCACTGCCGACAACCTTTATACACTTTCCGACCACCTGCCAAAGGGCAGATTGCCCGTTGTAGCCTGCATTTCCAAGATGTTGGAAAACCGTAACAGTCCTGCAAAAGTAACCTTCTTGCTCGACGAATACGAATGTTTGGTGGAACGCGAGCTTGAAACACCGAAGATGTTTACCAAAATGGGACCAATGTTGGGGCTTATGGGCACGCTCATTCCTATGGGTCCGGCACTCGTTGGCTTGTCTTCAGGGCGACATTGCTTCTATGGCTTACAACATGCAGTGGCATTTGCCACCACCGTAATCGGCTTGTTTGCCGGTGGAATAGGCTTTGTGGTGAAGGCGGTTAAGCAGCGTTGGTATCGCAGAGACATGGGAATGCTGAACTATATCGCCGATATGTTGGACGAAAACCGCGACAAACAATTATGAGAAGACGACAAATAAGACTTGGGCACGACGAGGACGACGACCCAATGAGCGTTGTCAGCAACCTCTTCGATGCGGCAATGGTGTTTGCTGTGGCACTTATGGTGGCGCTTGTTACACACTATAAGATGACAGAAATGTTCAGTACGGAAGACTTTACCGTGGTAAAGAACCCCGGAAAGCAGAACATGGAGATTATTTCGAAGAAGGGAAAGCAGATAGAACGCTACACTCCGTCGAAAAATCAGGACGCCAAATCGAGCAATAAGGGCAAGCGAGTGGGCACAGCCTACCAGCTTGAGAATGGTGAAATTATTTATATCCCGGACGAATAGCCGTGCAATTGGAATAGGGTAATAGGGCAACACGTATGGCAAACAGCCACAATGTTGGTCTGCCCGAAGCCTTATACTCTTTGCAAAACCTTGTTAATATCTTACTATGCAGTAGAAATAACGAAAGCTATAAATGCCTTTCTCCTTGTTTCTACTGCATTTTTCATCCGCCTATTGCAGACAAAGAGCATATTATAAGATTGTAAATGTTTTTCGCAACATTTTGTTTTGTCTAAAGTATTAACCATCAACATATTATAACAGCCATGTTCTTGCGTGTCAAAACCCCACCGTTTTAACATACAACAGCATATATCCCTTTTTCTGCTTTCCAAATGTCTTCATCGAACCAATCCATAGGAAAACCAATTTTATATATTGATATTTGGGGATTGTTTTTGATTAAAGTAACAATCTTTTCCTTACCTCTTTGTTTCAAAAATTCCTATTTGTTCTTCAACAGAACGTGGTTTTTATGGCTCATAAAATAGGTAAAAATGACCCGCCAGCAGATCTTACGGTATGCCAAGCGAGTACTGTTATGATTGAAGTGCGATAATCTCGCAACTATCTTTCTTTTTACAAAAGTACATATAAATATTGTTTCTACAAAATAAATACCATTAAAATTAATCGAAATACTGAATAATTGCTTCTACATTCTGTTTTCTACTTTCAATCAATCGAAAGGATAAACTTGTAGTTCGCTTTTCGATGAATAATAAGGTGGTTTTGTTTATAATGTGGTTATCTCTGCACACCTTATTATAGATATAGAAAAATGAGCAGAAACAATGTAAATGTTTTTCGCAACATTTTGTTTTGTCTAAGTATTAACCATCAACATATTATAACATCCATATTCTTGCGTGTCAAAAACCACCGTTTTACAAACGAAAAAGAGCTGTTTTGCCACTCAAAACAGCCCCTTTTGCAAAGGCGAAATCGCTATGCCCGTATTTCTTTTGCGCTTTTCTTTACAAGCTGCAGCAACTTCTTGCGCAAGTTGCACATACTGAGGACATCGAGATGGATACGACACCATTGTGGCATAATTATTGTAACTTTGTATGGCGGAAACAGCAAAATAAATTATACATTATATACTATATGGAAAAGAACAGAAACACCCGTCTTACTGCACAGGGTATCTCGGAAGCGGTAAGACTACACTCGTAAACAAAATTCTTGGCAACAACAAAGGCATCAAGTTCGCTGTAATTGTAAACGATATTGGCGAAGTAAACATAGATGCCGACCTGATAGAAAAAGGTGGCGTGGTAGACCAACAGGACGATTCGCTGGTGGCATTGCAGAACGGTTGCATCTGCTGCACGCTTAAAATGGACTTGGTAAAGCAGCTTAGCGACATCGTAAAAGCAGCACCGTTTCGACTACATCGTGATTGAGGGACAAGCGGCATTTGCGAGCCTGCGCCCATCGCACAGACCATCTGCGCCTATCCACAAGTATATCCCGACCTTGCAAAAGACGGCATAGCAGTGCTCAGAAACATTGTTACCGTGGTGGATACACGCCGTATGTGCGACGAGTTTTCGGCTGGAAACGACCTCATGAAGAAGAATTTGGAGGAAGACGACATAGAGAACTTGCTGATACAACAGATAGAATTCTGCAACATTGTGCTGCTGAACAAAGTCGATGACGTGTCTGCCGAAGAGCTGAAAAAGGTGCGCAAGATTGTAAGGGCACTGCAACCGAAAGCCGAAATAATAGAATGTAACTACGGAGACGTGGATTTTGAGCGCATTCTTGGGACAAACGACTTCGATTTCGACAAGGTTGCGACCTCCGCTTCGTGGATTGCTGCCATGAAAACGAGGACAACGACGAAGAGGAAGGGCACGATGAGCACCACCATGCCGATGGAGACGAGCACGAACACAGCCATCAGCATCACCACCATCATCACGACCATGACCACCTTGAAAACGAAGAGAGCGGCGAGGCATTGGAGTACAACATCGACACTTTCGTGTACTATGCACGCCGTCCGTTCGACCTGAACTTCTTCGATGACTTCGTCGCACGCAAGTGGCCGAGAGCATTATACGCTGTAAGGGATTGTGCTACTTCGACAACGAGAAAGACGTATGCTATGTTTTCGAACAAGCCGGAAAGCAAGTTACGCTGCGCAATGCCGGACAATGGTATGCCACAATGCCTCCCTTTGAGCTTCGCGAGTTCCTTGAACGCAACCCGAAACTAAAGAAAGACTGGGAAGAACCTTACGGAGACCGCATGCAAAAGCTCGTTTTCATTGGACAGAATATGGACAAAGAGGCAATAAAAGCCGAATTGGACAAGTGCTTAAAATAAGGAAACGAATATGAAAAAGACAATCGCTCTCTTCCTGTTCTGCCTTGTTGCCGTTCTGGCACAGGCGCAAACAGAACCTCGGCACGAGGTTGAACTCGTTACAGACAGTGGTACTATCCGCCTTGTTTTGTACAATGAGACACCCAGACACCGCGACAACTTCCTGAAACAAGTGCAGTCCGGTGCATACAATGGGGTGCTTTTCCATCGTGTCATAAAAGACTTCATGGTGCAGACTGGCGACTTGGCATCGAAAACAGCCAAGCCGGGGCAACAGCATGGCGACACTCCTGAAGCATACAGCATACCTGCCGAGATTTGTTTTCGGAAGCTCTACCACAAGCGTGGCGCGCTGGCTGCCGCACGCGAAGGCGACAATGTAAATCCCGAAAGGGCATCGTCGTCCACCCAGTTCTATATTGTCTGGGGGCAGAAGTTTACCGACAAGCAATTGGAATGGGCGCAAGAAAGAATGGACAAGTACACCGACGGAAAGGCAAAACTGACGCCCGAACTTATAGAAACCTATAAAACGCAGGGTGGTACGCCACATCTCGACGGGTCGTACACCGTATTTGGCGAAGTGGTTGATGGACTCGGAGTCGTTGAAAAGATACAGAAGGCAGCAACAGATGGCAACGACCGTCCTGTAAACGATATCCGTATCATCAGCGCAAAGGTGATAAAGTAAAAGGCTCACGATACTGTTCCAACGTTTGCAAGTGTACACCGATACGTACAAAAGCCGTTTCTATGTTCGGTAAAGGCATTTTTGCAAACCGAAACAGTGTTTCCGACAAGCAAAAAAGAAAATAGGAAAAGGCTGGTCTGGCACATCATTGCCAACAGAACAAACAAAGTGCGATGTGTCAATCACTGACACATCGCACTGCAATATGATTTACCGCTATTGAGGGATAAAACAATGAAATGAAAAAGTTCTTTAATAAGCGTGGTCGTCGTCTTCAATCTCCTGACGGTCAATCTTTTTGCTGTCTATACTGCGCCAAGCGTAGTAGATGTAGCCCAAAACGAAGGTGCAATCAAACTGGCATAGAACATTGCGGTGAGGGTAAACTCGCTCGAACAGCTGTTCTTTATCGTCAAAGAGCTTTGCAAGTCGGCTGTAGACGGGTAGTAAGCCGTGTTGTTATAGCCTGCAAGGAGGAACAAGACAATTACCACCAGCACCACGCCGATGCCTGTTGCCCAAATGCCCTTGATGTAGTTCTCTTGCAAAATCGTGCGTATAATGCCGTAAAGCACAAGCAATACACCTACCAAAAGCACAACAGCCAAGTACCACATATCCAAAAGATTGTGCAGATACTTCAGTGCTTCCATCACGACAGTGCCGTCTGCATTTACTGCATAGCCGTCGCCGAGAAGCGTCCTGCCAAGAAATGCAATGAAGAAAATAAGGAATAGCAGGGTATTAATGGGGAGTTGCAGACGAATGCGCGAACGTATGGCATCGTCGGACACATTATTATTAATGTAGAGAATGCCCAACACGCGAGCGAGGAACACAACGGCGATACCAAAAATAACCACCCACGGGTTCAACAGAACGTCGAGTCCGCGCGAAGCATTCGCCCAATGAGAGATGACGGGCTGCATTCCGTTTACTATATTCGCCTTTTTCCACAATGAAGTTAGACCCTGTAAAGAAGGTTGCAACGGCACCTCCAAGAAGCAGCGGACCAACGATGCCATTGATAACCAGGCAGGTCTGGAAAGTCTTCACACCAAGAAGATTACCCGCCTTGTTCTGAAACTCGTAGCTGACGGCTTGAATGATGAACGAGAAAAGAATGATAATCCACACCCAATAAGCCGATCCGAAGCTGGTGCTGTAGAACAATGGGAACGAAGCAAAGAACGCTCCGCCAAACGTTACAAGTGTCGTGAAGGTAAATTCCCACTTGCGTCCTGTAGAGTTTATCACCATACGGCGTTCTACATCGGTCTTACCCAATTGGAAAATCATGGAGTTTGCTCCCTGCACAAACATCAGGAAGACGAGCAATGCACCGAGAAGTGCAATGAGAAACCACCAGTAATGTTGCAAGAAATCGTATGTCATAGTTGCGGTCCTTTCTTTATTTGTTTACACATAATGCTTATTTCAACCCCAAGCATAGCCGTGAAGAGGAATAAGAACAAGAAGAATGTCAATGCAACACTCCCACTGCTGAGGTCGCTTACGGCTGCCCACGTGGGCAACATGTCTTGTATTGTCCAAGGCTGACGCCCAAATTCGGCTACCAACCAGCCATTCACTGGCAACATAAGCCAACGGAATGAGCGCAACACCCACCATCTGCAAAAAGCCGAGGACGGCTTATGTCCTTCGATAAAAGCACGAACAAGATGAAGGCAAATACCAAAATAAACAATACGCCCAAGCCTACCATCAGACGGAACGACCAGAAATTAATACCAACAGGAGGCACTGCCTGGCTCGCATTCTTAATGTAGCCATAGCCGAAATACTTCATGTTGGTCTTCAAAGTCTTTACATTGGCTTCCGTTTTCTGTCCGCTTCTGTAAGCTTTCAGGGCTGCTATGGCTTGTTTGCCCCGAGTAATCTTTTCGGCGAGCGACGGTTCAACAGTGCCGTCGTCCTTCTTATATCCGTTTATAATGTTGCGAATGCCGGGCACATAGCCGTTAAAGTCGCGCGTGGCGAGAAACGAAAGCACCTTCGGTACAGCTATCTTCATAGGCGGTTCGGTTTCGTTCATGTAGTCGGGCTGCGAGAATGGATTTACAAGAGCTACTCCTGTAAGTGCTTCTCCCTTGCCTCCTTCGTACAAAGCCTCCATGGCTGCCAGCTTCATAGGCTGATGTTGCGCTACAAGATAAGCCGATTCATCACCGGCAACGGCTGTAAGCAACGATGCGCACAAGCCTACGACAGCACCAACCTTCAGGCTTTTGCGGGCAAAGTCTGTGTGGCGCTTCTTCAAAAGGTACCAACAGCTGACTCCAACACAGAAAGCTGCACCCAGAACCCAGGCAGATGTAACGGTATGAGTGAACTTATTGACAGCCATCGGACTTAAAGCTACTTCCCAGAACGATGTCATTTCGTTGCGCATGGTGTCGGATTGAACTCACAACCCACAGGATTCTGCATCCAGGCATTGGCTGCGAGAATCCACCAAGCCGATATCGTGGCACCAATACCCGTCAGCCGAAGTGGACGCAAGGTGAAATCCGCGCGACACTCTTCCACCCGAAGAACATAACAGCCACGAAAGTAGACTCCATAAAGAAAGCCAGCATACCCTCGATGGCAAGCGGGGCACCGAAAATATCGCCTACAAACCAAGAGTAATTGCTCCAGTTCGTTCCGAATTCGAACTCTAAAATAATGCCGGTAGCTACGCCCATGGCGAAATTAATACCAAAAAGACGCTGCCAGAACTGCGCCGTCTTCTTCAAAACACTTCTCCCGTACGATGATAGTACGTCTCCGCAATCCCCATAATGAGTGCAAGCCCAAGCGTCAGTGGCACAAACAGCCAGTGATAGATGGCTGCAAGTGCGAACTGAGCACGCGACCAGTTCTAACATCAGGGGTCGATGGTTAATAATACATTCCCATTGTTAAATAATATGACTGTTAGAATTAATTTATAGTTCTCTCGTTTATTCCTGATTTCTATCTTGCCAGATACCACATTCACCGGCAGGCTACATCTAATTGCGCTTCAGCATCTCCTTTTTCAACGAATTTTGCTTCGCTTCCACGCTTTGAATGCTCCTTAATAAAGTTCGGAAAAAGAACAATTTTAAGACAAAGAACATAATGAAGAGCTTTACCAAGATGACAAGCCAAAGTGTCTTGCCAAGCGTCATACTGCGAAATCCATCGTAATATAAGTCGAAAACCCTATATAAAAAGCCATTTCTGCGCATTTAATGTAATTGTTTCGTAATCTGTATTAAGTACAACTGTGCAGTGCAAAAAGTAGGATAAAACTTAGAGCATTTTTCTTTATTTTTTTGCGCCCTAACGAAAAATAAAAGAAATAATAAAAGCATTTTGTTTTGGTCTATATTCAAAATGATTTAATTTTGTATTAAGATACGGAATAAAGCTGTACAGGATTCAGAATCGAACTTTATGATAAAAAATATTGCTTTTCGTATTTTTACTACGGTTTTGATGCCGCATTTTCAGGAACTGCCACAAAAGACAGTAGGGGAAACGCTTGCATTTGTACCTGAAATATTGACGGGAACGCAAAAGACTATGACAGAAAGGGTTAGAAAAACGTCTGCTTTTTGCATCCAAAAACAATGGTGAAAAACGCAGGAAACAGCTGCCGATAAGATGGAAAACGGAACGGCAGAAAGTCAGAAGTGATTGCAGAAAGACGCAATGTGCTGTCGTTAAAAGCGTTGTCGTGAACTGGCTTTGGCTAATAATAAACAGCTGGCAATATCTAAATTGACTGCTCAAATAGCCGAAAATACGCACAAAGCAGCCAAAACAAAGTATCTGCCACGTGTTACGGGCATGGCTGGATACGAACATTTGTCGCGCGAAATATCGCTCCTAACGACAAACAAAAGCAAACGCTATCGTCGTTAGGCTCGGCAACAGTTGGCAAATTGGGCAGCCAGATAGGTCAAACCATTGGTCAGCTGCAACAACAAGGCATTATTTCGGCTCAGGCAGCCCAACGGTTAGCCGATGTTTTAGGGGGTATTACAACGCCACTCTCCCAAGCTGGCAACAACATAGGCGAGACGATACGACGCGGATTGCGCACAAACACAAAGAATATGTATGCTGCTGGTATCATGGTTACGCAACCCATATATATGGGAGGGGGCATAAAGGCACTCAACGACATAGCTACGATAGGCGAAGAGTTTGCCCAAAACGATATACAGCTGAAGCAGCAAACGGTTCTTTTCGCCGTCGATAACGCTTACTGGCTTATTGTTTCGCTCAAAGAAAAGTCGATACTGGCTATACAATACCGCAATCTAATAAGCAAGCTGCACGATAATGTAACTAAAATGTACGATGCGGCGTTGCAGCAAAGGCTGACGGACTGAAAGGTTTCGGTAGCTGAAAATACCGCAAACCTTACCATTTCGGAAATAAAACAGCATTTCGTTAGCGAAAATGGCACTTTGTCAGCTTTGCGGACTGCCCCTCGACGGCGATTTAATGCTCGAAGACGAAGCAACAGACAATCTTTCGGCTTTCGTTCCTGCAAATTATAACAGTGCGGACACTGCTTTCAATGCTCGTCCAGAGGTACGAATACTGCAAAACACGGTCGATATTACCAAGCAGAACACCAAAATTATACAGGCACTTTATCGTCCGCACCTCGCCTTAACGGCTGGTTACACCGTGTCGAACCCCAATGCTTTCAACGGATTTGAACAGAAATTCAAAGACATTTGGAGCATCGGGTTGGTGCTGCACGTACCTATTTGGAACTGGGGAGAAGGCAAATACAAGGTGAGAGCAGCTCGCACGGCAACCCAAATGGCGCAAATGGAATTGAGCGACGTACGAAACAAGATTAGATTAGAGGTTGAACAGACTCGCTTCCGCCTTAAAAACGCAAACAGCCGCTTGGCTACTGCACACAAAAACATGGTTTCGGCAGAAGAAAACCTACGTGTTGCCAACCTCGGATTTAAGGAAGGAGTAATGACTGTTACCGATGTGATGCAGGCACAAACGGCATGGATGTCGGCAAAGACAGCCATTGTAGATGCCGAAATAGACATCAGGACGGCGCAAGTGGCATTAAGGAAGGCACTCGGAGAACTGTAAACGCATTTGCAAACAGCAACAAATGTCATACAAAAATACCGTCTTGCATACTCCGACACATTCATATGAGAGTGCAATAAAAACAAAACAAACAAAATAAAAAGACTTTCATTATGTCAGCAAAATCGCAACATAACAACATACTTTTTAGCCATTCTCGGTTTTGTTACCGTGGTTGTACTCGTGGCAGTAATAGGTTATTTCACGTTAGGAAAGGACGAAGAAGTTATTCAGGGCGAGGTTGAGTCAGCGAATATCGTGTAGCTTGCAAACTGCCGGGGCGCATTACAGAAATCAAAGTAAAGGAAGGCGACTACGTACACAAAGGGCGATGTGCTGGCTGTACTGGCTATTCCAGAAATGAATGCGCAGAAAAAGGTTGCCAATGCAGCCGCCGGAGACAACCGAAGCCCTAGCGATTTGACTGAAGAACCCAACCGGCGAGAACTTATTACAGCTGCCTACAATGTCTATCAGCAGGCTATTACCGCCAACGACATAGCGGAAAGACTTACGGACGACTGCTTCGACTTTTCAACGAGGGGGTTATTTCGGCTCAAAAACGCGACGAAGCCGAGGCAGCATACAAGACTACGCTGTCGGCAGTAGATGTTGCACGTGCTCAATACGACCTTGCGAAGAGCGGAAGACGTGAAGAAACCAAGCGAGCAGCAAAGAAACGAGGCTCAGGCAGCACGCTCTGCCGTAGACGTGGTAAAGTCTTTTTGAAGGAAACAGTGCAGCGCGCAACTGCCGATGGAGAGGTTTCCACCATCTATCCGAAGGTGGGCGAGCTTGTAGGATTGGGCAGTCCGATTATGAGCATATCCATGATGAACGACGTGTGGACTACCTTCAACATACGGGAAGACCAGTTAAACGGTATGAAAGTGGGCACAAAACTGAAGGGCTTCGTGCCTGCGTTTAACAAAAACATAGACTTGCAGGTTACGTCCATTAGAATCAGGGCACTTATGCCGTATGGAAAGCAACGAAAGCAACCGGACAATACGACTTGAAAACGTTTGAGGTGAAAGCCAGACCCATTACGAAAATAGATGGACTGCGCCCCGGAATGTCGGTTATATTGAAGAAATGATACCTTGACGGAATGGAAAAGGCAATCCTGCAACACTATGTTTGGGTTGCAAACAGATTGCCATTGAATTGAATAAAAACAGAAAGCAAAACAAATAAACGGTTCTAATCGTGTTCCGACGCATCATTAAAATAGCGGCAAGAGAGGTAGAACAGATGCTACATACACCTATCTACCTGTTCTGTATGGTAGTTTTCCCGATTATCATTCTTATCTTTTTCACATCACTGATGAGCAGCGGACAGCCCGAAAACATGCCTTGCGGAGTGGTAGACAACGACAATTCTGCCGTAACACGTGCACTAATACGCAAGTTAGATGCCTTCCAGAGTGCAAAAGTGGTAGCCCATTACACGAACGTAACCGAAGCACGACGTGCCGTTCAGCAAGGAAAAATCTACGCATACCTATACATTCCGGAGGGAACAACTGCCAAGCTGATTAGCGGAAGGCAGCCTAAAGTGTCGTTTTATTATAGTAATGTAACGCTCGTAGCAGGGGCATTGCTCTTCAAGGACCTTAAGACCATTACCACACTCGGCTCAGCTGCCATTGGTTCAGCCAAGCTCCAGATGCTCGGAAAGACCGAACGTGAAATTAAAACCGCCCTTCAGCCCATTGCGCTCGACGTGCATACCATTGGCAATCCGTGGCTGAGCTACAACATTTACCTTTCTACCATCATGGTGCCGGGCGTGTTAATGCTGTTCATGTTGCTTATCACGGTGTACTCTATAGGCACTGAACTGAAGTTCGGACGGTCGAAAGAATGGATGCAGATGGCTGGAAAGAACATTGTCGTGGCACTTTCGGGCAAACTGCTGCCACAGTTCTTGGTTTTCTTCACCCTGTTCTTGGGTTACGAATGGTATGTCTACGGTCATCTTAACTTCCCCCACCCCGGCGGTATTTCCAAGATGTTGCTGCTGGCTTTGCTCACCGTCTCGGCAGCACAAGGCTTCGGCGTGTTCGTTTTCGGACTGATGCCGTCGCTTCGTATGTCCATGAGTGTCTGCTCGTTGTGGGCAGTTGTGGGGTTCTCGGCGTGCGGAGCAACCTTTCCTTTGTTCGCCATGGATTCGCCAATCATAGGTTTAGCCCAGCTCATACCCCTCCGACATTATTATATGGTGTACCAAATGACCATCTTCAACGGCTATCCGCTCATCGACGCATGGCCGCATGTGGTGGCTCTTGTGGCTTTCGCGGCTCTGCCATTGCTTTCGGCACGCAACATAAGGCGAGCCATGTTAGAGTATGTTTACATACCTTAGCGCATGCAGGGACGTAACTTATCACGTTCCTCATAACCAAAATAAACAGAAAATAGATAAATAAAAGCTCTACGAAAAAGCTGATTTCCTTTTGCAAAAGCGAGGAACAAGAATGGGCTTATGGAGAAGAATACAAACAGCAGGCGTACAAATGCCAACAGTAATTTGATTGTTTCTATCTGCTATATCTGGTGGATAGAGATGAAGAATACCATTAAAGACGAGGGTGTTCTCATATTCTTTATACTTGTTCCGCTGTTCTATCCGCTGCTTTATTCGTGGATTTACAACAACGAAGTGGTACGCAATGTGCCCGTAGTGGTGGTGGATCAGTCGCATACGGCTACTTCGCGCCAGTTCATTCGTATGTTCAATGCCTCACCCGATGTAGAAGTTGCCTGCTATTGTAACAGTTTACCCGAGGCAAAAAACATTGTTGCACAACAAAATGCGAATGGTGTTATATACTTTCCGCAAGACTTTGAGCAGGCATTTTACCGTGGACAGCAAGCCCATGTCAGCATTTATTGCGACATGAGCCTTATCTTGCCTACAAAGCAATATACCAAACGGCTCAGACTGTGGCGCTCGATATGGGGAAAGAACGACTGAAAGATATGCCAGGAAACATTACGGTGCGAGACGAACAGGTGCAAACGCAACCCTTGGAGGTGTCTGAAGAACCACTGTTTAACGTTACTGGGGGGTACGGAAACGCCATTCTGCCAGGCGTATTAATACTTATTTTGCAACAAACGCTGCTGCTCGGCATTGGTCTTTCGGCAGGTACGGCACGCGAGAACAACCGCTATCAAGACCTTGTTCCTATCAGCAAACACCACAACGGCATACTTAAAATAGTGCTGGGCAAATCGCTTTGCTACTTCATGATATACTGTGTGGTTTCTGCCTACATCACTTTAGCCGTGCCACACTTCTTCCATTTCACGATGTTGGCACGCCCAACCAACCTTATTTGTCTGCTCGTGCCTTATCTTTTAGCGGTAATTTTCTTCGGAATGACGCTTTCGTGCCTTGTCCGACACCGCGAAAACGTAATGTTGCTTGTGGTGTTTACTTCTGTTCCTTGCCTGTTCTTAACAGGTGTCAGCTGGCCTCGCACTAACATTCCTGACATGTGGGAGAGCATAGCATGGCTCATTCCGTCGACCTTTGGCGTGCGTGGCTTCCTCAGTTTGTCGTCTATGGCAGGCACGTTAGACGACATTCGCACCGAGATTTTTGCCCTTTGGACTGAAGCCATCGTCTATTTCTTCATAACCTGTCTGGTTTATCGCTATCAAATTATCAGTGCACGGAAACACGCCATTGCCTATATTAAAAGAATGAAAGATAAGATAGAGAAGACAAGAACGGCAAGAAAAGCAAATGTCGGGGCAGATAATCTGGCAGAAAACAGTGCAACGGAGAATGCCAATACATAGGTTTTACGCATACAACTCTAATCTTTAAGACAAGCGAACCATACTTTTATGACGCATAAATCCCGAACTTCCATTGGAAATTCGGGACTATATTGTTTGTTTGGAATAGTTTTGTTTGTTTCGCTTTACGCTTCCGGTGTTTTTGTTTTAGCAGCGTAAGCCTCTTCAGAGAGTACAGAGACCTTGCTCTTGTTGTACTTTCCCCTGTGGAAATAGACAATACCATCTGCAAGGGCATACAGTGTATCGTCCTTACCCTGTGCTACGTTCTCTCCCGGATAGTGTCTGTTACCACGCTGGCGTACTATGATGTTGCCTGCAATAATCTTCTGTCCACCTCGATTTTAACACCTAAACGCTTTGAATGTGATTCGCGTCCGTTCTTAGAACTACCGACACCTTTCTTATGAGCCATTCTTTGTCCTCCTAAATTTAAGCGTTAATTGTTTTAATCTCTACCTGTGTGAAGTGCGAACGATGTCCATTCTTCTTGCGATAGTCCTTGCGGCGCTTCATCTTGAAGACGATAATCTTGTCTCCTTTTTACCAAAGGTTCAACACTTCTGCCACTACTTTCGCACCATTTATGGTTGGTGCACCCACTGTTACAGTTCCGTCGTTGTCTAAAAGCAGAACTTTGTCAAACTCAACGGTCTTTCCTTCTTCAGCGTCTTTGATATGATTGACGAAGAGTTTCTTGCCTTCTTCAACCTTAAACTGCTGACCGTTGATCTCTACAATTGCGTACATATTATTTAATGTAAACGGTTTGACCGATAGGCGGCAAGGCATCTATCTCGCACTTACCCGAGCCTAAACGGCATAAAAACTGTGCAAAGGTACGCTTTTTCTTTCTATTAAGGTGCTGTTTTGGTATGTCGTGGGGAACGAATTAGGAAGAATTAACAAAGATTGACTATTATATCTATCTCAGATTGGGTAACACAAGTCGTGCCAAACGAATGCCGGTGCTGTTTGGCTGTTGCATCAAATACTGGTAAAGTGTCTGTTTTGGTTCTATCACTTGTCTGCCGTTGCGTTTCAAACTCGATGCGTTAATCATGTGAAGTCCATCGTCGTGCCATACTGCAAGGCCTAAATGCGTTGTGTCGAGGTTGCGTTTGCGTGTCGTAATGGCTATAATGTCGCCGTTGCGCACCACCTTGCGCAGCAGTGCCGCGTTGTTTAGCAAGTTTTTAGGTATGTATCGTACCTTTATACCATTCGTTCGGTCCTCCATTTTCTTTAAGGCGGCAACCCGTTCGGGTCTGTTGCGCAGCATGTCGTAGCTGTTATAATTCTCGCTCATGTAGTTTATCTTCAGCGTTTGCGTGGCAGTGAAAGGTGGATTAGGTCCTTCTATCTGCCTGATGAAACCTTTCTGCTGGTTATCAACTATCCACCACTGGTAGTAATGCAGTCTGTTTTCGTAAGAAAGGCGTCCTTGTCGGTAGCGAATGTACTGCAACATTTGCTTAAAATAGCCGAAACTGGTTTGTTTCTTATCGATGCAGAGCAGCACAGCAATAACGTTCTCAAGATAAGTAGTGCAGTCCATGCCACGCATATTCACTACGAGCGTTTCCTCACTGTTGCGATCCAATGTGTGCGCAACGTAGGGAACGCCTACAAAAAAGCGTGCCACCTTTAGCGTCAAGTCCTCTTTCAAGAGTTTTGAACGGAGCGGAATTAAAGACGAAAGTAGCCGCTCTACCCGTTCGGAATCGGCAGATGCAACCCCCGCTGCTCTCGGTCTGGCTTGCTGTCGGGGAACAACCATGCCGAAAGCCCATATCTTGCGAAGTTGTGGCACTGCCTGCCCAAAGCAAGATGGGCATTGCGAGACAGGAAAACGAACCTTAAAGTCTTCATTCTGTTGCAGTTTTAAGTTTATATTTTTCTTAGATTTCCCACGTCTGCCAAAGTTCATTCCCACGTAGATATTCATGTTTCCGAACAGGTTTGTGGTAGAAAGTCCGTTGCGATGGTAGTTGAATGCGTGTAAAATAATGCTTGACCCGGCATACCATTTCATGTTGTTCCATACCACTCCGAAGCGTGCTATGCCATCGAGATCGATGTTGTGAGTTATTATTCGGAACTTCGACGAGTTCTCTTCCACTATCTTTCCCCCATTGTGTTTGTATGCCAAGCCCAGCATTGCCGACCCTGCCAGCAGCCAGTTGCGTGCAAACACGTAGTTGTAAGCATATCCGCCACTTACGGTAAAGTTGGTGTAGCGCAGTTCCTCGCGTTCTAACGACTGCTCAACGTCTTCGTATCGTCCCTTCATTTTTAGGTATTTGTAGACTAATCTATAAAATTCGGGCCAGTCAATGCGCAGTGTGTGTTTCGTATAACCTATGCCAATGAGCGGACTCCCAGCCGATTTGCGTTGTATTGTGCTCTGGCTGAAGGCGGCAGGATAGGAGAAATGCTGATGATTGAATATGTAATAGACATTGAAGCCCTTTTACGGTTGTCTCCACACCGTCGAACTCCATGCCTTCCATAGGGTGCGTATCTATTTTCCCACCCATCGACAAGCTGCGTATCTTAAAGTCTTTTCCCGTCTTCCGATAGTATAAATCGATACCTATTTTTGCGCTATACAAACTCAAATCGAACTCTTTCCGTTTTTGTTTCGCTCCGTTAAAGAAAGGGTTTTTAATGTCGATGGTATATCCAAGAAATATCCATCGCCACCCGGCATAGGGTCCGATACGCACTGTTGGTTCGGGTGCGAGTGTCAGACGGTGACTTTCCCGGCTGCTCAGAGCATACATTTCAAAGTTGTTTGTGTTCTGTACCATCACGGTAAAGTTATATTTTTGCAGTTCTATATAGGTAGTGTCAATTCCACCAACCACATTCAGAGACTTCCCGGGGCGGTCCGGTTTGTGTTTGCGTGTATGCCTGCCCGTGTCCGGACGCTGCCATATCACGCTGTCCGGGCATTGTCTTGTTATCCCCTTGTGTGTCGTTTCCTTGCTGTCTTCGGCTTTCATTGCGATTGCAAAAATCAGCAAAAGCAAGCAGACGGTAATGTTCTTGCCGACCATTATGTTAGTATTTGCCTAATATTCTGTCCATTACCCAGTTGGTAGGCGTAGCCTCTACACTGTTTATTTCGCATTTTCCATATCCCTGAAGGTCTTGTACCACAGCCCTGATAAGTGGTTCCTGCACATAGTGCGGGTTCTTTATGTCGAAACTTTTCATGCCTTCGCTGGTGTAAAGCGTAATCGGTTCGTAGTCGTAAACCGAGAAGACAATGCGCCCTTCCGTGCCATATATCTCCATGCTGTCCTCTTTTGCACTTTCGTGAGCGGCAAAACTCCACGACCCACTGCCGCAAAGTCCGTCCTCGAATCGAAACACGGCGTTCACCGTATCTTCCACTTTGTAGTGCCCCGTACGGTTTGCCGTGTAGCCATGTGCCTTGACAATGATGCCGAACAGATACTGGAGCAGGTCGAACTGGTGGGGTGCAAGGTTGTAGAAATAGCCCCTGCCGTCTTCCTGAGGCTGCAGTCGCCAGGGTCTGTCGTCCTTATTCCCATCGTTGTCGAGCTCGTTTGCGGGTACGGCAAAGCGTATCTGAATGCTGAGAACCTTGCCGATGACACCGCGCCTCAATATGTCTCTCACGGTTCTAAAGTAAGGCAGATAGCGCCGATAGTAGGCTACGAAGCAGGGAACCCCCGTTTGTTCGGCTACACGATTAATGCGAACGCAGTCCTCGTACGACGATGCCAAGGGCTTTTCTATGAGGCACGGCTTGCCCGCACGCATTGCCATGATGGCGTATGCAGCGTGTGCCGAGGGAGGAGTGGCTATGTATATGGCATTGACATTGGGGTTTTCTATCATCGATTGCGCATCGGTGTACCAGTGGGGCACGCCATACAGGTTGGCATAGGTGCGGGCATCGTGTGCGCTCCTGCTGAATACGGCTTCCACATGCGACTCGGTAACGGCATTGAAAGCAGCGCCCGACTTGCGTTCCGTTGCATCTCCCAGACCAATAAATCCCCAAGAGATGTGCTTCATTGCTATTTCTTTTTTCTGCAAAAATACAATTTTTGCTCGAATAACAAGGGCATTATCAACAAATATATATAATGTGGAGGCAGAATAAGAAAAATATTATTAAATTTGCAAACAAACGAAAACACTATTTGTAACATGAGGAAAAATAAATCTGCTGCTCTTCCTGCTCGCTGCACATTTGCTTTTTGCGCAAGACTTCCAGCACTTTTTCAAAGATGCAACGCTGCGTTTAGACTACAATTTTGCCGGAAACGCAAACCATCAGACCATTGCCGTAGACGAACTCTGCCATATTCCACGATGGTATGGCAAGAAACAAAGGCTAAGCGAGCTGCCCGTGGAAGGCAACGGACAAATTACGGTGCGCGACCATCGCACGAAGGCTGTTCTCTCCGCAACTCTTTCTCCACACTTTTCCAGGAATGGCTTACCTACGACGAAGCCAAGACCACCTCGAAGTCGTTCGAGAACGTCTTCTTGGTGCCTTTCCCGAAAGATACCGTAGACATTACGGTGGAACTGTTCGACAACCGCCGGCGAGGCAACGGCATCGCTTACGCACACCGTAGTGCCCACCGACATACTGATACGGCATATGGGCGAGAAGCACGTAACACCCTACACAACATTGCAGACGGCTGCCGACACCACACGCTGCATACACATTGCCTACGTGGCGGAAGGCTATACCGAAGCCGAGATGCCCGCCTTCATAAACGATTGCCGCACAGCCATGGAGGCCCTGTTTGCCCACGAACCGTTTAAATCGCTGCGAAACCGCTTCAACGTGGTGGCTGTCAAGTCGCCGTCGGCAGAAAGTGGCACGTCCAATCCAGGCAAGGGCATCTGGAAGAACACGGCTTTGCACTCCAACTTCAATACCTTCTACAGCGACAGATACCTTACGACGCTGCACCTGAAAACCCTCCACAACTGGCTGGCAGGTACTCCTTACGAACACATTATTATATTGGTGAACACCGAAAACTATGGCGGCGGAGGCGATATTGAACTCGTACAACCTCTCCATGGTGCGGCACCCAGCTTTCAAACCAGTGGTGGTGCACGAGTTCGGACACTCTTTTGCAGGGCTTGGCGACGAGTATGGCTACGGCGACATACCCATGTATCCGAAAGATATAGAGCCGTGGGAACCCAACTTAACCACATTGGTGGACCTAAAGTCGAAGTGGGGCGACCTTATCAAGCCCGGAACGCCTGTGCCCACACCGCAACCAGCCGACTTGGACAAGCCTGGTGCAAACCAAAAGAACTGGAAAATAGGCGCATACGAGCCGGCAGGCTACACCAAACACGGCGTTTACCGTGCCTTTCCCGACTGCAGAATGCGCACGAACCAAAATCCGAACTTCTGCAAGGTGTGCCAACGTGCCATTACACGAATGATTAAGTTCTATACGGAATAGGCTAAAACAAAGTTGAAGGCAGACTCTATAAGTGTAATTCTTAGAGTCTGCCTTTGTGATTTTCGGTAAATTCTGCCTTCAGAATATTACGAACGTGTATCTACGATTGGTTTCCTGGCATGCAGAAACCTGAGTCCTGTCTTGCATTACAGTGCCGTAAACGCTGCAACGAAGCCGAAAATAATGCCCGGAACGTTGGCAATGACGAGAGGCCAGTCGCGTTTTTCCTTGAAGAAACCATAGCAAACCCACAGCGTACAGTTTATTCCTGCCATGAAAGGCTGTATGAAAGTGCCCTTGTGTCCATCTAAATTGTTCAGGATTTGTGGGAAGTAGAACACGTACATCAATATCGATGTAACCATACCTGCCCAGCCCATACCTCCGAAAAACTTTTCCTTTGTCATGTTAGGGTCCTTTCCTTTAAAAATGTGATATTATTGTTTTTATTAGTGGCAGATTGGAACAAACCTGCGTTTCCGTCAATCCGAATGAACCTTTTCAGACATCTTAAGACTTAACCGTAGCAAGAACACGCACTGTTTAATAAATGGGACAAGTACAAATCGTTGATTTCAATGTTTTAGATACGTTTTTCTTTTATTATCCAAAAATTCCGTTGCAAAGATATGTAAAGTTTTGTATCAGAGCAAGAAAAAAATGCTGCAAAAGAAAAGTTCTTTAAATGTTTTTCTCTACTGACAGTTCCCTTTCCGAACAAGCAGAGCATGGTGCACGGGGCACCATCGTAACGGCATGGCTTGCCGGTTCTGCCCCATCTGCAGGGCAAGGCATCAGTTGCTCTTTACGTGTCCTGTGCGTTTCAGCACGCCCCAGGTCTGCAACTCTCCCTTAATAGCCTTCAGATAACTTTTGAAAAGCACGTAATACATTATCCAGCGATAGAAGAAACGTTGTGGAATAATCCATAAAAGAACCCACAGACGTTCGTGTTCGAAGATGTAAGCCATGATGGAAACGCTTGCATCGACAAGCAAAAACACTAAATAATAGATAAAAACTTGAGCAGCATTGCCCGTGAACAAAGCCTATGAGCATGAGCACGTCTGCCAGCGGAGAGAATGTTGGTATGATGTATTGAATACCAACATATTGGGCATAGCCCACATTCCGAAAACCTTTTTCCGATGTTGCAAACAGCGACGAACGGTGTTTCCAGAAGGCTTGCATTACACCGAAGCACCAGCGTATGCGCTGTTTTACGAACTGGCGGAGTGTCTCGGGCACTTCGGTCATGGCGATAGCATAGTTCTCGTTCTCTATAATGTAGCCCCGTTCGTTTATGCTCATCGTCAAATCGCAGTCTTCTGCCAACGTGTCGGTGGTGAAACCACCCACCTCTTCCAACACTTTCTTGCGGAATGCGCCTATGGCTCCGGGTATGACCGTGATGGCATTGATGTTGGAATAAGCCATTCTGTCGAAATTCTGACTGGTGGTATACTCTATGGCTTGCCAGTAAGTAAGCATGTTTCGCTGGTTTCCCACCTTTACATTGCCTGCCACTGCGCCCACGCGACCCGTCTTGTCGGCAACAAAATGGCGCATCAGCTTGCTCACGGCATCGGACTGCAGCTGCGTGTCGGCATCTATACAAACCACATATTCGGTGGTGCAGGCTGCTATTCCACGGTTCAGAGCCGATGCCTTTCCGCCATTTTCCTTCTCTATAATCGTAACTTCCGCATCGTTTCCGAACTGTTCGCGTGCCCTCGCCAGCGTATTGTCACTGCTCCCATCGTCTACCAAATAGATGTGGAAATTGGGGTAGTCTTGCTGTTTAAGGTTGCTGATGGTGCGCACAATGTTTACTTCTTCGTTGTAGGCAGGCACGATAATCGATACTTCAGGAGCTGTTCCGGCACTGATGGGGGCATAGTTCCGATGGTTTTCTGTCCGCTTTTCGCGCACCATAAGTATGTACATAAAGAGCAGGCGCACAAATCCGAGCACCAGGAATACGAGGAACAACGCCGTGAGAAAGTCGCTGACGTGGTAGATGAACTCGGCTAAACTAAGGTTAGCCTGCATGGCATAGTACACGTTTCCTTTCTCTATGGGTGGCATAAGCGTTTGTCGGCTCATGTCGAGATACTGTTCCAAGGATATAAACTGATAGCCTTCGCGCTGCAAGGTCTCTATTATCCGGGGCAAGGCGGCTACTGTTGCCTCGCGCGTATCACCTCCGGCATCGTGTAAAAGAATGATGTGTCCGTCCTCGTTGTGCACTCCGTCTATGACACGCTTGTATATCTGGTCGGCTGTAACCCCCGGCTGCCAGTCGTTAGGGTCTATCGATTCTGCCCACAAAAAGATAGTTTCGGCGGCTCGCAATAATCATTGGCCATATCTCTTCGTGCCCCGTTGGGTCGGCATCGGCATGTATGGCGCACGGAAAAGAATGGTGCTCTGCCCCGTTATGCTTTCTATGAGCATGCGCGTGAGCTTCAGTTCGGCATACGAACGGCGGTCCGAGTTTTCCGACATGTCGTGGTGGGTGAACGTATGGTTGCCTATGGTGTGCCCGTCGTCGAACACTTGCTTCACCAAAGGCAGGTTCTTCTCCATTTGCAGTCCCACCATAAAGAAGGCTGCGGGCACTTTGTACTTCTTCAGCGTGCTTAAAACGGTTGGCGTCCAGTGCTCGTCGGGACCGTCGTCGAAGGTCAGAACCAGTTGTTTAGGCTTGCATTTGCCCAATCGCTGTATGGTGTAGGTAGTGGGAAGTGCCTGGTAATATTCTTCGGTAATCAGACAATTGTCCTTGTCTATGGTTACGGAAATCTTGCCGTGATGGGGTTCCGAGGTTACGTTGAGCACCTCGCCGGAACCTACAAAGTTCACGTCGTCGGTGCCATTCAGCTGCATCAGCTTGCTAACAGACAGCTTGGAAGCATTCTCCCACGCCATGTCTTTGCCGTAAAATCGCCATATACGTTTGTCTTCCGTGCCTAAACGCCACAGTCCAAAGCCTGCCATGTGGTACTGTGTACCAAAGCGCATGATGTTGAAAGTGGTGGCAGCGTCGGGGAAAAACACGTGGTGCAGCGTGCCATTGCCTTCGTCTTTGTAACTGAAATCAAGGTTATAGGTGTCGTCGTTGAACGCTATTTTGGCTCCGGCATTCTGTGCCGTGGCTATAATCTGGTCGAAAGAGACGGCTGTTCCCACGTTTTTTCCTTCGGTCCAGTCGTATCCATAGGCTGCCAGACCCAGCACAATCTTGTCGTTCGGAACGTTCTTGGCTGCCCAGTCGGTAGCCTTTTCCACCCAGCGTTGGGAGCTGACGGCACCCGGTTGGCTGGTTGAGTTGTGCTCGTCGTATGCCATCAGGAACAGGTAATCGTCATATTTGGCAAGCTCCTGCACGTCGTAGTCGTCGTTGAAAGCGGCACTAGCCTGTGTAACATAGAGTCCGTGGGCGTGGAAAACAGTTGCAAAGTCTTTCACGAGCGTTACCAACAGTGCGTTGTCGTTAATGTTCAAGTCCTCAAGGTCGAGGTTAATGCCCGAAAATCCGTGTTGTTTGCACTGGTCGGCAAGCTGGTTTATCAGTGCCATTCTCTTTTTGGGGTCGCTCATGATGCGTCCGATGGGTTCTGAACGGAACTTTGCTCCATAGTTGTTGGTAAGCATTGGCAAGATGGGTACGCCTGCACTGTGCATCAGCTTGAGTGCTTTCTGGTCTATCCTGCTTTCCAGTTGGTCGGTATCAGGGTCTATAAAGAACCATTCCGGCAGCACCATGTTAAGATGTTTTATGTTGTTTTTCAGCGACAGGTAGGCACGTTTGTCCCGGTTTACATACCATGCCGAGCGTATTCCCATACGGGGTCGGTCCATTCGGCTATGTATTTCTGCGCCAAGCCCCTGGCTTTTCCTACAAAGCGGTGTTGCCTTGTGGCTACACGCGCATAGTTGCTGTGCATTCGTTGCTCTTGAAAGAAGTCGCGGAACGACTTGTATTCTTTTGACGTTTTGTTGTCTTTCAAGAAAGGTTTTCCTGCCGAAACCACGCTGCGATAGTCGTGGCGGAAAGGCATTCGCGGACTTCCCTCCAGCGCAAACATAGCCAAGAACACTGCTCCCAGCAACATTGCGATGGTCAGGAGCACGCGTAACGTCCATTTAAATCGGTTCCAACGTTGTCGCGAATTTGTCTGAAAAACTTGTCTGTCCATGCCTTCAATCTTTGTAAAACTTCTTTAGTGCATTCTGAAACAATGTGCAAAAGTATAACATAATCTTGTCTCCGCATTGCTTTTTGGTGAAAAAAGATGAAGAAAAGGATTAAAATAGTGTAATGCGGAAGGAGATTAAGCAGGATAAGAACCACAGGTATCTTATGTATTCCAGGGCGCTTGATATTTCCATGACACCTATAGTACATAAGACATGTGTCCATTACAGTAGCCTGACAGCACCCTCTGTTTTATAAAAACAATTTACACGGAAAGACAAAAGGAGCGGTCTTGCAATGCAAAAACGCCTGTCTTACGCTGCAAAACATACGCTTTTACCGTGCAAGACAGGCGTTTTTGGAACACGAAACAATCGGTTTCGTAACGTTTTGGTTATGTGGTTGTTACGCAATAGGCATCTTTACGAAAAATATTTACACCTATCTGCGCTCCTTTCAGCATTCCGGTCGGGACAGAAAACGACGGACGGCTAAACCCTATTGCCCTCTTTAGGGAACACTACGGTGGGCTTGAACGTCTTCGCTTCCTCGAAATCCATCAGGGCATAGCTTATGATGATGACCGTGTCGCCCACCTGAACCTTGCGTGCTGCAGCCCCATTCAGGCAGATACAGCCCGTGCCCCGTTCGCCTTTAATGATGTAAGTCTCGAGCCGTTCGCCATTGTTGTTGTCTACAATCTGTACCTTTTCGCCGGCAATCATGTTGGCGGCATCCATCAAATCCTCGTCTATGGTGATGCTTCCCATGTAGTTAAGGTTGGCTTCGGTAACCTTAACACAGTGCAATTTGCTTTTCAATACCTCTATCTGCATGCTTGTCTATCCCTTATATTTAATATGGTCGATAAGTCGGACAGGCGTCTTGCCACAATAAACCGTAATGCAGCCCACTATGTAAGGCGTATCGTTCCACGACTGTACAGGCAGCAACGTGTTGCCGTCTACTATGTCGAAGTACTCCACTTCCAGCCCATCGACAGCATTAATGGCTGCCACCACCTTGTCGTGAAGTTCCTGCACGCTCGTCTTTCCCACCTCTTCGGCACTTGCTTTCAACACCTTATATATATGAGGGGCTATGGCACGCTCGTCAGGAGAGAGCAAAGTGTTGCGCGAACTCTTAGCCAATCCGTCCTCATCGCGCACTATCGGGCATTCCACAATGTCCACATCAACGTTAATATAGTCTACTAAACGCTTCACAACGGCTATCTGCTGCCAGTCTTTCTCGCCAAAATAGGCTCGGTCAGGGCGCACAATGTAGAACAACCGGCTAACTACCTGGCACACTCCGTTGAAGTGTCCGGGACGCTTGGCACCCTCCATGACCGTCGATTGGGGCGGAAATTCGAAGTGCCGGGTATCTGGCGTGGGATACATTTCGGCTACCGACGGTGCAAAAACATAGTCGGCACCACACGTTTCTGCCAGTTTGCAATCGGCTTCCAACGTGCGCGGGTAGCGTTCCAAGTCGTTTTTGTCGTTGAACTGGGTGGGATTGAGAAACACCGACACCACCGTTGCATCGTTTTCCTGCACACTTCGCCTTATCAACGAGGCGTGCCCATCGTGCAAAGCACCCATGGTGGGCACCAGTCCGATGGTTTTTCCTTGCTTGCGGAGCTGGAACAGCTCGTTCTTTAAATCGACAATCCTTTCAAATACTTTCATTCTGACGTCTCAATATTTCGGCTGCAAAGTAACAACAATTTTATTTAAAACTCGTAAGAAATAGCTAAAAATATGGCAATATTCCATCTTTTTAGACACGATTTCGACGATTTTAGACCCTAATTCCAATTGTTTTTCGTACCTTTGCAGACAGTAAAGCATTTATAAATGGGAAAGAAAGTATTGTTTATCAACCAAGAAATCGCTCCGTATGTCCCTGATTCGGAGATGGCAACCTTTGGTGCTGACATGCCACGATGTATGCAAGACGCCGGTTTTGAGATTAGAACGTTCATGCCTAAATGGGCTGCCATCAACGAACGGCGCGGTCAATTGCACGAAGTAATACGACTTTCGGGTATGAATCTTATCATTGACGATATGGATCACCCACTTATCATAAAGGTCGCAAGCATACCACAGACTCGTATTCAAGTTTACTTCATCGACAACGAAGACTATTTCCAGAAACGTCCAGCCATGACCAAGGACGAATTGGGCAACGATTACCCCGACAACGGAGAGCGTGCCATCTTCTTCGCACGGGGAGTTCTGGAAACGGTAAAGAAGCTTCGGTGGGCACCGGACGTCATTCACTGCCAGGGGTTGGATGTCTGCCGTAATCCCATTCTACGTGAAAAACTGCCTACAAAGACGAACCACAGTTCGCCAAATCGAAGGTTGTTACGTCGCTTTTTGCCGAACAACCTCACGGAAGCCTGGGCAAAAAGTTCAAGCAATGCCTCGAATTCAAAAGCGCAGAGCTGGGTCTGATAGAGAAATATGGCGACAATTTCGACTTCAAGGAATTGGGAAAGCTCGCCATAGACTACTCTGACGGCATCATTCAGACCAGCAACGACGTAAACAAGAAACTTATACAGTATGCCGCAGACAACAAGAAGGAAATGCTGTTGCAGCCCGACAGCGAAGAAGAAGTAAGGAAACAATACACTGAGTTCTACAATAAGATAATGGAATGAAAGCAAAAATATTAGCTTTGGGGCTGGCTCTCACAGCGTTAGTCCTTACTGCCTGCGATGACACAACCAATGGAATAGGCGGCTCGCTCACCGATCAGGCAGACAAACTTAACGTACAAACCGACACGTTCAATATTGGCTCGCGCAGCATTTTGGCAAGCAACATGCTCTCAAGAACCACCGACGGCTTCCTTGGAAAGCTGAAAGACCCTGAAACACAGTCGGACGTAACTGCCAATTTAATGTCTCAGCTCTACGTTTTGCCCAACTACAAAATGCCGGAACAAGGCATCGTAACAAGCAAGGATGCCGGCGGCAAGATTATTGCAGACTCTTGCGAACTGCTATTGTACTACAAGTCGCACTACGGAGACTCGTTAGCACCTATCAAGGTAACCACTTACGAACTCGACAAGCCAGCTGAAGAGGGGCGGCAGAACTATTCCAACTTCGACCCAGAGGCTGAAGGGTATGTCAGAACGGCTGCCAACAACGGATTGGAAGCAAACACAACCTACACGCTGACAGAGTTTTCAGTACCCGATAGCGTAAAGAAAGACAAGAACCACACACCAAGCATACACATAAAACTTAACCAGACGTACACGGACAAGGCTGGAATACAGTACATAACTATGGAACGTACATGATGCGGAAGTTCTACGAAACCCAAACAACTTCCAAAAACATATACATTTCTGCATAATGTGTGCCCGGGGTTCTACTTCAAGGTAACAAACGGAATGGGTTCCATTGCCAACATAGTGGCTGTGCAGCTCGTAATATACTACCGCTACAAAGATGCAAAGGACGGAAACAAGGTGAAAACGGGCATAACTCACCTGACAAGCACCGAAGAGGTGTTGCAATTGACCAACTTCGTGTTCGACAGAACCCAGTTGCAGACACTTGCCAGCAATCCGGACGCATCGTATCTAAAGACTCCTGCCGGCTTGTTCACAGAGGTGGAACTTCCTGTAAACGACATTATGCGAGGGCACGAGGACGACACTCTCAACACGGCAAAGTTCGAATTGCAACGCTATACAAGCCATGCCACATCGGGCTACAAGATGTCCATACCGTCGTACGTGCTGCTGATACCTACCGAACTGGCTGAAACGTTCTTCAACAAGAACAAGGCACTCGACAACAAAACGTCGTTCTTAGCCAACTACAGTGCTCAGACGAACAGCTATAAATTCAACAACGTGGCTGGAATAGTAAACTATTTTGTTCGCAACAGAGCCACGGCTGCCAGCAATATCCATTGGGGAAAGGCGCTTGAATTCCTGTAGAGGTAACGAAAACGAAAGATTCGCAAAACAACGAAGTCATTACCAGGATTTTCGCACTATGAGGCTTGTCGAGCGTAATGCTGCTTGGGAGCGACAAATCGAAGAGTAATGTAAAGATATCGGTGGTTTATGAGCAAGTTCCATGGCGAGATAACTTCCTCGAAAAACATTACGAAGAATACGAACAACGCAAGGTTGCATGGTTGCGAAAGAAGAGACACCTGAAGACGAAAAAGGTGAGGAACATTCGTAAACCCGACGACGAAGCTTTTTATAAAAAACAACAATGGCAAGATGGAACAGACACTGTTTCGCTTGCCATTGTTTCTGTTTGACTATACCATTTGTATTACAAATCGAACAAGGAACATACCTAATCATATAATAAAAAAGTAAAAGGAGAAATATGATAAATCAGTTTTTCACCCAAAGTTTCAGAGGTCCTGTCGTACAGTCGCGAGGAAGCTGAAAGGCTATCGAGCCACGCTGTAGGACCGGAACACATCATGCTCGCCATCTTAAGAGAACGAGAAGGTGCTGTCAGCAATATGTTTGGGACATTAAACCTTAATTTAGAGAACATAAAAAGCCAGCTGGAAGAACGCATAAAAAGCGAGGAACAAAGCCAACTGACCTACTCTAACGACATAATGCTGAACGAACAGGCAAGCAACATACTAAAATTAGCAGTGTTGGAAGCACGCATACAGAGTACACAAACGGTTGATGTACAACACATTCTGCTCGCCATTCTGCACGATAACGTAGAAAACGGAGCAAAAGAAGTGTTGCAAAACAACAACCTCAACTATGCAACGGCGCTCGAAATGCTCCGTCAGCCCACCAATCCGGTACAAGACGGCATCGGCATGGCAGACGAAGAGGAAGACGAAGACCCCATCGTGAACCGCGCAGCGGCAGCAACAAAAATGCAAGAACGGCACAGGCAAACATGCCCAGAAGCAATACGCCGGTGCTCGACAACTTCGGAACCGACCTGACAAAGGCAGCGGCAGAGGGTAAACTCGACCCCGTCGTGGGACGCGAAAAGGAAATACAGAGAGTAAGCGAGATATTAAGCCGGCGCAAGAAGAACAATCCTATACTCATAGGAGAGCCCGGTGTGGGAAAAAGCGCCATCGTTGAAGGACTCGCACAGCTCATTGTGAACCGCCTGACATCGCCAATTCTCTTTAACAAACGTGTCGTAACGCTCGACCTGACAGGGGTTGTGGCAGGGCACGAAATACCGCGGACAGTTCGAAGAACGTATCCGCGCCCTGATAAAAGAGATTGAACAGAACCCCGATGTCATCATCTTCATCGACGAGATACATACCCTCATCGGGGCAGGCTCCACTCCCGGCTCCATGGATGCAGCCAACATACTGAAGCCGGCACTCGCCCGCGGCACCATACAATGCATTGGCGCCACCACATTAGACGAGTATCGGAACTCCATAGAAAGATGGCGCACTGGAAAGACGCTTCCAGAAGGTCATGGTCGAACCTACCACGGTAGACGAGACCCTGCAAATTCTGAACAACATAAAGGGACCGTTACGGGCGCATCACCACGTTTTCGTACACCGATGATGCCATCACGGCATGTGTCAAACGACAGACCGCTACGTAACCGACCGCTTCTTCCCCGACAAAGCCATCGATGCGATGGACGAGGTGGGCGCCCGCGTGCATCTGCAAAACGCCCAGGTGCCACCTGAAATAATCGAACTGAAAAAGCAGTTGGACGAGGCAGACCGGAAGAAACGGGACGCAGTGAAGAACCAGAACTTCGAACTTGCAGCCAACTTCCGCGACAAGCAAGCCGCATTGGAACACGAACTGCAAGCCGCACAACGGAAATGGGAACGCGGCGACGACGGCAATCGGGTGGAAGTAGAGCCGACAAGGTTGCCGATGTGGTTTTCAATGATGACGGGCATACCTGTCCAGCGAATGCAGGAAAGCGAAAACGCACGACTTGTCAGCATGGCAGACAACCTGAAACAAGAGGTTATAGCACAGGACAAGGCGATAGAAAAGATGGTGAAAGCCATTCAGCGCAACCGCATCGGACTGAAAGCCCCCAACCACCCCATTGGTGCATTCATGTTTCTTGGTCCTACCGGAGTGGGAAAGACCTATTTAGCCAAGAAGTTAGCCGAGATAATGTTCGGTTCCGATGACGCTCTCATACGCATAGACATGAGCGAATACACAGAAAGCTTCAACACTTCGCGACTCGTTGGAGCACCTCCGGGATACGTAGGATACGAAGAAGGCGGACAACTTACCGAGCAAGTGCGGCGCCACCCCTACTCCATCGTGCTGTTAGACGAGATTGAAAAGGCGCACGGAAACGTATTCAACATGCTCTTGCAGGTGCTCGACGAAGGCAGACTGACCGATGGCAACGGACGCTTGGTAGACTTCCGCAACACCGTCATCATCATGACGTCCAACGCAGGAACCCGTCAGCTGAAGGAATTTGGGCAGGGCGTGGGCTTCACAGCAGCCAATCTGAATGGCATTTCGCAGAACGAGCAAGACAAGGAGCGTGCCCGTGCCATCATTCAGAAGAGCCTGAGCAAGCAGTTCGCACCCGAATTCCTGAACCGTTTGGACGAAATCATCACCTTCGACCAGCTCGATCTCGCTGCCATAAAGCAGATTATAGACATCGAACTGCGTGGTTTGTTCAAGCGAATAAAGGAACTTGGCTACGATGTAACCATCACCGACAAGGCAAAAAGAACTGGTTGCAACAAAGGGCTACGACGTCCAGTTCGGTGCACGGCCACTGAAACGTGCCATACAAAAACTACATTGAAGACGGCATTTGCGAGCAAATTCTTGCCGGGAAAGTGCACGAAGGCGACACCATCTCTATCGGCAAAAATCCTAACGCCGACGAACTTACGTTTAAATAACAGAACCTTGGCAGAACAAAATCTGCATGGGCACTCAACCATCAGGACACCGCAGCATGGGCAGACCCCATGTTGCGGTGTCTGTTTCTACCTTTGGGTAGAACAAAACCTGCATACAAGATATATGAATATCTATTTCTTATTGCACGAAAGCTGCATTTTAATCAGCATAAAAATAGGCCCTTACTCGGAATTTGTGTGTCTTTTACACACTAATTTCGAGTAGGATTTGCCAAAGCAAAAGAATTATTTTACCTTTGCAAACGGAAACTATGCTACAGCAACACATAAGTTTCGAGCAGACAAATGATAGAGCGCAGCAAATACTTGGCCGAATTAATATCGTTGCAAAACAATGGTATGATAAAGATAATAACGGGAATGCGCAGATGCGGAAAGTCGTATCTGCTGTTCGAAATCTTTGTTTCATACCTCAAGGAACATGGCATTTCCAGCGAACAAATCATTGCGGTAGACCTCGAAGACTACAGAAACAGGGAACTTAGAAAGCCCGACAACCTCTACGCATACATGGAAAACCGCATGAAAAGCAAGGAAAAATACTATATTTTGCTCGACGAAGTCCAGATGCTCGAGCATTTCGAGGAAGTCCTTAACGGCTTTCTCAGAATGCCAAATGCAGATGTCTACGTTACGGGAAGCAACGCACGGCTCTTGTCGAAAGACATCATCACCGAGTTTCGTGGACGCGGATACGAAGTAAAAATGTATCCTTTGTGCTTCCGCGAATACATGTCGGCCTACCAGGGAACTATGCAGGCAGGCCTGAACGAGTATCTGTTATATGGCGGCCTGCCACAAATTCTAATGTACAACACGGAAGAACAGAAGGTCAGATTCCTGAAAACACTGTTCGACGAGACCTATATCAAAGACATAAAAGACCGATACGACATACGGAAAGATGACGATTTGGAAGAACTTATCAACATCATAGCCTCCAACATCGGCGCACTTACCAGCCCAAACAAGCTGGCCAACACCTTCAGGAGCGAGAAAAAGTCGGCCGTTTCCTACGATACCATCAAGAACTACATAGATTTCCTTTCCGATTCGTTCCTGGTTGAGAAGGCCACAAGATACGACATAAAGGGCAAACACTACATCGACTCTCCCTTCAAGTACTATTTCATGGACTTGGGACTGCGCAATGCACGCATCAATTTCAGACAGAACGAGAGAACACACCTTATGGAAAACCTTGTGTACAACGAGCTAAGGGCACGCAGTTTCAACGTAGATGTGGGCTCGGTTTCGTCTGTCGGCACCAACAGTGAGGGGAAAAGACTGCGTTCAACCCTGGAAGTAGACTTCGTCTGCAACCTTGGAAGCAGAAGATACTACATACAGTCGACCTACAGAATGCCCTCCGAAGAGAAACTGGAACAGGAGCGCGCATCGCTGTTACGCATAGGCGACGCATTCAAGAAGATAATTGTAACGGGCGAAGAGGGACCCATTACAAGAGACGAACACGGCATAACAACCATCAGCATCTACGACTTTCTGCTGAAAGAAAACAGCTTGGAACTATAAACAGCTGTGTAAACATTTTTTACAGCCATAAGAATTGTGCAACAGACTGACGTCTAACACATTACAATGCTCCCTTTTCGCATTGTAAAAACCACCCTTTTATAAACCAAAAGAGCCTGTTTTGGACGGTAAAAGAGCCTGTTTCACCGTGCAAAACAATGCCTTTTACAAAACATTACATCTTCCTCAGAACACCTTCTCTTCCAATCTACTGCCCCCATAGGCTCCCTTATAAATACTAACTTTATGGGCTCCTTGGGATTATTAGAGACATAGTAGGCGCTTGAAAATACTATCCTCCACGGCTTCCTATGAATAATAAGAGCACCAGGATACCCAAAATCACTAAGATACCTCCAGAAAAAAGAGAAAAAATAACCATCAGAACTTGCTTATTTACAGATTATTATTAGTAACTTTGCACCTCGGTAGGGGGTAATACCCCTCAGAGAGTATTTTCACATAAAGTCTAACTTTATTAATTACAAACATTTTAAAAATCATTTATGACAAATTACAAAGACGTCAATCCCTTGTCAGACTTCAACTGGGAGGAGTTTGAAAACGGTAAAACCGTTGGTGGCGACAAAAACGAGCTTACAAAAGCTTACGACGACACCCTGAACAAAATCCAAGAACACCAGGTTGTAGAAGGCGTTGTAACTGCTATCGACAAAAAGAAGTCGTAGTAAACATCGGTTACAAGAGCGATGGCATCATTCCCGCATCTGAATTCCGCTACAATCCAGACCTGAAGGTGGGCGACAAGGTTGAAGTTTACGTTGAAAACCAAGAAGACAAAGGCGGACAGCTTATTCTTTCACACAAAAAGGCACGCCTGCAAAAGAGCTGGGAAAACATTAACAAGGCACTCGAAGACGACGCCGTTATTCAAGGTTACATCAAGAGTCGCACCAAAGGCGGTATGATTGTTGATGTGTTCGGCATCGAAGCTTTCCTTCCGGGCAGCCAGATTGACGTCCACCCAATACGCGACTACGATATGTTCGTGGGCAAAACAATGGAATTCAAGGTGGTTAAAATCAACCAGGAGTTCCGCAATGTGGTCGTTTCACACAAAGCACTCATCGAAGCAGAGCTCGAAGCACAACGCAAGGAAATTATCTCACACCTCGAAAAAGGACAGATTTTGGAAGGCGTTGTCAAAAACATCACAAGCTACGGTGTATTCGTTGACCTCGGCGGTGTGGACGGACTCATTCACATTACAGACCTTTCATGGGGACGCATCAACGACCCACACGAAATTGTCGAGCTCGACCAGAAGATTAATGTCGTTATTCTCGACTTCGACGAAGAGAAGAAACGCATTGCACTCGGCTTGAAACAACTCGCTCCACACCCATGGGACGCACTCGATCCGAACCTCAAAGTGGGCGACCACGTCAAGGGAAAGGTTGTCGTCATGGCAGACTACGGAGCCTTTGTCGAAATCCAGCCGGGCGTAGAGGGACTTATCCACGTTTCAGAAATGAGCTGGAGCCAACACCTTCGCTCTGCACAAGAGTTCCTGAAAGCAGGCGATGAGGTTGAAGCAGTGATACTTACACTCGACCGCGACGAACGCAAAATGTCGCTCGGCATCAAGCAACTCAGAGAAGACCCATGGGAAACCATCGAAACAAAATACCCTATCGGCTCTAAACACACCGCAAAAGTACGCAACTTTACCAACTTCGGTATCTTCGTAGAGCTCGAGGGAAGGTGTCGATGGACTTATCCACATCTCTGACTTGTCATGGACAAAGAAAGTGAAACACCCATCTGAATTTACACACGTAGGTGCAGACATCGACGTAGTTGTACTCGAAATAGACAAGGAAAACCGTAGATTGAGCCTCGGACACAAGCAGCTCGAAACCAATCCATGGGATACTTACGAGACAATCTACACTCCGGGCTCTGTACACATCGGTAAGATTACAGAGGTAATGGACAAAGGGTGCCGTCATAACACTGAACGAGGGTGGAGAAGGTTTCGCATACTCCCTAAACACCTTGTCAAGGAAGATGGAACACAAGCACAACTCGGAGAGGAACTCCCATTCGTAGTCATCGAGTTCGTGAAAGATACAAAACGTATCATTCTCTCACACTCAAGAACATACGAGACTCCGAAGGAAGAACAGCCAAGACGCCAGCGCAACAGCAACAAAAAGCATGCTGAACAGCCCGCACAAGTGAATAACGTTGCAGCTGGAACATCGCTTTAGCGATCTCGACGTACTCGCCGACCTCAAGAAAAAGATGGAGGAAGGCAAGTAATTCCAAATAAATTTCATCTCATCATAACACAGGCTGGGGGCAAGAAAGCACCCAGCCTGTCTCTTTTATTATCCGTTACATCACACGTTTTTACTTTTTTTAAAACTCTAACCTTCCAACTTCAATATAAATAATGTATATTTGCAACCCACATACTCGAATAAACGTTATGAAACGACTCCTTATCATTATAATTGCAGTTCTGACACACATTAGTTGGGCTATTGCAGGGTCCGAATATACGTTGGAACCAGGCTTACCAAAACTACTTTAACAAATATAAAAACATAGCAATCAGAGAAATGCAACGCTACGGAATACCGGCAAGCATTACACTTGCACAAGGTGTTTTGGAAAGCGGAGCAGGCAACAGCCGGCTCGCCACCGTGGCAAATAACCACTTCGGAATTAAATGCCACGACTGGACGGGACCGTCGATATCCCACGACGACGATGAGCAGGGAGAATGTTTCAGAGTATATGGCAGTGCAATTGAAAGTTTCGAAGACCATTCCAAATTCTTAAGAGGACGCAGACGATACAGCAGCTTGTTCCAACTCGCAAGAACAGATTATCGTGGCTGGGCTTACGGACTGAAACGAGCAGGATACGCAACCAACCCTGCTTATGCAAATAGTCTGATAGACATCATAGAACTATACAGGCTCTACGAATACGATACAATGACTTTGGGCAAAAACGACAATATCTGGTCTACTCCGAAACCGTCGCGAAGAGAGGACATGGATATGCGAACCCGACAATTCAGAGCATTCAACGACAACTGCTATCTTACAGCCCATGCAGGCGAAACCTACGAAAACATAGCAAGGGAAATTGGTATAAAAGCCCATAAGCTGGCAAAATACAACGAGCAACCCGAAGACACACGTCTTAACGAAGGCGAAATTGTGTGGTTAAGAAAAAAGAAACATCATGTGCCGGACAACTTCAACAGACAATATCACACAGCAAAGAGCAACGAAAGTCTGTACGACATCGCTCAACTATACGGTGTCCGACTAAAGAACATAATAAAGGCAAACAAGAAAATAGCCAAACGAGGATTGAGAACCGGCGACAGAGTGAAGCTGCCATAGTATGGTAAAAGATGAAGTTACACCTTGTTATATAATAAACTCTGCCCATTGGCATTTGCCAGACTGCCTCACGAAATCAGTTATATGCCTGTATGCCCTTCCACATTGACCGTAAGAAAGGCATCTGTCTACGCTATCGGCTGTTCAAGACAGTGTTTGGTATTGTCAAGTCCGTGTTTTTATAGCCGTCTCAGGATATCATCAATGCTTTTAACCTCGTTTTTACGTGAGAATGCATTGATGTTGTACTTTAAGCTCACAGAGAAAATCCGCTTGTCGGCGTTGTTCGTTTCTACAGACTTAAGGCTTGCGTAGACCACTTCCGACACAGAGCGTTTTGTACATAGCAGGTTGTTATAGGCTATGTTGAGCTGTAGTCTCTTACGAAAGAACCTGAAATTCATTCCAGCCGTTGTGCCAAAGACTGAAGACTGCCTTGATATGGCATCGTTCTCCTGCCCTGTGTAATTTGCCCTGACATAGAAATCTGCATCTCCTATGAATTGGTAGACATAGGATATCGAACTCTGCAGGGAGGTGAATAAATGAGAGTTGTCTGCTTCGCTACTTGCTTTTAGCTCACTCCTTTTGTGCTAAGAAAGCAGTACTGATGCTGATGCGATGCTTGCCAAACTGCTCTCGACAGACTTGCCCGGAGCTTGCTTGGTAGCTTCTGGCAAGGTTAATAGGCGTAATTCTTATTGTTTGTTTCTCGCTGTCGGTTGTGGGGACTTCCAAAATCTGGTTCCTGATGAATGAATATTCTGCATAGATGTTCAACGAGCGGTCGTATAATACGCTGAACGAAAGGTTATTAAAACAGACAGGTTCTAAAGCAGGATTTCCAATTCGGTAACTGTATCTATCGAAATAGGTAATTATCGGATTCAATTCTTGGTAAGATGGGAGGTTCATTTTCCTGTCGAATGCGAATGATAAACTCCATTTAGGCGACAAGTCAAGGCTTAATGAAAAAAAAGGAAACAATTTGCAAAGTCGCTTTGTGCGTTGCTGAGATGGTTTGAGCTCGGTGTATTCCATGCGTACAAACTCGCTTCTGACACCAGCCTGTACATCTAAAATTTTGCCTATTTGCTTTTGCAGATTTACATAATAAGCAAATTGGCGTTCTGTGTGTCTGCCCTTTCCGTTTAGCAAACCGCTTTTCATCGACTTAGAATCGGAAAGCGTATGGTTCCGCAAAGTCATGAAATCAGCTCCGACACTTCCATCTATCCACTTGAAAAACTGTCCTGTATAGTTCAATTTTGCCAAATACACGTGGTATTGCCCATTATACAGAATCGGAAAATCAGTCTTTTCAGTATCGGAAATCTCCTCAATGGCTTGTTTGTCTCTCGTAGATTGGTATATATAATCGAGGCTGAATTCAATCCGACCTTTACTTATTATCGGGACATTATAAAATAAATTCAACCGATTGTTCCTTTCCCTGTAATCCGATGTAGTATTTGTAAAAACTTCCTTGCGTAGATTTGGCTCAAGATATTGCACAGTACTTGCCAGAAAGGGCTTATTGGTTGAGGTATAAAAGTCGTCGTGAATTTGCAGATAATGGCTCTCGCCAAACTCATATTTAATGTCTGCTGCCAAATCGAAACCTTTTCGTCGATTATTTAAAGTCTGCTGACTGAAATAGCGAATGGCTTTTAATGTGTTTTGTTGTTCTACCGTGGAATATTCCTTACTGTTACGGAAGTTGCCTGTAACGTCCAAACTCGCAGTCAGCTTATTCAGCCCCCAATTAACATTCATGCCCTCACGGTGAGACAGTTCTCTGCCAAATTGCGTCCTTTCGCTAAGTTCCACAGCCATATTATCCTTCCATTTCTTTGTCGCAATCCGTAAAATGGAAGTATATTTACTGTCGTATTTTACACCTGCATTCCGTTCTATAGCAATTGATTTTATAGATTTTACAGGCAGGTTTTCTACTTCGGAGAAAGAGCGGACCATACGATTATCTATCAAGATAAGCATGTTGTCTTTCCCCATTAGTCTTATCCCCGAAGCATCAGCCATCACTCCCGGCATATACGATAAGACATCTGTTGGAGAAAACATATTGGCAAGCGGCGTTCCTTCAACATTCATAACGATGGAATTCGCTTTCTTTTTCCACATTTTGCGCGTTGCGGTAACCGTTGCTTCCTTCATTAAAATTTCAGAAGGCTCAAGCATAACATTTAATTGGGTGTCATCTTTGGCAGAAATGCTGACCGGCAGCCGTTTCTTGGCATATCCCAAACAAGATATTTCCACGAAATACTTTCCCTCCTTTACCTTATTAAAGGAAAACATTCCCACACTATCTGTTACTGTACCAGAAATAAATAGAGAATCAGATGCCTGTCTAAGAATTACATTACAATATTCAATGGACGTCTTGCCAGAGGTTACCTTCCCAAAAAGGTTCTGTCCATGGGTCGTAAAACCAAAGGCAAAGAAGAAGAGAAAAAACAGAGACAGGGAAGAAAAGGGTTTATTTTGCATGATATTCAGCGTTAAAGAAACAGAAAAATTAGTTTGTTCCGTCTGACTATATAGCAAACAAGACACAGACAATAAGTATAACATATAAAGCCATCTACTTCTCATTCTACTCGTTTATTTAGGATTAACAGATATCGTTTCTGTATATTCATTGGCAAATATAGGGATAATATGCCACAATAGCAAAACTATTCGCAACTTTTTCCAATCTTCCTTAATCGTTTTCAAAAGATAAAGATAAGAAAAAAACAATGCCTTCACATTTTAAGGACACTACCCTAACTGGCAAAACTTATTAGTCCTAAATACATCGCTCTATGTGCATACAAGTCAGTAGACCAAAAATGATACCCAATTTACCTCTGTAATTCTGGCATCAGACTTATTGTAATACGTGATGGTGTGTCAAAACACCATTCCGTTAAAGTCCCATCACCATCTTGTGAAGAGCAACCGCAGTCAAAGAACTAAAAGCTCAATGATGGCAGTTGTCCCATCTGCCCAAGAGAGTGGGGAGATATCAATATGAAAGGGAGCTCTCTCCCAGTCCCATGTCCTGCAAGAAATTCCCACCGAACTTCTACCCCCACTGTAGCACACAGCAAAAATACAACATTCATGGATACCAAAGAAAGGAATCCGTCCTGCCTTACACAGCCCCCCACCCGAAAACCATGCAGGCGCAAGGAACCCTGAACACCCAAATATAAGTCTTTTTGCAAGAAGAACAAGCGTCTTGATAATACTCATTAAAATACCTGCACCCATTATACAACACTTATACGGGAAAAAGCAAAAGGGCCCTGACTACTTCCGTAATCAGGGCCCGCATAAAAAGCAGCTACCTACTCTCCCGCATTGCATTGCAGTACCATCGGCGCAACCGGGCTTAACTTCTCTGTTCGGAATGGGAAGAGGTGGAACCCCGGCGCAATGACCACCCGAAAAATTCGCAGGCGTGCCGGAATGCACGCCGTAAGGGTGACCGTGACACGGGCAGAGAAACTGTCTCTAAAGGCATAGAGACACTGCCGCAAGCAAGGGCAGGCGGAATGAAAGCTTCGGGCTATTAGTAGTGCTCGGCTGTGACGTCGCCGTCTATACACCTGCACCCTATCCACGTCATCGTCTGTGACGACCCTAATGAGGAGTTCTAATCTTGCGGAAGGCTTCGCGCTTAGATGCTTTCAGCGCTTATCCATGCCAGACTCGGCTACCCGGCGGTGCACCTGGCGGCACAACCGCAGACCGGAGGTCTGTCCACCACGGTCCTCTCGTACTAGTGGCGGAACCACGCAAAACTCCAGCGCCCACGATAGATAGAGACCGAACTGTCTCACGACGTTCTGAACCCAGCTCGCGTGCCACTTTAATGGGCGAACAGCCCAACCCTTGGGACCTTCTCCAGCCCCAGGATGTGACGAGCCGACATCGAGGTGCCAAACCACCCCGTCGATATGAGCTCTTGGGGGGGATCAGCCTGTTATCCCCGGAGTACCTTTTATCCTTTGAGCGATGCAGTTTCCATACACGTGCACCGGATCACTATGCCCCAGTTTCCTGCCTGCTCGGCATGTCTGCCTCCCAGTCAAGCGCCCTTATGCCATTGCACTCCATGAGGGTACGGTTACCAATCGGCCCGAGGGCACCTTTGAAGCCTCCGTTACGCTTTTTGGAGCGACCACCCCAGTCAAACTGCCCACCAAAGCAGTGTCCCCGCAACGGCGGGTTAGACCCCGGACAGCCAAAGGGCCGTATTTCAAGGATGGCTCCACGCACACTGGCGTGCGCGCTTCGAAGCCTCCGGCCTATCCTACACATCGGATGACCAAGGTCAGTGCTAAGCTGCAGTAAAGGTTCACGGGGTCTTTTCGTCCCATCGCGGGTAATCGGCATCTTCACCGATACTACAATTTCACTGAGATCATGGTTGAGACAGCGTCCGGATCATTACACCATTCGTGCAGGTCGGAACTTACCCGACAAGGAATTTCGCTACCTTAGGACCGTTATAGTTACGGCCGCCGTTTACCGGGGCTTCAATTCAGGCCTTCGACTTGCGTCTGAGCCCTCCTCTTAACCTTCCGGCACCGGGCAGGTGTCAGGCTGTATACGTCATCTTTCGAGTTTGCACAGCCCTGTGTTTTTGTTAAACAGTTGCCTGGACCTATTCTCTGCGCCTCGTAAAAAACGAGGACCCCTTATCCCGAGGTTACGGGGTCAGTTTGCCTAGTTCCTTAACCATGAATCTCTCAACGCCTCAGTATGTTCTACCCGACTACGTGTGTCCGTTTGCGGTACGGGTTGCCCAAACATTGAGCTTAGCGGATTTTCTTGGAAGTATGGTTACCTGTGCTGTCGGTCCGCCCCGGGGGGAGGACCGTACTATCGGCCATCAGCTCCGGGTGTGGATTTGCCTGCACCCATCAAAGCCTAAAGCCTTCAACGCCCGTGTCCGTAAGGGCGCGACAGTGTCACTGCTCCGTCTCCGCGTCGCTGAATGGGCAAGTCACGGAATGTTCACCGTGTATGCCATCGCCTTCGCCGTTCGGCTGGGACTTAGGACCCGACTGACCCCGGGCTGACTGGCATCGCCCGGGAAACCTTAGTCTTGCGGCGAGGGGGAATCTCACCCCCTTTATCGTTACTCATACCTACATTTGCTTTTCCATGCGCTCCAGGATCTGTCACCATCACCATTCTGCGCACATGGAATGCTCCCCTACCGATACTTTATATATACAATGCTATCCCGCGCCTTCGGTATCTGACTTCATACCCGATTATTATCCACGCCCGGACCCTCGACCAGTGAGCTGTTACGCACTCTTTGAATGAATGGCTGCTTCCAAGCCAACATCCTAGCTGTCACCGGGACCAGACTTCGTTAGACTAACTTAGACAGAATTTCGGGACCTTAGACGACGGTCAGGATTCTTCTCCTCTCGGGACGGACCCTTAGCACCCGCCCCTTACTGCACGACTACGGTCCGTGAGCATTCGGAGTTCGTCAGGTCGCGACAGGCGGTGAAGCCCTCTTGACCCTATCGGTCGCTCTACCTCTCACGGAGAACATCGCACGCGGCACCTAAATGCCTTTCGGGGAGTACGAGCTATCTCCAAGTTTGATTGGCCTTTCACTCCTACACTCAACTCATCGGGAAGCTTTTCAACGCTTATCCGTGCGGTCCTCCATTCCGTGTTACCGGAACTTCAACCTGGTCAAGTGTAGATCACTTGGTTTCGCGTCTACCCCACCCAACTGAACGCCCTCTTCAGGCTCGCTTTCACTGCGGATACGGGGCTGAGCCCCTTAACCTCGCTGGGCATGGTAACTCGTAGGTTCATTATGCAAAAGGCACGCCGTCACATACAAATATGCTCCGACCGCTTGTAGGCGCATGGTTTCAGGAACTGTTTCACTCTCCTAATCGGAGTGCTTTTCACCTTTCCCTCACGGTACTGGTACACTATCGGTCTCACGGGAGAGTTTAGCCTTGCCGGATGGGCCCGGCAGATTCACGCAGAATTACTCGTGCTCCGCGCTACTCAGGATACCACTACGCCCCATCATGCTTCGGATACGGGACTGTCACCGCTACGGTTGAACTTTCAGAACATTCTCCTCACACCCAGGGTACGACAGCGTGTCCTACAACCCCGCCGCGCATTGAAACGCAGCGGGTTTGGGCTACTCCCGTTCGCTCGCCACTACTGGGGAATCATTAACTTATTTTCTTTTTCCTGCAGGTACTAAGATGTTTCAGTTCCCTGCGTTAGCCTCCTGAACGATATCAGGATAGCACTCCTTCAGAGTGCTGGGTTTGTCCCATTCGGAAATCCCTCGGATCAGAGATTGCTTGCATCTACCGGGGCTTATCGCAGCTTGACACGTCCTTCATCGCCTCCGTGAGCTCAAGGCATCCGCCATGCGCCCTTCATTACTTTCCATTCATGCGGCATGCAAAAGAACACATGGCCATACGGCCATGCGGCATGCCCATGCTCATACTTTCAGCTGTATCTTGAAATCTATGCGCTTGCTTCCCAGAAAAGAGGGAAGAAGCTAATTTATCTACAGTCTTGCCTGTGTCAACATGTCAAAGAACGATACCATAAATGCAACGTTGTGGACGGTGCAACTATGATGAGTGAGACAATGGACTTGAACCATAGCCGCAGGCATCCAACCTGTCTTCCTTGTTTATCTTTATATTGCAGAACAAAGACGATAGCACAGAAGAGAAACTTCCTGACGGTCCATGCTGCAGGCGCAACGCGCCATGCAGAAAAATGCCGCCTGTAAAGGTCCCATCCAGAAAGGAGAGTGTTCCAGCCGCACCTTCGGTACGGCTACCTTGTTACGACTTAGCCCCAATCACCGGTCTTGCCCCTAGGTCGCTCCTCGCGGTCACGAACTTCAGGCACCCCGGCTTTCATGGCTTGACGGGCGGTGTGACAAGGCCCGGGAACGTATTCACCGCGCCATGGCTGATGCGCGATTACTAGCGAATCCAGCTTCGTGGGGTCAGGGTTGCAGACCCCAGTCCGAACTGGGACCGGATTTCAAGATTGGATGCAACTTGCATTGCACCGTCCCTCTGTACCGGCCATTGTAACACGTGTGTAGCCCCGGACGTAAGGGCCGTGCTGATTTGACGTCATCCCCACCTTCCTCGCACCTTGCGGTGGCAGTGTCCCCAGAGTGCCCGGCATCACCCGATGGCAACTGGGAAAGGGGGTTGCGCTCGTTATGGCACTTAAGCCGACACCTCACGGCACGAGCTGACGACAACCATGCAGCACCTTCACAGACGCCCCGAAGGAAGCTCACGTCTCTGTGGGCTGCGACTGCAATTCAAGCCCGGGTAAGGTTCCTCGCGTATCATCGAATTAAACCACATGTTCCTCCGCTTGTGCGGGCCCCCGTCAATTCCTTTGAGTTTCACCGTTGCCGGCGTACTCCCCAGGTGGGATGCTTAATGCTTTCGCTTGGCCGCAGGCGCAGGGCGCCAACGGCGGGCATCCATCGTTTACAGTGCGGACTACCAGGGTATCTAATCCTGTTCGATACCCGCACCTTCGAGCTTAAGCGTCAGTAACACTCCCGCAGGCTGCCTTCGCGATCGGAGTTCCTCATGATATCTAAGCATTTCACCGCTACACCATGAATTCCGCCTGCGCTGCGTGTACTCAAGTCTCGACAGTTCGCGCTGCAAGTTAAATGTTGAGCACCTAAATTTCACAACACGCTTAACAGACCGCCTACACTCCCCTTTAAACCCAATAAACTCGGATAACGCCCGGACCTTCCGTATTACCGCGGCTGCTGGCACGGAATTAGCCGTCCTTATTCATGAGGTACATACAATGGCGCACACGTGCGCCACTTTATTCCCACATAAAAAGCAGTTTACAACCCATAGGGCCCGTCATCCTGCACGCTACTTGGCTGGTTCAGACTTGCGTCCATTGACCAATATTCCTCACTGCTGCTCCCGTAGGAGTTTTGGACCGTGTCTCAGTTCCAATGTGGGGACCTTCCTCTCAGAACCCCCTACTGATCGTTGCCTTGTGGGCCGTTGCCCCGCCAACAAGCTAATCAGACGCATCCCCATCCCTTACCGGAAAAACCTTTGTTTCATATCGGATGCCGTCAATCGAAACACATCGGGTATTAGGCCGTCTTTCGACGGGGTATCCCCAAGTAAAGGGGCAGGTTGGATACGCGATACTCACCGTGCGCCGGTCGACGTCCAGAATGTGCAAGCACATAATGCCGTTTCCCCACGACTTGCATGTGTTAAGCCTGTAGCCAGCGTTCATCCTGAGCCAGGATCAAACTCTCCATTGTAAAAATATCCCATGGAACGGGAGAACACTGAATGGCACGAAAGCTATCAGGATCCCCGTCCCGTAATCTGCCCGACCAATTATCAATTGGCATCAAGTTCATGCACCTAAAAAATGACAAGGTCGTTTTTTTACCCATCTGCCGTCCCTGAAAGGAGCGGCAGACGCTTCGTACTACTTCTCTGTCCATGTAAATCCTATCAAAGAACGATGCTCAACGACAGCACGACAAACGCGCCGGTCGTAAAAGCGAGTGCAAAGGTAGGACAAAAATAATAACAACCAAACTTTTTCGCTAAGAAATATTTAGAAAAGATAATATTTTTAAGTTCCTTAACAAGTAGAACGACTTTGCACCTTATATTATATAGGGGACTATTAGAGGGGCATGAGTGTTTCACGCACCCAGCCCCTCTCGTTTCATTGCCTCACTTTCGTTTAGTTGTTGATAATAATTTTCTGGGCAAATCTTTGGTTATTGTATTCTACCAATACGATGTAAATGCCTGAAGGAATGCCTCCTAACGGAATAATGCCTTTGGTTCCCTTTGGCAATAAAGTGTCCATCAACAGAGTAGAGTCGCAATGTTCCCTTTGCATTTAACCTTATTGCAGTTCGGTCTACCGACAAGACGACTTTGTCTACCAACGGAGCTATTCCACTGGTCAGGTCTGCTATGAACGGTATTGACGCCATGGATTCCTTTCCGTCATTATAGTATGCCACGACGACATATTCTGCCTTGTCGAGCGGTTGTCTGTCAATGTAACGCGTTGTTTCGTAAGGAATGCAGACATTATTCAGCTGGACACCATTGCGGAAGATGTTGTAGCCAACAAGACTGTTGTCTTCTTCTCCCATAACATCGTCGGGACCGTCGGTTACGTTGCCCGTTATTCGCCAGCAGCAAGAGCCCATCTGAGGATCCCCATCGTAGAAGTCGTGCACGGTTTGCCATGTCTTGCCGTTGTCTTCAGAGTAAATATCGCTCTTGCCCGTTACGCTATATTGCGAACTTTCGTAGGTCAAAGGAATCTGACCGGCATCATAATCGTGAATCTTAATACCTACAATCAGTTCCTTTGAGCTGTCTATCTTGATGGGCTTATTGAGTTTCTGGGTTGTATTTTCGTTGAATTTGATGTTTTCCATCTCCTGTTCGCAGATAAGTTTTCCATCTTCGAACACTACGACAGAAGCTATGAATACCTTTCTCTCCGTCCACATCATCGTAATAATTAAGGTGTGTTGTTACCGAAGTGAGGTACTTCCCGTGGTATGGAACAAGTTCGTTCTGCGTGAATTTGTTGGCTCCGATAAGTTCTTTCCCTTCATTACCCAGTGTGTATCCGGGTGCTTCCGGTTCGAAAAGATAGTTGAGCAAATAGCTGTTCCTGCTATTCTTCCACATCAGAAATACGCTTTTGTCCATCACCTTACCCGTGAATCCCTTAGGAGCTTCGGCGTCGGCGGTACTTCCAATCATAATGTTGTCGAGGTAGAAATAATAGCTTATGCCACCCTTTCCGTGCTTGCGGAATCTTATCTGGAATTCTTTCCCGGCAACTTGCTTCGTCAAATCGAACGACATGATGCCTTCCTGGTGTGGCAATTCCTTCACTGTCCACTCCTTAGCTACCTGCCATGACTTTCCGCTATCTATGGTATATTCAACGCTAAGCGTATCTTTGGTCGGGTCTGTCTCCTTGCTTCCCTGCCCAAATTCCTCGTTACAAAGAACCAGGAACGAACATTTCACCTTGCTTGCCTTGGTCGCATCAATCGGACGGCTTACGACACTTGACGAGTAAGGGTGGAATGTGCATGCGCCAGACGACAGTCCCATTGAGGGCTGTTATGCCCTACCTGGCTGCCACCAGCCATTCTGTGTCTGACTCGTCGCCATATTCCTTGTCTACCGTCCAATAGTTAGCCCGCAGCGAACCCTTCTCAAAATTCTCGAAAAGTGGGAACGAATAGTTCTCCGGAATGGCTATTTCGTTAGCATTCGAACGTGGAGAGAGCATCTCTTTCCCCTGCTTGTCGGCATATATAGCTTCGATAGAGAACTTGCGATAGCCTGCATAAACATTTTCCAGGGTTACTTTCATCTCGTCTTCCAAATCGCTCAGACTTACCGCTTTCTCTCCATCGCACACACATTGTACCCTTTCAGCGTCAACGACTTATAGTTTGTCTTGTCCTTCTTCCACGAAAGCTGTACTTGTTGTAGCCTTTGCTGAAATTCCTTTCGGTTTCTGGGGGTTGCAGGAATTTCGGCCTCTCGTTTGTTCACGTCCACTATCCATGCGTTAGGAGTCTGTCCGAACGCTATATTAACGTCTTTATTGCCAGTTATGACACAGCCATCTGCCGACACTGCAGCAGGGAATGCCTGTACCTGGGCTTCATAATTCAATGGGAACGGCAACTTCAGTTGCGGATTGAACAGATAGAGATAATAGGGTGAAGTCGAAGATCTCTGTTAGATGAATACTGGTACCAGAAATCCCGATACGACATTCCGCCTGCAGCAATAGAGCCGTAAGTTACTGCACCGAACACGTCGCCATTGTCTGCAACGGTGGGTCACGCATCTGTTCGTTACGCTCAAAGGTTGGCAAAGTGCGGTATGTGCCTTTCTCAACTTCGAAAAAGACGGTAATCTGACATACTGGAAAGCGAGAAAATGAAGTATTTGCCATTGGGACTCATGTCTATCATGCGCATCTGTTCCAGCTTTGCCAGTTTGGCATCTTCGTCTTTGCAGCTCACCGTTTTGCACTTTCCGTCAATCCAATAGCAGGCTATTGATCTTCCGCCAGCAATTGCCAGCCCCGCAATAGTGCGTCCATCAGACGACACATTGACTGCAAGCCCATACTCATAACCATCGGGCAAGGGCAGTATTTCCGTCTTCCACTCGCCACTTGCATCACGAGTCCATTTCAGCGGGTAGGCGTATGCAAAGTTGGAACACTGCAATATCCCACGACATTGCCATCGCCCGACAGTCCTACTGCAAAAGTGCCGTCCTCGTGCTGTTTAATTTTCTTCATGTCCAGCGTTCCGTAAGGCAGTTTCGCTATTTTTCCGTTCTCAAACACGGCTGCAATGTTGGTAGGAGCATTCGTTCCGTAGAAGTCCACATAGTGGTTGATGTCCTTTACCGACCCACACAGCATTCCATTATCGTTCACATCTCTAAATATACCGCACTTTTCCCAATCGTCCGTAATGTCCTTTGTTATCCATTGCAGGCTTCCGCTGCCTACATTATACACGAAACTCTCTGTTCCAATCCCCGATCGAGTTTTTAGTCGGATTATATCCGACAAGATTTGCCATTCGGAGAGATGGCTAAAGAATAGGTGTTGTCACCTAAAATCTTCACATCGGCTGCCTGCATACTACAGAAAAAGGACAGCAACAAGATTAATAAAGATGCTTTTTTCATAATAATTACGTTTTTAGTTCTTTAATTCAGCAATTATATAACTCTCTAAAAAGCAAGCAATTAGAGTGTTTAGGATTGCTCTATGCTCACATATACCAACGTTTCGTTTACTTTTTTGCACTCGCATACAGCCCAAATAAAGAAATTCTGATACGCACAAAGATAAACAAAAATATTTGATAAAACAAACACTTTTCGAGAAAAATTTATATAACAGCAATATTTATACACAAAACAAGGACGTGTACCCAGCCTCTTCTTCCTGGTGTGGCAGATTTGCCATAGCTTACAAAGAAGACGGAGGAAACCCAATGGAAACGCTCCATTTTGCAACAAGAAGGAGACGGCAGGAGTGTAAATATTATTCATAAACGCAGCTGTTGGACAACAGGCTCGCTGTCAGCACATTGCATCAACGGTTGTATGGCACTGCAAAACAATGGGTTTTGTGTGGCAAAAGCGGCTCTTTTGCATTGCAAGACAGCCGTTTTCGCAATGGCGAAACGAAGCCATCGCTTTTCAACGGAATTATCTTTACAAAGTCTGTGCAGACACAGCAATCATTAACGAAAGCAACAAAGGTTTCCTGAATACCATGTCGTGCCCCTATAAACAGCTATGCACAACATAAAAAATATAGACATATCTTTGTATTTATCGGCGGAATTAGCTATTTTTGCCGCAGAAAACGTAAAGACATAAGACGACCTTCCATGGAAGAAAAAACTTTGACCGACCGACCCATTCTGCACCAAGAAGGGCACAGCATGCGGGAAATCTATCAGGATTTTTATGCGCTGGTGGGCGAAACCTTTGCCGACCGCGGCTACAAGTACCGCAAATCCAAGCACGACATGTACAAGAAGATTGGCATTTTCCGAATAGAACTCGACTATCAGACCTTTTCATGGAATGCCATAGACGAGAATATAGACGTAACAATACACATGCGCATCTGCTACCAGCACCCAGATGGCGAGGAAGGTTGGTTCTTTGTGTATGACATCAATAACCAGGAGAACGAGGTTTCCAATGTGTTCGACCTTAAAGACGTCAGCAAAGAACAACTGTCAAAGCTCGTGAATGCCGTCGGACAGTACCTTGATTACATGGAGGGACTGATTGACAAGTTCCAGCGAGGCGAGCTGATTGACATGAAAAGTCAGAAATTGACCGACCCCTATTCACAATATGAGTATGAGGAAATACCTACTTCCCTGTCCACAACCGAATGGGCACAAATGCCATGGTACGACCAATACACGCAGAAATCGATTGAAAACGTCTCACCGGAACTTCTATAAATATATGCAGGAAGCGCACGGAGACATGAATAAAACAAATAAACAATGTATCAGAAAATAGAAAAATGGATAGATAAAGTCCTGCAACAGGACTTTCCGGACGATGTAGTTGCCGTGATGTTCAACCTGTACGAAGACGGCGATTCCCTCTATTCAATGGAGGTTGTCGGCACAGAGAGCTTCGACGAAGAGGACGAAGACTGGGCCTGCGACGAGCTTACAGACTTCGAGACCCGCGAAAAATCCGCTTGTATTGAAAAAGCAAAGGCGACTGGGAGGAAATGCTTTCCACCGTTTCCAGCTGCCTGAAGAGATACCTTTCAGAGGGAAAACATGCCGACAAACTGAAGGGCTGCACCGCCGTAGCTACCGGATTCGTAGACGGCGACATCGAAATTCTATATACAAAGGCATAGCATCTGAAAGACGAGAGTACTCTATCACCTATATATATAAGGTGTAAATCAGCTTAAACACCACCTTAATTGCTCATTTCAGGTTCAACGCAATCCATGAAATGGGGTGTTTCTGCCATCTTCGCACTGATTGAAGCCTGCCGAATACAGATATGTCAGGAGAGACAGAACCTAAGAAAACACTCCATCTTACGAACGCAAGGAAGGCAACAGAGCCGTAAACATTTTTCGCAAACGCAGCCATTGCGTAAAAGGCTCTCTGTCAGCACATTGCAACAACAGTTGTATGGCATTGCAAAACAATGGGTTTTGTGTGGTAAAAGCGGCTCTTTTGCAGTGCAAAACAGCCGCTTTTGCAATACCGAAGCGCAAAGTTATTACTTTTTAAAGAGAATTATCTTTACAAAACTAAGGGAAGATTACACGAAACTTGGATAAAATAACAAAGAAGAGAAACGCTCATTAAAGAGAAAAGTGCAAGACCTCGAAACGAACCTTTGCACTTTTTATTGTCGGGATGACTGGACTCGAACTAGCGACCACTGGTCCCCCAGACCAGCATTCTAAACCTACTGAACTACATCCCGCTTGGAATTAACGATGCAAAATTAGTTACTTTTTGAGAGATTAGCAAACTTTTAGAGTTATTTTTTTCTGCGTTCTGACTTTTATTTGTATTTTTGTATAATAAAAAGAGAACTTCTGATAGCCATAAAAACGGCAGGAATATTTAACGAATAGATAAAATGCAATACAAAATAACACCTCCAACGCATATTGAAGATACCATTCAGCTTCCCGCATCGAAAAGCATCAGCAACCGCGCACTGATTATCCATGCACTCGCAGGCGGGAACATTATGCCCGAAAACCTTTCTACTTGCGACGACACAGCTGTTATAGCACGTGCTTTCAAAGATAATCCATACGAAATAGACATTATGGCAGCAGGTACGGCAATGCGCTTTATGACTGCCTATCTGTCTGTTACAGAAGGTGAACACGTGCTGACGGGAACCGAACGAATGAAGCAACGCCCTATAAAAATACTGGTTGATGCGCTGCGTTCTCTTGGAGCAGACATTCAATATGTAGGCGAAGAGGCTTCCCACCATTGCGAATCAAGGTAAGAGACTGACAGGAGGAGCATAGAAGTAGCAGGAAACGTTAGTTCGCAATATGTTTCGGCGTTGCTAATGATTGGACCGACATTGGAAAAAGGGCTTGAACTGAAGCTTTTAGGCAATGTGATTTCACGCCCTTACATCGATCTTACACTGAACGTAATGCACGAATATGGAGCCGACGCAGAGTGGACAGATATAGATACGATTACCATTCGCCCCAAACGCTACGAGGAGCGAAGTTACACGATAGAAAACGATTGGACGTCAGCCAGCTATTGGTATGCCATACTCACCTTGCTGAACGACCGTAAGTCGTACATTCGCTTTACAGGCCTAAAGAACGGATCACGTCAAGGAGACTCTGCCATAAAGTACATATTCTCTTTATTAGGTGTAAAAACCTGTTTTGCAGACAAAGAAATGGACGAACTTACAGATGTAACCATCACCCAAAAACCACAGAAATTGCCTCGTTTGGAATACGATTTTAAGAACCAACCCGACTTGGCACAAACGCTAATGGCACTTTGTCCCATTATGAATATCCCCTTTAAGTTTATGGGGTTAAGTAGCTTGAAACTAAAAGAAACCGACCGTATCGAGGCCATGAAAACAGAAATGGCAAAGTTAGGATATGTATTACACGACACAAATGATTCGGAAATGTCGTGGGACGGCGAGCGCTGTGAAGTGTCTGACCCTATCGTAATAGATACCTACAAGGATCATCGTATGAGAAATGACCTTCGCCCCATTAAGCATTAAGTTGGGCGAATTATTCATTAATAATCCTGAAGTAGTTTCAAAATCGTATCCTCATTTCTGGAACGATTTGCAAAAGGCAGGATTCATAATAGAGGAAATAAAGTAAAAGCGGAACGAACGGTATATGAACATTATACTAATAGGCATCTTGGCTATAGTAGGAATGGGCGTAATAGTTGGCGCATCAACATTGATTAGCCGACATAACAGTACTGAACCTGATGTTGTTGCACCCACAGCGGGAGACTGCGCTACTTGCAGCGGCATCAACGACGACTGCGAACAAACGTGCATGATGGAAGCTGCCACGAAGGAAGTGGAATATTACGATGACGAAGAACTCGACCGTTTTAAAGGAAAAGAGTCAGGCGAGTACACCGACGACGAAGCCGAAGAGTTCTCGGAAGTGCTCTACACCATGCGACCCGATGAGGCTAAAGGTTGGAACAGAAGCCTGATTCTTCGTGGAATCAATGTCCCCAACCAGATAAAAGACGATCTAATAACAATGATAGAAGGTTGATAAACAAGAAAACACAATAAGTAATCGGCTTAAAAGACACTAAAAACGGACTTTCGATAGTTTATTAATACGTGAAGTTAAGATACGAAAAATATATTTATATCACATTCATAGTAGTATTTGCTGCCTTGATAGTAAGTTGTTCTACAAAGAATAACACCTCGCAAACACGATGGTGGCACGCTTTCCATGCCAAATACAACACATATTATAATGGTGCACAAGCCTACATTGACGCATCGTTGGAGAAAGAGAATGGCAACAAAGACAACTTCACGGAGCTAATTCCACTTTACACCGTAGGCAACAAGACAAGCAGGGAATTAGGAAAAAGCAACTTTGAGCGTGCCATTGAAAAAGCAGAAAAAGCCATTGCGCGCCACAGCATAAAGAAAAAGCCGGAATGGAACAAATCAAGGCGCAAGACGGAAAAAGACATTGAATGGCTGTCGCGCAGAGAATACAATCCGTTCCTTTGGAAAGCGTGGATGCTAATGGGACGTTCGCAGTTTCATAAAGGAGCTTTTGAAGAGGCTGCCACTACTTTTGCGTATATGAGCAGGCTCTACCGAACACAGCCAGCCATTTATGGCAAGGCGCGTGCGTGGCTCGCAAAGTCGTACATAGAGGCAGGTTGGCTTTACGATGCAGAAGATGTAATCCGCAATATGCAGCGCGATTCAATAGATTGGCGTGCTGTTCGCGAATGGGATTACACCTTTGCCGACTATTACATACACACGGGCGAGCTCGAAAAAGCCGTTCCCTACCTGCGCAGGGTCATTAAACAGGAAATGCGACGCAAGCAAAAAGCACGCGAGTGGTATCTTATGGGACAAATTCAGGCTGCTCTTGGCAACAAAGACGCAGCTTACAACGCTTTTCAGCACGTCATTCGTTCCAATCCACCCTACGAGTTGGAGTTTAATGCACGCGTTGCAGCAACCGAAGTAATGGCAGCAGGACAAGCCAAACAAATGGTAAGCCGCCTGAAACGTATGGTTGCTTCCGACAAGAACAAGGAGTATCTCGACCAAGTATATTATGCAATGGGCAATATCTATCTTACCAACAAAGATACAACAAACGCCATTGCGGCCTATGAGCAAGGCAACAAGAAATCTACACGTAGCGGAATAGAGAAAGGAGTATTGCTTTTACGCCTTGGCGACTTGTATTGGGCAAAGGAAAAGTTCAGCGATGCCCGCCGTTGCTATAACGAAGCCCTTGGTTTGTTGGACAAAGACCGCAAAGACTACGAACAATTGTCGGAGCGTGCAAAGGTTCTCGACGAACTGACACCGCACACCGAAGCGGTACACCTGCAAGATTCGCTGCAATATCTTGCGAAATGCCCCGAAACTGAACGCTTTGCAGCTATCGACAGAGTAATAAACGAGCTTAAAAAGAAAGAAAAGAAGAACGAAACCGCCAAGCTGAACAAGAAGCTGCTCAACAAATGGCGCAGAATGGGGGCATTAATGCCGATAACGATAACCCTCTTAGACGTTCTGCCGTTCCTAACAAACAAGGGCAAGATGCCACGTGGTACTTCTATAACCCTATGGCGGTGCAACAAGGTAAGGCTACTTTCCAACAATTGTGGGGCAAACGCGAGAATATAGACAACTGGCAACGTATTAATAAAACGGTTGTTGGTAAAATAAACAATACTACAGAACTTACCGATGCCCAGCGCGACTCTATCTCAAAGGAGGAAGCAAGGTTGGATTCGATAAGCAGTAAAAAAGATTCGGCACAGAACGACCCACATCAACGGGCATACTATTTGGCGCAAATACCATTTACGCCAGAGCAATTGGCAGCAAGCAACAAAATACTTGAGGCTGGTTTACACCATTCTGGTGTGATTTTCAAAGACCGTTTAGATAACCTTCGCTTAGCCGAAAAGGCTCTGCGCCGTGTCAGCGACAATTATCCCGACTACGAACAGATGGACGATGTGTACTACCATCTCTACTTATTGTATATGCGCAAGAGCCAATCTGCCATTGCAAACAGTTACATAGACAAATTAAAAGCAAAATTCCCGAAGAGTCAATGGACGGCTGTGCTTACCGACCCATACTTTAAAGAGAACGCAAAGTTTGGCGAACACATTGAAGACTCGCTTTATGCGTCTACCTACGAAGCATTCAAGAACAATCGTTTTGGCGAAGTTACTGCCAATAAACGCATTTCCGACGAACGTTTCCCTATGGGAGCAAACCGCGATAAGTTCTTGTTTATCGGTGGATTGAGTAAGCTTAACCAAGGCGATGTGAATGGTTGCATAAACGAAATGAAGACTGTTGTTGAGAAGTTTCCACAAAGTCGCATCAGCGAAATGGCAGGAATGATAGTCAATGGCGTAGAGGCTGGAAAGAAAATCCGCAACAGTAAATTCGACCTTGGCGATGTTTGGAACTATCGCACCAATGTCTTGAACGATAGCGACAGTATTAAACAAGTGAAGTTCTCGCCAGACAGAGACATTGATTTCAAATTCCTTTTGTGTACAACCTCGACTCTTTATCGGAAAAACAAGCTGTTGTTTGAAAATGGCAAGATTCACTTTCACAAGTTTCTATGTACGCAATTTCGATATAGAAATAGAAGATATTGAAGGTCTGCACCAAATGAAGCTGTCTGGATTCAGAAGTTTCGACGAGGCTTTCCAATATGCACGACAACTTTTTAATAATAAGAATGTAACAGCGCAGCTAAGCAAAGACACGAAAGCCATTATTATTAGCGACAAGAACTTGCAGCTAATTGGAACTTCGTTCAGCTATAAGGATTACGAAGACTTTCTATGCAAAGCACTTCGCACCATTGCAAGTAACGAAGCGTTACCTGCTTTCTGAACCTGCCGAAGTGGCAACACCACGTGAGAAAGAGCGTGATTTGCAAGAAGAAATAGAAAGCAGGAACCCGACAGAAACCGACCTCAATGCACGCAAACAAGCATTAGAGCCCGTAGATAATGGTATGACGATACCCTCGAGGAGGAAAAACGATCGAAAACAAAGGTGTTACTCCGACCGAAAATGGTTGTTCCTATTGAAGAAACCAAAAAGAAAGAGGATCCAAAGAACGCCATTGACAATACGGAAATGGTAATTCCGACAGAGGAAACTGCAAAGAAAAAAGAACAAAAGAACACTATTGACAATACGGAGATGGTTATTCCAATAGAGGAAACTCCAACTCAGAAGCCGCAACCAAAACCAGTTGAACCTAAAAAAGAGGAGAAACCAGCTAATAAGGACAACCAAAAGGTTACGCCAATAGACAATAATGTTATGGAAATTCCATTGGATTCTGGAAACCGTTTTTGCCTAAAGATACGGTCGGTACTCATACCAACAAGCCGAAGACAGCAAAGGCAAAAGATAGCGAGAAACCATCGGAAAAGAAGAAACAACAGCCTGCAGAGAACACTCAAAAGGCTCAAAAACCTGATGAAAAGAAAGAGCAACCGAAGAAAAAGAATACAGATGGCCCTGTAATATACTTCGACGACGATGTTAAACCTGTGAAAAGAAAAGAAAGAACCACAGAAGCAACAGCCACTCGATTACGATTTCGACGATGAATACTACGATTTAGGTGGTTTTAGTGAAAGCTGAAACATAAGCCAAAAGGTATTCAGGCAGCATTTAAATAAACAAAGAAAGGATACAAGCAAGATATGAGCAACGGACTTTTATTATGGGTAGACGACGAAATAGAACTTCTCAAAGCCCACATCATATTTCTCGAGAAGAAAGGATACGAGGTCGTAACTGTCAGCAACGGTGCCGATGCGATAGAACAATGTCGCACACAAACGTTCGACCTTGTACTCTTGATGAACAAATGCCTGGTCTGTCAGGACTTGAAACCCTACAGAAGATGAAAGAGATACAGCCTGCCACGCCCATTGTCATGGTAACAAAGAGCGAGGAGGAAGATATAATGAACCAAGCTATCGGCGCAAAGATTGCCGATTACTTGATTAAACCCGTCAATCCCAGTCAGATATTGCTGACATTAAAAGAATATCCACCGCAGAGATTGTTACCGAAGTTACACAAACAGGTTATCAGCAGGAATACCAACAGCTTGCAATGCAAATAAGCGACTGCCGAGACTTCAACGATTGGGTAGAGGTCTACAAACGATTGGTGAAATGGGAATTGGAACTTAGCAGTGCAGACAGCAATATGACCGAAATGCTCACCATGCAGAAAGAAGATGCCAACAACGGTTTTGCTAAATACATTGCCAAGAACTATCTCGACTGGGTAGCACCGAACGATGGAAAGCAAGGAGAGCATCTCGCCCCTTATGAGCCCCGATATTTTCAAAAGCCGTGTATTTCCGATGATAGACAAAGGCGAGAAAGTCTTTTTAATCGTAATAGATAATCTTCGCGTAGACCAGTGGCGCGTCTTGTCGGAAGAGCTCGCAGAGTTGTTCGATATAGACGAAGACTTTTATATGACGATACTTCCGACGGCAACCCAATACGCCCGCAATGCGATATTCAGCGGGCTTATGCCGCTTCAGATTGCCCAAATGTTTCCCGACTTATGGGTAGACGAGGACGAAGAAGAAGGCAAAAACCTGAACGAGAGCCACTCATTCAAACGCAAATAGACCGCTATCGCCGCCACGATAAGTTCTCTTACCATAAGATTTTCGACTCAAACGGTGCAGAAAAGTTTATGCAGCAACTAATAATCTGCAACAAAACGACTTGAATGTATTGGTTGTAAACTTCATGATATGCCGCCACGCTCACAGAGATGAAAATGATTCCGCGAATTGGGAGCGACGAGGTGCCTACCGTTCTTTACGCTCAGTTGGTTCAGACACAACGTCCTGTCCGATGTATTCGAGAGTTGGCAAAGTCTGATTATAAAATCATTCTGACCACCGACCACGGTTCTATTCGTACGACCAAGCCAGTAAAATCATTGGCGACAGAAACACAAACACCAATCTACGATACAAATTGGCAAGAACCTGAACTATAATTCAAAGAAGTGTTCACCATTAAAGTCCCACAGCAGGCGCAACTTCTGCTCCAAACCTAGCATAAGCTATGTTTTTGACGGGCAACAGCTTCTGCCTATCCGAACAACTATCAACTACTATGTGTCGTACTACAAGACACGTTCCAACGTAATTGGTCCATCGAGAAAGTGATAGTTCCAATCATAACGCTGACACCCAAAAGCGTCAAACTTACACAGAACACAAAAAGATAACAAACAATGGAAATCAAAATAGAAAGTCTTGCAACCATTCACGAGGCTGCAAAAAAGTTTATAGACAACATCGGCAACAACAAAGTGACGGCCTTTTACGGTAAAATGGGAGCTGGAAAAGCGACCTTCACCTAAAGCCATTGCAGTGCTTGGGTGTGAAGACGTGATTACTTCGCTGCCTGCGCCATCGTAAACGACATACCGACGGCAAGGGCAGCCCTATTTACCATTTCGACTTCTATCGCATCAAGAAGTTGGAAGAAGTCTACGATATGGGCTATGAAGACTATTTTTACAGCGGAAACCTTTTGTTTATTGGAGTGGCCAGGCTTATTGAGGACATTGCCCGAGGATACCGTTAAAGTACAGATAAAGAGAACAGCCTGACAGAACCCGCTTGCCTGACCCATGATGTCAGTCCTCTTGAACTAAGAACTATTCTCATCAGAGAAAACTTTCCATCGTTCCCCTCATTTTCAAAGTCTCTGATGAATTGTACTAACACTGAATAACAGCATAGCACCAAAAGCCCATTATGACTTAATGATAAGTCTTGAATGAAAAACGAACAAATGATTAATTTCTCGACCGATCATTTGTTCGATCTCATCAGACCTGCGGAGAGTCGAACTCCGGTCCGACTGAAACATACGCTTTCTACATGCTTATTTCAGCCTTTTGTTTTCGAGCATTGGCAGGACCCTGAACCACCAGCAATGCCTTATCCTCTAAATTTCATTTTGGGCAGCGAGGCATACCAAATTATTTCCGATTTAACCTGCACCGCTATTCTCCGATTCGGAACAACATCTTTGGAGCAGTGCCTCGTTCAGCTATCTAATAGTCGAAATAAAGCCAGTAATCTGCTGCTTCGAGTGAGCGGCGAGGCAATGTGTTTTCATGATTAATTGTTTGATAACCGATATTTAGGAGCCAGCTACCAATGCTCCGCATGCTCACATCTGCATTTTCGTCTTGCCGTCAAATCCATGCAAAGCCCGACTCAAATATTATGCGATATGCAGTGCAAAAGTGTATTGTAAGTTTCTGATATAACAAAACTTTTCAGCTATCTTTTAAAGAGGTCAAAGGGTATAAAGTGTAATTGTTTTACAGAATATAAAATCCCCGTCTCAAACAGTCAAATGAGACAGGAGTTTTATATGTTGATGTCTTACTTCCTTATCGTGTCCCAAATGGAAATTGACAACAGCTTCTATGCCTTTCTTCAAAGGTCTACTGGCATATTTTTCGTTTGGAAGTGGATTGCGTTTGACTCAAACCAAAAGCCCATAAACACACTCTTTGTGCCGAGGCAACTTCTCGAATGTAGAGATAATAGGAATACTACCACCTATGCGAACTGGCAATGGACGCTTGCCAAGACAGCTTCGAAACCACGTTCAGCAGCTTTATAAGCAGGGAAGTCGATAGGACAAACGTAGCCATAACCACCGTGAAGCATTTCTATCTTCACGCTAACGGTATCAGGAGCTACCTTGTTGAAGTAGTCTACAACGAGGCTGACCAATGCTTCTTGAGTCCTGATGTGGCACAAGACGTGAAGAATCTTTGCGTATGCCTTTTGAAGAATTGCGGTTTTTGCACCTTCGCATGCAATAACCACTCAGTCCGCATACGTCGAGACGATGGACGGTAGCCTGTGCGCTCGATTGTGCTGTAGCCTTCTTTCGCCATATATATTCTTTATGCCGAGCGTTTCTTGTATTCATCTTCATCGAAAGGTATAGAAGCAACAAGTTCGCGTTCTTCTTTCGATCTCTTCAGCATCGTCGCAAGATCCTGGGAAGCGTATTTTGCCGTCAGGACCCGTTACATCGCCTATCAACTTACAGAGAACGTTCGCAGGGTTAGCTACTGCACCGCCGAATGTACCCGAATGAAGGTCATGGTCTGGACCGGTAACTTCAATCTGCCAATAAGCCAAACCGCGCAGACCTGTTGTAATAGAAGGCACGTCAGCACCGATAAGCGATGTATCTGACACGAGAATAACGTCGCACTTCAACAGTTCCTTATGCTCTTCGATGAACGGACCGAGACTGCTTGAACCGATTTCCTCTTCGCCCTCAAAGATGAACTTCATATTGTGCTTCAACAAGTCGTGCTTGTTGATGTATTCAAACGCCTTAGCCTGAATGAGACGACTGTCCTTTATCGTCGTCAGCACCACGCGCCCAGATATGTCCGTCTTTGACAACTGGCTCGAATGGTTCGGTCTTCCAAAGCTCGAATGGTTCAGCTGGCATCACGTCGTAGTGGCCGTAAACCAAAACCGTCTTGGCATTTGGGTCTACTATTCTTTCTGCATAAACCATAGGATTGCCCTTTGAAGGCATCACTTCTGCTTTGTCTACACACAGCTTCCAAAAGCAGTTCCTTCCATCTTTCGGCATGCAGCGCACCATATCTTCCTTATGGTCTGGTTGTGCACTACGCTGGAATGCGTATCAGGCTGAAAAGCTCTTCGAGCATTCTCATCCCTCGTTTTCTTCTACATATTTCTTTATCATAGTCATTGATGTTTTGAGATTTCTTTTTCCATAGTTGCAACGCCACGAAAGCGAATGCACCGCAACTATACTACTTTTTTCCCTAATGCAAATAGGAAAAAGAGAATATCTTTTGGACAAGTTCTTATTTCACGCTTACTTTTGCTTGTTTGTTGCCTGCTTTAACCACATATACTCCGCTCTGCACAGGCAGCGAGATACTGGTTGCAGCTGGTACAACGCAACTGTAAACGAGCGTTCCTGCCACATTATATATATGTATGTTGGCAGCATTGTCTTTTGCTGCTATAGAGTATTTTACCGCTTTCACTTCTGACAGAGAAACCGAATTTGAGCAACATCAATTCTAACGTTTCGTCTTCCACGATGTTGAAACGAACTTCTTCCATTGGTCAGCTTCATACGCTTTTTGCCGCCGACAGGAACATACAATTTGCAGAACCGCCGATGTCGCCCGTGCTGACTTGCTCGAAAACTTCTGTTCCCATTGCCTCGCCCGTTAAAGGCTCCTTCAGTTCGCATTTGATAGTTCTCAACTTCACACAACCGTAAAAAGCATCGTTTCCAATGTATACAACATTGTGAGGTATTCTCATTGCTGTCAATCCGACGCACCCGCCAAAAGGCTTGTGCTGATATTTTCGTTACGCTTTCGGGGATATTGCACCGCCCTTCTTCCCACTGGGACATTGTATCACTATCGACACATCTTGTCAGACAACACACCGTCCTTACATATACTTCTTATTGCTCTTCCACGTCTATTCGTTCCTAACTGGGCACAAGACATAAAGCCCATTTCCATATTTCAACAAGATTGAGAGTTTTAATAGACGTCAAACCGTGGCAACCAAAAAGGATTTTGTCGCAATAGCTTTCAATGATTGCTTGGCAAAGTACAGACTGTCAGACCCGCGCACATGTAAAAAGCCTGCTTCCCAATTCCCGTAACGGCATACGCAGTTCCTCGTGAGTGAGCTGATTCGGTATCGTGAGTCATATTACCAGTTTTAGCAGTATACTCCTCCTCGGCTTTTCCGATACCATAGACCTCTTGGCTTCCTTGTTGGTTATTTTGAAAAAGCTCCATCGAGTAAAGTCATACGGTTTTAACCTGTGCTATCCATTCATTTGTACGCTTGCCAGTAACAAGCAAGTGCTAATAAGAAATTCTTTTTCATAATAAAAGTAGTTTATCGTACATCTGTGCATTGGTTAATATTTCAATAGATTTTTGATACAAACATTCACACAATACTGCAAACGGCATAGAAGTTCAGCAAACCTCATTTTGCGATAACTGAATACCTCCACAATTTGGAAACCAATTGGTTATTACAGATTATGCGTCTTTCGCAAATATAGACATAAAAATCCATAGTTCCAAATTTATCTGACACTTTTCCGAGTAAGCAATGCTTTTCTTCAGTTTGCTGTTTTGCTTACGCAATCTTAATTCTACGCTTGTCAAAGATATTTACACGTAAATAAATATTTTTCTACACGTAAGTAAATTGTCAATGTTCGGTTTTTAAAGAAACATGCCAATCTTTCTAATTCACTGAAGCTTCACTTTCTAGTGATTAAAAAGAATACAAAGATGCCGCTTCCGACCATACTTATATTTGCAATTAAGCTTCTTTTTCTGTCTATTCGTTTGGTATTTAAATAGTTTTTAATTAACTTTGCAAAATGGATTGAGGATTGTCCTCCTTCACATTTTTATAAAATAAAAGAAGGCGTTATGTCTTCTTCTTGGTGATAAAAGCGTAGGAAACTGATAATCACAAGCAAACAAGAAACGGCGTAATCGTGTCCACGCTATAGCGTGGGGACTGTTACTCTCATTTCTGTTTGCAGGGTATTCCTACCACCCTTATCACAAAGAATATGGATATACAGTTCACGCTCTACATTAGAAAATGATAAATGGGGTTGTTTTGGGACTGCCAATCCATTAATTTAAAATATGAGTATTTTGTTAATCTCAGTTTGCCTTTTTGAGCATCAGACACATTCGCACAAGGAAAACAAGTTACAATTAAAAGCTGGTACTATTGTCCCACTGCAATCTGGTAGTACATGTATTAGCAAGGAAGTAGAAGAAGGTCAAACTGTCGATTTCCGTGTTTCACAGGACGTTTATGTAAATGATTAGTTAGTCAATCCACGAGGAACACTCTCTAAAAGGTAAGGTTACTGAAGGCAAAGAGTTCTTTAGCAGGAACAAAAGGACGTTTAGGCATTGACATTAGTGGGCTTAACACTGCGCATTGACTGAAGCCAGATATTCTTCTCTAATGCAGATGTTAGGATTTCAGGAAAAGAATAGAACACATCTTTAGCTGACTGTTACAGGTCTTTTACTTTGGCCTTTGTATTTTATACCGGGAACCAAAGCAGTGAGTGCCAGCAGGCTACACAGAGGGTGCAAGTCAGTTGCATCAACAGTTAGTGTAACAGCCGAATAGAATAAAATAGAATAAAAGCCGCATATCTAAAACCAGTGAACAGATATCGGCTTTGCTTTTAGAAAAACTATTGAATAAATTTACCCTTTGTCTCATCTCACGCAGCACGAACACGGCGTCGCCAACCGACTTTACGCCTGCAACTACCATTGAACGCTTGCGTTTCGCTCCTATGATGTTGCAACGGCGGGGATTGTTTCGATGTAGTCGATGCACCTTCCGGAACGCCCGACTCTTATAATAGGCACTGTCAGATTTGATATAAACTGCATCTGGAGTGTGCTTTGTTTCAGCATCAGTCTCGCAGCCAAGACGTTTGCCCACTCGGCGGAGTGCAACCTTACCTGCATCAGCTCGATTCTGACGTGGAAACAGGACCGAAACGGTCTTCCAATCGTTTGCGGTGGCATCGAGGTCGGCATCGTTTTCACGTTGTCGAGTTCGCGATAGAGCAAACATTCGCTCCGAACTTGCAGGCACAGCGTGTCGGGGAAATACATTTCGAGGTCGCTTTCTACCGCACAATCGTCAATGAAATCATCGCCCGTAAGTTCTTTTCCCTCTGCCATTTCCTCCGTATAAAGGTCTTGGAACTCGTCGTTCTTGAGTTCGGTAACTGCTGGTTCAATATCTTCTGATAAGTTTCGTAGCCTAAATCTTCCATAAACCCACTTTGCTCAGCCCCAAGAAGATTGCCTGCACCACGAATATCGAGGTCTTGCATCGCCAAACTGCAGCTACTGCCGAGGTCGGAGAATGTTTCCAATGCTCCAAACGACGGCGCGCATCGGGGTTCAGGGCTGCCAATGGCGGTGCAAGCAAGTAGCAGAAAGCTTTCTTGTTGGAACGTCCCACACGCCCACGCATTTGGTGGAGGTCGGAAAGTCCGAACTTTGCGCATCGTTTATTATAATGGTGTTGGCGTTGGAAATGTCGATACCGTTTTCAACGATGGTTGTTGAAAGCAGCACATCGTAGTCGTGGTTCATAAAACCAATGATGGTTTCTTCCAACTCTTCGGGTTTCATTTGTCCGTGTCCAATTTGCTACACGACAATCGGGTACGTATGTTCTTGATAAGACTTGCCACTCGGGCAGCTTTGCTGATACGGTCGTTCACGAAAAACACTTGTCCGTTGCGGCTCATCTCAAAGTTTATCGCATCAGCGATTACTTCTGACGAGAAAGAAGCTATTTCCGTCTGAATTGGATAGCGGTTGGGCGGTGGCGTTCGCATAATGCTCATATCCCTTGCGCCCATCAACGAGAACTGCAAAGTGCGGGTATGGGCGTTGCCGACATCGTTAGCGTGTCGATATTGTTTTTCAGTTGGCGCAGTTTCTCCTAGTCGATACGCCAAAACTTCTGTTCTTCGTCGATTATCAGCAAGCCAATATCCTTCCATTTCACGCTCTTGCCTATCAGTTTATGCGTTCCCACGAGAATATCAATCTTTCCTTCGGCCAAGTCTGCCAATACTTGCTTGGTTTGTTTGGCTGTTCTTGCTCTCGAAAGGTAGTCTACCGTAACGGGCATATCCTTCAGCCGCTTACTGAAAGTTTGGTAATGCTGGACTGCAAGCACCGTGGTTGGAACGAGCACAGCCACCTGTTTTCCATCGGCAGCTGCCTTGAAAGCTGCCCGCACCGCTACTTCGGTCTTGCCAGCCAACGTCGCCGCACACCAACCTGTCCATTGGGCGGCTGCTTTCCATATCGTGCTTCAGGTCTTGCGTCGCTTTCAGCTGGTCGGGCGTATCTTCGTGAGGAACGAAGCCTCCAATTCGTGCTGCATAAACGAGTCGGGCGAGAAGGAAAAGCCCTTTTCGTGGCGTCGTTTGGCATAGAGCTTTATCAAGTCGCGAGCAATATCCTTGATGCGTTTCTTCGCCTTTTCCTTGAGCCTGTCCCACGCTCCCGAGCCAAGAACCGAAAGACGCGGGGCTGCATCGCCACTATCGGCACGGCGATACTTGCTGATTTTGTAGAGCGAATGTATAGAAACGTCCACAATATCGTTATGCTGATACACCAAGCGTATCATTTCCTGATAGGACTCGCCTGCTGGAACACGCACCAAACCTGCAAACTTACCAATGCCAAAGTCTACGTGGACAAGGAAATCGCCCGGTTCCATCTCTTGCAACTCTTTCATTGTAGGTGCCATCTTGCCCTGTCGAGCCTTGTCGGACTTTAGGCTGTACTTGTGAAGCGGTCGAAAATCTGGTGGTCGGTGAAGAAACAAACTTTCAAATCGTTGTCGATGAAGCCCTCGTGAATGGTTCTGTTCACCGCATAAAAGGGATATTGTCTGCCACAGAGGTCGTTTCTGCTTTGCTGTCTGCCCCCTTACTGTCGAATATATCGCGCAAACGCGTTGTTTGTTTTTCGCTGTCGGCAAGAATATAGAGTTTGTATCCTTGCAGCAGATAGTCTTTCAATGACTGCGTAAGCAATTCAAAGTTCTTGTGAAAAAGCGGTTGCGGCGAAATATTAAAACGCATGTAATCGCCTTGCTTTCCTCGTTCTTTGCACGGTTTGCGCCAAACTCTATGCGCTTGAAGTTCAAGGCATCGTCAGTAAATTGTTGCGCCGTTGTGAGTTGAAGATTAGCCTGCAGCTGCTTTCTCAACTCGTTTTGCTCTGTTTCCGTTTTGCCTTCGAGCTGCTCGGTCAGTGCTTGTGCGGTGAAACCATCGTTGTAAATGCGTTCGATGGTATCGTGAATATACAGCAAATCCTTCATTATAAGGACTGAATCTTTTTCGGCAGAAACTGCAAGAAAGGTATTTTTCTTCGCTCAATGTAGCCAATTCTGGCACAATTCCACCTTTTCTTTCTTGTCTTTCGATAGCTGCGTTTCCACCTCAAAAGTACGAATCGTATCTACATCGTTGCCGAAAAAGTCGATACGATAAGGCAGTTCGCTCGAAAAGGAATAGACATCGAGAATGCTGCCACGCACGGCAAACTGCCCTGGCTCGTACACGCAGTCCCACTTGTTGGAAGCCATACGAGCGCAAAGTCTTCTGTTTCGGTTAAATCCATCGTCTGCCCGACACTCACAGATAAGGTATGCTCGTCCAACTTGTGCTTGGCAACCACCAATTCAGCCAACGCCGAAGGCTCGGTAACAATGCAAAGAGGCAACGAAGCGGTAGCTTTTGCCTCGTTGATGACCGACAAACGCGACAGGACTTCCGTACGCAGTATCTCGTTTCCTGCATCGCGCTGACCATATTTCACCGCCCTGCGATACGAAGAGGGGAAAAACAACACCTCAGCAGTCTGCTCCTGCCCATTTTCGGGCATGGCAATTGTTTTTAAATCGTTGTAGAAATAGCCCGCTTCGTCGTTGTCGTTCAGTACGAAAAGCATTGTTTTTTGCCATCGTTTCACTATCGAAGCAAAGAACATTGGTGTGGCAGATGCCAATAATCCTTGAAGAAAAACCGTGCGAACCGACTTTTCTTCCATTGTTTTCATCAAAGCATCGCCCTGTGGCAACACTCCATATAGTTTCTGTATGTCTGTATATTCATCGCAATCGTTCCGACAAAC